>Ga0315290_10003576_pt1 | contig 11114 bp, 9 predicted proteins | sample YL17G12_0_MG_FD_203627 | JGI IMG/M metagenome (GOLD analysis project Ga0315290, IMG submission 203627) | Sediment microbial communities from Yellowstone Lake, YNP, Wyoming, USA - YL17G12_0 | ecosystem: Environmental > Aquatic > Freshwater > Lake > Sediment | place: USA: Wyoming | collected...
ATGGATGCGATAGTTAAAATTGCTAAAGAAAATAAAATCAAGGTGCTTGAAGACGCTGCCCAGGCATGCGGAGGAGAATACAAGGGTAAGAAGCTTGGAGCAATCGGCGACATTGGAATATTCAGCTTTGACTTTGCAAAAACAATAACCACGGGCGAAGGAGGCATGATAATAACCAATGATATTGAAATCGGCAACAAGTGCAGGGAATTCAGTGACCATGGCCACCAAAACAACCCAAAGTTTCCAAGAGGAGAAGATACGAGAAGGAGCTGGGGATTCACCTACAGGATGACTGAGCTTCAGGGGGCTGTGGGAGTTGTCCAGCTGTCGAGGCTGGAATATGAGCTGAAAAAACTGAAGGAAAACCATGATGCAATTTTCAATAACATAAAATCATTTGATAACATAAAATGGGTCACCTTTCATGAAAAAAAAGGCAAGACCAATGACACGATTGTTTTTTTTATGAAAAACAATGGTGCTGCCAAGAAAGCTACCCTGCTATTAAAAGAGAGGAATATCCCTACAAAAGACCTTCCTGATGCAATAAAATGGCATTATGCAGGGCTATGGGAGCACATGCTTCCTGGTCTTGAAATTTACAAAGGCAAGGATTTAATGAGCTTGTGGCCTAAGTCCACTGACCTTCTATTGAGGGCAATATCAATTCCTGTAAATATCAAGATGAGCAAGGAAGATATATTGAAGGTATCTGACGCAATAAATGCGATAAACAAAGGGTGCAAGTGATTTTGCTGCAGCAGGATGTGGCAGGCATTTAAATATTTTTAAGATATTGGGTGAATCATGAAAATTTTATTTTTTAACCCGTCAAGAGCTGGCCTGGGGAACATCCCAATTAATATCCCATTATTAATCTCAATTCTTGTAGAGAAAAAACATACTGTTGAATTATTTGACTTGTCAGATTATGATGTTTTCAATGATAAGGAATATGAGTCGATTTTCTTTAAGGAGGCTCAGATGGATGAGTCAAAAGTCATTAAGGACAGAAAAAAATTCTATGGAAATTCATTTGGCAAGTCTGTGCATGGGACAGAGCTAAAAAAGAGCGATTATACTTCAGATTTTGAAGAGTTGTTGAAAAAATTCAAGCCTGACATAATTGCTGTGAGCAGCCTTTCTGTGGATTTCAAATTTGCCTGCAATTTCCTGCGCCCGTTTGTTAAGGAATATAATGTTCCTGTTATTTTCGGGGGCATACATGTAACACTTATACCTGAAGAAAGCATGAGGGACGAAGTCTGCAGCATAGCCTGCATTGGCGAGGGTGAAAATGCATTCCCCAAGTTTTTGGAAGCTATGGAAAAAGGGCAGAGCCTGGAGCAAATTGAAGGCTTCTGGATTAGGAAGGGTGATAAAATTTTCAAGAACCCTCCTGCAGGGCTTACTGACTTAACCACTCTTCCTATACTTAATCTGGACCTTTTTGACCCAATTCATTTTTATCGGCCTTTTGCAGGCAAAAGATATAAGATGCTGAATTATGAATTAACAAGAGGATGCCCGTTTAACTGCACCTATTGCGTTAATGGAGCCCTAAAAAACCTCTATAAGGGACTTGGAGTATACCATAGGAAGAAATCCGTTGCCCAAGGAATAAATGAGCTTAAGCAGTTAGTGAAAAAATATGGTTTTGATTTCATCAGGTTCTGGGATGAGGATTTCACAGCAAATCCTTTGGATTATTTGCGTGAGTTTGCAGACAAGTATATCTCAGAAATTAACCTGCCTTTCTTGATATATGCCAGAGTTGATCCAATCACTGAGGAAAAATTAAATATTCTCAATAAAATGGGCTGCAAAGGAATTGCTCTTGGAATTGAGAGCGGGAACGAATGGATAAGAAAGAATGTAATGAACAGGCATATGACCAACGCCTTGATTATTGAGAAATTTGCCTTGGTTAAAAAACACCATATCAGAGTTTCTTCATACAATATGATGGGGCTGCCTAATGACACCAGAGAGACCATCTTTGACACCATTGAACTCAACAGGATTGTTGAGCCAGACTCTTTTTCAGTCACTCTTCTTGAGCCGTATAAAGGCACGCCTATTCGCAAAATGTGCGAAGAGCAGGGCCTGCCTGTGGACCATGAGACTCAATATACTCCGAAAAAGCCTCAGTTTGTTCCAAAAGGCATGACTGCAGAAGAGCTCGCAGGCTTATTTCGGACTTTTCCTTTATATATTAAGTTTCCTAAGGCAAGGTATGCTGAAATCAGATTAGCAGAAACTGATGATGAAGCATATAAGAAACTGATGAAAGAATTTGAGAGTATGAAATGATGCGCTGTAGCGCAATAAGGTGCTAAGAATGAAGATAATTGGAATTATTCCTGCAAGAGGCGGGAGCAAAGGGATTCCTCGCAAAAACATCAAAATGATCGCTGGAAAGCCCTTGATAGCATGGACTATTGAGGCTGCCAAAGAATCCAGGCTAATGGATGATTTTTTTGTTTCCACAGAAAACAAGGAAATTGCACAGATATCTGAAAAATACCATGCTAAGGTTATAAAAAGGCCTGCCCATCTTGCAACTGACCAGGCAAGCCTGCTTGATGTGATAAAACATTTTTTAAAAGTCACTCAGGCTGACGTTGTCGTCCTTTTGGAGACCACAAATCCGGTGAGGGAAAAGGGGCTTGTGGACAAATGCATAAGGAGGTTTCTTGACAAGAAGGCAGACAGCCTTGCTACAGGGTACCTCACAACTATTCGTGAGTTTAATGGCAAAATCTCGAACAGGCAGCAGCGCAAAGAGTTCTTTTATGATGATGGGAATCTTTATATAATAACATCAGGGCTCATAAGGCAAAACAGGATTAAGGGCAGGAAAGCTGAGGAATATATCCTGAGCAAGGAGCAGAGCATTGAGGTTGATGAGCCTTTTGACTTCTGGCTTGCTGAAAAAGTGCTTGAAGAGCTGAAAAAAGACGTGAATGCATTTAAGAAATTCAAAGAAAATCCTTATTAGCTTATAACGTTTTTATTATATTCTTGAACTTATCCAATAAAACTTCTTTTTTGTCCAACCCATACTCCTTGAGCTTGAATTTTTCTATTTTTTTTGTTAGCTCTTTTTTTAGCATTGGTTTTTGCTCCAATAGTAATATCTTATCTAATATTTCTTTTTCACTGGCGCATATCAGGAATGGAATTTCTTTTTCTATGCCAAAGAATTTATCGCAAAGAAAAAACACTATTGAACCATCGAATAATAATTCCAAGCCCAGCGTGGATAGCTTGCTGATTGCATATTCCGGAGAAAATTTTAACTTTCTATCCCATAATACCTCAATATCCCTGTCCAAACCCTTAGTTATAGCAACACCTTCCAAAGGATGCGGCTTAAATGATAATTTGAAATTATGCGCCATTCTGCTTTTCTTGAATAGCTTGTTAAATTTGTCAGCTATCACGTCCAATGAACCAAATGGCTGGGATATGAAAAGTATTTTATGGGCCTTATTTGCAGAATCAAAGATACTATTAAGAAATCTTGGATCAGGAAATATTTCCATGCTGTCTTTAGGGTAATTGCGCTTGTTTTGTAATATTTTTAATGTTTGTTCGCTATAGACTATTTTTTTATAGAACAATGGCCTTTTCCTGCCTTTAATAAAAGGCATTGCTGAATAATGGTCCTGAATTAATTCATTGCTTAGGACCACTAATTTGCAGTCTGTCTTCATAAATCCCAAATTCAATGAGACTATATTCAATTCTGAATCGCTGAAGAGAGTGAAAGACTGTTTCCTAGTAAATCTTTCCAGGATTGAGCGGTTCTTGCTTGTTATAGGAAATACTATATAGAAAAAGAATTCTATCAGTGGACTGACAAATTTGCCATAGTCCACGTTATCGTAGATATATTTTATTTTCTTTTTTGCATATTTTCTGTATCTGAAATATTTGCCTGTGTTTTTTAGAAAATCCTTGAATGATATATAATTATTAAGAAAAGTATGGTCCTTGTCAAATAATTGCTTTTTATAATATTCCAAAGACATAGAAGAAGGGGCCATATAATACACTATGGCAGGCTTCTCATGCGTTGTCACTTTTAATAATTTAACAAAATTACCCCAGAACGCATTATTATCATCGTCAGCAGCATAATGCCTAAAATTGCTAAGTATAATTCTTTTAGCCCCATTTAGTTCATTTTTATTTAGGACTAGCAATGATATTAAATATTCAAAAAGGTAATGAGTCAAAATTAATGATGGATAAATATATTTTATTTTTAGATGATTATATAACGATATTGTGCTGAGCATAGGATATTTAACAATAACTACATTCTTGTATTTTGAGACTATATTTTCTATTAACTTAACTAAATCAGGGTTATATCTGGCTTTATCAGTAAAAGTAATGATTATTTTTGCATTGCTATGGTTTTTTATTATTTTTTCTAAATTGTCCTTAAAGAAAGCTATGTGATGAGACAGAATACTTTGGTCCAGGGGCGCAGTATTGAAAATATTCTTTAGCATGTATAACTCATCGTTTGCAAGCACTTCAGAGAACGCATCTTCAATATTTTGTTCATTAGCTAATATTACACCTATTAATTTAACGCCTTTATCATCCTCCATCCAATTAAGGTAGTTTATGCTAACATCACCAGAATCTATCTGAAACTGTCCTTCGCCTAAACTGATATTTATTTGTATATTCTGCATGTTTCACCAAGGTCCTGTTCTATATTTAAAAACTGTGTCATATTGCATAATATTTAAAAGGGATTTATAATGTTTATGAATGTCTAATTAAGAAAAAACTTATTTTTGAAATAAATAGTTACAGCCTAATTCTTAGCCAGGTAAAATAGAATTAATGTCTGAAACCTCTGAATGCAGCATCCTTTTCAAAATACAATTTTTCAGTTGTTTTAATTAATTGCTTCTTTTTATTTTCAAAATAATTTTCAATTAATTTTTTATTTGCCTCAAACAGTGCTTTATAATATTCCTCATCTGACAGTTTGGTAAAATTCACAGTAAGCAAATCTGAATTCAAATGCTTGTTTTCATAAAAATCTGCAGTATCCTTGATTAAACCATTTTTTATAGCATAAGTATAAAGATCTGATCCTGGATAAGGTGTAACAGGCCTTATGGTTCTCAATTGAGCACCATCATCATATTTAAGAAGAAAATCAACACCGCTTTTTAAGGTTGCCTCATCTTCGCCAATATTTCCAAAAATAATATTTAAGCCGGGAGATATTCCTTCATTTAAGGTTGCTTCAATTCCAGCCACAATCTGTTTGACAGTTAAGTGCTTATTCATAACCTTCAAAATATCATCATTCATGCACTCAATTCCATAGTTAATGAAAACACAACCTGATTTTTTCATTAACTTCAAAATTTCCGGGGTTGCAAAATTAAGCCTGCCGTTGCATTCCCACTTTATATTTAATTTTGAATCCATGATAGCTGTGCATAATTCTCTTGTTCTGGCTTCAGAGGACATTAGTAACTCGTCAAAAAAAGAGAAACATGTTATATTATACTTTTCTTTCAGGATTTTAATCTCGTCAATAATGGATTTTGAGGATCTTGCCCTAAAGCCTTTGTCCATCCTGTAGCAAAAATTGCACCTGTAAGGACAGCCTCTTCCTGAGAGCATGGGTATGCATCTTTCATTATTTTCTATGTGTGGAATTCTTACTAAGGTATAATAATCCATTGGGAATAAGTCCCAGGCAGGATAAGCAATAGTGTCAATATCCTTAATTAACTGTCTTGGTTCAGTTCTTACTAATTTTTTGTCTTCCATAAATGCTATTCCTTTCACTTTATGAAGGTCAAGCTTATTTTCCAAGCTATTTAACAAATCAACTATGGTTAATTCTCCTTCTCCTATGCATACTACGTCTGCTTTTGTCTTTTTTAAGAAGTATTCAGGGTCTGGGCTGGGGCCATGCCCACCCAAGATATATATCGGCTTATTTGGAACGCTGTTTATGGCCTCAGAAATTTTTAGCATCTTTTGGTATTGGTAATATCCTGCGATAATGCTCAGTCCAACAACATCAAAATTATTTTTTTTCAGATACTCCTTCAGGTGGCTAGCAGGATAATGGTAAGCATCTTGGTTATATATTGTGACTTCATGGCCCGCATTTCTTATGGCAGATGCAAGATATGCTACGCCTAAAGGAAACCAGTGTATATATGAACCATTATCATAAACAATTAGCAGTACTTTCATTTTAAATCATTTTTTTAAATTTAAGTTTATATTCAAAGCATAAGTGAGATGTATATATATTTTACCATTTTCACCAAGGTAGCTTTATGGCTGTCAAGGGATATTAATCTTTCAAGGTTTTGAACGCATGCATTATAAGTTCATAAGATTTAAAAACAGCATTGATTTCGTAGTATATGCTAATATGAAGAAAGCCATTATTACAGGAATCACAGGACAGGATGGCGCTTATCTTGTGAGATTATTGCTTAGCAAGGGTTATGAAGTTTACGGGATAATTCGCAGGGCAAGCACTTTCAATACATCACGGCTTGAAGAAATCTATGTGGACCCTCATTCTAAGAATAACAGGATGCACTTAATTTACGGGGACTTAGGGGACTCCAGCACAATCAACAAGATAATTAATGATGTCATGCCTGATGAGATATATAATTTGGGCGCGCAGTCACACGTAAGGGTTAGTTTTGATATCCCTGAATACACGGGGGATATAACTGGACTTGGTGCTGTGAGAATATTAGAGTCCATTAAGAACATTAAGGAAAAAAGCGGAAAATCAATAAAATACTATCAGGCATCCAGCTCTGAAATGTTTGGCAAGGTTCAAGAAACGCCGCAAAAAGAAACCACCCCATTTTATCCCAGGAGCCCGTATGGCTGCGCAAAAGTTTATGCTTACTGGATTACAAAAAATTACAGGGAAAGCTATGGCTTATTTGCGTGCAATGGAATTCTTTTCAACCACGAATCCCCTATGAGAGGAGAAACTTTTGTGACCAGGAAAATAACCATGGCTGTCGCAGCAATCAAGGAAGGAACCCAGGACGTGCTTTACCTGGGAAACTTGAATGCAAAAAGGGATTGGGGCCATGCCAGGGATTTTGTTGAGGCAATGTGGCTGATGATGCAGGAAAAAGAGCCTCATGATTATGTTATTGCTACAAGCGAAACTCATTTAGTAAGGGAATTTTTAGAGAAGGCCTTTGAGCATGCAGGAATACCTGTAAAATCCAATGGGAAAAAAGGACTGGAAGAGGAATATGTAAGGACAGATACAAATAAGACTGTTTTGAAAATTGACCCTAAATATTTCAGGCCTACAGAAGTGGATGTGTTGCTTGGGGATTATGGCAAAGCAAAAAAGGCTCTTGGATGGAGCCCAAAAATAAAATTTGATGAGCTAATCAAGGAAATGGTTGACCATGATATCAAAGCTCTGAGAAAAAAGCTGTATGGCACAGTTAAGAACGGGGAGTAGAGCAAGCAGAGCAAGCAGTTAGGAATGGTGAATAAAATGCCTGGTTTCTGGGAAAACAAAAAAGTTATCTTAACAGGTGGTGCAGGATTCTTAGGCTCCTATGTATCTGATGAGCTGAAAAGCAAGGGATGCAAGAAAATTATTATTCCAAGAAGCACAGATTATGATTTAACTCAAGAAGAACATGTGAAAAAGTTATTTGCTGATAATCCTAATACTGATATGGTTATGCATCTGGCAGCTGTTGTAGGAGGAATTGGCGCTAATAAAGAGCACCCGGGTGAATTCTACTTTAAGAACCTGATAATGGGTGCATTAATGATGGAATATGCTAGACGGAATGATGTGCCAAAATTTGTTGCTCTTGGAACAGTATGCGTATATCCTAAATTCACTCCAGTTCCCTTTAAAGAAGAGGACATCTGGAATGGCTATCCTGAAGAGACAAATGCCCCTTATGGCCTTGCTAAAAAAAGCATGCTGGTGCAGGCGCAAGCATATAGGCAGGAATACGGGTTTAATGCAATATATCTGCTTCCTGTAAACCTTTATGGGCCGGGGGATAATTTTGACCCTGAGTCATCCCATGTCATACCTGCGCTGATAAAAAAAGTGCATGATGCAAAAAAATCAGGGCTTAAAACTGTGACTGTGTGGGGGAATGGCTCTGCCTTCAGGGAATTTCTTTATGTCAAGGATGCTGCCAGAGGAATTGTGCTTGCAGCAGAAAAATACAATAAGCCAGAGCCGATTAACTTGGGCTCTGGAGCGGAGATATCAATAAAGGAATTAGTTAAAATAATTACTGAGCTAATGGATTATAAGGGAAAAATAGTTTGGGACAAGACAAAGCCAAATGGCCAGCCAAGAAGATGCTTGGATGTTACCAAGGCAAAAAAAGAATTCGGATTTAGTGCAGAGACAAGGCTCATAGAAGGGCTGAAAGAGACAATAGAATGGTATAAATTACATTTGATAAAATGAAACTCAAAAATTATGCAAATAAATATACTGTGGAACGCAGTAGAAACATAAAAAAAAATTGGAAATATAAGATAATATTAGATAAAATCAAAAAAAATTCTAAAGTTCTTGATGTTGGACTTGGCAGCGGGGTCTTAATGCAAATGCTTAAGGGCAAATGCGACTATTATGCTGTTGATTACAATGAGCACATAGTTGATTACTGGAAAAAGAAAAATTTTAACGTTAAAAGATGCGATGTAGCAAAGGAGACGCTGCCATTTAAAGACAATTTCTTTGATATTGTGTGGTGTTCGCATATTGTTGAGCACATACACTCAGAAGAGCAGATAAGGTTTTTCAAGGAATTGTATAGGATATTAAAAAAAGGAGGATTTTTAATAGTATTTTCACCTACTCCTTTTAACTGGTATTTCTGGGATGACTTAACCCACACCAGGCCATGCACTCATAAGCAACTAGAGGACCTGGCTTTAAACGCAGGGTTTTCAAGTGCAGATTCTAAGTACTCGTTATTCAGGGCATTTCCCAAGAGGATACAAACTTATTTCAGGCTTCCCCCATTTAGGTTTTTTATCTGGGAAGTTTATCTGATAGCCAAGAAGTGATATTTTTAGAATAAGTGATATGGTTAGTAAAAGCAATTAACGCCTTTTAAAATGAAGCATAATAATTTTATAAAAATAGGCAAGGGCAAATACAAGATACTGTTTTGCCTTCACCAAAATTATGTGACTCCTGAGCTAGATGGCGCTTTAAAAAAGGTTGATGTTGAGTTAAGCTGCCTTAAGAAAGATTATCTTGTAAGCATAATGTCAAGAATACCTATTCGCTTTACTATCAACGGACCCAGGATTTTCCCAAAAAACCTCAATGAGCTCAGGGAAAAATGGTATAAGGATTTTTTTGATGATATTTTACGTTTTATTATCAAAAATAAGATTAAATATCTCATTACAATATATAATATATTCTGCGATGAGCACCTGGAGAAATTTCGCAAGTTGGGGATAAAGACTGCTGCAATTTTTACAGATGACCCTGAAGATACTTATATAATAACTAAGCTGTACGCTCCTAAGTATGATAAAGTTATTTGCAGCGGGGTTCAGTTTAACGAAAGCATAACAATAGAGCAGGTTATAAGGTCATTTGGTGTTAAGCATGTTAAATTCTTGCCTTTGCCGCCATTTCCCTCCCATTATGACAGTAAAAAAATAGATTATGAAAAAAAAGACATTGATATTGTGTATATAGGCGCAATACAATGGAGAAAATGGCACAGGTTATACCTCTTGCATAAAAATTTCCCACATCAATTCGTATTATACAGTGGTTATGATCCCAGAGCTAAAAAAGATATTTATGGACTTGTGTACAAGCTAATTAATTTGGTGTGGCCTTTGCCTAAGGCAACCAAAATTTCAGACTTAGAGTTAAAGCAAATTTACAAGCGCACAAAAATAGGATTTAACTGTCATCAAAAATGGGGCCCTGCCAACACCAGGAGCTATGAATTATGCCTTAATGGGGTATTGCAGGTTACTGATAATCCTAAAGGCTACAGCAGATTATTCAGGGTTGGAAAAGAAATATTGTGTTATAATGATATGGATGAAGCGATAAAAATTATAAAATATTATTTGGAAAATGATTCTAAGAGAATAACCATAGCAAAGGCAGGCTATGCAAGAGCGTTTAAAGATTATACATGCGAAAAAAACGTAACAAACTACATGAAATTCTTAATAAGCTGAATTATCTTTCTATTTTTTTTTATTTTTTTTCAGCAACAATCTGCAAGTTTGAGCCTTGCCCTTTTAAAAGCGCCCTAGGAATCATCAGACGAGCTGCCTTAAAAGGAACATTGATTGGAAAAGGAGTATTGAAAGGGAATAGGTATGAAGGTATTTTCGAATCCTCTATTGATATTATCTCAAAGCCCTCTTTTTCTAGGAATACCCTGATTGAATTCTTGTTGAAGAACAGGAGATGGTATGGCGGATCTATTATCAGCCATTCCTTTCCTAACTTCTTGAAATCCTTGCCATCTATGTTAGGTATGTCTATTATGATGATTCCTTTATTTTTCATGGAATTCCTTATGGTTTTCATTGTTTTTAGTGGTCGTGTTAGATGCTCAAGCACATATTTCATTATTACTACATCATATTTGTTCTTCGCATCTTTTTTCATAGCCCTGGTAACATCAAGCCCTTTTTTCCTATCAGCATTAATGTTGTCTTTTGAGAAATCCACACCTTCGACATGATGTCCTTGCGCTTTCAACAGTTCCATCAATACCCCTCGGCCGCACCCAAAGTCCAGGATTTTTTTTTGCTCTTTTTTTTTGCCTAGATATTTTCTGAATTTGCCCAAAAAGTAGCGGTTCTCAAGATTTACTATGAATTTAGCGCGCTCCTTTGAGCAAAAGTCGTCTTTCAAATAGTATTCCTGAAGCTCGTTTTCCCTTGGAATGTTAGAGCAGAATATTAAATTGCATGACAGGCATTTTCTGAATTTGAAATCTTTCTTATTAAAGGCAAATTCAGTCTTTTTAGAAAGGCATGAAGGGCACGATATCATTTTAAATCATCTTTTTCTCATTATTAAA
>Ga0315290_10003578_pt1 | contig 11111 bp, 10 predicted proteins | sample YL17G12_0_MG_FD_203627 | JGI IMG/M metagenome (GOLD analysis project Ga0315290, IMG submission 203627) | Sediment microbial communities from Yellowstone Lake, YNP, Wyoming, USA - YL17G12_0 | ecosystem: Environmental > Aquatic > Freshwater > Lake > Sediment | place: USA: Wyoming | collected...
CACGGGGCATCAGAATCGGTTTAAGTTAGCGCTTATGCCCTCGATGGGGGAGATCTCTTTTTACCCTCCCCCTCGATGGGGGAGGGTTAGGGTGGGGGTGTTATTTTTAATCTATCAATAACCCTTCCTTGAATCTTTTCCCTTGATCTAAGTCAAAACGATGAAATAAATTTAAATTTCTCCGTTTCCTAACAAAATCTCCCCTTTTATGATGAAGCCGCTTGACATCATGATGTCATGATGTTAAATTTGAACTAATACTACTCCGACAAATAGCGTTTATGGCGCGATGCAAGACGGATATGTTGAGCGGTTTGATCAGAAAATCTCCCCTTGCCCCTCTTTGCCTGTCCATGACAGGGAAAGGATTACCAAAGAGGGGGATAACAATTTCCCCCTTTGGTAAAGGGAAGGTGTGAAAAAATCCCAAGATTAACAGAGCGGACAGTGGGATGTCGGAAAAACTGTAGAGCGGCTTCCTTCTTCAGGCTTAATGATAAGGATTGAAAACCATGTAAGATTGATGACTTAAACCGACTCATGACCCATACATTTTCAAAGTCCGCATTCTACAGTTTTGGAGATATCCCTCTGGCCGGTCCGTTGCCCCTAATTTTTTCACAGCTTCAGGGGGAATAAGGGGGATTTTGTGAATTGTCGGAGTAGTACTAAAAGGAGGTGGGAAAATCTATTATGAAGCGAGCTCAAATTCAATTAGATGAAGAAGTTTATGACCTGCTGCGTCGTCGGGCTTTTCAAGAGAAAAGGTCGATTGCTGGAGTGATCCGGGAGATTATCAGGAAGGAGATTACCTTATCCGATCGCTCCCGATCTTCATCGATTAAAGATTTTAGATTTATTGCCGCGGGTCAGTCAAAACAAGGCACCCTAAAACCTGTTTCCGAACGGCATGACGAAGCCCTTAAGGAGGTCTTTCAAAAGTGATCTTTTTAGATACTTCAGCCATTTATGCCCTGGCCGATAAGGCAGATTCTAACCACATTGCTGCGTACAGTAGATTCGAGGACGTCCTGAAGTCTGGAGAGATATTTATACTTACCAACTATATCCTGTTAGAGAGTGCTGCCCTCTTGCAGGCAAGGTTGGGACTTCATTCGGCTATTCTCTTTCTGAAGGAGGCCAAATCATTTGAGGTGGAATGGGTTGATCTGGATTTACATGAAGAGGCAGAAAAGGAACTCGAAAGGATTGGAAAGCGGGGTATCAGTTTAGTGGATTGCACAAGTTTTATTGTAATGAGACGAAGAAGTGTACAGAGGGCTTTTGCCTTTGATCCAGATTTCAAAGATCAAGGTTTTTTAATCGATTAAAAACTTTTTCCTTGATCTAAGGCAAAAACAGTGAAATATTTCTAAAAACCCCACCACCCCATCCCCCAATCCCCCTATCTCCCTATCTGCTCTTCTTACCTGCTCATAAAAATAGGCAACTGTCAAAATAGTAGTCAATTTTGCCTTTGTTCTTCCGTCTCGTAAAATTATTGGAAACTTGAATAGGCTTTTTATTCAGCGGGATCTTCGACAAGGGGGAGGAAAGTTTTTTAGAGAATTAGATGCCCCGCAGCTCTGCTGCGGGGTACTTCACTTTCTTTAGGTTATGAACTTCATCAAATCTAAAGCCTTTGGCAAAGAATTTGCTTTTATATTTGACTGGACTATTTAGTCCAAGTTTAGTAGAGTATCACCATAGCTGTGGTTCTTCGTAAACATCTTCCAACCCTTTAACCATGTATTGGGTGGATATATGGTCTGGAGATTGAGATCAAACCCCATTTCTTAAAACGGAATGGGGTTTAATTTTTTGGCCAATCAATGGGATTAGAAGCATGGAAACCTCGCTCAGCCATTTTCAATTTGCCCAATTTCAATTCTTTATAGAGCCTACCGGCTCCATAAACCTTGCTGCTTATCGTTACGTCGTTTGCCAAACACAGGAGCGAACGTTAGGCGTCCGGGTCATTTCCTCTCCCCCTGGGAGAGGATGAAGGTGAGGGGGAAAACCTAAGGTTTATGGCGTATTAGGTCTGGAATTTGATCAAAATGGGGGTCAAGAGAAACCACTTCAAGACTATTTGCTTTAGCCAATTGGCCAATCAGAAGATCGGTCAGCGGCAGGGTTACCCCTTTTGCTCGGAGGTCTCTGGAGAGAGAAGCTGCCCCTTCCCAAATTTTGAAGGTAATTTCTAAATAAGGGAGAGAAAGGAGGCCGTCTTTGAGAAGATTCCTTTCCTCTGCAGATTTTATTCCTTGTAAGAGTTCAAAAAAGATGGGTCCGCAGATGAAGACCCTATTTTTCAGGATCAGGTCATTTAGGAAAGCTCTAACCGGAGTGACCCCTCTGAAAAAATCAATCCAAACACTCGTATCAACGAGACTTCCTGTGGTTTTCACGCTTTTTCATTCCTTTCAGTTCAATCTTTTCCATCTCCTGCCATCCAAGCTCAAACCGAATCTTACCGCTGAGAGAAAGAAGTTTCTCCCTCCGCTTGCGACGGATATAATCCTCGATCGCCAAACAAATGGCCTTGGTCTTTTTCTTTTCCCCGGTAATCTGAAGGAGATGGTTGATCAAAGCATCAGGGAGATTCAGAGTGGCACGCATAATAAACACCTCCTTAATATGCTTTTATTATATGCCTTTTTAATATGCTTGTCAAAAACATTTTCAAAATATCTCCCCTCCTTTGGTGGGAGGGCCCACAACTTATCTCCCCTCCCCATTTGGAGACTGTGTCGTAATTATGATGGAGGGTGGATTCCGACGGAATCCCGCCGTGGCGGGATCAGGTTTCTCAGCTTTAGAATGCGGTCGTTTAAAGTTATGGGTAATCGGCCTTCTTGGAAACGGGTTTCTTTTCATGGGTTTGGATCTCCGAAGCTGAGCAATGAAAGGTTTCCGCCCTGCCTTCGCCGAAGCGGCTACGCGCAGGCAGGTCTAAAGCTTCATCACCCGACCGCCTGTTCCGTGTTGAAGCGGAAGTAGTTTCTCGTTGATTGCGACACAGTCTCTTGATGGGGGAGGGTGAGCCCTGAACCATGTGAGGTTCAGGACAGCCCTGCACCCTACTGGGTGCAGGGGGTGAGGGTGATTGAGAGGAGCCTTTTCAATGAAAAAACTGAAGGTTGATGTCGAAGATATTGCCATGATTATGGACAATCAGGATCGGTTCGGAAATCAGTACTATCTGGATACGGAAACCGGCGAGACCGTTGTGATCCCGGATGAACTCATGAGCGCCCTTCGAGAAGGAGAATCCTGTGAAGGTCTTCCAGATTGGGAGCTTCAACTTCTTCCCCAGGCAAGAGAAATCTTCGAAGGGAGCGATCGCCATGAAGAGATCCCCACCCGACCCAGTTACGAAGGCTATAACCTGATGGTCGAATTTACAGAGGGGGTGTGGGACCAAAAGATTCAAAGAAAACTTTCTATTGCTCTTGATGGGAAAGAGGCTTTCAGAAGATTCAAAAACGTATTGAAAGACTATCCCGAGGTGGAAAAAGAGTGGTTCCGATTCAAGAGCAAAAGAGATAAGGAAGAGGTTAAAGATTGGCTGGGAAGCATTGGGATTGAGATGGATGAGTGAAGATGGTTTTCAAGCTAAGGATATCATTGGTTTAACCGAAGGTTTAAGTCTGCGTTTAATAGCTTAGGTGGGGTGGGTCTAACGTAGAGTATCCACCTTTCGTTCTTGGTCCTTAGATGGGGGAAGTATGAATATCAAGCAGAGAGATGACGAGATTTGGAAAATGAGAACAGAAGGAGCAACTTTTTCTCAAATTGCCGTGCGCTTTCATCTGAGCCCCAGTCGGGTTCAACAGATTTATTGCCGGAGAAAGGAGAAAATGGAGAATTTTGACAAATGGCCGCCCTTGAAAAGAGCGCTTTCTGTGAGGGTTCGGGATATCCTGATCAAAGCCTTCGGAAGTGAGGAGATATTCAAAAATCCAGAAAGGCTTGCTTCAATGGGACCGAATGTCTTTCTCAAATGGCGAAACATGGGAAGAAAAAGCGCCAATCAATTGATAGAAGCATTGGAATCGCTTGGGTACTCAGTCAATGGAAATATGAAAATGGCAGATTCAAGATACGAGGTCTATCTCAGGATCGGTAGATCTATTCTCCGGAACTACTTTGATTATTGCACAAAGAATTCTATGGACGATGCGGAATACATTCCCACCGTTAGGGTGATCATTGAAGGGATCACCGAAGAGATGAGATCTTCAGGAATGGGGAAGCCAAATTGTAAGGAAATAACCGAAAAACTTAAGGACTACAATCGTGAGATCTATCAAAATATCTGGATTGAACACGCGAAGGAAGATGAAGAACCCGAAGATGAAGAGCCTTTCGATTTGGAAAGAGAATATCAATTAGCCAAATATACCTTTGACTATATCTACGAGCATGGAGAACATCCGAAGTAATGTGATCTGAAGTTAAGCAATTTTCCCTCTCCCCTTCGTGGGAGAGGGTGGGGGTGAGGGGGCGCAAGCAAAGTAAATCATGTAACCGCAGGCTTCAGACTACGATTGGTCAGAAGGATATTGAAATTGTCATCTGAAGATGTGATCCTCCCGCCTCATTCCAAATCCACAATCCGCAATCAACAATCCAAAATCTAAAAATCACCCCATCTCCTGATCACTCCACCTACCTTTTAAGTATCTGGCCGTCTTCTCTTTTGCCCTATGCCTCACACGTTCTGAGCTATGTTTTGGAATTGCTATAATGTTGAGATTTTGGTATAAAGAGGTCAACTTCTGGGGGTGATTTATACAAAAACTCTTTGGATCAATTGGAGACATCTTCAAGAAGAGAGTGCTCCCTCAAAAGGAAGTCGGATAGAGAAATCTATGGCGAAGTTAGAAGACATCACACGCGGTGCAGCGATAAAAGGCGTTCTGCCTGATGGGCTGGTGACCGTAGTGGACGTGAAGTGGATCGGTTCGGTAGCCGTTGAACTAACCTACAAGGACTCAGCTGGCCGCCTGGGAAACGAACTGATCTACCGCGACCGTGAGCCAACGATTGAGGTTGTAATTGTCGGCAAACCGTGGAGTTTTGATGGGGATGGTTCTCTCTTCCGTCTTGTCAGCGAAGCTCACCGCATCCGCTTGGCTCACCTTTTTGATCCGCTGCTGGCAGTCCATACGTCGCTGGTCGAGCCCCTTCCCCACCAGATTACCGCCGTGTACGGAGAGATGATACCCCGGCAACCTCTTCGTTTTCTTCTTGCCGATGACCCTGGTTCCGGTAAGACTATCATGACCGGCCTCTTCATCAAGGAGCTGATTGCTCGGGGAGATCTTCAACGCTGTTTGATCGTCTGCCCGGGTAACCTCGTCGAGCAGTGGCAGGATGAACTCGACCGGCGGTTTCATCTTCCATTCCAAATCATGACGAATGACAACTTTGAGGCGGCACGAACCGGAAACTGGTTTGCTGAGACTCCCCTGGCGATTTGCCGTCTCGATAAGCTCAGCCGAAACGAGGACATCCAAGGGAAGCTCAACGCCACCGACTGGGACCTGGTTGTCTGCGACGAGGCCCATAAGATGAGTGCTCACTACTTTGGCGGGGAGATCAGTTATACCAAGCGTTACCGTCTGGGTCAATTGCTTTCGTCCATAACCCGGCATTTCCTGCTTCTGACCGCAACGCCGCATAGCGGAAAAGAAGAAGACTTCCAGCTCTTCATGGCGCTGCTGGATGGAGACCGCTTTGAAGGTCGATTTCGGGACGGTGTGCATACAGCCGATACTTCCGACCTCATGCGACGGTTGGTCAAGGAGCAGCTTGTCAAATTCGATGGAACGCCCCTCTTTCCGGAACGGATTGCTTACACAGCTAACTATACGCTCTCAGACGCCGAGGCCGAGTTGTACAAGCAGGTAACAGAGTACGTCCGTGAGGAGTTCAACCGCGTCGAGGCCCTGGAGAATGAAGGCCGTAAGGGCACAGTCGGCTTTGCTCTGACTATTCTGCAGAGGCGGCTTGCCTCGTCCCCCGAGGCAATCTACCAGTCCCTTCGTCGTAGGCGGGAAAGACTTGAGAAGCGACTGCGCGAGGAGCAGCTTCTCGACCGGGCAGCCAACGCCCGGGTGGACTTGAACGTAGACCTTCCCAGCTACAGTAAGGACGACATCGAGGACCTGGAAGACTCGCCAGACGCCGAGATTGAAAATACTGAAGAGAAGGTGGTGGACCAGGCGTCCGCCGCCCGCACGATTACCGAACTCCAGGCCGAAATCGCTATGCTCAAGCAGCTTGAAACGGCGGCCCTTCGGGTTCGGCAATCCGGCACAGACAAGAAATGGGAAGAGCTTTCGAAATTGCTCCAGAACAACACGGAGATGTTCGATGCCCACGGACACCGCCGGAAACTGATCGTCTTCACCGAGCACTGCGACACACTGCACTATCTGTTTGAGCGCATCACTTCTCTTCTCGGCCGGCCCGAAGCTGTTGTGATGATCCATGGCAGCATGGGACGAGAGCATCGTAAGACCGCCCAGGAAAAGTTTACCCAGGATAAGGATGTGGAAATTCTCGTCGCGACGGATGCCGCTGGTGAAGGCATCAACCTCCAGCGGGCTCATCTCATGGTGAACTATGACCTGCCCTGGAATCCAAACCGCCTGGAGCAGCGCTTCGGTCGCATCCACAGAATCGGCCAGACCGAGGTCTGTCATCTCTGGAATATGGTCGCCAAAGAGACCCGCGAGGGCGAAGTTTATCACCGGTTGCTGGAAAAGCTCGATGAGGAAAGAAAGGCCCTCGGCGGCCAGGTGTTTGATGTTCTTGGACGTCTTACGTTCGAGGATAGGCCGTTAAGGGAGCTATTGTTAGAAGCCGTACGGTATGGTGACCAGCCAGAGGTTCGGGCACGGCTGACACGTGTCATCGACCAGGCCCTCGACCGTGATCATCTTCGTCAGATGCTGGAAGAACGCGCGTTGGTCCGTGATTCTATGGATGTCCGACGTGTCCAGCAGATTCGGGTGGACATGGAGCGTGCTGAAGCTCGGCGCCTCCAGCCGCATTTTATCGCAACGTTCTTCATAGAAGCCTTCCGACTCTTGGGGGGCACAATGAGGGAACGTGAGCCTAAACGGTATGAGATAACTCATGTCCCAGCCGTCATCCGCAACCGTGATCGGGCCATCGGCGTACGTGAGCCGGTCCTACAGAAGTACGAAAGGATCACCTTCGAGAAGGACCTGATTAGTGTCCCAGGTAAACCATTGGCAGCCTTTGTTTGTCCTGGCCACCCGCTTCTCGATTCAACTATTGACCTGATCATCGAGCGATACCGCGATCTTCTCAAACGCGGTACAGTTCTTGTTGATGAAAGCGATCCCTCTGATCGCCTTCGGGTCCTGGTTTATCTTGATCATTCCATCCAGGATGCGCGAATAGACCGATCCGGAAAGCGGCGAGTTGTGTCGCGTCAGTTGCAGTTTGTCGAGGTAGATAAAGAAGGTAGCGCCCGCGTTGCAGGCTACGCCCCGTACCTGGACTACCGCCCGCTTGATGCAAGCGAACAAGGGCTCATGGCAAAAATGGAGGAACTCCCTTGGATACGAGACGAACTGGAGTCTCAGGTCTTGCTCTATGCGGCCGAGCATCTTGTCCCGCAACACTTAGGAGAGGTGCGCCATCGAAAGGAGGAACTAGTTAACAAGACCATGGTGGCCGTCAAGGACCGCTTGACCAAAGAGATTGCCTATTGGGACCACCGGGCTGAGCAACTCAAAGAACAGGAGCTTGCCGGCAAGATCAACGCCCGGTTGAACTCCGGCCTTGCACGACAACGAGCCGATGAATTGACGTCAAGACTGCAGAGACGGATGGCTGAATTGGAGCAAGAAAGGAAACTCTCCCCATTACCTCCTGTGGTTATTGGCGGGGCAATGGTGATACCACGTGGCCTGCTGGCAAGGTTGAAAGGGACTGAGACCCAGCCGGAGGCCTTCGCCCAGAATACGGCCAGAGTGGAGGCTGTGGCGATTGCGGCAGTAATGCAGGCTGAACAGCAGCTGGGGTTTGTACCGCGAGATGTAGGCCTCGAAAAGCGCGGCTACGATATTGAGTCTATCGTTCCTGGCACTGGCCGACTCCGGTTCATCGAGGTCAAAGGCCGAGTTCGAGGAGCAACGACGATAACGGTCACGAAGAATGAGATTCTTTCATGCCTCAACAAACCCGATGATTTCATTCTAGCAATCGTGGAAGTGGACGGGGAAGATGCAGTTCCCAAGTACGTTCGTTGTCCTTTCCATCGAGAGCCGGACTTCGGGGTAACGAGCGTCAATTACGAAATAAGAAAACTTCTGGAAACGGGGCAGTTTGTAGAATGATTAACCGGGTTCGGTAACTCAACACCATTATCAGAGGAGAATGCATGAGAGAACAAAGCCGTAGTGGACTCCGTTTCGCACAAATTCATTTGAAGAATTGGCGAAATTTCCTTGATGTCGACGTTCCATTACAAGGGAGGGCCTTTCTGGTCGGCCCCAATGCCTCGGGAAAATCAAACTTCCTCGATGTCTTTCGATTTCTTGCCGACATTGTTACCGTTGGCGGTGGGTTTCAAAAAGCTGTTCTCAAACGCGGCGGTGTTTCTCGATTGCGATGTCTGGCTACCCGGAGAAACCCCGACATCGTTGTTCATGTCTGTCTTGGTAAGTCAAACGGCGAACCTGAATGGGAGTATGAACTGCACTTCTCCCAGGACAACCGCCAGCAACCTATCGTAAAGAAAGAAAGAGTTGTGCGGGGGGGCAGAGAGATCTTGTCTAGGCCTCTGGAAGATGACAGAGGGGACCCCGCCCGTTTGACACAAACCTACCTCGAACAGATCAATGCCAACCAGGCTTTCAGGGAGATCAGTATTTTCTTCGCTTCAGTCCGATACCTTCACCTCGTGCCGCAATTGGTTCGCGACCCGGACCGCTCATTGGGTCGCAGAAACGATCCCTATGGAGGTGATTTCCTGGAGCAGATTGCTCGTTCTTCAGAAAAAACACAGAAGTCTCGACTAAAACACATTCAGAATGCTTTGCGTGTAGCTGTACCCCAACTCGTGGAGATCGAGCTCTTTCGCGACGCAAGAGGTGCCCCACATCTCAGGGGAAAGTACGAACATTGGCGGCCTCAGGGCGCCTGGCAAGCCGAGGATCAGTTTTCTGATGGAACCCTGCGTTTAATGGGACTCCTTTGGTCAGCCTTGGATGGCGTCGGACCACTTCTTCTCGAAGAACCAGAACTCTCACTGCATCCGGAAGTTGTCCGCTTCATCCCACAAATGTTTGCCAGGATTCAACGCCGCATGAACCGTCAGATCTTTGTCAGCACACACTCATCCGATCTCTTACGCGATGAAGGCATTGGTCTGGATGAGGTGCTTTTGCTTGAGCCCAGTGACAATGGCACAATTGTACATACTGCAAGCGATTTTAAGGAGATTAAAAGATTACTGGAGGGTGGTTTGTCCATGGCAGAGGCTGTGATGGCGAAAACACAACCGAAACGCGTGGAACAACTCGCTCTCTTTGGAGACTTCTAAATGCCTACGGTCACACCAATTGTCATTTCCTCTGCCGTTGAAGGGTTAGTTGATGAAGCAGTGGTCAAGTGTCTCATTGTTGAAGCGGGTGGGGAGATTGGTCCAGTCTATGGCAAGAGAGGTAAGTCCCTGCTCAAGCAAAGGATAAATGGTTACAACAACGCAGCTCACCATCATCCCTGGATCGTCCTCATTGACCTGAATCACGAGGCCGACTGCCCCCCTCCCTTAAAGGCCGCCTGGTTGCCGGCCCCGGGACCCTTCATGTGCTTCCGGATTGCCGTGCGAGAAGTTGAGGCATGGCTGATTGCAGATCGTGAGCGCTTTGCATCGTTCTTCCGGGTCCGCTTATCGGATGTCCCGGCAGATCCGGAGTTAATGAATGACCCCAAAGAGGTAGTGATTGAACTCTCACGGCGATCACGAAGCCGTGATATTCGGCTTGACATGGTGCCACGACCCGGCAGCGGACGTAAGATCGGCCCGGCCTATGTTTCAAGGCTCATCGAGTTCGTATCCGATCCCAATAGAGGATGGAGGCCCGATCGAGCCGCTCGATCATCGGACAGTTTGAGGCGCTGTTTAGTCCGCATACGCGAACTGGTCACAAGGGTGGAATAACAGAATAACACCATCAGGAAAAAATTTTAAATGAAGACTTATCGGAAGAAGCTTATCGAAGTCGCGCTGCCGTTACCGGAGATCAACGACGCGTCGGCCTATGACAAGATGCCTGGAATTGGACCGCATCCGAAAGGTATCCACCACTGGTGGGCTCGTTTGCCCCTGCCAACTGCACGGGCGGTCATTTTCGCCTCTGTCGTGGATGACCCTTCGGCTCACCCCGAATGGTTTCCAACCGAGGAGGCTCAGAACCTGGAGCGCGAACGACTTTTCGGTATTCATCCGTCGGATGATGCAGAAGAAACTCCACGAGCATCCTGAGATCTATGCTGAGGCGCACCAGGAGATGCTTAAACATTGCAATGGGAAACTCCCCCCAGTCCTTGACCCTTTCGCGGGCGGGGGTTCCATCCCGCTCGAAGCGGCGCGGCTCGGATTCGAGGCCCATGCCGCCGACCTGAACCCCGTGGCCGTGCTCCTGAATAAATGCAACCTCGAATTCATCCCGCGGTGGATTGACCATCCGCCCGTGAACCCTGAGGCTCGGAAGGGCATGTTCGGGAAGACTGGCCGCACGGGCGCGCAGGGGCTTGCGGAGGACGTTCGCTATTACGGTCGCATTATCCGCGAGCGGGCTATCCAGAAGATCGGGCACCTCTATCCGAAAGTGAAACTTCCGAAGGAGGACGGCGGGCGCGAAGCCAACGTGATCTCTTGGATTTGGGCGCGTACCGTGGCCAGTCCCAATCCGGCAGCGCAAGGGGTGCATGTCCCCCCTAATGAGTACTTTCTGGCTCTCCAGCAAGAAAGGCAATCTGGCATGGCTGGAACCGACTGTAAACAAGAACAAGGGAACCTATCGTTTCGAGATTACAACCGGAACGCCATCAGACCA
>Ga0315290_10003581_pt1 | contig 11105 bp, 6 predicted proteins | sample YL17G12_0_MG_FD_203627 | JGI IMG/M metagenome (GOLD analysis project Ga0315290, IMG submission 203627) | Sediment microbial communities from Yellowstone Lake, YNP, Wyoming, USA - YL17G12_0 | ecosystem: Environmental > Aquatic > Freshwater > Lake > Sediment | place: USA: Wyoming | collected...
GTTCCTCCCGGGGCGTGCGGGGTCCGTTCTTCGGGGCCGGTGCCGGGTGTCCTGCCAGGCGGGTCACCCGCCCTCGTTCCGAAGAACGGACCCCGCACTCCACGGGGGTCTTTCTTCCCGCGCTCTTCGCAAGCGCGCTCCGCGCGCGCGCAGCGAGCCGTAGGCGAGCGGAGTCAATGAGTCAGCCCAATCCGAACCCGCCGGCCCGGCGCTTCGCCGCGCAGCGCCTCGCGCAGCGCGAGGTTGTTCGCGGCGCTGAGCTGGCCGCCGAGCGTCCAGAACTGGCGGTGGATCGCGCCGTAGGCGAGCAGCTGGTTGTCGTCGAGAATGATCTGTCCGTGGCTCGCATAGCGGGCGAGCTGCTCGGAGTCGAGCAGGATGCGGTCGGGCGCGTGCGCTGCGGTGTCCGGGCGCCGCTCTGCCAGGCGCGCGAGCCCGGGCCAGACGCTCCCGAGCGGGTCCGGGCCGGCCTCGCGGCGGCCGAGCAGGATCCCCGTCTCCGCGCCCCGCCAGAGGATCGCGTCCGGGAAGGCGGACTGGAAGGTCGCGGCGATGGACGCGGCGTGGAAGGGCGGCAGCAGGTGGAAGGGAACCCACTGCGCGACGATGCCCCCGGGCGCGAGCCGTGCCGCGACGATCTCGTAGAACTCGCGCGAGTAGAGCGCGTTCACCCCGGCGAAGCTCGGCGGCATGGGCTCGAGCGTCACCACGTCGTAGCGCTCGCGGCTGCGGCGCAGCCAGGCCCGCCCGTCCATCGCGATTGCGTGCACGCGCGGGTCGTCGAGCACGCCGTGGTTCGAGGCGAAGAGCGGCGCCATCCGCAGCACGGCCGGGTTGAGCTCCACGACGTCGAGCCGCTCGGGGCCCTCCTCGAGCACGGCGTTGGCGGTCTGGCCCGTGCCGAAGCAGATCACGAGCGCGCGCTGCGGGTCCGGGTGCAGCAGCATCGGCAGGCGGCCCATCCACGCCATGTAGCTGGTACCGGGTGCGTCCTCGGCAGTGGCGACGAAGCCGTCGATTACGAGCGCGCGCGTGCTCGCCCGGCTCTCGGTGATCGCCCCCTCTACCACCGCCGCGGTCGCCTCGACGCCCTCCTCGAAGGCGAGGATCTCGAGCTTCGCGAAGCTCGAGGTGCCGAGGACGCGCCGGTGCCCGATCGCCTCGGTCTGCGTCACCGCGAGCGCGAGTGCGGCCGCTCCGGCCGCCAGCACGAGCACACGCCCGCGGGACAGCAGGGCCGCCGCGAGCAGCGCGATCGCCGCGCCGATCCCCCAGGCGCTGCGCGCGAAGCCGAACGCCGGCAGCAGCAGCCACGTCGCGCAGAGCGACCCGGCGACCGCGCCCAGCGTGTTGGTTGCGTAGAGCCAGCCGGCGCCTCCGCGCTCGCGGTACTCCTCGAGCAGCCAGGGGAGAACGGTTCCCAAGAGCAGCATCGCGGGCCCGAGGGCCGCGAGCGCGAGCCCGGCGCGCCGCGCGATCCGCTCCACGTAGCCGGTATCGACGAGCGCGAGCAGGTCCATGCGCTCGACCAACGGGGTCGCGAGCAGGATCGCGACCGCGGCCGCGCCGAGGAGCCAGCCCGGCGCGACGCCGCGGCGCCGCAGCGCCGGGGCAAGCTGCGCGCCGGCGCCGAGGCCGAGCAGCACGGCGAAGAGCATGATCGCGAAGCTGTCCGCGCTCGAGAGGAAAGCCGCGCGCAGCGCCCGGAACCAGGCGACCTCGAGCGCGAAGCTGGCGAAGCCGGTGGCGAAGACGATCGCGGCGGCTCTCGCGGGGGGCAGACGCGGCGGCGGCAGGGCGGCGGCCGCGGCCGCCGGACGCGGCCGGCGCTCGATCGCGAGCGTCGCGGCGAAGACGCAGGCGTTGATCGCGGCGACGAGCGCGCCCCCGCCGGCGAGGCCCAGCCAGGGCACGAAGACGAAGGCGTTCGCGAGCACGCCGGCCGCTGCGCCGAGCGTGTTCATGCCGTAAAGCGCGGCGAGCGAGGTTCCGTGCGCGGCGGCGACCCGGGCGAAGACGGGCACCGAGGCGCCCATCGCGAACGCGCCGGGGCCGATCAGCAGCGCCACGCCGAGCGCCTGCGCTGCCGGGGCGAGCGCGGGATGCAGGCCCCAGAGTGCGCCGTCGAAGTGCTCGAGGATCCGGAAGCCCAGCGGCGTGGCGAGGCCGACGCAGCCCACGGCGAGCTCGAGCGCGCCGTACGCGCGCAGCGGCCAGTCGAGTGCGCGCCGGCGTAGCCAATGCCCTGCGGCGAGCGAGCCGGCCGCCATGCCGGCCATCGCCGCCGCCAGCGTGATCGCGGTGGCGAGCGCCGAGGCCCCGAGCGCGAGCGAGGCGCGCAGCTGCCACAGCACCTCCCAGGAGAGCGCCGCGACTCCGCCCAGGCCGACCAGCGCGTGGATCGCGAGGCGACGCGCCGGGAATCCCGTCGTGGCGTCCGGAGGGCCCGGCGTCACCGGCCGCGTCGGTCGCTGCCGCGACCGATCCAGCCCCGCCGACGGAAGTAGACGAGCATGCCGACCGCGATCGCGAGCATGATCGCGAGCGCCGCCGGGTAGCCCCAGCTGCGGTGGAGCTCCGGCATCTGGTCGAAGTTCATGCCGTAGATGCCGGCGACGAAGGTGAGCGGGATGAAGATGCTCGCCATCAGCGTCAGCATCTTCATGATCTCGTTGGTGCGCTGGCCGACGTTCGAGAGGTAGATCTCCATCAGGCCCACCGACATCTCGTGCGAGGAGTCGACGAGCTCGACCACCTGGGAGATGTGGTCGAGGGTGTCGCGCAGGAAGGTCTGCACCTCGGCGCTCACGAAGGGCGACGGCTGCGAGGCCAGGTCGCGCACCGCGTCGCGCTGTGGGCGGCCCACCCGGCGCAGCGCGACCAGGCGCCGCCGGTTCTGATGGATGCGCTCGAGCACCTCGGGCCCGGGCGAGGCGGAGACGGCGTCCTCCTCGAGGTCCTCGAGCTCGTGGGTGAGCCCTTCCGCGATCGGGTAGTAGCCGTCGATCAGCGTGTCGATCAGCGCGTAGGCCAGGTAGTCGGGTCCCAGCGTGCGGATCGGCCCGATGCCCTCGCGCAGGCGCGTGCGCACGGGGTCGAAGCAGCCGAAGGAGCGCTCCTGGACGCTCAGCAGGTGGCGGCGCCCGATGAAGATCGCGACCTGCGGGATGTCGATGGCCCCGCCGCCGTCGATCAGCGGGATGCGCGCGATCACGAGCTGGTGGTCCGCGTAGGACTCCGACTTCGCGCGCTGCGGGACGTTCACCGCGTCGGCGAGCGCGAGGGGGTGGAGCGAGAAGATCTCGCCGATGCGGTGCAGGAGCGCCTCGTCGCCGAGCCCGCGCACGTCGATCCAGGCGATGCGCTCGGGCTCGACCCAGCGCCGGAGCTCCTCGACGTCGCGGATCGGATGCTCGTCGACGCCGTCCGCGGCGTAGGCGAAGACCCGGATCTGCGGCGGCGGCGAGCCGGGCGGGGCGGCCAGCGTTCCGGGGCGCGACCCGATCGGCGGCCGCGCCTTGCGGAAGATCCGGCTGCGGGCGCGCGGGGCCGTCGACATGCGCGCAGCATGCTAACCGCGCCGGCGCGGCCGCGCCGCGCTGGGCCACGGCGTTGGCGGTGAGCGGCGTCGCGACGAGGAGCCCGTTCACGAGCTCCCCGGAGAGCGCGAGCGGCATGCCGGGAGCTTGGGAGCCCGACCCGAGGCGCGGGCGAGGGGACGATCCGCTGTGCGGAACCCGGTAGACTCCGGGGCGTCGACGCGAAGGGGGGTCGGGTCGATGCAAGCAGTGATCGCGAGAGCCACGCGCGGGCGACCGGGACGGCGGGTCGGCGGCGGGCTCGTGCGCCGGCGCTGGCTTCGCGGCCTGGCGCTGCTGCTCGGCCTCGCGGCCGCCGCACCCGGGGCCGCGCGCGCGCAGCAGGCGGCGGCTCCGGGGGCCGAGGCCGCGGCGCTCCCCGAGGAGCTGCGGGCGAAGCTCGCGGAGATCGAGCAGGAGACGGCGAAGCAGGGCGCGCTGGCGGAGGAGTGGGCGGCCCGCTCGGCCGAGTACGAGCAGGCCCAGCTCGATGCGCCGCGGCGGCTGCGCGCGATCGAGCGCGAGCTCGAGACGTTGCGCGCCGCCGAAGCGCCGCGGGCTCCGGCGGGTGCCGGCGCCGCTGAGCTCGAGACCGCGCTGCTAGGCGCGGAGCAGGACCTCGCCCTCGCGCGTCGCGAGGCCACGGAGGTCGAGGCCGAGGCGGCCAGCCGCTCGGAGCGCCGCCGCCTGCTCCCCGAGCTCCTCACCGCGGCGCGCGAGCGGCTGCGGACGCAGGGCGACGCGCCGCCGCTCGCGCCCGGAGAGGACCCGCGGCTCGCGGACGCCCGGCGCCGGCTCGAACAGGCGCGCCAGGCCGCGACCGCGCGCGAGGTCGAGGCCTACGAGCGGGAGCTCGCGAGCTACGAGGTGCGCGGCTCGCTCCTCGAGCGGCGGATCGACCGCGCGCGGCTGCACGCCGCCCGCGACGAGGCGCGCGGCCTGGCCCTGCGCGACGCCCTCACCGCCGTCCAGCGCCGTGAGGCCGAGCGCGCCGCGGAGCGGGCTCGGAGCCTGGTCGAGGTCGCCGCGTCGCTCGACCCCGCCGTGCGCGGCCTCGTGGAGGGCCTCGCCCAGCGCAACGCCGCGCTCGCGGAGCAGCGCACCGGCGCGGACGGGCTCGTCGTCCAGATCGACGACGTGAGCCGCAAGCTCGCGCACGCCCAGGCGAGCGTGGCGCAGGTCGAGGCGGATCGCGCGCGGATCACGCGCAAGATCCAGGCCGCCGGGCTCTCGGGATCGGTGGGGCTCCTGCTGCGCAAGCAGCGCGCCGACGCGCCCGACGTCGGGAAGTACCGCCGCTTCATCCGGATGCGGCAGGAGCTGATCGGCGCGGCGCAGGAGCGGCAGATGGAGCTGCGCGAGGAGCGCCGCGAGATCGCCGACACCGAGGCCGCCGTGGCCCGGGCGATCTCGCACGTCGGGGCGGAGGTGCCGCCGGCCGAGCGCGCGGCGATGGAGTCGCTGCTCCGCGACCTGCTCGATACCAAGCGCAAGTACCTCGACGCGCTGATCTCCGACTACGAGACCTACTTCCAGCGGCTCGTCGACTTCGACGCGATCCAGCAGCAGCTGATCGTGAAGACCGAAGACCTGCTGCGCTTCATCGACGAGCGGATCCTGTGGATCCCGAGCGGTGGTGCGCTGCGCCCCGAGATCCTCGACGACGCGCGCGCGGCGCTCGAGTGGCTCGCAAGCCCGCGCTACTGGGAGCAGCTCGGACGCGCCCTCGGCGACGTGGGGGTCGGGGCGCCGTGGAGGAGCGCCGCGCTGCTGCTGGCGCTCGCGGCCGCAGCAACGCTCGCTCCGCGCGTGCGTGCGCGGATCGCCGTCCTCGGCGCGGAGGCGCGCCGGGCGACCTGCACGAGCTTCGAGCCCACGCTGGCAGCGCTTGGCCTCACGCTGCTGCGGGTGCCTTGGATTCCGGGCGCCGTGGCGCTCCTGGCCGCCTGGGTCGGCGGATCACCCGAGGCGACGCAGTTCGCGCGCTGCGTCTCGGGCGGCGTGCTGGTGGCGGCGGCACTCTGGACCGCGATCGAGGTCCCGCGGCAGATCCTGCGGCCCGAGGGCATCGCGGTGGCGCACCTCGGCTGGCCCGCGGACGTCGCGGCGAGCCTGCGCCGGGCGCTGGGTCGTCTCGCGTTGCTCGTGCTCCCGGCGGCGCTGGTCGTCGAGATCTTCGAGCTGCGCGGCGAGGACGCGTGGAAGGAGTCGGTCGGGCGGGTCGCCTTCGTGCTGCTCTTCGCCGCGGTCGCGGTGTTCTCGCACCGCGTGTTGCGCCGGCCCGGCGGCGCGCTGGCGCGGATTGCCGATGCGCCGGCGTGGCGCGGTTGGCGCTGGCCGTTGTTCCACGGCGTCGCGGTAGCGGTGCCCGCGCTGCTCGCCCTCGGCGCGCTCGGCGGCTGGTACTGGACCGCGTTGCGGCTGGCGTCGCGCTACCAGTGGACGCTCGGCTTCCTCCTGGCCCTCGCGTTGGCGCTGCGGCTCGCGTATCGCTGGTCGGGCCTCGCGCGCCGCCGGCTCGCGCTCGAGCGCGAGCGCCAGCGCGCGGAGGCCGCCCGCGAGCGGGCGGCGGGCGGCGCGGAAGGAGAGGCCGCCGCGGCGGTGGAGGCGGGCGACGAGCCGCTCGACCTCGCGGCCGTCGACGCGCAGACGGGCCGCCTGCTCCGGGGCACGGCGCTGATCGCGGTGCTGCTCGGCCTGTCGGGGATCTGGGCCGAGGTGCTCCCCGCGGCCGGCATCCTGCGCGAGGTCGAGCTGTGGACCGCGACCGAGACGGTGACGACCGCGTCGCGGGACGCGGCCGGTGCGATCCGCTCGGCGACCGAGCAGCGCGTCGTGCCGATCACGCTCGCGGACCTGCTCGAGGCCGCGGTGGTGGCGATCCTGGCGCTGCTTCTCGTGCGCAACCTCCCCGGCCTGCTCGAGCTCTCGCTGTTCCACCGCGTCGGGGTGGGCCCGGGCGAGCGCTACGCCTACGCGACGATCGCGAAGTACGGGGTCGGCCTCGGGGGCCTCGTACTCGCGTGCGGCCGCATCGGCATCGGCTGGTCGAGCGTGCAGTGGCTGGTGGCGGCGTTGGGCCTCGGCCTGGGCTTCGGGCTCCAGGAGATCTTCGCGAACTTCGTGTCCGGCGTGATCCTCCTCTTCGAGCGCCCGATCCGCGTCGGCGACACGGTCACGATCGGGGAGCAGAGCGGGACCGTCTCGAAGATCCGTATCCGCGCTACCTGGATTACCGGCTTCGACCGCAAGGAGCTCGTGGTCCCGAACAAGGAGTTCGTGACCGGGCGCGTCGTGAACTGGTCGCTCTCGGACACCGTGCTGCGCCTCGAGATCGCGGTGGGCGTCGCCTATGGATCCGACGTCGAGCAGGCGCTTGCGCTGCTGCGCCGCGTCGCGGAGCAGAACGAGCTCGTGCTGCGCGAGCCCCGGCCCGACGCCTTCTTCCTGCGCTTCGGGGAGAGCACGCTCGACCTCGAGCTGCGCTGCTTCAGCCCCGACGTGGCCTCGCTGCTGCCGATCCGCCACGCGCTCCACCTGGCCATCGACCACGCCTTCCGCGAGGCGGGCATCGAGATCGCCTTTCCGCAGCGCGACCTGCACCTGCGCACGCTCCCGCCCGGTGGCCTGCCCGGACCGGCGGGCGCCTGACGGGCGCTCGCACGCGCAGCGAAGAACCTCCAGCCCTGGGTTCTTGGAGGTCACCCAAGCTATCGATTTCACTGGCTTTCGAGCTGTCCACGCAGGAACGGGAGGATCAGCTCGCGCAGATTCACCCGGGCGTGCAGGCGCGCGGCCAGCAGGTAGGTGCCGCCGAGCTTGCGGTGCAGGTAGAGCGAGTCGATCGGCGGCGGGCGCCAGAAGCCCTTGCCGAGTGCCAGGTCCATGCCGAGCTCGCGCATCCGGGCCGGGTGGCCGGAGCCGGCGAAGTCGTGCGGTGCGTCGCCGGCGAAGGCCTCGCAGGCGAGCATCATCATGTCGACGAGCGCCTCGACGCGGTCCTCGCGCTCGCCCTGCGTGTAGAGGCCGATCGCGAGCGACGCCTCGCGCACCCCACGGCGGTCGGCGTCGATCCCGGCCTGGATCAGCCTCGCGTAGAGCCTGCGCAGGCGCAGGGGCACCTCGCGGCCGGCGCCGAGGTCGATGAGCCCTAGCCGCTCGCCGTCCGGGATCCACAGGTAGTTGGCGAAGTTCGGGTCGGTCTGCATGAAGCCGAACTCGAAGAGCTCGCGGAAGAGCAGGCGGTAGAGCTGGGCGGCGACGGCGTCGCGGCGCTGCTGCGGGTGCTGCGGGCCGCAGAGGTCCTCGAGCGGGAGCCCGTACAGGCGGTCCATGGCGAGGATGCGCGGCGTCGTGAGCTCTGCGTGTACCCGCGGCACCACGAAGACCGGGTCGCTGTCGAGCAGATCGCGGTAGCGGGCGAGGCGCGCCGCCTCGCCGGCGTAGTCGGCCTCCTCGCGCAGCTGCCGCTCCACCTCGCCGGCGAGCGCCGCGAGGTCGAGGTCGCGCGGGAGCAGGCGCGCGATCCGCAGCGCGGCCAAGAGGTTCCCGACGTCGCTCCCGATCGACTCCGCGACGCCCGGGTACTGGATCTTGAGCGCGAGCTCGCGTCCGTCCGCGAGCCGTGCCTCGTGCACCTGGCCGATCGAGGCGGCGGCGATCGGCTCGGGGTCGAAGTGCGCGAAGCGCGCCTCCCAGCCCTCGCCGTACTCCGCGCGCAGCACCGCGCGCAGCTGCTCGTCGGGCATTGCGTCCGCGTCCGAGCGCAGCAGCGCGAGCGCCTCCGCGACCTCCGGCGGCAGGAAGTCGTCGCCCTCGAGCGAGAGCAGCTGGCCGAGCTTCATCGCGGCGCCGCGCATCCGCGAGAGCCGCTTCGCGAGGCGCCGCGCGTTCTCGCCCGTGAAGAGCGCGCTGGTTGTGCCGGCCTCGCCGCCCGCGAGGCGGCGCGCGCGCTCGGCCACGCCCCCGAGCGCCGCCTCGCCCGCCATCCAGCCGATGCGCCCGAGGCGCTCGAGACGGCCCGCCGGCACGCGGCTGCGCGCGCGCCGGCGGCGCTCGTCCGGGGGGTCGTCCTTCGCCATGGCTGCGCCGCTACCGCGCCGCCCCGCGGGTCACGATCGCGGCCCGGCCGCGGTGAAGGCCGTCCTGCATGCGAGCTCCTTCTCGGCGTGAAGGGCCAGAGGATAACAGCTAGCCTGTCGCGGCCCCGGGCGGCTCACCCCGGGGCCTGGAGGCCGACGCCCATTTCGAGTGCTCCGCGAGATCCCGGCCCGCTGCGCATCGCGATCCTCGGGGCCGGATTCTCGGGTCGGTGCCTCGGCATCGAGCTGCGCCGGGCGGGCATCGAGTCCTTGGTGATCCTCGAGAAGTCCGACGGGGTCGGCGGCATCTGGCGCGACAACCGCTCTCCCGGTGCCGCCTGCGACTCGCGCGCTTCCGGAACCACGAGCTGAAGGAGTCAATCCATGTCGAGGATCGCCCGTCTCGTTCTCCCGTCCGCGCTCGCCATGGCGGTCGCCGTCCTGGCGAGCGCCCAGCAGCCGCAGCCGAAGCAGGGGCAGCAGCAGATGCAGCAGCAGATGCAGCAGCAGATGCAGGAGCAGCGCCGCGCCTTCATGGAGCAGATGCAGGAGCGCAACCGCAAGGTCGATGATCTCGTCGCGAAGATGAACGCCGCCAAGGGCGAGGCGAAGGTCGACGCGATCGCCGCCGTGATCAACGAGATGGTGGAGCAGCGCAAGGCGATGGCGTCGCACATGGGCATGGGCGGGCCGATGGGTGGACCGATGGGTGGACCGATGGGTGGACCGATGGGCGGCCCGATGGGTGGACCGATGGGCGGCCCGATGGGTGGACCGATGGGCGGCCCGATGATGCCGGCGCCGCAGGGCGAGTCGAAGTAGCGCTCCGGGGCCCTGCGACGGGCCGCGGGCCCGCTACGCGCCGGCGTCGAGCGCCACGCGGCTGTGGTGGCGTCCGTAGAGCCAGTAGATCGCGAGCCCGATCACGAGCCAGACGACGAAGCGGATCCAGGTCTCGATGGGCAGGCTCGCCATCAGGGAGCCGCAGGCGCCGACGGAGAGCATCGGGATCCACGGCAGCCGGCCGCGGCGCAGGTCGAGGTCCGCCCACGGGCAGCGGAAGGCGCGGTGCTGCCCGGGCGCGATCCGCCGCATCACCACGACGCCGATCGAGACCAGCACGAACGCGAAGAGCGTGCCGATGCTGACGAGCTCGGCGATCAGCTCGAGCGGGATGAAGCCCGCGAAGAGCGCGACGATGGCTCCGACGAGGAGCGTCGAGAGGTGCGGCGTCTTGAAGCGTGGGTGGATGCGGCTGAAGAGCGGCGGGAGGAGTCCGTCGCGCGACATCGCGAAGAAGATCCGCGACTGGCCGAGCAGCAGGACGAGCAGCACGCTCGTGAGCCCCACGATCGCGCCGACCGAGATCAGGCCCGCCGCGAAGTCGCGGCCGCGGGCGCGGAAGGCCGCCGCGAGCGGCGCCGTCTTGTCGATCTGGTCGAGCGGCACCATGCCCGTGAGCACGGCCGCGACGGCCAGGTAGAGCAGCGTGCACACGGCGAGCGAGCCCAGGATGCCGATCGGCATGTCGCGCTCCGGCCGGCGCGACTCCTCCGCGGCCGTGGTCACGGCGTCGAATCCGATGTAGGCGAAGAAGACGACGGCGCCGCCCCGCATGATGCCGCTCCAGCCGTAGGGAGCGAAGGGATTCCAGTTGGCGGGCTGCACGTAGCCGGCGCCGGCGGCGATCACGAAGACGATCACCACCAGCTTGAGCGCCACGATCAGCGAGTTCGCGGTGGCGCTCTGGCGGATCCCTTTCACGAGCAGCGCCGTGACGGCGAAGAGGATCGCGACCGCCGGCAGGTTGATCAGGGCGCCTTCCGCGCTGCCCGGCGCGTGCGCGATCGCCGCGGGGAGGGGGAGCCCCACCCCCTCGAGCATCACGCGGAAGTAGCCGGACCAGCCGCTCGCCACCGCCGCCGAAGCGACGCCGTACTCGAGGATCAGGTCCCAGCCGATGATCCACGCGACGAGCTCGCCGAGGGTCGCGTAGGAGTAGCTGTAGGCGCTCCCCGAGATCGGGATCATCGTCGCGAACTCCGCGTAGCAGAGCGCGGCGAGCCCACTCGCGAGGCCGGCGATCGCGAAGGAAACCACCACCGCGGGACCCGCGTGATCCACCGCGGCGACGCCGGTCAGCACGAAGATGCCGGTGCCGATGATCGCCCCGATGCCGAGCATCACGAGGTCGAGCGACCCGAGAGTCCGGTGCAGGCTGCCCTCGGCGCCCTCCGCGTCGGCGATCAGACGGGCGAGCGGCTTGCGCAGGAAGTAGCTGGGCGGCATGCGACCCCTCCTTCTCAGCTTCTCAACGGGCATGCTGCGGGCACACAGCCCTTGGGGGTCGGCGCGTGGGGGTCGGCGGCGGGCGCAGCGTAGCAGAGTGCGCGACGCCGGGCGCACGTTGATCCCCGGGGCCACCGGACTATGCTGCGGGCCCCAC
>Ga0315290_10003582_pt1 | contig 11105 bp, 10 predicted proteins | sample YL17G12_0_MG_FD_203627 | JGI IMG/M metagenome (GOLD analysis project Ga0315290, IMG submission 203627) | Sediment microbial communities from Yellowstone Lake, YNP, Wyoming, USA - YL17G12_0 | ecosystem: Environmental > Aquatic > Freshwater > Lake > Sediment | place: USA: Wyoming | collected...
CCTTGAGTATGGCTTCAGAAAACGCGGTCCACGGCCAAAATGCAACAGCCAGGTAGGGCACGAAGCCGATATGGTCTGCGGCAGGAATTCGCGCCTGGAATATGCTGGTGAACACAAATGCATAGACAGCCAGTAATAACAGTGGCTGTAAGATCAGCCACGCAAATCCTGTCAGGTTTTCCAGGTATTCCGTACGTATGGACCGGGACACCAATTGCCAGAAAATGCTGTTGTAGACAGGACTCATGAGGGAAGTTTAGTGTACGCTGTTCTGCTCAACCCCGTCCTCGGAGAATATGGGTGCCCCTTCCAGGCTTTCACCGAAATAGCGTTTCGCCATGATTTCGATCGACCCGTCAGGAAAAACGACGGGGTTTTGTAACAGTTTTTGCATATAACTAGCGCGAAAGTCCGCTATGTATTTGGCTTTCATTTTCTCCACGATGTCTTCCTGAATCTGTTCGAAGGGTAACGGCACAGCGTCTTGCTTCTTATCGAGCCGGATCAGGTGAAAACCGTACTCGGTTTCGACAGGTCCCGTAATTTGCCCCACCGTGTCCATGCCAAATGCGGCATCTTCAAATGGTTTTACTAACTGCCCGTGCTTTACGTCTTTGTAGTGGCCCGCATTCTTCGCTTTACCCGGATCATCTGAATATTCCATTACGAGTGCATCGAACTCGGCCGGGTTCTTTGCCAGGCGCGCCTGCAACTCAAGTGCGATCGCCTCAGCTTCACTCGGAAGACGCTCCTTTGTGCTGATCAGAATGTGGGTAAGGTCCACGGTGGCGGGGCTGGAATAAGCTGATGGATTCACAAGGTATTCCTCGTGTGCCATCGCAAGGTAGTCTGCTCCCGGTGCCTTCAGCAGCACTTCTTCCAACCATGCCGAGGCCAGCTCTATGCGCGCTGCAAGCACAAGGCGTTCCCGCACTAAGGGGTTCCTGGAGAATTCATTGGCATCTGCATCCAGGGCGACCAGTTCAGTTTGCAGAAGGTTCTTGATCATCTTATCGACCTTGGCTCCGTCCCGAATGAACTCCAGCCTGTCCTGTTCCGGAATGCGGCTGAACGCACCATCAATTTCTGCCTGCGTCACCACAGCCTCGCCCTGGTAAGCCAGTACGACTTCAGGATCGTTGCGATCAACCACCGGTACTGGTGCAATGTCCTGTGCATTGGCGTGATACGTAGCCCCGGTCGTTAAAAGCAGACAGGCCAAACCCAAGGTCATTCTATTCATACGCTTCCTCAATAATTGGTAGATGGTAACTTGCCTCTGACCGGAACTCCCGCAGGAGGTTCAAGCGTCACACTGTTACTCACGGATAAAACGAAGGGGCTGCAAAAGCAGCCCCTCGTTTTCTCGCAAGGGTCCGTCGTCTGACCCCCTGTTTCTTATCAGCGCAAAGCGCGCACCTAGTCCTGACGGCACCTATACGACGGGCATACGCGTCGCACGTTACCTTTGTGGCTGAACAAACCACCATAGTTGGACAGCACGGTGTCGCCAGCATCGTCTACCAGGTAGCCATTTTCGAACTGCTCAGCCCAGAAACCGGTAACCGGCAGACCGACCAGACCGTTGAAGTCCTTCGACGCTTCCGGGTTGGAATTAAGGAAGTTATCATCAGTGCTGAACCAATTAATCTGGGCCCAACCATTGACTCTATCCTTTGACTTCGTGCCCTTGTCGTACTCAATGTAGCCCGCATCCACCGTCTTCAGCAACGAAGCTCCCTGAATATCCGGAGTTCCGAATATCACCGGGAAACCTTCGTCGTTACCAAAACGAAGCACGTTGACTTCATAGCAGATCACGTCGTCTTCACCACCGCTTCCCGGAGGAGGTGGTGGAGAAACGATTGGCGGACTCGATGAGTCATACTCGTCCCCGTCCTCTTCACGATCAAAAATGCTTATGTTAATCGGTTCGCAAGCCCCGCCCGCCTTAAACACGGAAGTGAACGGTGGTATCGGGGCCTTCGATACTTTAGATTTCACATAGGTGCACGAGGTCCAACCTTTAAATTGTTCGCCCTGATCCAAACGGGGCGGATTATGTATTGGCTTGTTATCTGAATCCACTGGCAAAGCCGGGAAATCCTCACCCGGTTGCCAGTCATTACACCCTGGATCGCTCACGCTCGGAATCCAGGTGGTATCGGCTCCAACCGTACCCGTGTCCACATACCAGTTCTTGGTTGGGAAGGTCATAACCCACTCAGAAGCAGCATTCAGGCCGGGCTGGATGTTGTATTCATTCATGGTGTATTCATGCATGAATACAGCAGAGACGGCATCCACAGGCCGTTCGTAAAACAACTGCACGGCAGTGTTGCTTGGCACACCGAAGAACACCCAAGCGTCGTTTGCGGTGTCCCCACGGCCGCTGTTCAGACTCGGTGAGCTGTTACCCGGCTGGGCGTGCAAATGGCCATCGGCAGTCGAGTCGAAACCCTGGATCGCCCGTGCATCATAGGAGAACATGGTGCCGTTGGCCACATTGATGACGGCCGCACCACCGAACAAACCACCGCTGTTGCGGGCGATGTCGGTGGCATGTGCTGTGGGGTCTGCTGTGGTGTCGATCCAGTAGCCATTGAGTTTAGGATTGGAACTACTGGTCCATGCGTCCACCAACTGCTGGCAGTCGAGAGGAGCCTGTACGCCGTCTGCATCGACAACATGAGTAGCTGCATCAGCTGAACCCACGACCTTGGCCTTCGGGTTTTCGCTGTCGTTGGTCAAGGTGCCCATTTCGATCATCTCGAAATAACCTTCCGCGGCACGCTGGATACTCGTTGGACCACCGTCCGCATTCTTGCCGGTGTAATCGTAGGGCAGGAACGCCTGAGAGCCGGTGTATCCGAAGTCGCCAGGTGCAGTATCATCACTTGGGTCGCTGTCGTTTTCGTAGAGATAAGGAACGGTACAGGTCGAGTCTGGAATGTACAGGGTTGGTGTACCGGCATCATCGGCGATGGCGGCAACCCACACGTCAAAAGCTGACATGTACATGTTGAAGTCGAGCACTTCGCGTGAATTGAAACCTTCTTTGAAACGGACCTTTACGGCCTTGGCATTTTCAGTGGTGTTTACCACTGACAGTATGGTGGCATTTCCAGCGTTACTGGTGTAGTACGGATAAATCAGTACTTGACCCAGTCCATCCGGATTCAGGTTGACTGCTTGTGCGGTGCCTGCGATACCGGCAGCACCTGCCAGTCCAGCCAGCACAGCAGCTGTCAGATTTTTTCTATTCATTACAACACTCCTAAAGTTGTGTACACAGGGCTTTGCGAAAAGCCGGAAATTGCAACTCACCCAACTCCAAAGGGCAAACCGAACCTTGGCCCGGTTATTCGCGTTACAATGTTACGATAATTGGAAATTCAACGCAACACGAACCTGTAGCCGCTTTTTCACGGCGCAATCGCACACATGGGACCGTCACTGGCTGGCAAACTTCGGCACGGCTCAGTCCTGTGCGCCCACTGGAACGGGGCGCGACTGCAACCGTTATCGGCAGGCCAGGCTAAAAGCCAGTCCCTGGTCATTTGTCGGGGAAAAACCACCACTGCCCGTCAACACGCACCCAACGCTCCGCCACATTCTCGGAACTTTTCCACTCGGGAACGCCGGGAACCGGCTTGATGACCTTGTAGTCGACTTTGCTTTCAACCGTGCAGAGATCCGCTTCACAGCTTGCTTCCAGCACCTTTGCCCCGGTCCAGCGTACACGTCTGGAGCGCAGATCGATCTCAAAATCCACACGAGAGTGCGATGACCGGTATCCTGGCGAATAGAAGGCATATGCCGTGTCGAGATCCCCTGACGCCAAAGCATCCCACCTCTCCTGTGCGCGGCTTTTAACGTCGCCTCCGGCGGGTTGTGTAGTGGCACAGGCCGAAACCAGCGCGAGCAGGCTACAGGCAATAAATGGCCAGAAAAGTGGTCCGCCCTTGGTCACATGGGCTTTGTGCTGGCGTTTTGCTGGTGTGTTCATAAGCTGGTTTTGTCCTTGGTTTGTGAATCAATCTTTACTGTTTTTTACTTTCAAAATCCGGTTCTTAAGGGGTTTTAACTGTCGTTTGTCCAAATAACCGCCCGCTTGAACATCATTTCCCTATATTGGGGGTTCCGCCTGGACTCAAAAAATCAGTCGTTATCGGGCGGTTTGTCCTTTTGTAATGTTGCGATGTGCAAAGGCGGAATACGAGAAAATTCATTTCTCAGCTCGTCACTGATATTTTCCATGTCGCGCGCATTCTCAAGCACGGTCGGCGTTATCATGACCAGCGTCTCGCTGCGGGTTTTCGCTTTGGATCTCGAGCCAAACAATGCGCCGATAACCGGTATCCGGTTGAGATAGGGAACACCGCTGCGCCCTCGACTATCTTGTTCCGCAATCAAACCGCCCAGGAAGATAGTCTGTCCGGACTGGACTGCAACCTGGCTGGTCACCGATTTGTTATTGATCGGCGGATTGCCACTGGTGGAAATATCCGGGTCTCTCGCACCCGGCCGACTGACATCCTGGGTAATGTCCATGTAGACCAGGCCACCCGGGTTAATGCGCGGTGTTACGGTAAGAGTCACACCCGTCGAAACATATTGCGCACTGCTGACGACATTATTGGTACCGGTTGAAATACTGGATGACTGGACCGGCACCTGGGTTCCTACGGTAATGGTCGCTGTTGCATTGTTGCGCACGAGCAAGGTAGGTGAGGCCAGCGATCGCACATCCGTGACCTCGTCGAGCGCAGCAATGGTAGCCTGAACAAACGTTGTGTTACCCAGTGGACTGACCAGCGTGCTGAGAAAATTGAATCCACCCGACTTCGCTGAAGCACTGCCAAAAGCCGCCGTATCGATAATGCGTCCATACGGATTACCGGCCCCGGGAGGACGCAAAGCAGGATTGTTGGTGAGGTACCAGTTCACCCCAAACTGCAATTCTTCATTGAGCTCCACATCCAGTACCTGGGATTCAATCAGGACCTGCAGGGGCTCGATGTCAATGCGTTCGATGGCTGCCAGTATGGAGTTATATTGAGACTGGGTTGCCTGTATCAGCAGGGAGTTTGTTTCCAGCACCGAAGTAATCCGGATGTCGCTCTGGCCGACACTTAAAACCGAAGCACCAGCGCCTGCGGATGCGCCGGTCTCGCTTCCTCCCGGCGCAGTCACACGGTTATTGTTAAAGTCCGACACACTGCCAATTTGCACCGCCTCCAGCCCAGGTGCCAACGTGCCTTGTGGCGTGTTGGACGTGGGCTTGCCACCGTCACCACCGAAAATTTGTGTCAGGTAGCCTGCAAGAATGGGCGCTTCAAGGTTCTTGACGCGGTAGACGTAAAGCTGCTTCCCTGCACCTGCCGCGCCACGATCAAGGATCTTGATCCACACTTCAGCCTTGGTCAGGTATTCCGGCTGGTAAGTGATTACCATAATGGAACTCAGGCGCTCCAGCGGAACAAAACGAAACATGCCGGCCAAAGGTGTATCGCCCTCGGTACCGAAAATTGCCTGCAAATCGGTGATGATGGCAGCAACATCAACAGTACGCAGTGGATAGATTCCAACAGACATGCCTTTGAGCCAATCAACGTCGAATATTTGAACTATTCTCATGTAGTTGGCCAGCTCGCCAGGCGTTCCCGCGAGGAACAGCATGCTGCGAAACTGGTCAGCCTGCACCATGGCGCCTTCACGCACGTAGGGTTCCAGGATTTTGGCCATCTCGGTTGCTGCAACGTACTTAAGCGCAACGCCCATCACCTCGTATCCCCGGGCGCCCTCGACATCTCCAATGTGTGGCGTAAGATTACCTGCAATAGCGTTGGCTACCGGTAAAACCTGATAGCCACCATCCTTAAACACCAACGTAGCCCCGTTCCACTGCAGAATCATTTCCAGGATAGGCAGGAGCTGATCACGTGATACCGCGCTGGATGTAGAAAATGTGACCTCGCCACCCACGCCGGGGGCAATGACGAAGTTTTGCTGCAAAACCTCTCCCAGGATGGTGTGGATCACGGACTGGATCGACTCACCTTCAAAATTGAGCACAATTTCGCCATCAGCCGATACCGGCGTCTCTCTCCTGGTGGCTGCCTCTTTATTAACAAATTCACCGCTGCCAGTATAGACTTCCACCTCGGACACAGCCCGGCCTGCTGCATCACTCACCGGACTTTCAACGACAACCTGCGCAGGTTCAGAATCTGGCGCAGGTTGAGGAACCGAGTCATGCGCGCGTGAGGATTGTGATGGCGGTTGCTGACCGGTGGTGGCGCAACTTGCTGCAACCAGCAGCATGGTCGTGACCAGCAAACACTTTTGCATCAATCCCCCGGCAAACTTCCGCTCTGAAGACTGTTGTCGCTTCGGAGGGGTGGAATGATTTCGCATAATGGACAGGCCTCTATTGCTTATCGTCATTGTTGGTCTTCTTCCCGCGATTGCGGCCCATCAGGCCCTGGATCGCCTGCTGATAATTCTCTTGATCGGCCTTGTCACCGTCTTGATCAGCAGGCTGATCAACAGACTCATTAGGCTTTTTGCCGGCTTGGCCTTCCAGCTCCGCATCACGCCTGAGTTCTTCCCGGCGTTCTGCAATTCGCTGCCGGATCTCTTCAGCTCTGGACAAAGGCTCAGCTTCGGAATTTTCCCCAGCTGCAGGCGACTGCCCGCCCGCTTGTGCTTCTTTCTTGTTTGCCTTTACCGGCTGAATCGGTTCTTCAATCTTCGCGTCATGGACCTTCAATTCCAGTTGCAGTTCCTCGCCGCTACCTGAAGTCAGTGTTGCTGCACGTGCCTGGATGCTGCTCACTTGCCAGCTTCCAAAATCGGCTTCAAGGGGCTTGCCTTCAAACGCCACCAGGGATTTCGCATCATTCGTACGCTTCAAAGTCACCAGGCGCAAGGTCGGTGTGATGACGACACCCGACAACTCGACCTCTGGCGCACCGGATGGTTCGTCCAAAGGCACGGGCTCGCCATTGGAATCTCCATCATGAGGGGCGGGCTGCCGATTTTCATTAAACAGCGGACGCTCAGTAATTATGGCGTAACTGGCAACGGGGAGATTTTGCGCCAGGACCGGTAGCTGCAAACCTTCACCTTCGCCTTGCGAAGCAGGAATCGCAACTGTTGGTGCAGGCAGCGAAGCGAGCAGTGTCAACACCAGCAAAGCGAAGAGCAGTAAGCCACACAGGGCGCTGAGTGCCATGCCCAGGGGATTGTCTTCCAGCCACTTGAGAATACTCCCCATGGCTAACGCAGGTATCCTGACATGTTGAAACGCACGTCAAGGGCTTGTGCTGTCGTGTCCGGCTGATTTGCCACCTGTCGCCGTGCCCGCGGCTTGATGATGGTGAGCTCCTCGACGATGATCATCGGCACGCCGGTTTCCAGCGAATAAAGCACACTCATCAGGTCTTCCACGCTGCAACGCATGCGAACGTTTACTGTTACCTTTTCGAAACGTTCCACCTCGCGCGCCTGCACCGGTTGGCGACTGACAATCTGGCAGGATTCGTCGGCCTGTCCACTTACCATCTGGTTCAGCCGTTCCGACATGGCTGCTGCTGCTTCGTTAAAATCACCTTCTTCCAGGAACAGGTTGGACTCTGAACGCCGCCCCTGCAAAGACTGCAATTGCTTTTCGACCTGTTCGCGCTGCGCTGCCACCCGCTGGAAACGGCCGAGTTGCTCCGCAAGCTCTGAGACTTCTGTGCCGTATTCCAGGTGCCGCACGATAAACCAGTGAAACCCCAGGAGGTACACAAGCAGGACCGCAACAACCAACAACAGTATTGCGGTCCTGCGACTCTTTGCTTGCTCAATTGCAAAAGCCATCAGGATTCACCCGGTTTCGCAATGGTTGCATTGATCTCAAAAATCTCCAACCCGCTGGCAGAGTCCAGCCTGGTGGATCCACGAAATGCCGCATTGTCAAAAAGCCCGGAGCTGTTTACGGTCTCGATCAGATGCTGGGCATTGCTTGACTTACCCTGCATGAGAACACCTTCCTGGCTAATGACCAGGCGGTCAAGGTAGGTATCGTCAGGCAGCGTCCTGGTTATCTCGGCGAGTAGCTCAATTGCCATTGGCGAGGCCGACCGCTTTCTCGTCAGGAAACTCGCCGCTTCGCTTGTTTCCGTCACCTGTTCCCGCAAGCGCTGCACCCGCCGCGCTTCATCCTGAACATCCGCAATTCCGGTTTCCAGGCTTTCCACACGATGGGCCCGCAGGTTTACCGATTGCATCATTAATACAATCACCAGGACCAGGGCCGCCGCCGCGAGTGAATAATTCAGGCGGGACTTCGGGTTGATCATGCGGAAGCGCTTTTCAGCGGGCAAAAGATTGATGCCAAGCGTCTTGTCGCGATCAATGACGTCCACGCCGCTGACGGCAAGTCCGCGCGCGGCCAATAACTCCAGCGTAGCGTCAACCGGTTTGCGTTGAACGACGAACAGGTCAATTTTTATCTGCGCGTTATCTTTGTCCGCGCCAAGCAGTTGCCAGGTGAAATAAACATCAGCCGCACGGAAAGGCGTTTGTCGGTCCATTTCAAATGCCAGGACCTGCTGCAGATTGGGTTCGGTCGCCGCCGGCAGCGTTAAGGGCTTGTGCAGAATCTTGCCAGCGTCCAGTAGCAGAAACCTGGGCGTTTCCTGGATGTCGTGCTTTTCCAGCAGGCTGCGAATTCCTTGCTTTTGCAGCGCGGCTTCCTGGTCCAGGGAAAAAGACTCCAGCCAACTGGCGGAACGATTCTCCTCTATCCCCAACTTCAGTTGCCCTGCGTTCACTATCAGGGTGACTCGCCGCAAGGCGTGCTGCATCCTTTCCCGCCAGGTTGCAGGCAGGATTTGTGCAAGCTCTCCAAACCACCAACTGAAAAAGGAACCTACCTGGCCGTTTCGAAGACGCCCGCTCCAGTATTGGATTTTGTTATTCAACGCAATCGCCATGGTTTTTCAGTGATGGAACCCTTCTTTCCAGCGCATGATCTTATAGGGAAGCCCATTCTCATTTCCCCCCAGGCTTATGGTTGCCTCGATCTGGTCCCAGACTCCGTTCGGCAATGTCGCTTTAGCCACGATACTATACGTCACCCCCCTTCCGCTGACCATTGCCACCTGACCGCTGGGCAGCGCCATGGACAAGCCAGCATTACCTTCCTTTGATTGTCGTTCTTCGACGAATTTCACCGCATCATCCAGGGTCATGTCCGGCAACGCCAGCAACGATTCAACAGGAGCATAGGCCGGGTCAGGTAAACTGTCTTCAGACCAGACAGTCAAGCCGGGTTCCATTTTCTGATACAGATCCCACGGCATGCCAATCACCTGCAGGAGTTCTTCCACCATGATGAATTCACGGTTTGCCGGGCCAACCTGGTATCCGGCACCGGTATACTCACTTTCCTCCGCTCCGTTGGGGCGGACCAATTCATCTGGATCAGTCCAATCGAGGATGGCCCCTGCCAACGAATTCGCGACATCTTCCTCCACATCGTTGGCAACGAACAGGCGCACCAGGGTCTCCTCGTCCGCAGAGTTGATGTTTACCTTGCCTCGTTCGTCCGTCACCCTGACTTCTATCGTGGCACCGTCGTACTTCAATTCGTAGGGACGGCCATCCGGCGTCCATCGCTGATCGTCTTCCGGATCGCGCAGTGACAATACTGCGAGGTTCAGACCAGCTTCCGCTATCAACCTGGCACGGGTGCCCCACATCACGCTGTGAGCTTCCAGTTGGTCCATTCGGGCCATCAGCGTGTAAGCACCCGAAGAAATTGTTACCAGCAGCAGGATCCATAAAACCATGACCAGCGCAACACCGGTTTGTGTTCGCCGCGCATTCAATTTCTTTTCTGCCTGCGGTCAATCAGTTGCTTGATGGCGGAGTTGTAGGAAACGCTTCCATCAATGCCGTCAACCACGCTGCCGTCTATTTTTATGGCAGCAACAAGCAGGGGCCAGTCCGTATAACGGCCTTCTTCAAATTCGATATCCAGTGAAATGGCCACCGGCAGGGTGTCGGTTTTTTCCCAAACCGAGGACCAGGGGAGTAGTTCTCCATTTTCGTCACGCCCCAGAAAGCTGAATTCGGCGCTGGCGATATGGTCAATCAGGCCGATCGGTGCCCGCTCAGTCAAGCGGGATTCTTCAAAGCCCTGCACCAGAGCATGTTCGAGTACCAGCTCAAGACCATCTTCCCCGGAAACGATACTCAATTGTTGTACCTGCGGTCCGCCAAACCCCAGGTAGCCAGGCATTGGACCAACAAACCGGATGGAGTTCGAGCTGCCATCAAATATTTCGGCTTTGTCCTCTTCCGTGGTTTTTCCTTCCTGCTGATTGAAAGCCAACGGAATCGCCTGGTTCAGTTGCTTGTGCACAAACTGATGTGCCATGCGCAGCCGGCCGCTTTCCTCCAGGATGGTCTGCCCACGGTCGGTGGCCTGGGTGGCGGCGTGCAGGCCGCCATAGGCCAATGCCAACAGGATGCTCAGCAGGGTTATGGCGAGCAATAACTCAACGAGGGTAAATCCCTTTGACGGTTTCACGCGCCCGTCCCCGCTGGATCGGCCAACACGGCCTTGATGGTACTGAAGCGGTCGGAGTGTTCGTGCGGGCTATCACCCCAGGTGATGACGAATTCGACCTCAAGCAGGTTAATTCCAGTTAGCTCTTCCAATTCCACGCTGCGGGCGGTGTCTGCCGCGCCGGCAAAAGGACTTATTTGCAAATCCCAGCGATAAACTCCGGATTCGCCGTTGGCGCTCACGCCTGCTTTAAGAGGAATATCCAGTCCAACCCGGTCCATCACGGATTGTGTAATCAGGGCAACCTCGGTGTACTGCCGGGCGCGCACGGTATTGCGCATCGAGCCAGCAATGATTTCCATCACCACGGAAAAACTCAAGGCAAAAACCACAAAAGCCAGCAACACCTCAATCAGGGTGAATCCTGATGCAGTTGCACGGTGTGGTGGTCGCGGTGCGCGTAACGCCATGGGCTAATCCTTTGGAGGCTGCACGGAAGCTTCGCCAGTCAGCCAGGCAACGTTGATGCGATAAATTC
>Ga0315290_10003583_pt1 | contig 11104 bp, 11 predicted proteins | sample YL17G12_0_MG_FD_203627 | JGI IMG/M metagenome (GOLD analysis project Ga0315290, IMG submission 203627) | Sediment microbial communities from Yellowstone Lake, YNP, Wyoming, USA - YL17G12_0 | ecosystem: Environmental > Aquatic > Freshwater > Lake > Sediment | place: USA: Wyoming | collected...
GCTCGAGCAGGTCGGCCCCTATCTGTTGGTGCGGCCGGCGGCCCAAGCGGTATGGCGCCCCCGCCTTGCCGACTCCGAGTGGCAGCGGGCTGACGCCGTGTTTTCCCGCTTCAGCGGTGGCGATGGCAAATGGGAGGTGCGCAATCGCAAGCTGCCCGAGTCTTGGACGATCACCATGCCAGCCGTCGGTGATTTGGTGATTCGCCTCACCGATTTCGGCCATTTGGGAATATTCCCCGAGCAGCATGCCAACTGGAGTCGCCTGGCTGACCTCGTCGCCCAGCGGACCAAGCAGCATCAGGAAACGCAGGTGCTAAACCTCTTTGCCTATACCGGCGGCTCGACGCTTGCCTGCGCCAGAGCCGGTGCTGCGGTAGCGCATCTTGATGCCTCTAAAACCAGCGTCCAGTGGGGCCGCGAAAACGCTGAGCGGGCGGGCCTCAAGGACAAGCCGATTCGTTGGCTGGTCGATGACGTGCAAAAATTCGTCGCGAGGGAGGTCCGGCGCGCCAGCAAGTACCATGGCATCATCCTCGATCCGCCAAGCTTTGGTCGCGGCCCAAAAGGCGAAACCTGGAAGATCGAGGAGATGCTGCCGCCGCTGCTCGACGACCTCGGTCAGATCCTGGCACCAGACTTTTCTTTCGTGCTCCTAAGCTCGCATTCAGCGGGCTACACGCCCTTGGCTTTGACCAACTTACTCGGCGACATCTGTCCGAGTAGCACTGGCGAGTTGAGTTCTGGCGAAATGGTGGTGCTAGACAGTGCCGGAAGGGCTCTGCCAAGTGGCGCTTCCTGCCTATTTGTAAAGGCCTAGCCGGTGCGCGAAGATCTGCAAATCAGCAGTCTGAAAAACCCTCGTGTACGCGCCGTGATGGCTCTTGGCGTGGCGAAGGAACGCCGTCAAACCGGTTTATTCGCTGTCGAGGGAGCGCGGGAAATCGGCCGAGCCATTGCGGCTGACTATCAAATGGTGGAGCTCTTTGTCTGCGCCGAGGCTTTGTCCACTGCGGCGCAAGGGGTGTTAGCGCAGCTGCCAAAGCATGGTTCAGTGCAGCGTTATCAGATCACGCCTGCGGTCTTCGCCAAGCTGGCGGTGCGCGAAAGCAGCGATGGCTTGATCGCTGTCTTTGCGCAGCGGGTGTTGCAGCTCGCTGACCTAAAGCTACCCGACGTGCCGCTGTTACTGGCGGTGCAGAATCTGGAAAAGCCAGGCAACTTAGGTGCTGTTCTGCGATCGGCGGACGGCGCCGGCATCGATGCCGTGATCTATCTCGATCGGCCGCTGGATTTGTATCATCCGCAGGTTCTTCGCAACAGTCTGGGTACGGTGTTCCATGTGCCGGTCGTTGCCGCTAGCTCCGCCGAGATGCGCGAGTTTTGCCTCCAAAAGCAGCTGCAGATCTTTGCCGCGGCCTTAACCGCTACGGCCGTTACGTATACTCAGGTCGATTACAAAAAGCCGTGCGTGTTGCTCCTGGGCGAGGAGGCGCAAGGCCTGAGTGCCGACTGGCTTGACCAGGCGACGGCCTGTATCAAGGTGCCGATGCTCGGCATGGCTGATTCGCTGAACGTCGCTGCTGCTGGGGCGGTGATGCTCTACGAGGCGAGACGGCAGCGTTCAGAGATTTAATCGCTAAAGTTATTGCGGAGCTGTGTCAGTAACTGGGTGGAGCAGAGAACGGCATACCTCGGCAGATTATCCGACCATGCCCCAACGCCTCACGGTCCGGGCCTCAAGGACTCGAAAGACTAAATACTCCACCGCTAAGCCGATGGCTATGACCGCGGCAAGGCCAGCGAACACCGCCGGGATTTCGAGCTGGTTCTTGTTCTCATAAATATACCAACCGAGACCCCCGGATCCGGCACTGACGCCGAAGACTAATTCCGCAGCAATCAGCGTCCGCCAAGCAAACGCCCAGCCGACCCGTAGTCCGGTGAGCAGCGAGGGAAACGCTGCCGGTACGAGGATCAGCAGCACATAGCGTGGGCCTCTCAGGCCGTAGTTGCGGCCAACCATGCGCAATGTTGGCGAGACTGCGTCGAATCCGGCGAGCGTACTTAGGCTGACGGACCAGACGACGGAATGCACCAAAACAAAGACCAGACTTGATGTCCCAAGTCCCAGCCATAAAAGCGCCAGCGGCAGCAGAGCAATGGCCGGCAGTGGGTTAAACATCGCGGTGAGCGTCGTCAAGAAGTCGCGCCCTAGCCGTGAGGTCATCGCTAAAGCGGTGAGCACCGCCGCAATGACTAGGCCAGTGCCGTAGCCCAGCAGCAAGACACCAAGGGATGTCGTGATGCGTCCCAATAGGACGCCGCTGCGAAAGCCGTCGATGAGGGCAAGCAAGACTTCGCCGGCAGTGGGGACGAGGAGCGAATTATTGAGCCACATGGCATAGATCTGCCATAAGGTGATCAGGCTGATGACGATGGTCAGTCGGCGCAGCCATTCCTGAGCATAGAGGCGCCCGATCAGTGTGGATTTCGCTTCGGTGAAAGCCGGCTCCGATGCCGCTGGGGCGATGGCAAAAATGCGGTCGGCGGCGTCTAAAGTAAATTTATCTAAGTTTATATCAGTCATCGTGAATCTTCCTGATCCCGGGGGCGGCGGGCGCCACGGCATCAAAGAGCAGCTCGTGGATCAGCGCCTCTTTACCCGGTGATCCCACCAGATCGGCGCGCAAGCGTCCGGGATGGGGTGTCAGGATCAGGATGCGGCTGCCGATGATCAGCGCCTCGCGAATCGAATGGGTGACAAACACCAGGGTAAAACGCAGGCTCTCCCACAGCTGCATGAGCTCATCCTGCATCTGCGCTCGGGTCTGGGCGTCGAGGGCAGCAAAGGGTTCGTCCATGAGCAGGATTTGCGGTTCCATCGCCAAGGCTCGGGCGAGGGCGACGCGCTGCTTCATGCCTCCGGAGAGCTGGTGGGGATAGCTGTTCGTCACGCGCTCAAGTTTAACCTTGGCAATGGCCTCTTGCGCCAGGGTGCGTGCCGCGGCGCCGCGGGCTTTGCCGCTGACCTCAAGGGCAAAGGTGACATTGCCAAGGACTGTCTTCCACGGCAGTAATTGGTCGAATTCTTGAAACATCATGATGCGGTCTGGGCCTGGGCCGCGGATCCGTTGACCAGCGAGCATGATCGTGCCGGCCGAGGGCTCAATATAGCCGCCGATCGCCTTAAGCAAGGTCGACTTGCCAGAGCCCGAGGCGCCGAGCAGCACGCAGCGCTCGCCGGTACTGACGCCGAAGCTCACCTGCTCCACGGCAGCCCGTGGCCGCACTGTTGGCTGTGAACTCGGCGATCGGCTGACATCGGGGTACGTCATCGTCACGCCCTGCACGTCAAGGAGTAGGAGCTGGGTCATCGACGCTTAGCTCCCAGGCAGGGAATAGAGGTTCGGGTGGGCCAGGTCTTTCCATGACGTGGCCTTTTCTTTAATGGTCCCGACTTGAAGCATAAAGTCGGCGAAGAGCGTCAGCTTGTGCGGCGTGAGGTCAAATTCATTGTCGGGATCACGCAACAGTTCGAGGATTTCCGCGGCAGAATCCTTGGTCGCGGAGACCTTGATATAGAGGTCAGCGGCGGCAGATTTATGGTCCCTGATCCACTGGGTGGCTGTGGCGAATGCCTCGGCATACGCTGCGTAGACTTTCGGATTGGCGAGGCGAAACTTATCGGTGGCGACGATGGCCGTGAAGGTCGCTTTGCCTCCCAAAACATCGGTCGATTTAAGCACCGTATGGATCTTGCCGTGCCCGTCTCGCAATTCGCGGGTGGCAAATGGCGCCGAGGCAAAGTGGGTGGTGATCTCCGACTTGCCCGACATCAGCGCGACAAAGGCATCGGGATGACCGAGGCCAACGGTTAACGCATCGAGCCGGCTAAATTCGGCAGGACCGAAGGCTTGCGCTGCCGCCATCTGCAGGACGACAGCCTGCACGCCCACCTTGACGGAGGGAAGGGCGATGCGGTCATTTTTCGTAAAATCCTTCACCGACTTGATCGCCGGGTTGTTGGTATTCAGGTAGGTTGGCATCGACGACAGGCCGCCGACGGCGCGGATTCCCAAATTTTTGCGCGTTTTAGCCCACAAAGTGACTAGGGAGGAGGTGCCGACTGCGCCGAAATTTAACGATCCTGACAAGAGGCCGTCGTTGATCGCCGCTGGACCGCTGAGCACGCGCCACTCAGCGGTCAGGGCCCCAAGTCCTGCGGCCTTGGCGTGGGCTTCGACCAGGTGCTGCTCCTGCATCACCATGAGGGGCAGGTAGGTGAGGCCATATTGGTAGCCGCTCATCACCGTGGTGACTTCGGCACGGGCCGGCGAAACTAGGGTGCTGACGAACAGGAGTAACAATAATCTAAGATCCATGGAGGGGTCCTTAGTGAGCCGTGGCCATCACGACGCTGGCATTTTCACTATGCATGCGCATGCCGCTCAGTTGCACGAACAATTTGCCCTCCAGGAGTCGCTGGGCGTCAATGCACGGCTCGCCGTGTTGATTCGCCTCACCGATTTGCAAGAGCTCCGGATCACCGCGCTGGGGAAAAATGTCCGTAGCTCCGCCAAACTTACGGTTGATTGGTGCTGCGGTTGGTCGGGATAGGGCGACGCTCATACCAGCGAGTCTATTTAACTGGAATAAGGATTTCCGTCTTTAGCCGGTCTTCTGGCGTGTCTTGAGGTGAATTCAAATACGATTCGATACAAAATTCGTCCCTCATGGTCTGCCTCCCGCTCCACAATGACCGGCTTTTCGGATAAATTGATCGCCATCATTCGCCCTTGGATAGTTTGGGTCTATTTAAGTCCGCTTGCATTGAAGATCCCACCAGTCGCGACGTTCACCTTGGTAGCGGACGATGAAGTGGCCCTTGTTTCCAGTCAATAAGTCCGTGTCGAGGTACACATCAAACTTCGCTTCGTGCTCGCCGAGATCGCCAAAGCCTGTCGGGCTATGGAAGCCGCGATAGAGCGCTTGCCCCTTTTCTTCGGACTGCCGGTTGCCAGTATATATTGTGCTGCTGTTTTTGAAGGTGACGGTTGCGCTGTCGCCGGTCACGGTCAAGGTCAGCGCCGGCATATGGTCACAGTCTTTGGCGCTGATGTCCTTGGCACAGCTGCACGCAAACTCGTAGCTGCCACCATGGGCACCGCCTGTATCGGAGCTGTTGGTCGCCTTTGGCGCGGCGCCGCCGACTTCATAGGTGATCTTTTTGCCACTAGAGTCGCAGGTTGCATCATAGCGACGGCCTTGAAACTTCACATCGCCCCACAGGCGACCTTTGCTGTCCAGGCTGGTTTCGAGCCAAAAGTCACTGCTGCCGTCTCTGGGCGTATAAGTAATGACTTTTGAACCATTACCGGACGAAGACTTTTTCTGGTCGACGTCGATCTTTGCGATGAGTTGCCTCGTCCCGCCGCCGTCGCCTTCGGCGTCGGCGAGTACGTAGGCCACGCCGTTGTCGATGGCGATACGGGGCAGGTTGGAGCCGCCGCCGTCGCGGATACAAAGTAGGTTGACCGTTTTGGATTCTGTTCTTCCAGCCGATGCCAATGAGCTCGCGGTGTCCGAGCCGTTGTCGGCCGTGCGACAGGCGTACAAGAACGCGGCGAGTGAGCAGAAGGTGGCGGCGGCACGAATCGTGAGTCTCATGGCGTTTCCTTTACACGAAGTTAATATGCACTTGGCAGCATTAAGCAAAAGTGTAGATTTGAAATGGAATATACGCAAATATTCGCCTGCGGCGAGCGTTGCTAGTCGATCAATGGCTTCAGCCTCCATGCCAACACGGCTGTCAATACCCACGCTCGCGACCGTCTCTATAAACTGATCGAATACATCGCTCGCGGCCCTCTATCCAATGAGCGCCTTGAGATCCAGGTGATTCGTTTGAACGGCGTCATGAAAGTCCGGGCTAACGCTGATTTCGTCGGATTGGTCGCCGGTTGCTCACTTCGCAAGCTTCGTCAATGCCGGTCGAGAAAGGAAGTTGTTACTGGTCCCATTGAAAAAAGTCGATGTCCAGTTGGAACACGTTGGTGGATTCGGCCGCCAACACGAGCTTTTGGGAGCGTTTGATCAGACCCAAGATCAGCGTCCTAATCTGCTCGTAGGTCGCCTTATCGGCAGCAAAGGACGCTGACATTGCATAACTAACAGCCTGGCCGCTCAATTGGTCAAGCCGCTGCAAACTCTTCAGGCGCTGCAGACTCCGATACGGGCGATAGGCGGGGTTCTCGGGGCTGAGATGGAAATTAAAGTCGACGGCCTGGTGCCTTTGATCTTTAAAATGCACAAGTCCCAAGGTCTCGAGCTGTAGCAGGAGTTCAGTCAGACGTTCGTCGTTCACCCCCAAAGCTGTCATCAACCGATTACGGTCTCGTTGATAGCTCGGGATCGTCAAAAAGAGGTGCAAAAGTTGTAAATAAATATCTGTGTAGTATGTCCACACCTTCTCTTGCTCTTGCACCTTTTGTGCGTCGTCCAGCCAGGCCTCGGTGTTGCGCACCTTGCCGAGGAGGGCTTCCAGCTTGGTGGTCAACCGCCGCTGCCGGTGGGGGTTTTGCGCCGTCGCTTGGTCGCGCAGCAGTAAACAGTATTCGGCCTCGTCGTCGCTGCAGTTCAAAAAGGCACAGGCGGCGGTGAGTTGGTCGGGATTCAAATGGGCATCGCTGTTTAACACCTTGGAAAGATAGGTCTTCTGGATGCCACACGCGGCCGCGACCCGGGTGAGGGAAAAGCGCGAACCGAGCTGCTGGCGCCGATCCTTCGTCTTCAAGACCAAGATTTCTTTATAATTTTTGAGGCTAAACAGGTCCATAGGGCAGGGCCCGTTCCTATCCAGGGCGGCCCTCGGCGTCGGAGCATAAGGGCCAAATATTTATGGATTTAAGCGCTCGCGGTAGTCGCCATGGGCGCCAGTGTTCACCTCAGGTATAACAGTCCTTAAGAAATTGACTAGTTAATTAATTTACCGTCAAATCTGGGCGTCCCATACTGGTGTTAGTCATCAACACCTCTGTAAAGGAACCAGCTATGATGAAATCGCTCTTGATCACTGCGGCCCTATCCCTATCCGCCACGTCTGCTCTGGCTTCTGGCTACCGTTGCGACTTTGGACCCGCCAAGTCGGACAATCCAATCGCTCTGCGCAGCACCAAGGTCAGTTTTACCTTCGATCCGGTCACCCAAGACAAAGCGTCGGCCGATGCTGGTGACGGCATCGAGGTCGGTTGTCTGGCGTTTCGCTCACGGCCAGAGCTGCTCGGCTGCTGGATTGGCACCGCCAGTGATATTGCCGTAGCGACGACCGATGCGGGCGTGCGCGTGCTCGGCACTGCAACTAAAATAGATGGCAATTTGTTTAGCCTGAATTGCAATCGCTTCTAAGCTTAGGTAGAAGAGGGGGCGTACATAGTCAGCACGGCGTCCTCCTCGGCTGTCACCTTTATCGGCCTTGAATCCCCTGTCATCACGGCAAATTCTGAAAGGACATCGATGCTTCGCCTCATCTGTAGCCTTACCTGGTTCCTCAGTGGACTCGCCTTTGCTGGTAGTTGGAGTAGTCGAGGCGGTGAGCAGTTGCGCGATACCGGAAATCCATGGTTCCTCGGCAATACAGCGACGGTGAGCTACTGCGTTCTGGTGGACGAGGCGCAAGCTGGGTTGACGCAGGCGACTGCGGGGTCCCTAGCCAAGCGCGCGGTAGACTTTTGGCGTCTCGAATTTACCCAAGCCGTGAGTTCGGCTTTGCCGAGCTTTGGACCGCTTGGGATAGCCACCCAAAAGTGGGAGGAGCATTCGTGCAGCGGCCCAGAGGACGAAAGCGTGGACGTGCGTTTTCAATTTGGAGTACTGAACGAGGTCCAAGAGCGATACCTGAAAACTCCGGCGTCATTCGCGGCCATTTCGGTCCGCACCGACTACGATGAACAGCACCTGCGCGCAAAGGGTTTTGTTTATCTATCACCACTATCTGGTCGTCTAGCCTATCAAGGTGCCCGGAACAAGCCTCAAGCAGGGGCTGCCGCAGACCGCTACTATGTACTCTTACAGCACGAACTCGGTCACGTTTTTGGCCTCCCCCATATCGGGGTCTGGGGCCTCATGGCTGAAAGAATCGCGGACACCTTGGACACGAGTCCCAAGGTCCCAATCTACGAACAGTTTTTCCGCCAAAAGGATCGTCAGTACCGCCTGTGTCCAGAAGCCCCATTGTTAGACGTTTACAAAAGCGTCTTTGGCTCTGGCGGTACGCAGCGACCCTGTTACCGGTTTGTGAATCAAAAAGATGATTCCAGCTCAATTATGGGCATGAATAGGCTCTCTGTGTTCGCAACACGAGACGACGCCGATGATGGCGTCCTGTTAGGACGAGCTGACCTCCACGTGGTCGGATTCTTCCCTACTTCGGTTTTCACGGTGTGGTTCAACGCCTCGCAGCAGATTTTTTCTGCCGCTGACTTGGCGGTCAGCGGCAACAGCAGCAACAGCGTGATCGGATCGTCCCTAGTCCGTGTCAGTAAGTCTGGTGTTTACCGCAGCGTCGATGACGCGACCGTGAACCTTATCGGTCAGGTGTTCGAGCAAGGAGAGCCTGTGGTCCGCGGGTACGGGACGGACCAAGGGGAGATCATCGATCTGCTGTTCTAATACCTCTCTATTTCCAACCGGACGGGACCGACCTATAGCTTCGAGGAGGAGATCGGTGACCGCGCTAACCTTCTTCATCACACTGACGCAGTCGTCGCACGTGGTGAAGTCGATCTTGAAGACTTTCGTCAGCATCGAAGTACATCACCTCTCCACTTCCTGATCCCACACTCCATACTCATCAGCCATTCAGGTAGTGGCTGTGTCACTTGAGGCAACTTTGCCGCTTTGCACGGGCCTAGGTGGGATGAGTTGATGTGAGTCGATTGATCTGATAATGTGTATATATCAACTCAATCAACTCACGAGGTCAATGGTGAGTCGATATCCTGAAAAAGAGTCTAGTAGTCTAGAATTTAAAGAGAAAATGCCAGAATCAGGTCGCTTTGTGCGGGAGGTTGTTGCCTTGTGCAATGCCTTCGGTGGACGGATTTTGGTTGGCATCAGGGACAATGGAGACATCGTCGGCGTTTCGGATGAGGATGCTGAGACGCTGCTTGAATCGTTGCCGCAGTCCATTTACCAGGCGGTTCATCCACATGTCATTCCCAAGGTCTACACGCAGCGAATCGATGGGCAACTCATCGTCGCCGTTCAGGTCAGTGAGGGGATGAACAAACCATACTTCCAAAAATCAAAGGGCCTTGATGGTGGCACATTTATTCGCGTCGGTAGGAGTTCGATGAAAGCTGACGCGGCGGCGATTCGCGATCTTGAGTGGCGCAACAGAGGCCGGTCCCCTGATGAGCGGCCGATCTACGGTACATCCTTGCAAGATCTCAATGAGCAGGCTCTGAAGAAATTTGTGGCGGAAAAAAAGACCAAAATCCTTAAATCTTCGCTCACCGAGATCGCCAGATCATATCGCCTAATATGTGAAGACCAGGCCCAGGTCCATGCCACTGTGGCTGGAATATTGCTCTTTGGCAAGAATCCGCAGGAGTGGTTTCCTGAGGCGTATACGGTCTGTTCGCAGATTCGCGGCAACGATGGCCGCGAAGTCATTCGTACCATAGATTGCAGCGGAGATCTGTTTGAGCAGTTTAATACTGCCTATAACTTTGTCCTTGAAGCTCTCCCGAAGAAATTCGTGATCAAAGGCAAAAGGCGAGAGGAGTCCTTTGAAATTCCAGAGATCGCAATTCGCGAGGTGTTGATGAACGCGATGGTACATCGGGACTATAACGTCCCCGCCCCTACGAAAGTGGCCCTTTTTGAGAACCGCTTAGAGATCTTCAGCCCAGGGTCGTTTCCCGGCCCCCTGCAGCCCGGGTGCCTAGAGGACGGTGTGACCTATATACGTAACACTTACATTTGCAAGGTGTTCCGTGAGGCCGGGTACATCGAGAAGATGGGCACGGGTTTTCGCGAGCTATTCCGCCTGTACAGGTTAGCCGGCCTTGACGAGCCACAGATTGTCGAGGGCGAGAACTTCATCAAGGCGATATTGCCGCGAACCATGAACCGTCACGATGTGGGCGGTGCAAGGCGAGACGTCCTGGCCATCATAAATGAAGTTGAAGGAATCTCCATTAGCGACATCGCGAATCGGCTGCCGTTGTCCAAGGCGACCATCGGACGAACTTTACGAGCCATGGTGGACGAGGGAGTGATCAGTAAGCAGGGCACGGGACCAGCGACACGTTATATTCGCTCTTAGAAGCTGCCTAATGGGTCTGGGCTTAGGTACCCAGAGGGTCGCTATCGGGATGATACTTGTACCGTAGTGGCTATCAAACGCCAAAAATGGCATTCAAACCAGCCGCCCAAGGCAGTACTTGAGCTGAATCTAACTGATAGGACCTCGATGTTTGGCACAGGACCATTGCCTCAGCTTCACTATCGCGAGCTAGTTCGATGAGGTTTTTCACATCTGCTATGGAGACTGTCTCGGCCGACATAATCTCAAGGAATATCCCCACCTGCATATCATCGCGCTTGACGGCGTTTATACCCGTTACGGCGAACTCACCCGGTTCCGCAATCTCGACCCGATCACCGACGACGAGGTTGCAGGGCTGATCCAGACCATAAGCAGCAAGGTCATGGCCCTTTGTGTTCGCCGCGGTGATCTCAGTAGTTATTCCTCCACCCCGGACTCACCTTGTGCGCTGGGCGGGTGTGTTCGCGCCGCACTCGCCTTAGGGACGGGAGTTGACCCTTCACCCAGAGGTCAAAAAGGGGTTCCAGTTCAGGGAAGACGATGACGACAGCGATGCCCAGCCGCTGCGCAACTATAGCTGGTCCAAGTTGCTTGCCAAGGTCTTCAAGATCGACGTCACCACATGCGACGCCTGCGGTGGCCCGATGAAGAAGATCAGCGCCATCACCGACCCAATCCAAGTCCGCCGCTATCTCAAGCACGTGAATATTGACTATGAACCTCTCGCTCGGGCACCGCCGCGGTACCAGCAGGGGGAGTTCGACTTTGAGGGTG
>Ga0315290_10003584_pt1 | contig 11104 bp, 5 predicted proteins | sample YL17G12_0_MG_FD_203627 | JGI IMG/M metagenome (GOLD analysis project Ga0315290, IMG submission 203627) | Sediment microbial communities from Yellowstone Lake, YNP, Wyoming, USA - YL17G12_0 | ecosystem: Environmental > Aquatic > Freshwater > Lake > Sediment | place: USA: Wyoming | collected...
TTCTGAGATGAAAGCAGAATGTCGTATTTGGGTATTGGCAGGAGTACTCATTTTCTGCCTTTGTGTTTCGAGTGTATCAGCTGCCGATTGGCCAATGTATAGAAATGATGCCTCAAATTCTGGCACATCTTCTGAAACAATCAACCTGCCATTGACAGAACAATGGCATTCAAGTGCTCCATCAGTCGAAGAGAATGGAGCCGTGGTTTCAGATGGCATCATCTATATGTCGACTGATAATTATGAACTATATGCCTTTACTGTTGCAACAGGAGATGTAGTTACAGGATTTCCTGTCACAATAGGATTTTCTTATGGCACTCCTGCTGTAGACTCAATAAATCAAAAAATTTATTCTTTGTCGGAAAGTGGCCTGCAGGCATTCAATTTCAATGGAACTTCAGCATGGACAAAAGCTGTTGGCATAATTGGATATAACTATAATCAAGGTCCTGTTATCGATGCAGGTTTTGTGTATGTAAAAGCAGGATATTACCTATATAAGTATAATTCTGGCGGCGGATTACAATGGTCATCTCCTACATCAGGCATGAATACACAGCCTTCAATTATGGGTGATTATGTATACGTGAATTCAGAATCTGGACAAATCAGAAAATACAATAAAGCCACAGGAACTGAAGTTACAACAGGCGGGTTCCCAAGAAGCACATCCGGCAGTCAAGCTGCTCTGACAACGGTAAATGGAAAAATATTCCATATGGGTAATATACTGTATGCCTATAATGCCAATGATGGGAGTCTTCTCTGGTCCGTTCCTGCGGGAGGAGATCACACCTATTATGATTCTCCGGCCGTGTCTGGTGGAGTTGTCTATGTATACGGTTGGGATGGCAAGATGTATGCGTTTAATGAAAATACCGGCGCTACAATGCCGGGATTCCCATCTGTCAGTTTAAATACCGCGAACGACCGGAATTGGGGTTCTCCGGCTATCGCAGGGGCTAAAATCTTCATAGGTGCCGGAACAAGCCAAAATTTAACAGTATTAGGTGCTGCCGGAAGTGCAAATGCAGGGCAGGTGTTAGCTAAATATAAGACATTTTCGACTGATCCGCAAGGTTTTGATTTGTGTTCGCCAGTAATTTCAGATGGCGTAGTATTCATAATGCTGGACGGTGGCGGTCTTTATGCATTCTTTGCCTCAGGAACAGAATGGGAAGGGGGAGCAATAATAATAAATGATGGCGAGGAATGTACTGAATCTCAGGTGGTCACATTATCACTTGACAGAGGATCCAATAATTTAGTCACTGGAATGAGAATATCTGAAGATCCATTGTTCACTGGAGCATCATGGGAACCATATAATGAAACAAAATCCTGGCCATTATCTGCTGGATTTGGAATTAAAACCGTCTATGTCCAGTTTAAAGATTCAAATGGGCAACTATCAAATGTATTTAATGATCAAATAGAATATTCAGAAAGTTGTGCACCAATTCTACCCGCCCCAATTCTCTTAACTCCAGGAGAATCTGTTTCTCCTGGTCCAATCCTTAATACCCTAACTCCAGACTTCATCTGGTCCCCGGTCACTGGTGCTGATAATTATCATATTTTTATTAATGATACTGCAACTGGAGAGCTGCAAACATTCGAGGTAGCATCTATCCCGTTCACCTTACCCTCGGGGAAATTGATGGACGGGCGTTCCTATCGCTGGAATATGAACTCATATAATCCGCTTTCAACAGAGGATATTGGGTATGGACCCGGATGGGGTGCTCCTAATACAACGAGATACTATTTCCGGGCACCGGCAATCCCCCCGATAGTCACAAACTTCACCGCAAACGTGACCTACGGTGCAGCCCCGCTGAATGTTCTGTTCAATGATACATCAACCGGCTCGCCAACAACATGGAACTGGTCGTTTGGTGACGGAGAAACATCCGGTGAAATAAATCCCCTGCACACCTACATCAATGGTGGTACGTACACCGTAAACCTTACCGTCACAGAAATAAACGGTAACCAGGCCACACGGTCAAAACCGTATTATATCCATGTGGGGGAGAACGAGCTGGCCATGGACTTCATTGGCGATCCACGGTGTGGTCATAGTCCGCTTCCCGTCCAGTTTAGCGATCTATCGACACTTCCCCATGACCAATGGAAGTGGGACTTTGGCGATGAGGGCACGTCGTATGTTGAAGATCCCCTGCATATCTATAGTGGAGAAAATTCGTATAACGTATCACTCTACATCGCGAATAGTTCCGGCGGACCGTGGAGATTCATCAGCATAACCGGGTATATCCGCGTGATCCCGGTAGGGGTTGCGTCATTCACCGATAAACCAGCCAGCGACGCCGGTCCGCTCACCGTCCAGTTCAATGATACGTCAACCGGATTTATTTCCCCGGTAAACTATGAATGGAACTTTGGCGATGGTGAAACATCAACCGATCAAAACCCGTCACACATCTATCCTACCTCTGCGACATCATACACTTACCCCGTCACATTAACCGTATTAGGCTACTGCGTACAGACTAACACCACGACACGCTACATTACGGTGGAAAGCCCCCCGATGTCGGCCCTGTTCAATGCCGATGTCACCGAAGGGATGGCTCCCTTGAAGGTTAACTTTAAAGATACGAGCATGGGAGACCCGATCACATGGCTATGGGACTTCGGGGACGGCACAACATCACCGGAACAAAACCCGGCACATACCTATGCTGCAAGCGGCTTGTATACCGTCACGTTAGAGGTTACCAATCTATTCGGAGGCACATCAAAGAATGAAGTCCAGAATTATATCGGAGCCTTTGCCTCGAGCCATGACCTCGTTTTCAATACGCCTGGGTTATCTGGAACAACAGACATCACCTTCGATACCTCCGTATTTATCGCAGCCGGCGGATTCTACTCGTTAACTGGCAATATCCTCACCCTTGATTACCCGGCCGGTTCCCCGTTTAAACAACTGGTCATCACACTCGATCCCCTCACCTCGTCAGGTACCATCATCAGCGGCCACGTCATCTCCGCAACGCTCGAAACAAAGGACCTTACCGGGAGCCTTGTAGCGGGAGCAGAAAAACACACGATGATCTTTTACCTGAATGCAATCCCGCCACCAGGAAGTGTCGTCCAGACTGACACCATCGAACATGCAGATCCTCTCACCCTGCAGATATTTGAGGCGCTCGCAGTGCAAAACGGTATGACACTGCTCGACACATGTTACGAGATTTTCATCTCCACGACAATCCCGGAGTCTACCATCATCAGCAAGGGAATAAAAATGATAGTCCCTGAAGGATGGTACGATACCTACAGCGGCAGCACCATAGCAATAATCGGTGTCAACAGCGAGGGTGATGCATCCATACTCTCTACCGGCTCTCCCACGCAGGACGGGAACTATGTAATATTCAATGCACCGTCCTTCAGCGGGTACGATACCTTCGGGATTGCTGCACTCGGGAGCCCGCCACCACCCCCATCAGGCGATGCCAGCAGCGGGGATGACACTGCACCGTCAGGCATTGGAGTCGAACAGCCAGGAGTGCAAAATGTTGCACCGGCACCCGCTCCAGCTGCCCCACCACAACCGGCAACAGAGCAGCTTGCCCCGCCCCAGGAAGGTGAAGTGGCCTCACTGACGATGGATCTCTCCCTGGATGGCGTTAGTGTAACCACTACCTCACAAAATGGTGAGATTACCTTAACTATCGACCGAGAACAAGCGGAAAAAACGGGTGCAACCGTAACCACAACAGATAAGACCGTCAGTATCGTCCAGACCAATTTCATCGTCCTTGTTGCTGCCGGGAAAATCACGGAGAACTCCGGGATTATTACCGGCCAGAACATCCAGTCCATCACCTTTACCTCGATGCCAATGCAGGCCACGATACCGAATGTCGGTGAGGTTTCTTCCTCGGTTAAGGCTGGACTGGCATCCCTTCCCCCGGGGGCAATGATTACAACTTCCCTGTCGGAACCGGTCTCTCAGGAAGTACTGGATGCTTTTAAGGATGCACTGGCAAAAGAAGGCAGGGAACTGCTGGCTGTTGCCTATACCCTGACCATTGTCAAAACAAATATGGGAAATACGCTCCCGGCAACCATCACGATGACGTGCCCACCCGAATGGATCAATAAAAATGGTGGAACCGATCTGGTTTCAATCGTGCGGATCGCTGATGACGGGACCACGCGGGTGCTGGAGACTTCGTTAGTCGGCTATGACGACACTGGAAACATGGTCTTTGAGGCAGTATCCCCTGACGGTCTCTCAATCTTTGGTCTTCTCACCGCAAAATTAGTTGAAATGAAAATAATGGCAGACCCGGACGCAGAACCCGTACCGCTCTCAAAACCCGCCATGTCCACCAATATCGGCATGGCCGGATGGGGACTTACCACGATCCAGGATAATCCCATAATACTTGTTGGAGCTGTGGGAGTAATCGCGGTATTTGCTTACTTCGGCTTGTGGAAGCGGCGGATGTAACACCGTTAGCGGTAGTAACAGCATCCATGTCGATGGGAAAAGAAAAATCCCCTCATTTTTATACCCAAGACTACCACCGGCATCGTAAAGACCGTTCCCGGTAGTGTTCAGGATTGATCCTCCGGGGTATGCCCGGATCCTGGGCTTTGAACCTGGCCATCTGATCGGCAGTGATCCGCCGGAGTTGGAAGGGATCGATCATACGTATGCCTGTTTGTTTTATCAGATATTAGTAATCGCTGAAAAAATAGTTTTTGCTAATTGCTAATTGTCATTGGGTCATACATATGAGTTTTCACCAATCCCTTGTTGTTACCCTGAATTTTTTTTTGGATACAAATCAATAATTTCATAACCACTTCTGAATCAATCAGATATATAAAGACGAAAAAATTTTTACCGGATTATTCTACAGCATACCGGTTGCAGGACACGCAGCATGGATATCGAGGCAATGAAACAGGCCCGGGATGTGCGGAGGTTAATATGGCACCTTGACCATGATAACGACGATCTCCAGTGGCGTGCTGCAGATGCACTGGGCAGCCTGGGGGAGATTGCCTGCGAACCGCTCCTCAGACTGCTTGTGATCCCTAAGGTGCATGTCCGCATTGGCGCCATTGAGGCGTTAAGTAAAATTAAAAGCCCGCGATCGGTCGACCCCCTTATCCGCACGCTCACTACCGATGAAGACCATGAAGTGCGCTGGGTTGCCGCGCTGGCGCTCGGAGAGATCGGGGACAAACGGGCGATCCCTTCCCTGCTGGCCTCCTTAAAAGATGAGGACCGGTATGTGCGGTACGGGTCGGCAAAAGCACTCGAAGAGATCGGGTGGTCGGCGGAAACCGACCAGGAGAAAGCTAATTATTATATCGGCCTGCAGGACTGGAAAGCCATAGAGAGAATGGGCAAACCCGCTGTCGGTCCCTTAATTGAAACCCTCAAAGAAAAAAATCCTGCCACCCGGGTAAAAATTATCGAGTTGCTCGGCGGGATGAGGTGCGATGAAGCAAAAAAGGCCTGCGAAACCGCTCTTACGGATACTGACCCGGCTGTCCGCTGGACTGCCATGCAGGCCGCCAAAAAATGCGGCATCACAACCACCCGCCTCCCGCTGGTCATCTCCCGGCGTCCCTGGACAACCCCCAGCCCGCTCGGAGTGGCAATCCTCAACTTCCTGTTCTGTGGTCTGGGTTATCATTTCCTCCCGAAATGGTATGCTTTGAGTTTTCTAATCTTCATGTGTTACACCACCATCATGGTCTATGTACAGCTGTATACCGGGTCTGATTTCCCGTTCATCTATGCCTACCCGTTCACGTGGATACTGGGTGTACATTCATACTACATGGTAAAACGGATGCACGATTTGTGAGTTGAGACATGCTGCACCTTCCCGCCATCTTTGCGAAAAAAAAACCCGACATCAAAGTGCTGACGGAAAAAAAGGATATTTCCGGGCTTATCAGGGCACTGAATTCGCCGGACCTTGACGTTCACACCGCCGCTGCAAAAGCACTCGGAACCCTGGGCCCTGAGGCCGTCGATGAGCTGGTAAAAGCGATCAGGACACGCAACCAGGTAGTCAGACTCGGCATTATCGGGGCATTATCAGAGATCCGTGATCCCCGTTCGATCCCGTGCCTGACAGAGGCCATGACGGATAATAACAGCGAAGTGCGGTGGCAGGCGGCAATTGCACTGGGAGAAATTGACGAACCAGCCGTCATCGAACCCTTAGTTAAGGCACTCATGGATACCGACAAATATGTCCGCTACGGTGCTGCCTTCTCGCTTGCAAAAAGAGGATGGAAACCTGAAGGTGCAAAAGAATTATCCTATTATTTTGTCGGCATGCAGGAATGGAAAGCCACAAAGTATGTTGGCAAACCTGCAATCCCTGCCCTGATACAGAGCCTCCGGGACCGGGACAGCAATGTCCGCACAAAAGCGATCGACATGCTCGGAGATATCCGGGATCCCGAAGCTACCCATGCTCTTATGCAGTCGCTGGGTGACGAGAACCGGGAAGTGCGGTGGCATGCCTTGCTCGCGTCGCCTAAATGTGGGATCCCGCTGATGTTCCTTCCCCGCGGGCTTGCAAAACGGCCGAAGATGATAAAGAACCCGTTGATTGCGGGCTTTCTCAACTTCCTGCTCCCCGGACTGGGATATGGGTACCTGGGAAAATGGTGGGGTCTGCTGATATTCCAGATAGACATCACAGCCACTGTCTGGCTCTTCAGGTTCGAGGGCGAAGGGACCAGCTACCTGCTACTCATCCCGATTTACCTCGCACTCGCGACTCATGCCTGGTATCTTGCAAAAATAATGCCAAAGGATCCGCCGTAATACTTTTTTTTTTAAATTGATATTGTCCCGGCATCCTGATACGTCGGGGAATGAATGGCAGTTGCAATAGAATCCGGTCCCTCCATCCTATCTCTTCATGGAGTCTGAACCTCACCCCTTCAGCTTTTTCAGCCGCTCGATCAACCCGGGTACCTTCTGCTCAGCCGCCAGACCGCTGCCATCGCCCGGTTCGGTCTATAGATCAGCACCAATGAAAACATCAGCCCGGATCTCTCATCAGCATCGGCAGTTCCGGATCGCAGGGATAAAAAATTAAAAAACCGGATCTTACCGTTCTACGGTAAAAGAAACAACCTCGTACCCTGAGTATTGATATACATGGGAGTCGCTCTCAGACTCGTCCGACCCGACAAGGACGATCGGGCTGGCCCCGGGGGTGTTGTCCGAAAGCCACTGGTTGAGACCCTCCGTCATATCTATCGTGACAAGCCCGGAAGCCGGATCAAAGGACACTTGCCCGGTTGATCCCCCGGTTGCCGGCGCCGGGTAATTGAACGCGATCGGTGTCTGTGCAGCCGGTTTTTGTCCCGGATAGGGTCCGTTCAAAATCCAGACCGAAGCGATCGAAGAGCGGGAATTGTCCGAATGTTCCGTGCCGTCTGCCATGCCAACCCGGGTATTGTCCTGCAAAAGGGTCAGCGTTGCTTTTTTGATCTTCTGGTTCTGGTAGAGCCCGGTCAGGTCCGGCTGGATGACCATCCGGTATACTGTATGCATGTATGGTGAGTTTTCATTAAACCCGGACCTGACATTTGCATAGCCAACGTTGTTACCGGTCACGTCCGTATCAAAGAATGCATAGGGATTTTTGATCTTAAACATCCCGCTGCTGCCATGGAACGCCGGATACGGGTCAAATGCGCCCGTGGACGCCTCAATCATGCAGTCCATTACAGGGGGAAGGTTCCACGCGTTGGTGTACTGGATCATATCCGTTATACCCTGGTCTGCCAGGCTCGGCCCGAAACAGGCAACATGTCCCGGAAGACCACAATCATGCGCATTGTCCTGCTGGTACCAGGTGTACTGACCGGTATTGGGCACGGTGGTATAACCAAGCCCGGTGAACTGGCCGTTGTCATACCGGACCAGTTTTAACGAGATGGTCCCGGACGGGTTAGCTGGCATGACCCACGTGACCTTGATGGGCACGGTAACCAAAACTTCATCGCCGGCTTTCGGGGAGGTGACGGTGATTTCGTGGGGCATCTCCCCCTGCGGTACATGGGTTGTCACCTGCGAGACAGGTTTCATCCCCGGGGGGAGATCCCCGCCGGGTTCGTTATTCCCACCGGGGTTGTCATTTCCGGTTCCCGGAGATTTCCAGCCACCAAAGATACCGGCAAAAAATCCAACGAATATCTCATATATGCCGGTCTGAGGTTTAGCGGACTGTTCCTGCATCATCGGGTATGCGGTGAAGGTTACTGAGGGGATTGGGGCGGTTGTGATGACCGGGACCATTGCACCGGCAGGACCACTGCCGGTAAACGTTTCCGCAGGTAAAGCCGGCAGCGGAACAGCAGTTCCCGGGTACGTAGTGCCGGCACCAACCGGCACAGGAGAGATGCGTATTATCGGGGCAGGTGTACTGACTCCTTCAGGAATGGTCACCGGTATTCCGATGGATGCTGCTTTGTAGTAGTACTTCGGTGTCGGCCGGCCGGTGGCATCCATACCCCCGTACCCGCACACGGTCTCAGCGCACAGGACATACCGGCCGAACCGGGCGGCAGCTTCAGAAGCAGGGAGGCACGAGCAGCCTTCCAGGACCGTAGCAGTGGTATTAAGCGGAACCGGTGTGATCGTTCCAATGACAATCGGTACGATGGTCCCACGCACTGCCGGCGTTGCGTCAGTGCTGCGTCCGGCAGCCAGAACGGGTGGCACAAGAAACGATACGATGAGAATCAGGCAGATAAAGGCCAGGAACGGGTGTTTTTTCACAAGGCATACCCCCGGATTCGGGATACCCGGATATGCATCGGACATAATATCAGCATATCTATTTTTATTTTACGGCTGCACAACGAGGTGTAGTTTTCATAGGAACGGATAGGTGGAAAGGTCAAGAGGCAATCCGTTCCATACCAGGAAAGAATACAAAAACAAAGGGCGGGGCATAATAATTTTTTTGCGTTAGGGATTGTATGAGGAGTTTCGTATTTTGTTTCAAAAAAAAATAGGTATGCCATTCAGCAGCATGCCGGAATCATGCCGCGATGTGCCGGAATCATACCGGAACGATCTCAAAGATTCTGCCGCCATTTTCAAAAAAGACTCAATGACTCACACAGAACCTATGAAGGGCTCCTTCTTATTATGCCGGAACGTGCCGGAACCATGCCGGAACGGTCTCAAAGATTTTTCCGCCATTTTCTAAAAAGGGGAAATTCCTCGCATAGAACCTATGAATGACTCCTTCCTAGTATGCCCCAATCATGCCGCGATGGTAATCCAAGAGAGAAGAAAAGGGATTATCGGATAATCAGGCAAAATCTCTAAAACAAAAATGATTTTGCATAAACACCGGGGAGAGGAGGAATCAATAATATCCGTATTTCTTATGAGCCTGCTCGATCGGCAGAATCTCCTGGACAATTACCAGTTTTTCCTCTTTATCGATCTCGTAAAACGCGGTGTAACTGCGGGAAATATGAAGTCGGTAGATAATAACCCCACCCCGTAAAACCAGTTTTTCTTTATCTCCCTGGCTTCCCGGGAACGGATCTTCTTCAAGCCGTTTCAGGGCAGTTTTTATTATACGCCGTGTCTTCTCTGGCAGACGATTGATCTCATCAGATAATTCATGCCAGAGTATAAGGGAAAATGTCAATCCTTAATCTCCAAGAGTGAAACGTAATTCTCTTTCTTTCGGCTGCTCCACTTCCTGACATCTTCCTCTAACCGGCGCTTCTTCCGGTCCTCGATCATCTCTGCCAGAAGATCCGTATAGGTCTGGCCTGCCGAACGCATCTCCGCAAGATCCTTCCATACCGGTTCTGTTACGGGTATCCGCTTTACCGCTGACATGATCGTATTGTAAGCATTGTAAGTATGAATACTTTTGGCGAGTCTTATTTTTGTAGAAAAAGGGTGTCGCAAAAAAATCATAATTCCCCTTTCCGCTTCATCTCCTCGATCTTTTCATCAATGAGTTGTCGCAGGATATCCGGGTTGTCCCGCATGACACTCTGCTGGATGCCATCATCGGTATCGATCACAACATCCGTAAGGCGCTGACCGCAGGAGAAGCAATAGTTCGAGACCGGCGGATTGATCTTTTTACAGTGCGGGCACTGCCGGGGCTCCAGCCGTGACGCAGTGTTGTCGTTTTCCGGGACGCTGATGCCATAAGACTTGAGCATCGCGGAGTCGATATCCTGCCCGGTAAGATGGGCGTAGGTCCGGAACATATCGGTGCTGATGTTGCCCCACATCATGAGCTTGATCACGCTCTCGGGTACACCTTCCTTGATGAGATGTGTGATCCGGCTGTGCCGGAAGACATGGGGCGTGATGTGTTTCCGGATGCCGGCAGTTTTCGCGACGCACTTGAGCCGCTTGTTGATGGTTGCATGGATGAGCGGCTTACTGCGTTCATTGATGAAAACCAGCGCAACACCGACCGGGTCAGGTTTGTAGCAGGCCCGCCATTGTGCCAGGTATTCCCGGGACATGATGAGCCGGACGTACCGGGGCATGTTGGTCTTGAAGTTCACGTTCGCGATAACGCCGTATTTGTCAAACGTGAGATCTCCCCACGTCATGGTTCCGATCTCACCGATGCGGAACCCGCCTTCGTAGAGCATCATGATGAGGGCCCGGTCAATGGTCCGGGTACACACCTTCATCATTGCGGTGATCTCATCGGGAGTCAGCAGGTCGGCGGCCACCTTGGTCATGGTGTCCTTGGGCGGGGTCCGGAGTTTGTGGATTTTATTTTCGGTAAGTGCGGAATACTTGTTGTCGATCATCCAGAGGTAAAACTGTTTGAGGATGGCGATGAAGTCGCTGATGGTGTTCTGTTTGAATGGCTCTTTACGCTGGCTCTTTGCATTTCGCAGTTCAGGGATTGCCGCATAGAGATCGCCGATGAGGTTGTCTGCAAACGGCTCGATGAACCTTCGCCAGGTAATGAGCGTGAAGGAGAGTTTGTTTGCCCGACCGGCGCTGATGTTCTTGCAGGACCGGAGTTCTGCAATGAATTCCCGGATCTGGGCGGCATCGACCGTC
>Ga0315290_10003586_pt1 | contig 11097 bp, 13 predicted proteins | sample YL17G12_0_MG_FD_203627 | JGI IMG/M metagenome (GOLD analysis project Ga0315290, IMG submission 203627) | Sediment microbial communities from Yellowstone Lake, YNP, Wyoming, USA - YL17G12_0 | ecosystem: Environmental > Aquatic > Freshwater > Lake > Sediment | place: USA: Wyoming | collected...
TCGGCCTCGAAGGTGTCCTTGAAGGGCTCCTTCCAGATCCACTTGATCTCGTGGGCGGGGTTCTTGATCAGCGGCACGTTGTGCGCGACGTGGCAGGCGTCGATGCACGCGCGGCAGTTCTCGCGCTCGAGGCACTTCCTGACGTCCACCACGATGGCCCACCGCCCGGCCTTGAGCTCGCCCGGCGTGGGGTCCGCGCTCACCGCGCCGCCGACGGTCCTGGCGATGGGCGCGGCGAGCCCCGCGCCGAGGATCGCGCACCCGGCGGTCTTTAAAAAGGCTCTCCTGCTTCCATCCATCACAGTACCCCTTTTCGATCGAGGTGGCAGTCCCAGCAGAACGGGCTCTCGCCCATGTACGTGTGGCACTTGTCGCAGAACTGGGCCCTTTCCACGTGACACTTCATGCACGTATTGGTGAGGCTCATCTCGTAGCGCGTTCCGTCCTGCGAGACGTAGGTGTGCCGGTCTTCCCGGACCACGGCGTCACGCCACCGGTTCAGCAGGTCCATGTGGGAGTCACGCATGTACTGCCGGGACTCGACGCACTTCTTCTCCGTCTTCGGAAGGACCGGGTCGTGCTTTTCTACGGCCTTACCGGTGGCCGCCGAGTACCAGAACGGGAGCGTGAGCATCACGAGGACGGCGGCGAGGCCCGTCATGATCTTGCCCGTATCGTACATCGCCTTACTCCTCCACTTCGCAGATGGGTTGCTCTTCCACCTCGTTGATCGGTTCCAGGCGCAGGTTGATCGTCCGCTCCTTCTGCCCCTTCATGACGAGAGCGTTGGCCACCAGTTCGTGGATGCCGGCGACCTTGACGCCCGGGGCCCAGTAGTCGCAGACCGTCGTGAGCGTCGCCCGGTCGATGGCGCACATGGCGGTCAGGCGGTTCACGCCGTGCCTCTGCTGGACGTGGCGCACCGCGTTGCCGCGGGGGAGCCCGCCGCGCAGCCGCATCTCCATGTTCTCGTCCGTGCCCAGGCCGGCGCCGCCGCCGCAGCAGAACGTCTTCTCGCGGATGGTGTTCTCGGGCATCTCGTTGAAGTGGTTGCAGACGTTCCGGAGGACGTACCGCGGCTCCTCGAGGATCCCCATCGCGCGCGCGGGGTTGCACGAGTCGTGGAACGTCACCTTGAGCAGATCGTTCTGCGACGGGTCGAGCTTGAGCTTGCCGTGCTTGATGAGGTCGGCCGTGAACTCGACGATGTGGATCATCTTGGTCGAGCGGGCGTGCTCGAACCGGGTCCCGGTGATCGGGGAGGTCGGCACCTCCAGGAAGTCGGCGGGGCCGTTCATCGTGTCCATGTACTGGTGCAGGACCCGCCACATGTGGCCGCACTCGCCGCCCATGATCCACTTGACGCCGAGCCGCCTGGCCTCGGCGTAGATCTTGGAGTTGAGCCGTTTGATCATCTCGTGCGAGGTGAACAGGCCGAAGTTCCCGCCCTCGGAGGCGTAGGTGCTCCACGTGTAGTTGAGGCCGAGCTCGTGGAACAGCATCATGTAGCCCATGCAGGTGTAGGTGCCGGGGTCGGCGAGGAAGTCCCCCGAGGGCGTGACGAAGAGGATGTCGGCGCCCTTCTTGTTCATGGGGATATCCACGCGGATGCCGGTGACCTCCTCGATGTCGTCCGCGAAGAAGGTGAGCGTGTCCTTGAGGCCGTGCGGCTGGATGCCCAGGTGATTGCCGGTCTTGAAACAGTTGGCGACGGGTTCGATGACCCAGTTGACGTTCAGGCCGAGGAGGTTGAGGAGCTCGCGGGCCATCATCGTGATCTCGGCGGTGTCGATGCCGTACGGACAGAAGACCGAGCAGCGCCGGCACTCGGTGCACTGGAAGAAGTAGTAGAACCACTCCTTGATGACGGGTACGGTGAGCTCGCGCCCGCCGGCGAGCCGCCCCAGGATCTTCCCCGCCGTCGTGAAGTCGTTCCGGTAGACCGAGCGCAGGAGCTCGGCCCGGAGCACGGGCATGTTCTTGGGGTCGCCGCCGCCGATATAGAAATGGCACTTGTCGGCGCACGCGCCGCAGCGCACGCAGATGTCCATGAAGATCTTGAAGGAGCGGTACTTCTCGAGGCGTTCCTTGATCCCCGCGAGGACGATCTCCTTCCAGTTCTCGGGGAGCTTCCAGTTCTCGTCGGTCGGCGCCCACTGGCGCGGGTTCGCGAGGTCGAGGTATTCGAGATGCTTGGGCTTGCCCGGGTAGATCCAGGTCCCCGGCCTGAAGTCGACCGGCGTGTCCATCCACCCGGTCTCGGGCGGCCGGTAGTCCAGCGCAAGGAGGTCCTCGGGCTTGTAGTATTCCACCTGGTCGAATTTATGGGCCCCGGCCATGGATCTACTCCTTCTCCACCGGGAGGCCGGCGGCCTTCATCTTGTCCCTGAAATCGTCCTCGTACTCCTCGTAGGTGTGCACCTTGACGGGGGCGTTCCAGGGGTTGACGTGCCGCACCATCCGGTTGTTGTTGGCGAGGTTCCGCGTGGGGCTCAGGAACACGCCGCCCGCGTGCATGAGCTTGCTGAACGGGAAGTAGGCGATGAGCGTGGCGACCAGCGTGAGGTGAAGGAAGAAGAACCAGTGGACGCCCTTCGGGATCGCGGGCTTGAAGCTCACGAGCCCCATCGCCATCTCCTTGACGTTCACGATGTCCGTCCGGACGAAGTGCCGCAGCAGCACGCCCGTGCCCGCGATGCCGATGAGGAGGAACAGCGGGAAGTAGTCCGAGGCGAGCGAGATGTACCGGAGCTGCGGCGACCAGAGGCGCCGGGCGAACAGGAACGCCAGGGCCGCCAGGAGGAAGAGGTTCGACGCCATGACCGGCGGGACACCGACCTGGAAGAAGCCATCCACGTACTGGAGCAGGCCCACGACATACGGGACCGGATCGGTGAAGAAGCGGAGGTGGCGCAAGAAGACGACCAGGAAGCTGTAATGGAACGCGAGCGCGCCGATCCAGAGCCACAGGCCCGGCCCGTAGACCACGGTCGCCTCCTCGTGCCGCTCCATCTTCGTGTCCCGGAAGAGCGATCGGAAGCACAGGACCTCGAGCGCCATCCGGCCGATCACGCCGATCGTGTCGTGCGGGTTATCGAGCCGGTCGGACTTGATCCATTCCAGCGACTTCTGCTGCCCGCAGGTCGTGGGGATCCTGAAGGGGACCGGCGACTTCGCCCAGTCCACGATGCGGTAGATGAAGCCGATCAGGAACGTGGCGATGGCGGCGTACGGCAGGAAGGTCCCGAAGAGGAACTTCGCGTCCAGGACCCCTGTCCCCACGTACGCCGCGAGCATTACCGCCAGCACCGCGACCAGTGACAGGAAGGCGTTCATCTGATACTCACCTCACTCGCAGCGGACCTTGTCGATCGGGCCGCCCTTCTGTTCCGGATCGACCTCCGGATCGCCGTAACGGATCTTCGACATCCTGCTCAGCGTCGAAACCCGATTCCTGATCTCGTTGACACGGATCTCCGCAATCTTTTTCTGGTAGCCCGCGTAGACGTCGAACGCACACGCCGCCATCCGGTCGATCCTGGACTCGAAGACGATGAGGCCCCTGAGCGCGGCCGCGTCCTTCAGCTCGCCGGCGAGCACGTCCCGGAGGACGCCCTTGAGCGCGAAGATGAACCAGATCGCCTGTGAAGGGGGGAAGTCCTGGACGCACCGCACCTGGAGGATGCGGTCGAGGTGCGGCACGAACTCGACGGGCGGCGCGTCCGTGACGAGCGCGTCGAACAGCCCCTCGATGCCGGCGGTGATGGCGGTCCCCACGGGGTTGGCGAAGGAGTTCTTCTCCTTCCCGTAGAACGCCACCATTCCCGAGGGGTAGATCTCGAGCGCGGCCCGCACCCACCCACGTACGATCCCATCCCTGTTCTGCCCGAGCAGAGTCTTCAATACGGCGGCCCTTTCCCCGCGCGGCCGGCCGTGTGCGGTGCAGCCGCACGCCGGCACGGCGTCGGTCGAAAACCCCCGGCGCGATCGCGAGGAGCCGGGGGCCAGGTCGTGTCAGATCAGACGCACCCGGTCGGCTTCGGCAGCCCGGCCACCTTGCATGCGCCCTTGGCCGGACCCGTCGGGAACATCTCGTAGACCTCGTTCAGCTTGAAGCCGGTGTCCTTGCAGAGCTTCCGGATCATCGGGGCGACGCCGAACTTGAGGTAGTATTCGCGCAGGTACCTGACGAGCTTCCAGTGCCTGTCGGTGAGATCGTCGACGCCCTCGGTCACCGCGAGCGCCGTGGCGATACCCTCGGTCCACTTGTCCGGTTCCTGGATGAAACCGTCCTCGTCGATCTCAAGCTCGATGTCTCCGGCCTTGAACATTGCCATCGTCGTACCTCCTGTTTGGATGTTCGGACACTGATGAGCCGATCCTTTCGTTTAACGACCCTGCCAGTTGCCGGCCGATCTCGCCGGGACATCGGCGGGAAACCGTCCGGAGCGCGGCCGCGAGCCCCTCGCGCAGCTCCGGGTCCGCCGAGAGGCGCACGAGGTCGGGGAGCATGGGGAGCAGCAGTTCGGGCCTCTCGTCCGCGATCGCCTGCAGTACCTCGGGGGCCGTCGCGGCGTTGGTCCCGGACTCGTCGTTCATGGCCCACACCAGGCGGCGGATGATGTTCTGGACCATGGCCGGGTGGCGCCTCGACGCGAGCGCCACGGCGCGTGCGGCCTGCTTCCGGATCCCGCGTTCTTCATGGTACGTGAGCCCCAGCGCGTGCCGGACCGCCCCGGGCTCCTCCGACACCAGCCTCTCGAGTTCGTCCTCCGAACCGTTTCGCACCGCGGTGTGCGTGCGCGTCTTGAGGCTCACGCCGCGCCTCCCTCGGACGCGCGCACCAGGCCGTCGGCCCAGCCGGGCGTGCCGAGTGCGTGGATGTGCGTGTAGCTGGCCAGCACGCGGCGCGAGCGGATGCCGTCGCGCCCGCCGCCCACGCCCACCCCTTTCGAGAGCGCCAGCACCGTGTCGAGGCCCGCAATGTCGCCGCGCAGCCGTGAATAGTGGAACTCGTGGCCGCGGACGGCCGTCTGCTCGGGGAGGAACGGGTTCCGGCCGTCCACGCGGGCCTGGACGTACCCATGGCCCTGGGGCTTCGCCGTCTGCTCCACCGTGACGGGCAGAGCGCCCACCATCGGGTAGGACCGTCCCCTGGACTTCAGCGCGCCCGCCAGGTACATGAGCCCGCCGCATTCGGCCCAGACCGGCAGGCCTTCGTCGATGCTCTTCCTAAGCGCCTCGCGGAAAGCGACGTTGTCCGAGAGCGCCGCCGCGTGCTCCTCGGGGAACCCCCCGCCGGCGTAGAGCGCGTCGATCGCCGGGAGTTCGCTGTCGGAAACCGGGGAGATGAAGGTCAGCACCGCGCCGGCGTCCTCGAGCGCCGACAAGTTCTCGGGGTAGTAGAAGGAGAAGGCGCGGTCCTTGAGCACGCCGATGCGCGCGGGGAACGTCCGGGCCCTCGGGGCCTCGGCGTCACCCGCCGGTCCGAGGTCGTCCGCCGTCCGCGCGGCATCCAGGAGGGCATCGACGTCGACGTGCCGCGCAACGGCCTCGCCCAGCGCCTCCAGCGTCCCGGTGACGTCCGGGTGCTCGGCCGGCGTGACGAGACCGAGGTGGCGGCTGGGCAGGCGCTCGATGGCCAGCCTGGGGATCGCCCCGAGCACCGGGATGCCCGTCTCGACCGTGACGGCCTCGCGGATGATGGCCTCCTGCCGGGCGGTGCCCACCCGGTTGAGGACGACGCCCGCCAGCCTGAGGGACGGGTCGAGGGCGCGGCATCCCAGGACCAGGGCGGCGATGGTCCGGGTGACCTTGGTGGCGTCCACTACGAGGACGACCGGCGTACCCGTGAGGCGCGCCAGCAGGGCGGAGGAGTGGGACCCTCCGGCGTCCATCCCGTCGAACAGTCCCCGGTTCCCCTCGATGATCGCGACGTCGGCGTGGAGGGCCGCCCCGCGGAGGGAGTTCAGGATCGCCTCCGCGGGCATGAGGAATGTGTCCAGGTTGCGGCCGGCGGTCCCCGCCGCCTCGCCCAGCCACGCCGCGTCGATGAAGTCGGGCCCCTTTTTAAACGGCGCGACGCGGAGCCCTTTCCGGCGCAAGGCGACGGAGAGTCCGAGCGACAAGAGGCTCTTGCCCGTGTCGCCCGCGAGTCCGGCGATCAATACCCTTGGGAAAACGGCTTTCGTCATTGCGGCGGATTACACCATGTCCATGAAGGCGCACGGGCACTCTTCCGCGCACTTCTTGCACCCGTCGCACAGTTCCATCTTGATCTTGTAGAAGTTGCCCATTGACGGCTCCGCCACCTTGGAGAAACAGGAGGGCGTGCAGTACATCCAGCAGCGCTCGCATGCGAAGCACAAGCCGCAGGAGAAGCAGCGGCTGATCTCCTGGAAGAACTCGTCGGAGGAGAGGCCCCTGGCGATCTCGTCGTCCGGCTTTTTCAACCAGTCCTCGACCGGCATGTGGCCCTTGTCGGCCCGCGGCTTTGACTCGTAGAAGTCCAGCTTGATGCGTTCCTTCTGGAGGTTCGTGAGCCACTCCTTCTTCGGCGGCTCCATGCCGCGCAGGACCGCGTGGACGACCTCGGCGGCGTGCCGTCCCTGTCCAACCGCGACGGTCGCGAGCCCGAGGCCCACGACGTCGCCGCCGGCATACACGTTTTCGGCCACCTTGCCTTCGGCGTCCGGTTTGATCCACACGCCCTTGGCGGGCTTGAGCTCGTTGAGCGGCCCCCAGTCGGGCTCCTGGGAGATTGCCGCGATGATGGAATCCACCGGGATCTCGTACTCGGAACCGATGATCGGCACGGGCCGACGGCGTCCCGATTCGTCCGGCTCGCCGAGCTCCATCTTCTGAACCAGGATGCCCCGGACCTTCCCGTCGGTCCTTTTCACCTCCAGCGGGGCGACGAGGAGTTCGATCTTCACATCCTCCTTGAGGGCGTCCTCGATCTCGCTGTCGATGGCGGGCATCTCGGTGCGCGTGCGGCGGTAGAGGATGGCGACCTCGGCGCCGGCGCGGCGCGCCGCGCGCGCCGCGTCGATGGCCGTGTCGCCGCCGCCGATCACCGCGACGCTCCTTCCGACGTCCACCGTTTCGCCGTTTTTCACACGATGCAGATAATCGGTGCCCGTCCAGACGCCGGGGCCTTCCTCGCCCGGAATCCTCATGAACTTGCCCTTGTGGGCGCCGATCCCGACGAAAATGACCTGGTGGCGTTTCTTGAGCTCCTCGACCGGCACATCCTTTCCGACCGTGGTCCCGAGCTTCAGCTCGACGCCCAGGTCGAGGATGCGCTGGTTCTCGTTCTTCAAGGGGTCCACGGGCAGGCGGTAGAACGGGATGCCCCATAAGAGCATGCCGCCCGCCTTGTCCGTCGACTCGTACACGGTCACCTTGTAGCCGCGCCGGGCAAGCTGGTACGCGAACGACAGCCCGGCGGGGCCCGCGCCGATGACGCCGATGGACTCGGGCTTGGAATCCTCCTCAAGCTTGTTCAACGCGAGCTTGTGCTCAAGAGCCCAGTCGCCGAGGAACTGCTCCATGGCGTTGATCGAGACGGCGCCGTCCTTGAGGGCACGGGAGCACTCTTTCTCGCACGGGTGCGGGCAGACCCGGCCCAAGGTCGCGGGGAACGGGTTCTTGTCCACCAGCATCCGCCACGCCTTCTCCATTGCCTGATCCGAAGAGAGCCCCAGTTTCTCGCGCGTGGCGATGATGTTGATCCAATCGCGGATGTTCGAGCCGCTCGGACAGGTCTCCATGCAGGGAGGGGTTTTCATCACCGGATTCGGCCGGAGCGCCGACACCGCGGCGCCCGACCCCCCGTGAGTCGCCGTGCTGAGCGGTTTTACATGAGCAGATTTCTTGAGCAGAGCCATGATCCTTCGGACCGCCTTTCCCGGCCGGGCCCGGCGCACCACCGGCGATGCTTCCACCACCGGCGCGCGCGACCCGCCAAATTTCGGCCCGCCCCCGGGAAAACCCCGGGGATGGGCCGATCCTTATTTTTTTTCGGGCGTCAGCACGACGTAGCTGCCGCCGACGTAGGAGTAGGTGCAGCGCTCGGATTCCATGAGGTCGCGGATCGCCTGCTTGCTGAGCTTGTCGTCGCAACCCTCGCCGAACTTCTCCCGCATCGCCTTGATGAGGTCCATGGCTTTCAGGTTCTTCTTGCCGTGGTATTCCTTCACCAGGGCGTACATCGCGTCCGCAACTTGCTGCACGCTGATCTCGTTCATCGCCTATCCCTCTGCCGGGGTGTGCTTCAGGTGCGTCGACCGCTTGTAGGATTCGCCGGCGTGCCTGAAGTCGTCGATATGGTACTTGGTGAACTCTATGCCCGTGAGCTTGAAGAACCGCGGCCAGCCGATCCGCTCGATCCACTCGCCCATCCGCTCGTACTTGGAGGCGTTCTTGGCGTACACGTCCACGATGTTCTTGACCGCCGCGACCACCTCGGGCCAGCGCGGCGGGTTGTTCGGGATGAACGGGATGGCCAGCTTCGAGAACATCGGTTCGTGGCGGGCGTTGCTCACCTTGCCGCCGACCCAGATCGAGAGGCCGTCGTTCTCGGCGTCCGCGAGCGTCATCGCGGGGCACACCGTGAAGCAGTTGCCGCAGTACATGCACTGCTCCTCGATGATTTCGACGGACTGCTTCCCGTCGACCATCTTCGGGCGGATGGCGCCCGTCGGGCACGAGGCCACCGTGGTCGGGATCTCGCACATCTTCGGCAGCGCCTCTTTGTTGATCTTCGGCAGGGTCCTGTGGACGGCGAGGATGGCGATGTCCGAGCAGTGCACCGCGCCGCACATGTTGAGGCAGCAGGCGAAGGCGATGCGCAACTTTCCGGGGAGGTCCATCTTCTCGAAGTGCGGGAAGAGCTCGTCCATCACGCTCTTCACCACGCCGGAGGCGTCGCTTGCCGCGGAGTGGCAGTGCACCCAGCCCTGCGTGTGGACGATGTTGGTGATGGACGGTCCCATGCCGCCGACGGGGTAGCCCTCTTTCTTGAGCCGCTCGATGAGGGGGGCGATCTGCTTTTCGTCGGTCAGGAGGAACTCGATGTTGTTGCGGCTGGTGTAGCGGAGGTAGCCGCCGCAGAACTGGTCGGCGAGTTCGGCGAACAGGCGGATGGTCTTGGTGCTGGTGAGCCGCGGCGCGGCGGCGCGCACCGAATAGAGCTTGTCGCCCGACTCGGCCACGTGCAGGAGCACGCCGGGCTTAAGGATCTCGTGGAACTTCCACTTGCCGTAGTTCTTCTGGATGACCGGCGGTAGGTACTTCTGGTAGTGCGGGGGCCCGATGTCCGTCTTCCTCGTCGTGATCTCTGTCGCCATATTTCCATCTCCTTCTTCTGGAATGTCGTGTGGGAAATGCCCCGGTGCGCTCAGCCTTTCTTGATGTCGTAGAAGACGTAGGGGTTCGTCCTGGGCTGCGAGACCATCTCGGGCACCGGCTCCAGGCCGATCTGCTCGAGGAAGTTGCCGAGGCCGATCCGCTGGATGAACTCGCCGATGCGCTCGCGGTTCTTCCCGTTCTCGGCCCACAGCTCCCACATGGCCTGGATGAGCTCCTTGAGGTCATCGTACGGCGGTTCGATCTTGAGGAAGGGGATCATCACGGACGAGAGCAGGGCGCCCTCGATGATCGGCGCCTTGGAGCCGACGAGGATCGTCGCGCCGCGGTCCTTGCCCGGGGCGAGCGCCTTGGGCATCGCGTTGATGCAGTGCATGCAGCGCACGCAGTTGCTGTCGTCGATGGTGAGGTTCTTCCCGTCCCAGCCCATGCACTTGGAGGGGCACTTCCCGACGATGTCCCTGGCGATGTCGCGGTTGGGGCCGCTCGCGTAGGCCGTGACCTGGTCCTTGTCGACCTGGATGCTGTCGCGCCAGGTCCCGATGATCGACATGTCGGCGCGGGCGATGGAGGCGACGCAGTCGTTCGGGCAGCCCGCCATCTTGATCTTGAACTTGTACGGGAAGGCCGGGCGGTGCAATTCGTCCTGGTAGGTCATGGTGATGTTGTAGACGGCGGCCAAGGTGTCGTAGCACGCCCACTCGCAACGGGCCATGCCGCAGCAGGCGCTGGGTGTGCGCATGTCCGAGCCGGAGCCGCCGAGATCGAACCCGGCCTCGGTGAGCTTCGAGAAGATGGGCTCCAGCTCCGTGGTCTTCGTGCCGAGGAAGATGATGTCGCCGGTGGAACCGTGCATGTTGGTGAGGCCGGAGCCGTGCTTCTCCCAGATGTCGCACAGCGTCCGCAGGGCGTCGGAGGAGTAGAACCACCCCGGCGGCTGGTTCACGCGGATGGTGTGGAACTCGGCGATCTCGGGAAAGTCCTGCGGGATGTCGTTGTAACGGCCGATGATGCCGCCGCCGTACCCCTTCACGCCCACGATGCCGCCGTGCTTCCAGTGGCCGATCTTTTCGTCGTACGAGCGCTCCAGGATGCCCAGCAGGTCCTGCGCGGCGACGTTCGTCTCGGCGCTCAGCTTCATCTCCTTGACGAAGCTCGGCCACGGGCCCTTTTCCAGCTCGTCCAGTTTCGGCGTCGGCTTTTTCTTGTCGGCCATTTCTGCTCCTTTCAATGTCAGGATATTGAAAAAGACATCCATCTGGTTTCGGAGGCAGTCTATCGTCGCCGGGAATCGGGGTCCAAGACAAAATTTTAATGTTTCCGATAAAGAAAGTTGATTTGCTCACCGTGAGCGCCGGCTTCGCTACGGAACATGCCGGAGATCTTTTGCTGCGCCTTCATCACGCGAATGTCCCGTTCGGTCGGGTTGTTGTCGAAGGGGACGTTGAGGCCGTGCATGCGCCTGCATTTTTTCCCGCATGGGCGGGCGATGCGGAGAAAGGATTGGCGGCATGGCCGTCGTCCAGGTTTCTCTGATAGCGGGCCTCGAAGTCCCGGATCCGGGTTTTCGTCAGGTGGTCGGTGGTCGGTTCGGACCGGGCGACCTCGGCCTTGACGCCTTTCTTTCGCTTGCCTTGCGCGTCGGGGGGAGGTACACTCCTGATCATTCAGGTGGTATCAGGTGATGCCTGCCTGAGCAGTTATCTATTCATATATCCAGTAATGTAT
>Ga0315290_10003587_pt1 | contig 11097 bp, 14 predicted proteins | sample YL17G12_0_MG_FD_203627 | JGI IMG/M metagenome (GOLD analysis project Ga0315290, IMG submission 203627) | Sediment microbial communities from Yellowstone Lake, YNP, Wyoming, USA - YL17G12_0 | ecosystem: Environmental > Aquatic > Freshwater > Lake > Sediment | place: USA: Wyoming | collected...
GTTTCGGCACGCACGACGCGCGCGCGGCCGACGAACGTTGCGGTGCCGACGCGCCACCGTACCCGTGGCTCCACGAGCAGGTTCTGCACCCAGTGCGCGCGCAGCCCGTGCTCGGCCACGAGGTAGTAGCTGCGCCCGCGCTGCGTAAACCAGATCTCGATTCTGCGCCGACGCCCGGTCTTCCGACCACGCGTGGTGAGGTAGAGATACTCCTGCTCGTCGCCCGCCGCCGGGCGCTTCACCCGCGTCCTACGCGGTCCCCAGGTCGGCCGACTGCATCCGCTTGACGCCGGCCTTCTGCATCTGTGCCCAGGCCTTGCCCAGCGAGCCGCCGGTGTCGATGCCGCGGCAGGCGTCCTCGATCACCGCGGCCTGCAGCCCGACTTTGCGCGCGTCGAGCGCCGACCAGCAGACGCAGAAATCCGTCGCGAGGCCGACGAAGTAGAGATTGCGAAAGCCGCGGTCCCGGACGTAGCCCGTGAGCCCCGTCGTGGCCTTGCCGTCGGCCTCGAAGAAGGCCGAGTAGGAGTCCATCTGCTGGCGATAGCCCTTGCGAATGATCAGCTCGGCGTGCGGGATCTTGAGGTCCTTGTGGAAATCGGCGCCCGGCGTGCCCTGCACGCAGTGATCGGGCCAGAGCACCTGGGTCCCGTAGGCGAGCGTCACGGTCTCGAAAGGCTTCTTGCCGGCATGCGCGCTGCCGAAGGAGATGTGCCCCGGCGTGTGCCAGTCTTGAGTCAGAATCACGTGCTTGAAGCCGGCGGCGATCGCATTCACGAGCGGGACGATCTGGTCGCCTTCCTTCACGGCCAACGCTCCGCCGGGGATGAAGTCGTTCTGGACGTCCACAACAACGAGGAGATCGCGTTCGCCCGGCTTCGCTTTCGTCTGCGCGTCCGCGCGGCCGGCTTGCGCCACCAGCCCGCCTGCCACCAGACCCGCCGCTCCTGTGAGGAACTCGCGCCGATTGGAGTGCGTCATGAGAGACCTCCTTGGTGCCGGCAGTATAGCCGACGCGCCTCCGTCTAGCAGGACGCTGAAAAACCCGCAGGCCGCTCAAAAAGGTCCAGATGCGAGGCGGCGCCCGACGGCCGCACGCGAGGCGTACTCCCTGTACGTTGAGCGTGCGGCCGAGGGCGCCAACGAAGCAGATGGGCCTTTTTCAGCGGCCTGCTAGAGCTTCTCGACCCGCGCCGGTTGTCCCGACCACTCCCAGCCCACCGTCGTGCGCGAGACGCCGAGCAGCAGCCCGCAGAGCGCCGAGGGATGAATCCAGAGCCCATCGCGCTCGGCCGCCGGATCCTGGCCGCGAGGGGTGAAGCGGCCGCTACGCGCCGTCAGCCGCTCGATGATGGGCCGGATGTCGTCCACCTCGCAGTAGCACATGTACAGAGAGTCGCCGCGCTTGGCGGCCCAGCGCCCCATGGCCGTGTTCGGGTCGGTCACCTGCGAGATCTCGATGCGGTCGAGACGGTCCGCCGGGTCGAACAGGGTCAGCGTGCCGGCATAGCCGAAGCGCTCGCTCTTGATGCGCGAGAACCGCGACGGGTCGAGGTCGAAGATGCGCGTGTAGCGCTCGGCCGCCGCGCGCCAGTCGGAGATGAGGGTATTGGTGACCTCGTAGAGGTGGCGCACGAGCCCGACGCGCGGACGCACCGCGTCGGGACTGATGACCACGCGCATGCCGAGGGTCTGGGAAGGGTCGAGATAGATCTGCTCGCCCTCGGAGGTGAAGCGGCAGGCGTGGCGCTCCAGGTTGGCGGTGAGCGAACCCATGTCACGCGTCGAGAAGCCCGCGGTCATGAGCCCCTCGCCGTGGGCGCGCAGGTGCTCGGCTGCCGGGCCCGGCCCCGAGGGCTCGCAGAGCTCCACCTCGCTCGAGCCCAAGGCCAGGACGAGGCGCATGGCGCCGAGGTAAGCGCTCGGCGCCTCGCGCGCGAGCTGGGCGCCCAGCACCTCGCCGAAAACCCGCGCGGCGGCCCGCCTGTCCTTGACCACGAGCTGTACCCGATCGACCCGCTCGAGCATATTGCCTCCCATTGGACTGAATTCACGTACCAATGTCTGTGTGCGATAATCCTGTCACAAAACGCCCGGATACGGGTGGAGACAAGGAGCCGTGGATGCCCAAGCTCAAGAGGTCGCAGGCGGAGGAGCCGGTCGCGCCCGAAACGGGGCGGACGGACTGGATCGTGGTGGCGCTGGCCCTGCTGGGCCTCGGCGTCGCGGGATATCTCACCGCGCTGAAGCTCGGCGGCAACCAGGCCTTCCTCTGCCGCGACGGCAGCGGTTGCGACATCGTCCAGGCGAGCCGCTACTCGCTTCTGGCGGGTGTGCCGACGGCCATGTGGGGCGCGGCCCTGTACCTCGCCATCGCCGTGCTCGCGGCGATGCCGCGCACGGCCCGCCGCTGGCAGGTCGCGTTCATGCTGGTCGCGGGGGCCGTCGCGTTCTCGCTCTACCTCACGTATCTCTCGATCTTCGTCATCGGCGCGACCTGCCCGTACTGCCTCGTCTCGGGCGGCATTGCCGTGGCGCTGCTCGTCGTCATGATCGCGCGACGGCCTCGTGGCGAAGGGCGAGAAGCCGCGGCCTATAGGCCCGGCAAGCTGACGGGGCTCGGGATCACCGCTGCCGTGTTCACCGTTCTCATCGGCGCCTTCATCTTCGCCGCCGACTTCTCCACACCGGCCGGCTATCAGGTCGCGCTTGCCCAGCACCTGGCGAAGAGCAATGCTACTTTCTACGGCGCCTTCTGGTGACCGGCGTGCAAAGAGCAAAAGGCCCGGTTCGGGTCTGCCGCCGCCCAGCTGCCGTACGTGGAGTGTGATCCGAAGGGTTTCAACCCGCGCCAGGATCTCTGCGAGAAAGTGCCCGTGCGCGCCTACCCGACCTGGGTGGTCAACGGCGAAAAGTACGAGGGCGTCATGTCCCTCGAGAGGCTGGCCGATCTGTCGAAGTTCCGCTTCGCCACGACGACCCAGGCCAAGCCGTGACGACAGGGGTCGCCACGCCACGGAGGCGCACTTGACATGGGAAGCCGATCTCGACCCCGCCGTCCTCGACGCCGCACCGTCAAAGTAGCGCGCAAGGCCACGGGTTCCGCACGCGCGGCGAAGCAGCGGCCTGCGCGCGCAAAGCCGGCCCGGCGTTCCGCGCGGGTCAAGGCGCCCGGCACTCTCGTCAGCACCGAGTGGCTTGCCGCGCAGCTGGCCCGGCCTCAGAGGGATCGGTCCGGCCTGCGCGTGCGTGTCCTGGACGGGACATGGCACATGCCGCACCTCCAGCGCGATCCGCGCCTCGAGTTCGAAGAGGCGCATATCCCGGGCGCGGCCTTCTTCGACATCGACGCCATCGCCGATCGAACGACCTCGCTGCCCCACATGTTGCCGAGCCCGGCGCAGTTCTCACGCCAGGCCGGCGAGCTCGGCATCTCGAATAGCGACCTCGTCGTGGTGTACGACGTGCGCGGCGTGGTCAGCGCCGCTCGCGTGTGGTGGACGTTCAAGGCCATGGGTCACGACCGCGTGGCCGTCCTCGACGGGGGTCTGCGCAAGTGGCGGGCCGAGGGCCGGCCGGTCGAGACGGGCCCAGCGAAGGTTGCGCGGGGGCGGTTCCGGGCGCGCCTGCGGCGCGGGATCGTGCGAACCCTCGAACAGGTGCGGCGCAATATCGACAGCCGCCGCGAGCAGACGCTGGATGCCCGCTCGCGTGGCCGCTTCGCCGGCACCGAGCCGGAGCCGCGCGCGGGACTGCGTGGCGGCCGTATCCCGGGCAGCCTGAATCTACCGTACGACGCGCTTTACCGCCCGGACGGCACGCTCCTGCCGGCCGACGCGCTCCGCCAGGCTTTCGCTGCCTCGGGTGTGGATCCGGCCCGGCCCGTCGCGACCACGTGCGGGTCAGGGATCACGGCCTCGGTGCTGGCGCTGGGACTGCACCTCATCGGCCACAAGAAGGTCGCGGTGTACGACGGCTCGTGGACAGAGTGGGCCGGCCACCCTGACACGCCTGTGGAACTTTAAGGAGGACTTGCCATGGCGGACTACACGCTCAAGAGCTTCGTGGACGATCTTGATGCGATCACCAGCAACGAAACCGACCCGGCCGCGATCACGGCCAGGGCGGCGCCGCTTCTCGCCCGGCTCTGCCGGAATCCCGAAGCCATCCCGGTCGAATACCGCGCTGCGCCCGCGGGACAGCGCGGCCGCTACATGCTCCATCGCGCGCCGCGCTTCAACATCACCTCCGTGATCTGGCGGCCGGGCGACGAGGCCGGTTCCCACGACCACGAGACCTGGGGGCTCGTCGGCGTCGTCGAGAACGAGATCCAGGAGACGCGCTACACTTCTTCGGGGCCGCGCGAGCTCGGAGGCAAGACTCGGATCCAGGTGCGTGAGGTGCTTCGCCACAAGCCGGGGGCCGTGTCGACGCTCGTCCCGCCTCACGACGAGATCCACGCCATGTACAACCCGACCACGAAGGATACGTTGGAGATTCACGTGTACGGCAAGGATCTGGCCGGCCTTCAGCGCCACGTCTTCGACAAGGACGGCAACGTCAAGTCCCTCGTCAGCTCCAAGTACATGAACTGTTGACCGCGGGATGAAGATCGCCGACGTCAAGGCGTACGCGACGTCGTTCCCCGTGCCGCCCGCGGCGCGCGTGTCGCTCGGCATCGGGCAGGCCGTCAAGCGCGATGCCGTCGTCGTCAAGGTCACGACAGACGACGGTCTCACCGGCTGGGGCGAGTCCCATCACGGGCGATCGCCCGGCGCGGTCGCTCACCACGCCAATACCACGCTGCGCCAGCTCATCCTCGGCATGGACGCGGCCGACGTGGTCGGCGTCTGGGCCCGGATATACAAGATGCAATTAGGCTCGCACGGTATGGGCGCGGCGACCGCCATCGCGATGAGCGGCATCGACATGGCGCTCTGGGACATCCGGGGCAAGGCGACGGGCTGGCCCCTCTACCGGCTTCTGGGTGGCGCCTCGCGCCCCATCCCCGCCTATGCGGGTGGTGTCTCGCTCGGCTATCAGGACCCGGCGGCGCTCGTCGACGAGGCGCGCGCCTTCGTTGCCCAGGGCTACAAGGCGCTCAAGCTCCGCGTGGGCGACACACCGTCGCGAGACCTCGAGCGCGTGGCGGCGGTGCGCAAGGCCTTCGGCGACGAGATGGTCATCCTCACGGATGCCAATACCGCGTATACCGTAGCGGATGCGCGCCGGGTCATGCCGGGACTCGATGCCCACGGCGTCGGCTGGCTCGAAGAGCCATTCCCCGCCCATGACCACGCGAGCTACGCGCAGGCCAGGACTTTCGGCCGCGTGCCGCTCGCGGCCGGAGAGAATCACTACACCCGCTTCGAGTTCTCGCGCGTCATCGAGGACCGCGTCATCACCATCCTCCAGCCGGACCTCTCCAAGACGGGCGGCATCACGGAGGGGCTGCGGATCGCGGCGCTCGCCGGCACGTGGAAGCTCCCCATCAACCCGCACACGTCGATGACCGGGCTCAACATGGCCGCCTGCGTCCACTTCCTGGCCGCCATCGACAATAGCGGCTATTTCGAGGCGGATGTCTCCAAGTTCAATCTCTTCCGCGATGCGCTCGTGAGCGAGTCTTTCAGGCTCGGCAAGGACGGCTGCGTGTTGCCTCTTGAAAAGCCGGGCCTGGGCGTCGAGGTGGACGAAGGCTTTCTCAGCGCTCACCCGGTGATCGAGGGGCCCGGCTACGTCTGAGGACCGCTACGGGCTGCCCCTCGGCTCCCGCCCGGCCCGGGCTGTCGAGGACTACGTGGCGGCCGTGGACGCGCTGCTGTCCGGCAACCTCGGCGCCGAAGAGGCCCTCGACCGCGCCTTGGCCGCCGACCCTGAGTTTGCCTTGGCCCATGCGGCCCGGGCGCGGGCGTTGCAGATGCGTGGAGCCGCGATCGAGGCCAGGGGGTCGGCGGCCCGCGCGAGCGACCTTGTCCGCACCGCCACGCGGCGCGAGCGCGGCCACGTCGAGGCGGTGAACCTCGCCCTCGGGCCCGACCTCGCGCGTGCTCTCGCCGCGGCGCGTGAGCATGTGCGGGAATTTCCGCGCGATGCCCTCGTGCTCTCACTGGCCACCGGCGTCTACAGCCTGACCGGGTTCAGCGGCCGCCGCGACCGGAACGAGCTGCTACTCGGGATCCTCGACGAAGCGGCGCCGGCCTATGGCGACGACTGGTGGTTCCTCAATGTCCACGCCTTTGCCTGCACCGAAGCGGGCGATCGGGCGCGCGGGCGCCGGCTCGTCGAGCGCTCGCTCAGCCTGCATCCCCGCAATGCCCACGCAGCGCATGCGCTCGCGCATGTCTACTACGAGGAGGGTGACAGCGCGCGCGGCGCCGCCTTCGTCGCAGGCTGGCTCCCCGACTATGAGCGCGCGGCGCAGATGCACTGTCATCTGTCCTGGCACCTCGCGCTTTTCGAGCTTGCGCTCGGCCGCGCCGATCGCGCGGCCGCGATTTACGAGGACAGCATCCGCCCGGGCGCCGCGCTCTCGGCCGCCCTCGGCACCCTCGTCGACTCGGCGGCCTTTCTCTGGCGCTGCGGCCTCTGGAGCGTCGGCCCAGTGCCGCTGCCCTGGGGCGAGGTGCGGGACTTCGCCAAGCGCGCGTTCCCGAAGCCGAGCGTCGCCTTCGCAGACGAGCACGTCGTCATGGCGCTGGCGGCCGTGGGCGAGCACGATGGGGCAGCCGCGCGAATCACAGAGCTTCGGCTGATGGAGCGGGAAGGCCGTCAGCCGGCCGGCCACGTGGCGGCCGACGTCGCCGAGGGCATGGCTGCATTCGCGCGAGGGGACTGGCAGCGGACGATCGCGCTGATCGAGCCGGTATTCGAGGAGATCGTACGCGTAGGCGGCAGCCGTGCGCAGCGCGACGTCTTCGAGCACACCCTGCTCGGGGCCTACCTCCGCGCCGGCCGTGACAAGGCCGCTGAAGCCCTGCTCCGCCAGCGCCTCGAGGGCCGACCGTCGGTACACCGCGCCGCGCCAGCCTGATTCAGCGCAGGCGGACTGCCGTAAAGCGCTAGAGGGCGATTTTCAGCGCGATGTGGCCAAAGGCGGAGCGAGGAGTCTTGATCTGTCGTTTGCCGAGGCCCCGGCCCTTTGTCATCGTAACGAGACCGTATTGCTCCAGGCGTTTCAGGTCGCTCTGGACATTCTTGAGATCGCGTCGCACGATCTTCGCAAGCTCGTAAATGGAGGCCGGGCGATGCTGTCGAACGGCCCGTAACAATGCGAGCCGGTTCGGCGTCAGCAGGGTTCGTGCCGCCTCGATGCTCGTGAAATAGACACCTTCGCGGCGAGAGCCCCGATGACCAGCCTCTACCGCCCTGAATGACTTTCGGAAATCCTCGAGCGCGTCATCGATGGACTTGATTTTGATTGTGAGCGTCCTGGTCATCTTACATCTCCTCTGATTCGGCTCACGTCGGCCCTGAAGTCTGCCAGGAGCTGGTCAAGACTTCTATACGGATACGGCTCCTCAATGCCCTCGATGTGCCGATGCGGTCCCTTCGGATGGTGATTGTCATACAGCACGGCCGGGGATGAGTCGCCAGGCCTGATGAAGGCGAGGCGATAGCGAACTCCATCCGGTACTGCCCAGATCACCAGTTCGACGAGGTTCCCGGCTTCGTCGATGACCTTCTCGCGGAAGATCAGCTCCGCTCGGGCCATCGACCTCTCCAATATATGGCCCGGGATGCCATATATCAAGGCCTTCGCATTGCTGGTGCATGGAGGAAGTCAGCGTTCGGTGCGGGCACATCTGCTGGCTACCATTCGGACACCGCGGGGCCAATGTCCAGCGTTGGATACACCCGCGCTAGTAGACCTCGTCGCGCTCGCCGAACTCGAACGCTTCGGTGCGGTCTTCGAGCTCCTCGGGCTTGACCACGCCCTTGTCCGCGAGCAGGCGCTCGAAGGAGGCGAGCCAGCGCTCGTAGTAGCGCGCGGCCTCAGGCTCGCCGCCGGCTCTGGCGATCTCGTCGATGAGGCTTTGCTGGAACTCTTCCCACGCGTAGAGCCGCTGGTCGTAGAGCGCCACGGCCATGCCGAAGACGCGCCCCTCCCACGGCGCCTCGAAGACCAGCTCGCCGTTCTTGCGGGGCGCGGCGACGGCGCCCTCCATATTGGAGACGAGCCGGCTCGGCTCGAGATCGTCGGCGGGCACGGGCGGTGGCACGCGGCACGCCTTGGGCTGGGGCGCGCCCGAGCGGAGGTGGAGATCGTCCACGGGCTGGCCGTCGGGGCGCCCTTCCCACGTAGAGGCGGTAAAATGATACGGCGCCAGCGCGGGCGGAGGCTCTTTCCACGCTCGGGCACGGACAAGCTCCTCGAGCCAATCGTAGAGCGCCATCACCTGCTCGTCCGAGGTCATGGAGTGAAACCACGCCTGCCGACCGTCGAAGAGCAGCATGGTCACGTTGGCGAGCGCGCAGGGTCCCAGGCACCCGCCGATCGTGAGGTGGACGCGGTTGCGCAGGCCGCGCCGCTCCCACTCCGCGTGGTAGAGCTCGCGCGGCACGGGCGCGTAGCCGTCCTGCACGCGGCCGCAGCAGCAGGCGTCGGCGCAGACGAAGAGCTGGCCGAGCGCGCGCGCGACGTGAATGCGGCGGCCGTCCGGACGGCGGACGATATTGCGCACTAGCGCGTCACGGCCGGCGCCTGGACCTGCGCCACGCCGATCATGGCATCGCGCGTGACGAGGGCGGCGAGCTCCGTTTCGGTGAGGCCCTCGGCACCCTCGGGGCGCAGTGGCAGCACCATGTAGCGGATCTCCGCGCTCGAGTCCCAGATGCGGATCTCGGTGTCATCGGGCAGCGTGACGCCGAACTCGGCCAGCACCTTTCGCGGCTCGAGCACCGCGCGCGAGCGGTAGGCCGGCGACTTGTACCAGACGGGCGGCAGCCCCAGCACCGGCCAGGGGTAGCAGGAGCAGAGCGTGCAGACGACCATGTTGTGGACGGACGGCGTGTTCTCGACGACGACCATCTTGTCGCCACCCCCGCGGCCGCCGATGCCCAGCTCCGCGATGGCGGCGGTGCCGTCGGCGAGGAGCCGCTGCTTGTAGCCCGCGTCGACCCAGGCGCGCGCGACGACCTTGGCGCCGTTCATGGGCCCCACGTCCTTCTCGTAGGTCTGCACGACCTTGTCCACCACCTCGGTCGACAGCAGGCCCTTCTCGATCAGGAGCGACTCGAGCGCCCGGACGCGGTGGACCACCCAGGGCTCGGGCTCCGAATGATGGCTGCCCATGCGGTCTCCCCTCAGCCCTCGACGGGCTTTAGATAACTCTCCCAAAGATCGAGGTAGACGCGCTGCCGCGGCTCGGCGGTCTCGCCCCACAGCTCGCCCGATTCGAAGCCGACGCTATAGAGTGGCTCGGGGCAGCGCCCGCGCCCATGGGCGTGCGCGTCGGGGAGGATGTATACGCCGTGAAAAGCATGGATGCGGCCGCGGTGTCCCCGCGCGTAGCCGGGCAGCCGCGTGTGACCGGACGGCTGCCAGTTGCGCGTGACGATGGCATCGCCGGCCTTGAAGCGCGGCGCCGGGTTGGGCTCGCTCTTCTCGGCCATGCCCTTGCGCACGACGTTCATCATTCGGGCGAGGAGCTCCGGGTCCTTGCGGTCGGGCAATGGCGCCTGCGGGTTCCGCTCGAACTCGCTTGTGCGCGCCTCGAGCTCCTCGCGGCTGATCACACCCTTTTCCACGAGAAGCGTCGAGACGGAGGCGAGCCAGTGCTCGAAGTAAGAGGTGTTGAGGTATTCCGGCTGGCCCATGCGCTCGATGGCGTGGCGGAACTCGTCGATATTGTAGAAGCGCTTGAGCATGCCGACGAGGTTCATGACCAGCACGGCCTTTTCCCACTCCGCGTGGAAGTAAGGCTCGTTCGGCTCCCGCTCGACGGGCCCGAAACCGTGTTTGCCGCCCAGATCGTGAATGCCGTTCATGGTGGGTGCGCGGATAATCCCGCGCGGCGCGGGACCTGTCAAGCCGGCTAGCCGCCCGCCAGCTTGACCCTGTAGCCGAGGAGCCGCAGCGTGGCCGCGACACGCTCGCGATGGTCGCCCTGGATCTCGACTGTGTTGTCCTTGATCGCGCCGCCCGCGCCACAGAGCCGCTTGAGCTCCGTGGCGCGCTCATCGAGATCCTTGCCCGGCAGCCCGCGGATCACGGTCACCACCTTGCCGTTGCGCCCCGAGCGGTCGCGAAAGATGCGCACGGTGCCGTCGCTCGGTGTCCCCGGGCCGGCGGGCGCCGGTGAGGGGAGGCGGACGGGCTGCCGGATGGGTCCGTTCTCGGTGGAGTACACGCGGCGCGAATTACTCATGGTCGGCAGTCTACCAAGTTCGCGACGGGATATACTCTCGGCGGTGAAGACCGATCTCCTCCTCATCCCCATGGGCGCACGCTGGGCCGACATGCGCGCCGCGGCTGTCGCGGCCGACGAGTCGGGCTTCGACGGTCTCTGGACCTGGGATCATTTGCGCGATCCCGATGGCGACCCCGCGGGCGTGCCCGAGTGCTTGACCACGCTGGCGGCTCTCGCCGAGGCGACCAGGCGCGTGACGCTCGGGTCTCTCGTGCTGAATGTCGCCAACCGCCATCCGGGTCTTCTCGCGAATGTGGCGGCCACGCTCCAGCAGATCTCCGGCGGACGCTTCATTCTGGGGCTCGGCGCGGGGGGCAGCGCGAGCACGCCGTATGCGCGGGAGCAGGAAGGGCTCGGCCTCGCCGTCGAGCCCGACGCCGTCCGCGCCCAGCGCGTCGTCGAGGCGGCACAGATCCTTCGCCGCCTCTGGTCGGGGGATTCCACCAGCTTTACCGGCGTTCACTACCGCCTCGATAGGCCGGAGGGCTATCTGCGCTGCGATCCAGCGCCGCCCATCATCATCGGGGGCTTCGGTCCGCGCATGGCGGGCATCGCGGGAAAACACGGCGACGGATTCAATACTCAGGCACGGCACCCGAGTCTGGCCGAGCTTGACCGCGTCGCGCGCGACGCGCACAAAGCGGCGGGGCGCGACCCGGCGCGATTCAGCCTCAGCGTCTTCGCC
>Ga0315290_10003591_pt1 | contig 11083 bp, 13 predicted proteins | sample YL17G12_0_MG_FD_203627 | JGI IMG/M metagenome (GOLD analysis project Ga0315290, IMG submission 203627) | Sediment microbial communities from Yellowstone Lake, YNP, Wyoming, USA - YL17G12_0 | ecosystem: Environmental > Aquatic > Freshwater > Lake > Sediment | place: USA: Wyoming | collected...
ACCCGGCATGTCCGCCGCCCGGAGCTCGCGCTCCGGGGCAGGTCATGCCGGGCTCGGAAAGTAGAAGTGGTGCGCTCTCATGGTCGGGCCACGATACCGGCGCCCGCCCCCCGGTGTCAACGCGCTCACGCGCTTCCCGGCGACACGCGCGCCCGCCCACCGGTGTCAACGCACGCCCAGGCGACGGTCCGGACGGCGCTCTCTGCTAGAATCCGCCGCGCCGTGGCCCGGAGAGGTCGCATAGAGGCCTAGTGCAGCGGTTTGCTAAACCGCCAGGTGGGGTAACCTGCCTCGAGGGTTCGAATCCCTCCCTCTCCGCCACTCTCGTGCGCCCGTAGCTCAGCGGATAGAGCGCCAGGTTGCGGACCTGGAGGTCGTGGGTTCGAGTCCCGCCGGGCGCGCCACCCATCGAACGAGAGACTTCCCGCGGCAAACGCCAGGGCGCCCGTCTGGGTGGGCTGGATCGGCTAGCGACCCGAGAGTTCGGCGATCAGGCCGGCCAGGTTGCGGGGGTCCGCCGTCCAGCCATCTGCCCCGAGCGACCGCGCGGCCGATTCATCGGGAACGGCCAAGCCGCCGGCCACGATCACCACCGCAGGATCCTGCCTGCGCGCAGCGGCGATCATGCGCCTGGCCGCCGGAAGCCGGGCGACGTTGACCACGCTGACGACCGCGGCGACCAGGCCGTCGGTCTCGGCCATCGCCGAAACGAGCGAGGCCGGCGGTGTATCGGGGCCAAGGTTGAGGACGGCATAGCCGTCCCCCCGCAGCAGGTCGGAGATCATGGCCGCGGCCAGGCCGTGACGTTCGCCGACCGGCATGGCCACCACCACGCTGCCGCGATGGCGACCACGGCGACGGAACCTCGAACCCAGGCGCCCCACGATCGAGGCCGCCACACCGCTGGCGAGGTGCTCCTGCTCAATGCCGATCTCGCCTCGTCGCCACGTGGCGCCGATCTCGTGGAGTGCCGGGCCCAGGATCTCGACGTAGACGTCCGCGGGTTCCACTCCCGAAACCATCGCCGACTCGACCAGGTGCCAGCTGCCCTCCACGTCGCCCGCGAGCATCCGCAGCCGCAGGCGCCCGGCCCACGGGGCCCGACGCCGGCCGCTCGAGGCCGCCGTTGCCCGGTCTACCCGGCGGTCGCCCGACTTCGCCGGCCCGTCGAGGGCACGCAGTCCGGCGAGGTCGCGGGGATCGACACGCCATGACCCGCCCACCTTGTCGGCGGGGAGCCTGCCCAGCCGGATGTAACGGTAGACGGTCATGTAATGCACGCCGAGGCGGGCGGCGGCTTCATGGAGCGTGATGCGGTCCGGAGTCTCGGATGACATCAGACGTCGCCCGTGATCCTCTCCTGGGGCGCCGGATGGGTGCCTACGAGCCGGCCAGCGTGCCCGCGAAGACCTGCCAGGCCAGCAGCGACTTGGCGACCAGGCTCAGGATGATGTAGGTCTTCTCCCCGAAGAGGTACGAGCTCCACCGACCGACGCGGCGGTACTGGAGCCACATGTTCAGGGCGAAGATGTTGAAGAAGACGAACAGCGAGACGAAGATCGCGTAGACGAAGGCGGGCGGTTCCGCTGCGCTGCCGGGCGACCAGAGGTAGACGCCGACTGCCAGCCACGGTGCGATGCCCACCACGCATCCGAGCCAGAACGGCCACAGCGAGCCACCGGGCCCCTCGTACCGCTCCTGGACTGCTCCGAAGAAGATCATCGCCGCGTTGGCGGCAAAGATGGCGATCAGAGCCGCGATGTCGCTGATGCCGGTGAGCATGGCGATGAGCACGATCATCACCGACGACGAGAGCGAGTACTCCGCCCAGCGATAGTAGTTGTGGTTGGCCTCGAGCCCGGCGATGTAGCGCCCGAAGGCGCCGGGCGCCGCGACGAGCCAGTGGAAGCCGGCCGAGAGGAACAGGAAGAGGGCCACGCCCCAGCCGACCGAGACGTCGAACAGGGTGGCAGGTGCGCCGGCCGGCGTGCCGGGTGGGCCCTCCATGAACGTCGCGGTGACCGGCAGCGCGAAGGCCGTCGCAAGGGCCAGCACGGCCACCCCCTGGAGCGCATGGATCGACCCGATGCCGACGTTCCAGCGGCGCAGTGAGGTGGCGCGCTCGGCTGGGAGCAGGGCCGCCGTCGTGGATGGTTTCGCGTCCATGGATCGTGTCCTCGGGATAGGCGGGCGGGGTTCGGCCCTGCCGAGCCCCGCCCTGTGCTTGGAGCGATCGACGGGGTCAGTTTGCCGGCGGCAGGATGACCTGGTCGATGACGTGGATCACGCCGTTGGAGGCCATGATGTCGGTCGCGACGGCCTGGGCGCTGTCGTTGAGGTAGACCTTGCCGTCCTTGACGGCGATCGCGATCGTCGATCCCTCGACCGAATCGGCCGATGTCATCTTGACGACCTGGTCGGCGGTCACCTTGCCCGAAACGACATGGTAGAGAAGGATCTTCTTGAGGGCCTCGGGATCAGCCAGCAGGCTGTCGAGGGTGCCGGCAGGGAGCGCCGCGAACGCTGCATCGTTCGGCGCGAACACCGTGAAGGGGCCTGCGCCCTGGAGCGTCTCGACGAGACCGGCCGCCTTGGCGGCGGTGAGCAGGGTCTTGAACGAGCCGGCGGCGTCCGCCGTGGCGACGATGTCACCGAGCGCTGCGCTCGCGGACGGAGCGGGCGTGGCCGGTGTCGGTGACGCGGAGCCGCCGCACGCGGCGACGGCGAAGGTGAGTGCGGCCATCGAGGCGATCAGAAAGCGCTTCATGTGGGTGGTACCTCTCCATGTGTGCCATCGGCGGCGGATGGCTCGCTGACTCGGGTTTGACAAGGACCAGTATTTAGCACTAAAAGGATTTTGTCAAGCGTCAGCCCCGGGTCCGAGGATTGCCGTCCGACCGGGAGGCGTGCCACAATCGTGCGGCGCCCAACCATCGAGTCGTCCGCCGCGCCACATCGATCGCGCTGGCCGGACGACCATCTCCCCCCCCACGGTCCTGCATGGCGCTCTCAGGACAGGAGGATCCCAACATGACCGACGAGACCACCACCCCGGCGGAGGACGTCGTCGTCGTTTCGGCGCAGGTCGCAGACGACAAGGGCGTGCTCGCGGAGGGCGCCATCGCGGCCCAGGGCGACCAGGCCCTCCTCGTCGCCCGCTTCGCGGACGCCAACGCTGCGATCGCGATCTACGACCGGCTCCTCTATGCCGAGATCGACGGCTCGCTTGAGATCGACGGCGTTCTCGTCGTCAAGGCCGACGAGAACGGCAAGCTCCACGTCCAGAAGATGACCGACCACAGCACCCGCAAGGGGCTCAAGTGGGGCATCGTCGGCGGGGTGGTCGCGGGGATCTTCCTGCCGGCCACGATCATCGGCGGCGCGGTTGCCCTCGGCGTGGCCGGGGCCGCCGCCGGCAAGGCCCGGAACCTGTACCACCGGGTCGAGGTCGAGAAGGAGCTTGCCGGGGTGATCACCCCCGGCACGTCGGGCATCCTCTGCCTCGTCTCCGCGCCGGCCGCCGAGACGGTCGCGGCGAAGATGCCGGAGGCCCAGGAGGTCAAGACCGTCCCGGTCGACGGGGAGACCGCCGGCGCGATCAAGGCGGCCGCCGCCGCCGCCGACAGCGCGGCGCCCGCCGCCGAGTGACCCGGGGCGCCCGCGCGGCGCCCGCGACGGCGAGCCCGGGCCGACCGGCGGCCCGCGGAATCGAAGAACGGCCGGGCCTGTCGGCCCGGCCGTTCACGAGCGGCGAGGATCGGGATCAGAACCCGCGGGGCAGGTCGATCGGGCGAAGCACGAGCGAGATCGTGTGGACGACGCTCTTGCCGTTGCTGGTCTCGATGTCCAGGCCGCCCTTGACGAGGGTGGGATTCAGCGCGTCCGGGTCCTTGTCGACCAGGCTCACGAACCAGCGCCCCACGTTGATCCTGAAGGTGCCGCCGCCGACGGTGGCCACGTCCGCGCCGTTGAGGCCCGGGACGGCCGAGGAGAGAACCTTCCCGCCGACCACGTGATACAGGAGGACTGCCTCGATGGTATCGATCGTGGCTGCCGGGCCGACCAGGCCGGATACGGCCCCAACGAGCTTGTCGAGGACGGTCGCCTCGCTCCAGTACCAGCGGCCGGTGAGGCTGAAGACCAGCCAGCGGAAGGCGTTGTCGTTCGGAGCGAAGACCGTCAGCGCCGCGTCCGGGTTGTTCAGGGCGGCGACGGTCGTGCCGGGCTTGGCGTTGACGACCGCCTCGGCGGCCGCCTCGAGGATGTCGTAGTCGCGGCCGTTGGCGTCGAACCCGTCGTCGGCGGCGAGGATCGCGTAGACCGATCCCGGCGCGGCGGCGCCGTTGCCGAATGGCTCGGCCGCGGCGGCCGGCACGGCGAGGGCTCCCGCGAGGAGGGCGCCTCCGAGGAGAGCGGTGAAGGTGCGGCGAACACGCATGGCTGGTTGCCCCCTGTGGTCGGGCCTCTGGTCAGGCGGGCCCGTCGACACCCCATTCGGCCGGACCCGCCGCGGCGGATTGGCCGTCGTCTCTCGGGGGATGCCGGACGCCCGATCAGCGGTGCAGGTTGCGCGCCGCCACGAAGCTGAGCCCGTGCTCCGTCAGGGCGCGCGCCGTGTGGTTCGTCGCGTCGAGCTTGTCCATGAAGTTGAGCTGCAGGTTCTCCCAGTCGCCGCTCTCGATGACCTCGGACTCCGCCCGGAAGTAGTCCAGGATGTCCGAGGGATGGGGCCGGGCGCCGTCGACCTCGGGGTCGCCACCCTCGTGCTTGGCGGAGATGTTGGGCACGTGGTCGGCAAGGGCCACCAGCTCGTCGCGGCGGTCGTAGGGCTGGAGGACGATGCTCTTCCACGTCTCGGTGATGTGGTGCTCGAAGCGGATGACGTCCTCGAAGCCGAGCGCCCGCCGGATCTCGGCCGTGATCTCGAGCGTCTCGTTGTTCGTCGAGTTGCCCCAGTTGAAGCCGACGAGCGGCGACGTGCCGTCGTCGCGCGCGAAGAGCTTCGCCCCGATGAGGGTCCACATCCCGGCGTACGGGTTGTCGTTGCCCATGAAGACCGAGATCTTGAACTCGATGTCCACGCCGAGACGGTGCAGGAGGTAGCCCGCCAGCACGGTCCCCGGGTTGATGTTGAGGACCTGGCGCACGCCGTACTCGGTGTAGTAGTGGAGGAACTCGTCGAGCCACTGCAGCGGGTGGTCGTTGGGCTGGCCGATCCCGCCGAAGTAGCCGGTGATCGTGGCCGCGCCGCCGAGGTGGACGTTGGAGCCGTCGGTGCCCTTGGTGTCGAGCGTCTCCACGTAGCTGGCGCCGATGATGTCCATGGCCGCCGCGATCGCCGGGAGGTCGCCCTCGGCCTCCTGCTCCTTCATGCGGCGGACCTGGATCCAGCGGGCCGGCATGAGGGAGCGCTCCGCGATCGCCTTGCGCGCCGCGGCGATGACCCACGGGAAGTACTGGAGGGCACTCACCTCCAGCGTGACTGCCATGTCCTCACGGAAGGCCGTGCTGTCCAGCCGATCGCCCAGCACGCCCCGTCGGAAGTCGGCCACGCCCACGAAGGCGCCCCGGTCGCGCTCTCCCGCGAGCCATTCGAGATCGCGGATGTAGGCGGGGTGGGCGGCCCGGACGCGGTCGAGGAGCGCCGGCAGCTCGCCGGCCTCCCGGGCCTTGCGGTTGATCTCCTCGGGGGTCCCGTAGCGGGCGATGACGGCCAGCACGTCGTTGACGACGCGCGAGCTCGGGTCGAGCAGCAGGGCGTTCAGGTCGTCGAGCCGGTCGCTCGGGATCTCGAGCCTCCGGCGAAGGTCGGCGCTCATCTCCTGGCTGGTCATCCGAGCAGTCTCACGAGCTCGTCGAATTCCTCGTCCTTCATGCCGAACCAGTTCTCCGGCTGTGGGAAGGTCCGCCCCGTCACCTGGTCGACGTAGGCCGCGAGGCCCTCCCGGATCACGGCCCCGGCGTCGGCGAAGACCTTCGCCATCCGGGGGGTGAACTTCGGGTAGAGCGCGAACGCGTCGTGGTAGATGAGCAACTGACCGTGGGCGTCGGGTCCGGAGCCCAGGCTCATGATGATGCAGTGTTCCGCCCGCTCGGTGATCAGGCGACAGACCCGGTCGGGCACGAGCTCGAGGAGAATGCAGAAAGCCCCGGCCTCCTCGAGCGCCCGGGCATCGTCGACGATCTTCTTCGCCTGCCCGGCGCCCTTGCCCTGGAGCCGGAAGCCGCCGAGCGCGCTCACGCTCTGGGGGGTCAGGCCCAGGTGGCCGATGACCGGGATGCCGGCCCGGGCGATCCCGGCCATGCGGTCGGCCATCTCGGCGCCGCCCTCGAGCTTCACGGCGTCGCAGCCCGCTTCGGCCATGAAGCGGCCGGCGTTGCGGATCGCCGACTCCACCGACGGCTGGTAGCTCATGTAGGGCATGTCGCCGACGACCCAGGCCGTGGGCGCCCCGCGGCGCACGGCCGCCGCGTGGCGGATCATGTCCTCCATGGTGACCGGCAGGGTGCTGTCGAAGCCGAGCATCGTCATGCCCAGGCTGTCTCCCACGAGGATCATGTCGATTCCGGCCTGCTCCTGCAGGTGGGCGGTCGGGTAGTCATAGCAGGTCAGCCAGGTGATCGGGGTGCCGTCCGCGACCTTCGCGAACAGCGCCGGCAGGGTGACCTTCTTGCGCTCGGGCACCGTGGCCTCCTCTTCGTCGTCTCCGGCAGCGCGCCGTCGCGGTCTGAACACTCCGGGACGACGCGGCTCGCGGGAAGTGCCGTTTGGGCTCGAGATGCGAGCGGTCAGTCGTCCACGTCGGCCGGGACTGCAACCTGCTGCACGGCCGCGCCCGAGGACCTCGCCGGGAGGCGCGCCCCGAGGATCAGCGCCAGGGACGCGAAGACCAGCAGTGCGCCCGCGACGAACGTCGGGGAGATCGTCTCGGCGAGGAACAGGGCGCCCCACAGCGAGCCGAACACGGGGTTCAGGAACGTCACGGTGCTCGTCGCCATCGGCCCCACGTCGCGGTTCAGGCGGAACAGGATCGGCCAGGCGATCGCGGTCGAGAAGAGGGCGATTCCGGCCATGGCCACGATGCTCTCCGAGCTCGGCACGGCGCCGCCGGCCGAGAGCGCCGCCAGCGGGGCCAGCATGATCGTGGCCGCGATCAGCTGCCCGAGGGCGAGCTGGAGCGGCGACTGGGGCGCCATCCGCCGCCGGATGTACGTGAGCGCGATGCCGTAGGACGCCGCGCCCGCCGTCGCCGCCACCACGCCGATGAGCGCGTCCGGGGCGAGCTGGAGCCCCTCCAGCCCCACGATGACCCCCACGCCGAGGAAACCCACGACGATCGCCGCGACTCGCCGAGGGGTTGGCGCCTGGTGCAGCCACGCCGCCAGGATGATCGCCGTCCAGAGCGGCGTCGTCGCGTTGATCATCGAGCCCAGGCCGGCCGTGAGCGTCCGCTCAGCGTAGGCGAAGAGGGCGAACGGCGCCGCGGCCATGAAGAACCCGACGACGACGTAGTCGCGCCAGGACGCGCGCATCGCCGCGAGCCGCTCGTGACCCGCGAAGGGGAGGAGGATGAGGGCGGCAATCGCCACCCGGCCGAACGCCACGAGCAGCGCCGGGAGCTCCGGGGCGGCGAGGCGCATGAACAGGAACGCGCCGCCGAACGCGGCGCCGCAGTAGAGGAGCGACGCCAGGACGCGTGGGCTCATCGCCGAACTCCGTGGGCAGCCGATGCAAGGGCGTCACGGTAGAGGGCCGCCCGTGAATCGTCCAGCGCGCGCGGCCGGGGCGCCAACGCTGCGGCGATGCCTGTGAGGTGAGAGGACGATGAAGCGGGTCGGTGTCGTGGGGCTCGCCACGATGGGTGGCGCGATGGCCGCAAACCTCGCGCGGGCCGGATTTCCGCTGGCGGCCTGGAACCGCGGCGGCCGCATGCTCGCCAACGACTACCCGCCCGGGTTCCGGGTGGCGCTCCACCTCTACGACCTGGCGAATTGCCCTGGCGATCGCCCGCGAGACGGGCGCCGCCCTGCCGATGGCCGCCCTCGCTGCCCAGCTCGAGGCGGGCCTCGTGGGGGCCGGCCACGCCGACGACGACATGTCGGCCCTGGCACGCGCGATCCGGTCGCTCTCGGGCCCGGGAGGGGTAGACGCCTCCGACCTCTCGGCCGCGGCGGTACCATCAGGCGATGCACTACGAGCTGTTCATGGGCGCCGCCCTCGGCGAGGCCCGCGCCGCGCTGGAGCGGGGCGAGCGGCCCCACGGCGCGGCGGCCGTCCTCGGCGAGGCGCTCGTGGCGAGCGGCCACGAGGAGGTCGCGTCGCGCAACGACCCGACGGCGCACGCCGTCATCGTCACGCTTCGCGAGGCCGCCAAGCGGCTGGGCACCATCTCGCTCGCGGGGGTCACCGTCTTCACCACGGTGGAGCCGTGCGCCATGTGCGTGGGGGCGCTGCTCGAGGCTGACGCGGACTGTCTTGTCTACGCGCTGCCGGACTCCGTCTCGGGAGCCGCGGGCTCGGTTCTCCAATTGGCGAACAACCCTGCCCTCCCGCGCCGCGTCGACCTCATCAGCGGGATCCTCCGGGCCGAAGCCGCCGAGCTGGCCGAGGCGGCGGCCCGCCGCGCGCCCTGACCCGGGGCCGTCGAGGCGCGGCCCCCGGCGACGCCGTCCCGCCGTGGTCCGCGCCGCTTTGCTATCCTCCGTGGCGGAGAGGTGTCCGAGTGGTTGAAGGTGCCGCTCTCGAAAAGCGGTGTGCGCAAGCACCGTGGGTTCGAATCCCACCCTCTCCGCCACTCCGATCCCGACCCGACGGCCCAGGTCGCACGCCGGCCTGGCCGCGGCGTACCGTCCGCGGAGAGGTCGCCTAGAGGCCTAGGGCGCCGCACTGGAAATGCGGTATGGGGCAACCCATCGAGGGTTCGAATCCCTCCCTCTCCGCCACCATCTGAGCATGACATTGGGACTGGCGCGCCGCGACAGTAGACGCGCCGACGATCCTGATAGCCACGTTGACAGCCACGTGCTTCCGGACCCCCGGATTCCGGGGGTCCGGTCCATGATGCGGACGAGGTCTAGCACTAAGTGACGGCAGGCCCACCGCATGGGTGCCATCGGGCCGTGTCCAGCCTCGCGTTCTCGTCTAACGTGGATCGCGGTTCCTCGCAGCCACCGAGCCGTCGAGCTGAGGGAGCCGACGACAGGCGACATGTGGCCACGTCCGCATATGCCGCCTTCGGATGGGAGAGCGATGAGCAGCGAATCCCGCGCGCCGCGGTACGAGATGGTGAATGTCCGGGGTGGCCACGTCATCATCGAGCACGACGTGTGCAGTCGGGCCGTCCGATCCTATTTCTCCGCCGAGCCGATCCCGCCGGTCGAGGAATACTGGGAGGGCCGGCGCTTGTGGAGACACTGGGGAGCGGCGCAGTCGGTCCAGTTCGACGTCAGGGACACGACGAGCGGCGAAGTCATCCCATTCCGGGAGCTGCTGGGCCTCATGTACTACGCCTGCTGCCGCGAGGACCGTGACCTCCGGCGCCTCGGCGACCTGGCCCAGGAGCATCGCATCTCGATCTACGTGGCGATCACCTACGAGACGGCAGAGGGCGAGCCGACCCGGCTGCCCCAGGACAAGGCCGCCGTGCTGAACGGCCTGTTCAACGACCGCGTCAAGGACAAGTCCAAGAAGATCCTGATCCTGCCCGACCTGTTCAACCTGTACCGCGAGATGACCTACGGCCAGGTCATGATCGACTTCGGCCTGACGGCGATGGCAGAGAGCCGCTGAACGTCCGCCCGGGCCTCCGGGCCGAGCAAGGAGAACCCCGCATGAAGCTGCAGGACCTGGCCCAGAAGCTGGAGCTGAAGCTGGTCACCGCGGCCTTCGACAAGGAGGTCGGCGGCGTCTACATCTCCGACATGGTGAGCGACGTGATCGCCAGCGCCAAGGCCGGCGACCTGCTCGTGACGGTCCAGATCCACAGCAACGTGATCGCCGCCGCGAACCTGCTGGACCTCTGCGGGATCGTGGTGACCCAGGGCAAGCTGCCCGGCGATGACGTCGTGAAGATCGCCGAGAAGGTCGAGATCCCGATCTATTCCACGGAGCTGAACCGCTGGCAGATGGCCACTCGGCTGTACGAGGCAGGGATCCGCTGACGCAGCGGGCGGTCGGTCGGATGCGCCTAACCGAGATCGCGGGCCTGCTCGAGTGCGAGGTGCTTCTCGGCGAGGAACATCTCGACACGATCGAGGTGCGTTCCTGCTTCGCCGCCGACCTGATGAGCGATGTGCTGCGCTTCTCCGACTCGGGCGCCCTGCTCATCACCGGCCTGACGAGCCTCCAGTCGATTCACACCGCCGACGTCGCCGACCTGGCCGCGATCCTCTTCGTCTCGAACAAGACCCCGGGGCAGGCGACCATCGACCTGGCGCGGACGAGGAACATCCCCCTGCTGACCACTCCTCGCGACATGTTCGACGCCTGCGGTGTCCTCCACCGCGCGGGGCTGGCCCTGGCGGTCGAAGTCTGATGCCCGCCGAGGTCACCGAGCCGCTGCTCGTCGAGCGGTTTCGGATCCAGGGCGGCGACTACGAGCACGGCGGCGATGCCGCGGCGCAGATCAAGGCGATCATGCGTCGGCTGGGCATCGACCCCGACATCATGCGCCGGCTGTCCATCGCCAACTTCGAGGCCGAGATGAACCTGGTCATGTACGCCGACGAGGGCGTCATGGAATTCCAGGTCCACGCCGACGCCGTCCGGGTGAGGGTCGCCGACCGCGGGCCGGGTATTCCCGACATCGAGCTGGCGATGCAGGAGGGCTGGTCCACGGCCACTTCGGAGATGCGCGCCCGGGGCTTCGGCGCCGGTCTCGGCCTGCCCAACATGAAGCGCAACAGCGACGAGTTCGAGATCTCGTCCACGGTCGGGGCGGGCACGACCGTGCGATACGCGGTCCACCTGACGTGATCCCCGCCCCTCCGTCCTCGCCGCCTCCCCGTCGCGCCGCCGGCGCGGCTGGTGGCTGATCATGGTCGCCAGGGGCCACCTCATCGAGCCGACCGCGTGCGTCGCCTG
>Ga0315290_10003596_pt1 | contig 11080 bp, 10 predicted proteins | sample YL17G12_0_MG_FD_203627 | JGI IMG/M metagenome (GOLD analysis project Ga0315290, IMG submission 203627) | Sediment microbial communities from Yellowstone Lake, YNP, Wyoming, USA - YL17G12_0 | ecosystem: Environmental > Aquatic > Freshwater > Lake > Sediment | place: USA: Wyoming | collected...
GCGCCAGAAAACGCCACCGGGGCTCACCCGGCCGCGCCTGGAGACCGAGTCCACCACCTACCTCTGGGACGGTCTTCGCGTGCTGGCGGAGTACACGGATAAGGGCGCTCCACTGGCGGAGTACTACACGGCCGGCGACCGTGTCCTGGCCCGGAAGATGTTCGGCTACCACGGGCGGAAGGAGCCGGGCGCTCCCGACCTTCAGACCAACGGTGGCCTGCTCTACTACACTTATGATGGTCTCGGCAATGTGAGCCTGCTCACCGACCGCCTCGGCGAGTCGGAAGCCAGCTATCGCTATGACGCCTTCGGCGGCCTGCTCACCAGCGCCACGGCCCCTTACAACCTCTACGGTCCCTTCGGCAAGGAGTTCGACCCCGCCTCGGGCCTCATCTACTTCGGCGCCCGTTGGTATGACGCGTCGGTGGGGCGCTTCACTACCCCGGACCCCACGCCGGGCGCCCTGCGGGACCCCCTAACCCTTAACCCCTACCTTTTCGCTAAGGCCAACCCCGTGAACTTCGTCGACCGGTGGGGGCTGCACGCGGAGGAGCCGGAGTGGGTCATTGACCTCGACGACGAGACTCTCGGGGCCATCGGCAACGTCTGGATGAAGGCTTGGGCCGGCGACATGACGCAGATGTCCGTGCGCGAGGTCTCGCGAAGCGCGGAGAAGCTCGTCCTGGAGTATCTCTGGGAGCATTTCCACACCTACGATGTCCTTCACTTGTTGTGTCAGTACGTGGAGGACGCGGCCAAGAACAGGTATTGGATCGTGATCCAGGAAGAGCGCTACTTGACCGACTGGGTACCAGTCGAGAGCTACGAGCGCACGGAAGTCATCGATCTCATCGCCTACAAGCAGGACATCCTGGTACGCAAAGCCGGGTTCGCCCCGCCACCCCCTCCGGTGACGCCTTGGTTCGACGTTGGGAGAGGCGGTGGGGAGTGGATTCTGAGCGCCGGGGTAGGTTTCGTCCCCGGCCTAAGCGAAGTCAAGGACGTTCAGGAAGCCATCACAGGAGTCGATCTGATAACCGGCCAACGCCTGACGGGCTGGGAACGGGTCCTCACGGTGGTCTGTATCTTTGTGCCGTTGGTGGGAGGAAGTACCGTCCGGGGGCTTCTCAAAGGGGGTGACGAGCTCGTTGATATCGCCTCTGAGGCAGGGGGAGCTGCGGTCGCTGCCAAGAGGCTAGAGGTGGTCATCCAGCGACTGGAGAAACACCATCTGCTGCCGAGGCAGTTCATAAGACAGTTTGAAAGGGCCGGTCTGAACATTGACGACTATGTCATGCAGATGTCACGGAATGCTCACAGGCTGAAGTCAGGTGGGTTGCACACGGGTCCAGCCGGCTGGAATAGGCAATGGGAGAGCTTCTTCATGGGCAACCCTTACGCTGCGGCTGATGAGATCCTCCAGCAGTTGGAGAAGATGATGTGGGAGTCTGGGCTACAATGATGGAGTTCTATAACTTGCGCTCTGCATCAGTCCTTTCATCCAGCGAAGCGGTTTACGGCCGCCCAGGGTGGGAGACCCAGTTCGGTCGCGCCGAGTGGACCCACATCGTCGACATGGAGCAGGTTATCTGTCCTGTCCGCCCCGGCCACAGGAGACCCGGCAAGCGCGTCGGTGAGCTAGTCATCGTGTTGCCTTCTCCGAAGACTGGTGACTTTGCTTGGACCTGGTACAGTGACTGCCTGATTACCGATCGAGTTCTGAACCTGTTCCGCCAGGCGGGGCTGACCGGGTTTCAGGACCTTCCCGTGAAGGTTGAGAAGGTAAAGAAGCAAAGGGGGAGCGACGGGGTCCTTGCTCCAGTGCTATGGGAATTGTCGGTGACTGGCAAAGGCGGTGACGCCTGCCCTGAATCGGGCATCAGGGTCATTGAGACCTGTGAGGCCTGTAACCTGATCCGATACTCCTCCTACCGGAACGGGATTATTGTGGACAAAGAGCAATGGGACGGCTCCGATTTCTTCACGGTCAATGGCTATCCCCGGTTCATCCTTGTGACTGAACGCGTCAGGGACTTGGTTACCCGAAATGGCCTTACCAACTGCATGCTAATTCCTTCCCGTAAGCTACGTTGGCAATCGCTCACTAGGCCGGAGGACTCGCATCGACCTTGGCCATGACGTGTTCCTGTGGCGTGGCGACCATGTCGCCGTGGCTCAACTGGTTGATGATTTCGCCCGCTACCTGTACCTCCCGCGCCTCAAGAACCCTTCAGTACTCGTGGGGGCTGTCCGCGACGGGTTGGCCTGCGTCATCTGGGGGCGGGACTCGTTTGCCTACGCCGATAGCTACGATGATGTGGCCGGGCGGTATCGGGCCCTGCCCCGCGCCGAGGTGCGGGTTACCCTGGAGATTGAGGCCACCATTCCCGAAGGGGCCCCCGAAAACGTGGTCCGGACGGTCACCGAGAACAGCCGCACCCTGAAGTTGTCGAGCCACGGCTTCGAGCGGGAGTAGCGGGCCGCTGATCCTGGCGGTCATGATCATGGCCCTTCCTCTGGCGGGCTGCGGCAAGAAGCCGATAGCCGCTCCCGGGGAAGGGACCCAGGGCGGAGGCGCCGCCCCGGGCGGTGGCAGCGGCGGATCCACCAGCGGCAAGACCTGGGCCTACGGCCTGCTCAAAGCCGGTGAGTACGTGAGATACACCATCCGCGCCGAATACTCCGGCGCCGTGGAGAATGGCTGGTTCGCCTGGAGCATCTCCGACGCGGGCGGCGGCCGGCTCAAGATCGCCTACGTCGGCAACTTCGACGGAAACGATTTCTCGGGAAACGAAACGGTCTCGGCCGAAGACCCTCTATCCGACTTCAGGGTCGCCCCCCTGCCCATCTGCATGGTGCCGATCCTAACGTGCCGCTGGGATACGTTCCTTGCCGACTGCCCGTGGAGCGTCGGCGGCAAGTGGTCCTTCGAGGGGGACAGCGGCGAGGTCTCTCTTGAGGTGAAAGGCACTGGCGCCTACGCCGGGCTCGAGGGTTACGAGGGCGCCTGGACGATGAAGGTCCTCGGCGACGGCGTTGTGACGACCTCCTGGTGTGTCAACCCAGACTTCCCGCTCGTCCTGCACACCAGTTACCGCAACACCCCGCCCGGTGTCTACGAGTACACGCTGGTCGAGGCCGCGGGGTTCTAGGGCTTTGTAGGAGCTTCTGTTTTGACGCCTGGCGACCGCGGAACCGCGAGCGCGTCTTCCGGACCATTTCCGCGCCCCCGGGAACGCTGGCTCAGCCCACCCACACCCACAACACAGACAACGATACTCCTCCTCCCGGAGAGCTACCGCCTTCTCCAGCACGGCCGGGTCGATCCGGCGGGGCCGGCCCAGCCCCTCCAGGCGGAGAAGGGATTCACGGATAGACGTGGCATAACTAGCTAGGACCCATCGCTTTGGGTGGGGCGTTAGGAGAGTGGAGATATGAACCACCGAAAGAAAGCCTCAACCCTGGGAATCTCCGCCATCATCACCGCAGCTCTCGTCGCCGGTATGCTCGTCGCCTGCCCGCCCGCCACCCGCGCGCTGGCCCTGAACCCGCAGCCGGAACCCCCGGCGCCCCAGATCTACCTCGACACCGGTCCCCTATCATTCGATGTTCAACCGGCCAACATCAACGGCCGCCTCCTCGTGCCCATGCGCGTGATCTTCGAGGCCCTGGGGGCCATTGTCGATAGATGGGATGGCCTGACCCAGACCGTCTACGCCCACAAGGGCGGCATCACCATCGTCCTTCAGGTAGGCAACGCCACGGCCCTGGTGAACGGCCGGCCGTTCACCCTTGACGCCCCGCCGGCCAACATCCGAGGCCGCATCCTCGTGCCCCTTCGTTTCGTCAGCGAAGCCCTCGGGGCGGCCGTCTCCTGGGACGGCCCCAACTGGCGCGTCCTCATCGACTCGCCGCCCATCGTCGACCGCAGCGCCGACGTGCCCCCTCTCCTCGGCGACATCTTTAAGATTCCGGGGACGCCGCCCGGCGAATGGCTGTTGGGGGAGAACCCCGACGAGCCGCCGACGGGCCTGCCGGGACTCTACGACGCCTTCGTGCTGGCGGCCGCCGGCAAGAAGGCCGCGCCGCCGAAGACCATGATCCCGAACATCCCGGCGAGCCCGCCACCCACCTACTTGGACTACTGGCAGTACGTCACCCTCATCGGCGACCAGGACGGCTGGGGCGGCCAGATCCGGCGGGCCGCAACCCACGCCACGAGCATCCTCCGCGAGATGGAGCACAGGTACGCGCCCGACTTCTCCTACTGGTGGCTCCAGTACGCCAACGACTACGCCCGCGACCAGTACGCGGCCGCGCACCCGAATGACCCCTGGACCAGCTGGCCGGATTTCACCGAGCAGATCCTGGAGGGCGATAGCCCCAGCGGGTTCGCCGGCATCTGCGCCGAGGCGTCCTTGCCCTCCGATTTCGACCCGCTGGTCTTGGTCCCGGTCAAGAACCAGTACGGTGAATTCGTCAAAGACGAGCACGGGAACATCGTCTGGAAGTACGTCTTCGACAAGATGCCCAAGCCCGACGCGGCCGACAAGGCCGAGGCCGCGCTCTACACGATGACCGACTGGTCCGACCCCATCACCGTGGAGTCGGAAGGGGTCGACGGCCTAAAGTGGTACCTCCGCCGCTTCGGGCCGCTGACGGCCCTCGGCCCGCTGTCGTGGGTCAACGGAAACTGGCAGAATGTCGATCACTGCGTCACCATCGTGGGCTACAACGACAACGCCACCACGACGAGGACGGTCGCGGGCCAGACCACGACCTACACGGGCTACTTACGCTGCCTTGACAGCCGGGGCGACACTTTCAACGGCAGCGGCTACTTCAACATCCCCTACGACGTGGCGGACACCCAGTTCACCTCCTTCCGCTACTTCGTGACCAAGCCGTTCGACACGTCCGCCACGGCCTATGCCTACACGGCCCGCATCCGGGTCTTCTGCTCGACCGGCCGCAACTGCCTCAAGATCAAACTGGGGGTCGAAGGGGCCACACCGGGATCGGGTGGGCACGTGGCCCAGCTCATCTGGGACACGCCAAACCAGGACCCCCAGAACTGCCCGGATAGCAGCAAGCAGGTCGTCATCGACGTGCCGCTGCCCGCCTACGCCGCGGACCATTGGCCGCCGAGCGCCGGTAACCGCTGGTTCATCGAGGTCATGGCCATCGTGAACAGCGAGACCACGACCGACGTCAAGGCCGAGATCCGGGGCTTTGAGGTGGCCCGGCTGAAGAGAAACGACGCCTGCCAGACCGTGAACAAGTACGAGACCCAGGCCTACTCGGCAGACCCGGCCCTGCTGCCCATGAATGTGAAGCAGAGCTGGGGGACCTCCTATCCGGCCTTCTGCTACATCAAGACCCCGGAACAGGGGCCAATCGGTATCTTCCTGCCGCCGCCGGCCTACGAGTTCGCGCTCGACGACCCGGGCGACGGGCCCTTCACGCCCGGCCAGGCCCTGACCCTGCAAGGCAACATCGGGAACTGGGTCACGACCGGGGGGATCATCGGGGTGCCGGTCACGACGTGGCAGGGCCTCTCGGGCGGCGAGATCCGCCTCTACGAGGCCGACCTCGCGGCCTGTGTCAACCTACCAGCCCAGTGGACGCTCCGTGAGAGCACGACCACCGCCGCGGACGGAGGCTTCGCCTTCAACCCCAAGCCGCAGGCCGGGTGGCACTGCTACGCCGCCGCCTACGTCCACGACGGGAAGGTCGAGGCCTCGACCCAGTATGTGCTCTTCTACGTCGGGACCCCGCCTGGTCCGGGCGTGCTGAGCGCTGAGCCGATGCTGCCGGTGGATATCAGGTAGGCAACAGGCAAGCCGTTAAGTAGGGAGTCAACGAGGGCGCTCTCCTCGGAAAGGGGAGGGCGCCCAAGGTCAACCTGGTCGGCCCCCCGAAGTTACTTGCCATCAGGCGCCAAGTAACCGCGAGGGGGGCAATTCGCTTGTCACCATCCCCTGACTCCCCGCGGGGCATCCCGCTTCCGCGGAGCTACTCCGTGGCGCCCCCGCCACGGCCGACCGAGCGCCTCATGGCGCAGGTCCAGAGGTTTCTCGCCTCGCGCCGCTGGAAAAGCCACCTAGAGATCAACCGGCTCCTCTCCTCACCGGAGGGGCAGAGAGCGCTGGCCAGTGTCCCGCCACGAAGCCGGATGGAGAAGGCCCAGGAGAAGGCTTTCGACGCCTGGGAAGCGGACGGTGAGGACCGCTACCGGCTAGCCCGGGAAGCGCTGGCCTTGGACGAGCGGTGCAGCGACGCCTGGCTGATCCTGGCTGAGCGCGAGCGGACTTGGGTCAAGCAGCGTAAGTGTTTCGAGAAGGCGGTCGCTCTCTCGAGCCGGGGGGCGAGCGATGAGGGGTGGCTCGAGTCCCACAAGAAGGAGACGGCCGCGGGTGGAGAGGGTGATCCGGCCGGGGGTCTCTACGGTAGCGTTGTCGCGCGCCCCTTTCTCCGGGCCCGGATGGCCCTGGCCCGCTGCCTGATGGACGGGGGCCACTTCGACGAGTCGCGGGCTCTCTATGAGGAACTCATGAACTGGGATGGGGATGACCACCTCGGTGTCCGGTTCGAGGTTCTCCATATCTACCACGAGAAGAATGACCTCCAGGCCCTGGCGCGACTTGTGAGGCGGTACGCTGTGGACGTGACAGCCTGCCTGGCCTACGAGCGCCTGTGGCTCGCCTTGGCCCGGGGAGCGGCGCCGCGAACGGTGGCCAGGCTTGAGAAGGTGGCCCTAAGGGCAAACCCCCACGTGCCCGCCTATCTTTCGGGGCGCAGGCAACCCCACGTCGATTTGGGCCGCACGGCATTCGTCATTGGCGGGGAGGACGAGGCGGTGGACTACGCCCGTATGGCTATCGTCTGGTGGGCGGGCCTACCGGAGGCGTGGGACTGGCTGAAGGCAGCCGACGCCAAGGACTCGGGAGTCAGGTGAGGGGCCAAGAACTCGCCCTGGTCCGAAGTCAGCCTCGGGGGCCGATATCGGCGGGCGCCTCGGACGGACCGATGGTCGCGCGCGTGATGCCAGACTCTACAACAAAGCTGGTCGGAAACTAGCCTGGGACCAGCACCGCGAGACGATCCCGGCCTTCGAGGCTCTTCGCCGAGTGGGCCGATACTCCAACATCGAGGTCGATTTCCATGACGGCCGCTTCAAGCCCCAGGCCCGTCACTGGACCTCTGGACCCGACCCCTTCGAGCTCGAGATAGGGAACCTCCTGGTCTATGCCGTCCCTCTCCGGGACGAAGGGGGTCATTGGGAGCGCCTCCGTGGCCAGTGGCTCCCCTACTACAGCTCCAGTCCCTCGGCCGGCTCTGGCACGCCTCCGCGAGCAAGTCGTGGACATTCTCGGGCTTCCGGAACCCTACCCGCAGTTGACCCGTCTCTTTGAGATCGGGCTGTTGGAAAGCCACGAGTTGGCCGGGAAGGCCAAAGACCTGGGCGAGCTCCTGGACCACCTAGTCGTGTGAGCCATGCCTGTGACGGTGGTGTAGGTCCGGCAAATGGGGGTGGTCGTGCGTCGTCGCCACGTGATCGTGTCGGTGCCCGCGTCGCGCCGAGTCTGCCAAGCCGGGATGATCGTGATCGTGATGCCCGTCATCGTGCGGGTTCTCGTGCCCGTGCTCGTGCTCGTGCTCGATAGCCTCGTGCCCGTGAACGTGTGTATGGCGCTCAAGAGCAAGGAAGCCGATGCCCGCACCGAACAGCAGTCCCGACCCCAGGTGGATGAAGGTGAGCGATTCCCTGAGAAACAGAACTGAGAGAACGACACCGAAGAACGGGGCGCTGGCGAAGACAATCTGCGCGCGGGTGGAACCAAGGGCATGGGCCGACGTGATGTAGAGGACGATACTCGCGCCGTACGCGCACAGGCCGACGACCAGCGCAGCAGCGACAACCGGCATAGCCGGGACGAGGGGATCAAGGGCGAGTCCGATGGCCAGATTCGTCCCACCAGCCACCAACCCTTTCCAGAAGGTGCTCTCGCTGGGGGTGATTCCGTCGATGAGGGCCGTCAGGTGATTATCCAGCCCCCAGAACAGGCACGCCAGGAGCACGAGGGCGCCAGCCGCGAGTCCCGCGGTTCCGTCGCGCAGAGATAGGAGAACCGCCCCGGCGAACGTGCAAGCCACGCCGGCCCAGCCCGGCAACCCCAGGTGCTCACGGAAGACAAGGACGCCCAGCAGGGCGGTCGCTGCGACCTCGAAGTTCAGCCAGAGGGAGACGGACGCCGCCTCTGCGAGGCGAAGGCCAAACAGCAGAAGCACGGGCCCGCAGATGCCCCCGGCGACGACCGCGCCGAGCAACCGGACCTGATTTCGTCTATCGGCTCTCGCCGGTAGACGGATACCCCCTCCTCGCCACGCCGCAGGGGCGACGCCCAGAGCCGCGCCCAGGTAGAGCAGCCCCGCGAGCTGGAACGACGTGAGACCCGATAGGAGGACCTTACACGCGGGTGTCGCCGCTCCGAACAGGGCCGCGGCCAGCAGAGCGTATGCCATGGCACGCCTGAGCCTGGTCACTGACCTGATAGGGACACCCCAGCATTCCGGAAAGCTCCTTCATGCCACTCGTTTCGCCGTATCGGCGTCACCGTCCTGCGAACCGCCGCTTCCTGCCGGCGGACCAGGACGTCGCCCCCCAGGAGGGCCCTGGCGTTTGCTCCATTGACAGCCAGAACAAGGCCGTCGTACAGTCAAGCCAGAGTCCTTCATGTTGGCGGTGGATCGCCGGAGGAGGTGACAAACCGTGAAGAGCGTCAACGAGCTGTCGGCGTCAACCCAGCCCTTCCCCATCCTATGCCTGGTCTACTGCAGCGTCAGGTGCCTGGCCCTGTTCCCCCTTGTCGATCAAGCCGTGGAGTACGCGTCGTCCTACGGACCCGACCTGCAGACGTAAAGTGGAAAGCGGGCGCGGCGGGCGCGGCATCCGGCCTGCCGCGCCCGCCGGCCGAGACCAGGGGCCGTCGCCGGAAAAGGAGGATAGCTGGGGTTTCGCGGCACCGTGACAGAGGTATCCGGGGCGGGCGGGGCGTATTATGGCCGCGTGATAGCCATACCCCCGGTCGAGCCCGAAACGATCGACCCCACGCTTCGGCACAACGTCCGCCAGAGTCTCCTCGACGGCATGGCCTTCGCCGTGATGACGGGGTTCTTCAACCCGTTCATGAGCGTTTTCGCCATGGCTCTCGGGGCCACGAACTACATGGTGGGGCTCCTGGTCTCGCTGCCGGCTCTGGTCGGGATGATCGGCCAGGCCATCGGGGCCCTCTTAGCCGGCGGGACCCGGCGGAAGCTCCCGGTCGTGGTCCTCTGGGCGGCCCTCAGCCGGTCCTTCTTCCTTCTCTTCGCCCTCCTGCCGTTTCTGCCGGTCCCCAGAGCCTGGGTCTTCGTCCTGGCCGTGGCGCTCATGAACCTGCCCGCCTCGGTCGCCGGCCTCACGTGGACGGCCCTCGTGCAGAGGCTCTTTCCACCCCAACACCGGGGCCAGATCTTCGGACAGCGGAATGCCTTCATCAGCGCGGCGACCCTGTTGGCCACGGCCCTCGGCGGCTGGCTTCTGACGGCCCTGCCTTTCCCCGCCAACTATACGATCCTCAACCTGACCTCGTTCGTCTTTCTCATGGTCTCGGTCTACTACCTGACGACCCTCCGGGAGCCCCCGTCGTCAGCGCGGGCGGAGGAGCGGCGCAAAGCCGGGACCGACATCCTCCGGTCTCTGGGCCGCCTGCGAAAAAACCGCCAGTTTACGTCATTCATGACGGCCATGGCCATCTTCTGGTTTAGCCTGTTTATGCCCCAGGCTCTCTACCCGATCCTCTTCGTCCGGGAAATGCACATGTCGACCTTCTGGATTGGACTGCTCTACACCGCCGGTGGTCTGGCCGCGGTTCTCACCTACCGTTTTTGGGGTCGCTTCTCCGATCGCTACGGTCACCGGCGGACCTTGGCCCTCTGCGCCACGGTCCGGCCCCTGCACGGCCTCCTCTACTGCTTCATCCAAACCGCCTGGGCGCCGTCGGTCATCGAGTTCATCTTCTCCGCCTTCGTCTCCGGATTCGACCTCAGCGCTTTCAACAGTATCCTTGAGGTCGCCCCCCAGGAGGATAGCTCGACCTACATTGCCGTCTTCAACATCGTGAATGGTCTGGTCGTTCTCTCGGCGCCGCTTCTGGGCGTGTGGGTGGCCTCGATGACGGGCGTCAGGATGGGCATAGGCATCGGGGCGGTGACAAGGCTAATCGGCGTGATCCTGCTCTGGCGGGTGGCCCGGACAGCGGTGGCGGCCTACGGCGTCGGGTAGTCCGGCGGGAAGAGAACGTAGGTTGTGCCGCTGGAACTCCCGAGCCAGGCCCTCTCGAGTTGGCCCCGGTCGTAGACGATCCTGACCTTCTCCCCCTGATCGGCTCTTGCCGCCGGATCGTTGGCGATCGGATCGCCCGCGCGGCTGAAACCCCGGATGACGATCACGTGCCCGTCGCTGGAGGGCATGGGCGCGCCGTCGAGTTCCCCTTGCTCGAAGGCGATGTTGATGGCCACCGGCACGCCGGCTTCAATCCACCGCTCGACGTCGGCCAGCGACCCAAAGCGGGTCACGTAGGCGTCGAACCCCAGGCTGGCGGCGTAGGCCGTGTTGAAGGTCCAGTTTCCGGCGCCCCCGTAGGCGTAGTCCGTGACCCCGGCGGCCGTCTCGGGGACGGTCCGGTCCCAGGCGGCATTCCCGGTCTGGCGGGCCCAGAAGGCCATGAGCATCGATAGCGAGGTGGGGCTGCACCAGCCGGCCCCGTCCGGGAAGTCGTTCTGACGGCGCTCCGGCACGGCCAGGTTCGTGCCCCAGGCCCACCCCGAGGACCCGACGGACGGGCCGGTAGACGGGCCGGCAGACGGACCGGTAGCCACCACCGACAGCCGGCGCAACCTCGGCGTGACGTCAGGATCGGTCGTGAACAGCGTGGCCCGCAGTTGCAGGGCCGAGGCAACGGTCTTGAGCTTGAGGATGTCGGTGTCGACCAGGCCGTCGGCGTCTTCCTGGGGGCCGGCGTTGTGGCGCCTCACC
>Ga0315290_10003598_pt1 | contig 11080 bp, 11 predicted proteins | sample YL17G12_0_MG_FD_203627 | JGI IMG/M metagenome (GOLD analysis project Ga0315290, IMG submission 203627) | Sediment microbial communities from Yellowstone Lake, YNP, Wyoming, USA - YL17G12_0 | ecosystem: Environmental > Aquatic > Freshwater > Lake > Sediment | place: USA: Wyoming | collected...
GGCCGACATGGACAAGCGCGTGGGCCTCATCACCGGCTCGCTCGACCGCGCGGCCGTCCGCGACGCGGACATCGTGGTCGAGGCGGTCTTCGAGGAGATGGGCGTCAAGAAGGAAGTCTTCGCGGCCCTCGACAAGATCGCCAAGCCGGGCGCGGTGTTAGCCTCCAATACCTCGACGCTCGACATCGACGAGATCGCCAGCGCGACCTCGCGGCCCGAGTCGGTGATCGGGACCCACTTCTTCAGCCCGGCCAATGTGATGCGCCTCCTCGAGCTGGTGCGGGGCGCCCGGACCTCGAAGGAGACCATTGCCACGTCCGCCGAGCTGTCGCGCCGCATCGCCAAGGTCTGGGTGCTCGCGGGCAACTGCGACGGCTTCATCGGCAACCGGATGCTCCACCCGTATCTCCGCGAGGCGGAATTCCTCGTCGAGGAGGGTGCGACGCCGCAGCAGGTGGACAAGGTCATCTACGACTTCGGCTTCGCGATGGGGCCGTTCGCGATGCAGGACCTGGCGGGGCTCGACGTCGGCTGGCGCATCCGCAAGGGCAAGGCCGCCACGCGGCGGAAGGATCTCCGCTACTCCCACGTGGGCGACAGGCTCTGCGAAAAGGGGCGCTTCGGCCAGAAGACCGGCGCCGGCTGGTATCGCTATGAGCCCGGCTCGCGGGCGCCGAAGCCCGACCCCGAGGTCGAGGCGGTGATCGCCTCGGCGGCCAAGGAGGGTGGTGTCGCGCGGCGGCAGGTCGGCGACGAAGAAGTGCTCAAGCGCTGCCTTTGGGCCCTCGTCAACGAAGGCGCGCGCATCCTCGAGGAGGGTATCGCGCTTCGCTCGAGCGACATCGACGTGACCTACCTCTACGGCTACGGCTTCCCGCGCTACCGCGGGGGCCCCATGTTCTACGCCGACCAGGTCGGGCTCAAGCAGGTCCACGCCGACGTGGCGGCCTTCCACACGCAGCACGGCGAGCCGTGGGCGCCCGCGCCGCTTCTCGAGCGCCTGGCAAAGGAGGGCAAGGGCTTCCGCGACTTCGGCGCGCCTTGACATGGCCGGGAGCCCCTGCTATCACCGCGAGAGCCTGGCCTTGTTCCCCCACACAAAGAAGGAGGAGATGACGATGGCGTCGATGACACGTCGAAAGTTTCTGGCCGCAACGGGTGCGACCGCTGGAGCGGTGGCTACCCAGGGGCTCTTCCCCGCGGTGCTTCGCGCGCAGGGCGAGCCGTTCCGCGTCGGCTTCCCGCTGCCGCTGACCGGGCCCTTCGCGGCGCTGGCCGCGGACATGCAGCGCGGCGCCCAGCTCGCCGCTGACGAGCTCAACGCCAAGGGCGGTGTCATGGGGCGCAAGGTCGAAGTGCTCTTCCGCGACGACGAGCTCAAGCCGGCCGTCGGCGCCCAGCGCACCAAGGAGCTGATCGAGAACCAGAAGTGCCAGTTCATCGTGGGCGGGCTCGCCGCGCACGTCCAGATGGCCATCAACGAGCAGACCAAGAAGTCGAAGGTCCTCTTCATCTCCACCAGCCAGTCGGACGAGATCAGCGCGAAGCCCGACACGAGCCCGATCACCTTTCACGAGGCGCTCAACCCCACGATCACCTGCCGGGTCTTGGGCGCGTGGGCCGCGCAGAACCTGGGGAAGAAGTGGTGGATCATCTACGCCGACTACGCCTGGGGCAAGCAGTGCAACCAGGTGCTCCAGGATACGCTCAAGGCACAGGGCGGCACGCTGCTGGGCGCCACGCCGTACCCGCTGGGCAGCGCGGAATTCTCCGCGCATCTGCCGAAGATTCAGTCGGCCAAGCCCGACGTCCTCATGAACGTGGCGCCGGGGGCCGACAACATCGCGCTCCACAAGCAGGTGGCGAGCTTCGGGATGCGCAAGGACATGAAGATGGCTCAGCCGCTCCTGTGGATCTCCTACCTGAAGGAAGGCGGGCCTGAGCTCTACCAGGACGTCTACGGAGCGATCAACTGGTACTGGGAGCTCCAGGACTCGATCCCGTCGGCGAAGAAGTTCGTCGAAGCGTCGATGAAGAAGTTCAACGTACCGCCCGGCGACTACGGCGCCTACTCCTACTCGGGCCTGCTCGAGGTGGCGCGCGGCGTGGAGCTGGCCAAGTCCACGGACTCCGAGGCGGTGGCCAACGCGCTCCGCAAGAGCCCCGTGTACGACCACTTCAAGGGCAAGCAGTGGTGGCGGGCCTGCGACAACAAGTCCATGCAGGACATGTGGATCGTCAAGGGGCGCGGCCCTGGCAAGACCAAGGGCGATTGGGGGACGATGGACGTCGTGGCCAAGGTGGCCGCGGACGAGAAGTACGACCGGACGTGCGCCGAGAAGGGGCATGCGTAAGGGCTGATGGACGTTTCGCTCGCCGCGGTTCTGCCCCAGATCTTCACCGGTCTGGTGCTGGGGATGCTCTTCGTGCTGCTCGCGATCGGCCTGTCGCTGATCTTCGGGCTCATGACCGTGGTCAACTTTTCCCACGGGGCGCTCTATATGCTGGGCGCCTACTGCACCGTCTTTGTTCTCGGCTTCACACGGAACTTCTGGGTGGCGCTGCTCGTGGCGCCGCTCCTCGTGGGCACGTTCGGGCTCCTCATCGAGCGCTTTCTCATCCGGCGGCTCTATGGACGGGGCCCGGACGACCCGCTGCTGCTGACCTTCGGCCTGTCGCTGGTTCTGATCGAGGTTGCCAAGATCATCTGGGGCAAGATCGGGCTCACCCTCGATCCCCCACGTGCGTTGGGCGGCACCGTCAACCTGGGCTTCATGGTGTTTCCAGCGTACCGCCTCTTCGTCATCGCCGTCACCGTCGTCGTCCTCTTCGGTCTCTGGGCTTTTCTCACGCGCACCAATGTTGGCCTTATCATCCGCGCGGGGTCGCGCGACCCTCTGATGGTTCGGGCCCTCGGCATTGATCTCAACCGCATCTGGCTGCTCGTCTTCGGCATTGGATGCGGGCTGGCCGGTCTCGCGGGCGCCCTCGCCGGCCCCATGCGCGGCGCCTACGCCGACATGGGTGTGACCATGGTCATCGAGTCGTTCGTGGTCGTCGTCGTCGGCGGGATGGGCAGCCTCCTCGGCGCCGTGGTCGCGGGCATCTTGATGGGGCAGGTGGTGGGCATCACCACGTACTTCGCGCCCAAGGCCGCCGAGATCATGGTCTTCGTCGTGATGGCGGTGGTCCTCCTTGTCCGGCCCAGCGGCATATTCGGCGAGGCCGGGCTCGGGGAGTGAGCGTGGCCACGCTGGGCGCTCTCTCCTCCCTGGTGGGCCGGCATCCGGTCGCTGCCTTCGGTGTTTTCTTCGCCGTCTTTCCCTTCCTCATGCCCTATCAGGCTCTGGCCTCCCAGGTGCTGATCTTCGGCCTCTTCGCCCTCGGCTTCAACCTGCTCTACGGCTATACGGGTCTTCTCTCCTTCGGCCACGCCGCCTACTACGGCCTGGGCGCATACGGCACGGGGATTGCGCTCGCCAAGCTCAAGATCGGCTCGCTCTGGCTCGGGCTTGCCGCCGGACCTCTGCTCGCCGTGCTCGGCGGCGCCGCCATCGGCTTCTTCTGTCTCCGGCGTCGGGGCATCTATTTCGCCATGCTCACGCTGGCCTTTGCCCAGCTCCTCTACTTCGTCGCCTTCCACCTGTCCGACGTCACGGGCGGCGACGATGGCCTGCGCGGCATCCCCCTGCTTCCGCTCAATCTCTTCGGCTGGAAAGCCAATCTCGAGGGCTCGCTGGCTTTCTACTACTTTTCGTTCTTCGTGGTCTGGCTCGCCGTCGCCGGCCTCAAGCGCATCCTCGACTCACCCTTCGGCACCGTGCTCCAGGCCATCCGAGAAAATGGCGATCGCGCCTCCGCGTGCGGCTACGACGTCACTCGCATCAAGCACCTGTCCTTCGTCTTCTCGGCGTTCTTCGCAGGTCTGGCCGGGGCCCTCGACGCCCTCCGCCTGGCCGTCGTGCCCGTGGAGTCGCTGTACTGGGTCACGTCGGGGCAGGTGGTGATCATGACGCTTCTCGGCGGCGCGGGCACCTTCTTCGGTCCCTTCGTCGGCGCCGGCACCTATCTGGTGCTCGGAGACCGGCTCGCCGTCTTCACCGAGCGCTGGCCGCTCGTGATCGGCCTCATCTTCATGGCATTCGTTCTTTTTCTGCCCAAGGGCATCTGGGGCACGCTGGTGGACAAACTCCCGAGCGCCAAGTCCGCCCGGGCGAAACCCTAGCCAAGGAGGACATCATGGCGGTCAAGGTACTCGAGCTCCACCATCACGGCATTCGCGTCAACCCGGAAGAGACCGAGAAGTCGCTGACGTTTTACCGTGACGTGTTGGGGCTCGCGCCGGACCCCGGGCGCCCCACTATCCCGGGCATTCCCGGTTACTGGATGGACTGCGGCAATGACACGCAGATCCACATCATGGGTTGCGAGGGGGTCTCGCGCTACGCCAAGGGACCGAAGCAGGATCCGACCACGCTGCACGTGGCGCTGGCCGTGACGGATATCCAGGAGAGCAAGCGCGAGCTCGACCGCATGGGCGTCAAGTACTGGAGCATCCAATCCGTGGTCGGCCCGCAGCTCGAGCAGGTCTTCATGGACGACCCGCACGGGAACCTGATCGAGCTGCACGAGGCCGGCACCTGCCGCTGCAAGAAGACCACCCGGAAGAGCTCGGCCGCGGCCAAGCCGTCGATGGCGGGCTAGGGCGGGGGCGGGTCGCGATGCGCCAGGACCTCGTCGATCGCGCCGACGCGCTCACGCGCGAGAAGATCGCCCCGCGCGCGCCCAGGTACGACCGCGAGGGCAAGAACCCCGTGGAGAGCTGGGCCGATCTCCAGCGCGAGGGGTATCTCGCCTGCGCGGTGCCCACGGCGTATGGCGGCATGGGGCTCGACATGGCGACCTATATCGGCGTCATCCGCGTCATCGCCCGCGGCTGCGCCAGCACCGCCATGACGCTGCACATGCACTCCACGGTCATGCGCTTCATCGACGCGCTCGGCACCGAGGCGCAAAAGCGCCAGTACTTCGCGGAGGTAGTCGAGCGCGGCAAGATGTTCGGGAGCTGGGGCAGCGAGCCCGCCGTCAGCCTCTCGCGCACCTTCACGATGGAAACGAGCGTGCGCGCCGTGGACGGCGGCTGGGCCGTCGACGGCGTCAAGCATTTCTGCACCATGGCCCTGGGCGCCTCCTACTACATGGTCTGGTGCGCGCTCGACGGCAGCGGCGACATGGCGAATGCCCTCCTGCAGGCCCTCGTGCCCGCCGAGAGTCCGGGGCTGACCACCGACGGCAAGTGGGACACGCTCGGTATGCGCGCGACCTTCAGTCCGTCCGTCACGCTGTCAAACGTGCGCATCCCGGCGGACGCCGTGCTTGGCAAGCCCGGCTCGGCGACAGGCGTGGGCGTGGTCGAAGGGTTCGCGCTGGGCTACGCGGCGGTATACGTCGGCATCGCCGAGGCGGCCTTCGAGTTCACCGCGGGCTACGTCAAGAAGCGGATCGTCAAGCCCGAGAACGTGCCGGTCGCCAGTGACCCTGCCGTCCAGCGCCAGATCGGCGATCTCGAGGCGCGGTTGGACGTCGCGCGGCTCACCCTCCACGACTCGGCCGCTCGCTGGGAGGGGGCCGACGTGGCCCAGCGCGGGCACCTTGCCAACCGCGCCAAGTACCTGACGACGGAGATCGGGCTCCACGTGACCTCGCATGCGCTGCAGATCGCCGGGGGGCGCGGCGCCTACAAGGACTATCCTGTCGAGCGGGCCTTCCGCGACATGAGAACGGCATCGCTCATGCCGCCCACCATGGACCGCATGGCCGAGGGCATGGGCAAGATCGCGCTGGGGCTGGGTGGGGGAATGTTCGAGTTCGGTGCGAGCCACCAGGCCCCGCCAGGTCCCACACCCAGCTGATGCCGAGGATCGCCTTTGTGGGCCTGGGCGCGATGGGAAGCGCCATGACCCGGCGTCTGCTGGCCGCCGGTCATCCCGTCACCGGCTACAACAGAACGCGCGCCAAGGCCGAAGCGCTGGCGTCCCAGGGCATGACCGTCGCCGACTCCGCACGCGCGGCGGCGGAAGGCGCCGACTTCGTGCTGAGCATGGTGACGGACTCCGAGGCGCTGCAGGACGTCGCGCTGCGCCCCGACGGCATCCTTGCGGGGCTCGGCAAGGGCGCCGTGTGGGCCGAGATGAGCACAGTCAGTCCGGTGGTGACGCGCATGCTGGGCGAGCGCGTCGCGCAACAGGGCGCGATCATGCTGGACGCGCCGGTGTCGGGCAGCACCGTTACGATCGCGCAGGGGCAGCTCAGCTTCATCGTGGGCGGCGACGAGGCTGCGCTCGAGCGCGTGCGCCCGTACCTCCTCGCCATCGGGCCCACCATCACCCATGTGGGCGCGCTCGGGCTGGCGGTGACGATGAAGATCGCCATCAACCTCGGCATCGCCATCCAGATGCTGGCCTTCAGCGAGTCTGTGCTGCTGGCCGAGAAGTCGGGCATCTCGCGCGAGAAAGCCGTCGAGGCGCTCCTCAAGGGTGTTACCGCCTCGCCGCTGCTGAAGTACCGCGGGCCCTTCGTGCTCGGCATGCCGGACGAGGCGCTCTTCAACGTGGTGCTCATGCAGAAGGACCTGCACCTGGCGCTGGAGCAAGGGCGGGCGGTGGGCGTGCCGCTGCCGGCGACGGGACTGGTTCACGAGATGCTCACGGCCGCGCGCGGCCTAGGCCTCGGGGAGAAGGACTTCGCCGCCGTCTTCGAGGTGCTGGCCAAGCTCTCTGGGGTCAGGTCTTGAAATGCCACATTTTCGCTCCCAGATGGCGATGCGGCGGTGCTGCCATGGTGCGCATGCGTGAATTCAAGACCTGACCCCTTCTAAGAGGAGATGATTGACATGGATTTCCACGGTGTCGTGCAGAGCGCGATTCCCTTGCTGACGGCGTTCGGCCTCAAGGTGGTTGGCGCGATCGTCTTGTGGGTCATTGGCCGGAAGCTGATCGAGTTCGGGCGACGGATGGTCGTCCGGAGCCTGAAGTATCCCTTCGACCAGACCGTCGCCACCTATATCGGCACGGCGGTGTCGGTCATCCTCAACATCGCGCTCATCATCGCGATCCTGGGCTTTTTCGGGATCGAGACGACGAGCTTCGCGGCGCTCCTGGCCGGCGTCGGCGTCGCCATCGGCGCGGCGTGGAGCGGGCTCCTTGCCAACCTCGCGGCGGGCGTCTTCCTCCTCGTCCTCCGGCCCTTCAAGGTCGGCGACTTCATCTCGGCGGGCGGCACCCTGGGCACCGTGGACGAGATCGGGCTCTTCGTCACGACCATCACCACGCTGGACAATGTCCGCACCTTCGTGGGCAATGGCAAGGTGCTGGGCGACAATATCCAGAACTTCACGGCCAACCCGTACCGGCGCGTCGATCTGGTGGCCCAGATCGACAATAGCGTCGGCCACGCGGACGCCATCCGGCTTCTCAAGGAGCGCCTCCGCCGCATTCCCAACGTGGTGGCGGAGCCCGCGCCGGACGTGGAGATCCTCACGTTCACGCCGCTCGGCCCCGTGCTGGCGGTGCGGCCGTACTGCCACAACGACCACTACTGGCAGGTCTACTTTGATACCAACCGCGCGATCCGCGAGGTGGGCGGCGAGGCGGGCTACCCGGCGCCCCAGCAGCACGTCTTCGTGCGTAGCGGCACCTAAGCGGGGATCACACCCCCAGGAAGCGCTGCTGGATCTCCGGGTCGGCGCGGAGCGCGTCCGGCGTGCCTTCGAACTGGATGCGCCCCTGGTCGATGACGTAGAGACGGTGCGAGAGCGCCAGCGCGACCTCGAGGATCTGCTCGACGAGCAGGATGGTCGTGCCGCGCCGGTTGATCTGGCCCAGGATCTCGGTGAGGCTCTCGACCAGAAGCGGGGAGAGGCCTTCGGTCGGCTCGTCCACCAGCATGAGCTTGGGGCGCGCCACGAGCCCGCGCGCGATGGCCAGCATCTGCTGCTCGCCGCCCGAGAGCGACTTGCCCTTCTGCTCGTAGCGCTCGCGGAGGCGCGGGAAGTACGTGAGCACCTCCTCCAACGCCGCGCCATTGTCGGCCTGAGCGGCGCGGGGCGCGCCGAGCAGTCCCAGCCGGAGGTTCTCGGCGACGGTCAGGTTGGGCAGGATGCGGCGTTCCTCGGGCACGTAGGCGATGCCGGCCCGCGCCACCTCGTGGGTGGGCAGTCTCGTCAGTTCGCGTCCGTCGAAGGTGATGCGCCCGCTGCGCGGTGGGACCAGCCCCATGATGCTCCGCAGCGTGGTCGTCTTGCCCGCGCCGTTCCTGCCGATGAGCGTGACGACCTCGCCCGCGCCGACCGTGAGCGAAACGCCCTGGAGGATATGCGCCTCGCCGTAGTAGGTCTGGAGGTCCTCGAGGGCGAGCATCGTCACTTGCTGACGCCCAGATAAGTCTGCTGCACGCGCTCGTTGGCGCGGATCTCAGCGGGGCTGCCCTCGGCCAGCACCTGGCCCTGGTGCAGCACCGTGATGCGGTCGGAGATGTTCATGACGACCTTCATCTTGTGCTCGACGAGGATGACCGTGCGCCCGGCGGCGATGCGTCGGATCAGGTGAATGGTCTCGTCGGTTTCCTCGGGGCTCATGCCGGCCGTGGGCTCGTCGAGCAGGAGCAGCGTCGGGTCGGTCGAGAGCGCGATGCCGAGCTCGAGGTGCCGCTTCTCGCCGTGCGAGAGGAAAGCGGCCAGCTGCTCCCGCTTCTCCCAGAGCCCGACTTCCTTGAGGATGGCGCCGGCCTTGTCCCGAATGGCGGTCAGCGACGCGGCGCGCCCCCAGAAGTTGAACGACAGGCGGTAGGTCTGCGCGGCCACGCGCACGTTCTCGAGCACGGTCAGGTGCGGGAAGACATTGGTGATCTGGTACGACTTGGACACGCCCAGGCGCGAGACCCGGTGCTGGGGCATGCCCGTGATCTCGCGCCCATCGAACCATATTCGGCCCGCCGACGGCGCCATCTCCCCCGAGATCAGGCGGAAGAAGGTCGTCTTGCCCGCGCCGTTGGGGCCGATGATGGAGCGCAGCTCACCGCGCTCGACTTCGAAGTTCACCTGGGCCACGGCCATGAGGCTGCCGAAGCTTCGTGTCAGGCGCTCGGTGCGGACAATGGGGGAGGCCATGGAGGAGGAGCCGGAGCGTAAGATAGCAGGGCGCTGTTTCAAGCGTCAAGGTAGGATTCGCGCGTGAAGCCTGTCCCGTTCGCCTATTACCGCCCAGCGTCGCTCGACGAGGCCCTGGCGCTGCTCGAGCGCTACGGTCCCGACGGCCGCCTCCTGGCGGGCGGCCAGAGCCTGGTGCCGGCGCTCAATATGCGGCTGGCCGCGCCCGCGGCCCTGATCGACATCAACCGTGTGCCGGGGCTCGACGGCATCAGCCTCGAGCGCGAGGGGCTCGTGATCGGGGCCCTCGCGAGACACGAGGCCCTGGAGGATTCATCGCTCGTCGCCCGCCACGCCCCGCTCTTCGCGCAAGCCATGCCCCATGTCGGCCATCGGGCGATCCGCGCGCGCGGCACCCTCGGCGGCAGCGTCGCGCTGGCCGATCCAGCCGCTGAACTGCCGGCCTGTCTCGTCGCTCTCGACGCCGTCATCCGCGTTGCGGGGAGAGGGACCCAGCGCGAGATTCCCGCGGTGAACTTCTTCCGCGGCATCTACACCACGGATCTCGCTCAGGGGGAGATCGTGACCGCTGTCGTGGTCCCGCCCATCCGGCTCGGCTGGCGCTCGCGCTTCGACGAGCTTGCCCGCCGTCACGGCGACTATGCCCTGGTCGGCTTGGCGGCCCACTGCCGCCTCGAGGGCGGCGCTATCAAGGAGGCGCGTCTCGCCTTCTGCGGGGCCGGTCCGACTCCGGTGCGGGCATTGCGCGCGGAGCTTGCGCTCGGCGGTCGCCGGCCCAGCGCCGAAGTATTGGCCGAGGCGGGACGCGCCCTCGACGCCGACCTCGACCCGCCCGGGGACGTGCACGCCAGCCCGGCGCTTCGACGCCATCTTGCGCGCGTCCTGCTCGGGCGGGTGATGGCAAAGATAGTCGAGCCCTGACATGGACGACACCGTCCGGATCTCACTCACCGTCAATGGCGCCGCCGTGGGCCGTCTTGTCGAGCCGCGGCAGAGCCTGGTGGACTTCCTTCGCTACGAGCTGGAGCTGACGGGCTCGCACGTGGGGTGCGAGCACGGCGTTTGTGGCGCCTGCACGGTGAGGGTGGACGGGGCCATCGTGCGTGGCTGCCTGATGCTGGCCGTCCAGTGCGACGGCTGCCGCGTGGAGACCATCGAGGGCGTGGCGGGCACGGGCGAGGTGTTCGATCTCCAGCAAGCCTTCGCGCGGGAGAATGCGCTCCAGTGCGGCTTCTGCACTCCGGGCATGCTGCTGACGGCCCAGGACCTGCTCTCGCGCAAGCCGTCGGCCAGCGCCCAGGAGATTCGCGAGGCGCTGTCGGGCAACTACTGCCGGTGCACCGGCTATCACGCCATCGTCGAGGCGGTGCGGAAGACCGCCGAGGGCCGGGGGCGCGCATGAGCCGGATCGAGCAGGGGCGGAGCTATATCGGCGAGAGCGTGGTCAGGCCGCAAACCGCGCGGCTTCTCGCCGGGCGGGGCGTGTTCACCGATGACGTGACGCTGCCCCGCATGCTCCACGTCGCCTTCGTGCGGAGCCCGCATGCCCATGCTCGCATCGTGTCGATCGACGCCGCGGAGGCGCGGGCGCTTTCCGGCATTGTCGCCGTCGTCACGGGCGAGGAGATGGCGCCCGTCTGCTCGGGCTGGGTCGGCACGCTCGCCCACTTTCAGGGGATGAAGTCGGCGATGCAGCGGCCGCTCGCGGTCGGCAAGGCCTCCTGGCAGGGCGAACCGGTGGCGGCCGTGGTAGCGGAGAGCCGCGCGCTTGCCGAGGACGGCGTGTCGCGCGTGCGCGTCGAATGGGAGCCGCTGCCGGCCGTGACCGATCCCGAGACCGCTCTCGATCCGTCAACGCCCGTGATCCACCCGGAGCTCGGCGACAACCTCGTTTTCAAGCTCGAGCTCGCGTCG
>Ga0315290_10003599_pt1 | contig 11078 bp, 8 predicted proteins | sample YL17G12_0_MG_FD_203627 | JGI IMG/M metagenome (GOLD analysis project Ga0315290, IMG submission 203627) | Sediment microbial communities from Yellowstone Lake, YNP, Wyoming, USA - YL17G12_0 | ecosystem: Environmental > Aquatic > Freshwater > Lake > Sediment | place: USA: Wyoming | collected...
GGATCTCGCGCCGTTTATCACCGAGGCTCTTGCGCATCGGGACCCAGAACGACGTGGCGTCGATGAGATGAACCTTGGCCCTACGCACCGGCGCCTTGCGGTTTGTCACGACCCACACGTAGGTCGCGATTCCCGTGTTGTAGAAGAGCTGCTCGGGGAGCGCGATCAGCGCCTCCAGCAGGTCGTTCTCCAGGATGAAGCGCCGGATCTCGCTCTCACCGCTGCCGGCATCACCTGTGAAGAGGGGCGACCCGTTCATGATGATGGCGATGCGCGAGCCCCCTTCCTTCGGCTCCTTGGCGTGCGCGAGCATGTGCAGCAGAAAGAGCAGTTGGCCGTCGCTGATTCTCGGAAGCCCCGGTGAGAAACGGCCTGCGGCGCCGCGTTCGTGCTCCGCACGCACGGTGTCCTCGTCGCGCTTCCAGTCCTTCCCGTAGGGAGGGTTGGCGATGAGGTAGTCGAACATCTGGCCGGCGTGCCGGTCGTTCGACAGGACGCTGCCGTACGCGATGTGGTCCGCGTCGCGGCCGGTGGGGTCCTTCATGAACAGGTCGGACTTCGAGATCGCCCATGTCTCGGGGTTCACCTCCTGGCCGAAGAGGTGGATCTCGGCGCCCTCATTGATCGCGGGCCTGAGCAGACCGCCGTTCTTCCGAAGGCCCACGGTGATGTGTTCCTTGGAGATCATCAGCATGCCGCCCGAGCCGCAGCACGGGTCATAAACCGTCCGGATCGCCTTCCTGGCGCGGATCGCCTTCTCATCACCGGCGAGCATGAGATCCACCATGAGATGCACAACATCCCGCGGCGTGAAGTGCTCGCCCGGATTCTCGTTCAGCGCTTCGTTGAACTTTCGAATCAGCTCCTCGAAGATCGTGCCCATCGTGGGGTTGTCGATCTTGTCCGGATGCAGCTCGACGTTCTTGAAACGCTCCAGCACCTGGAAGAGCAGCCCAGCCTCGTCGAGCTTGCTGATCGTGTTGTCGAGGTCGAACTTCTCGAGCACCTCGCGCATGTTCGGGCTGAAACCCGCGATGAAGTTGCGCAGGTTCGCCGCCAGGTGTGGCGCATCGGCGAGGAGCTTCTCGAAGTCATAGCGAGATGTGTTGTAGAACGCGAAGCCGGACGCCGCGCGCAACTGCGGCTCGAGGTTCTCGAGCTTGCCCTTGAACCTGGCCTGCGTCTCCAACACCTTCGCCTTCTTCTCCGCGAGCACGCAGTCGAGACGACGCAGGACGGTGAGGGGCAGGATGATGTCCTGGTACTTACCGCGCTTGAAGGTGTCACGGATGAGGTCCGCGACACCCCACAGGAAGCCGACGATCTCGCCGTGGTTCACTGAGTTCGCTCTCCGTTCTCGCGGGTGACGGCCGCCTCGTCATTGGGGCTGTTCAACATCCAATCGGTAATTGGCGTCGATTGCCCGACGGCATTCTCCCCCCTGGCGAGGTCGACGGCAAGCGTCATCACCGCAGCGGTTGGCGAAGTAGCAGCCGCCCATCAGCAAAAAGACCATTCCGCCGCCGCGCCGAAGGCGGCACCCATCGACCACGCGGACTCGTGTCAGCCGTCTCGTCAGACTCCTACAACGCGCGGCTCGACACCTGATAGCTCAGGTAGGCGACCGTCGCGCTGAGGACGGTGCCCCACGCGAGATCCACGACGGTCACCAACACGGGCCAGTCGCGCATCGTCGCCTGGTTGGTGAGGTCGTAGGTTGCGTAAGTGAGCAGCCCGAACAGCGCGCCGTAGCCGAGCGCGCGCGTGGCGCTGCCGGCCTCGAGCGCGGGCTTCACGGCGAAGAACACCAGCCCGCCGATGAACATCAGGTAGAACAGGACGGCCGCGCCCCAGTTCACCTCTGCGGCGAGCAGGTGGCCGATCTGCTGCCGGTAGAAGTTCTTCGCGACCACGCCCAGCCACACGAGATCGATGGCGAAGAAGATGCCCAGCGTGACGGCGTAGACTTGGAGAGAGCGTATCAGTGTCATAGTGCGGCTCCGTGGTTCCAGCTCTACGACGCCAGCGGAGCCGGTCCGGGTCCCGCCCGCGAAGGGCTACGCGGCTGTGGCGGGCGCGGGCGTCCGCTTGCGCCGGCGCATCCAGTCCTGCAGTTGCTCCATGTAGATATAGAAGATGGGGGTCACGTAGAGCGTGAGCGTCTGCGACACCACCAGGCCGCCGACGACCGCGAGGCCCAGCGGCCGCCGCGCTTCCGACCCGGCGCCCATCCCGAGCGCGATCGGCAGCGTGCCGACCAGCGCCGCGAACGTCGTCATCATGATCGGCCGGAAGCGCACGAGGCACGCATCGAAGATGGCCTCGGCCGGGGTCAGATCGTTCTGGCGCCGCGCCTCGATGGCGAAGTCGATCATCATGATGCCGTTCTTCTTCACGAGCCCGACAAGCATGATGACGCCGACGAAGGCGTAGATGTTCAGATCCTGCTTGAAGATCAGCAGCGTGAGCAGGGCGCCGAAGCCCGCCGCCGGCAGGCCCGAGAGAATCGTGATCGGGTGGATGAAGCTCTCGTAGAGGACGCCGAGCACGACATAAATCACGAAGATCGCCAGCGCGAGCACCCAGCCGAGGCCGGCCATGGAGTCCTGGAAGGCCTGGGCGGTGCCCTGGAAACTGCCCGTGACGGTGTCGGGCAGCGTCGCGCGCGCCGTCTCCTCGACGCGCGCCACCGCGTCTCCCAGGGCCATCCCCGGGCTCAGGTTGAACGACAGCGTCACCGACGGGGATTGCCCGTTGTGGTTGACCGAGAGCGGGCCCACGGTCTGCCGCGTCGCCACCAGCGCGGAAAGCGGCACCAGCTTGTTGCCCGGCGCCACCACGTAGAGCATGGAGAGCGCGGCCGGGTCGCGCTGGTAGCGCGGGTCGACCTGCAGGATGACCTGGTACTGGTCGTCGGCCGCGAAGATCTGCGACACCTGGCGCGATCCGTACGAGGAGAGCAGCGCCAGTTGCACCTGGTCCACCGTCAGGCCGAGCGCCGCGATCTGATCGCGGTTCAGGTCGACGGTGACCTGCGGATTGCGCAGTTGCAGATCCGACGTGACGGCCTCAATGCCGTCGACCTGCTTCAGGGCGGCCTCGAACCTGGGCGCTACGCGGTAGAGCTCTTCGGTGTCGGGATTCTGCAGCGAGTACTGGTACTGGCTGCGCGTCATCATCCCGCCGATGCGGATGGCCGGCGGGTTGGTGAGGAAGACGTTGATGCCCGGGATGCGCGAGAGCTTCGGCCGCAGCGCCTGGATGACCTGGTCGGCGGTGAGCGTCCGCGCGGCGCGCGGCTGCAGGTCGACGCTGACGCGTCCCGAGGAGGCACCGCCGAATCCCCCGACGTTGGCCGTGTAGCTGGCGACGTTCGGGTCGTTCTTGAGGACGTCCATCACGTCCTTCATGCGCGCGACGGCCGCGTCGAAGCCGAGGCCCTGGATGAACTCGACCTGCCCCTGCAACTGGCCGGTGTCCACGTTAGGAATGAACCCCATCGGGATGATCCGGAACAGGTAGACGGTGCCCACCAGCAACGCGGCCGACACCAGCATCGTCACGCCCTTGAATCGAATCGTCTGGCGCAGCGTCCACGCGTAGCCGCGAATCCAGAGGTCGAAGCCGGCCTCCATGACGTTGTAGAGCCAGCTGTGGCGCGTCGCGTGCGGCGCGGTGACGAAGCGGCTGGCGAGCATCGGCGTGAGCGTCAGCGACACGAGGCCGGACACGAGGATCGCCGACATGATCGTCACGGCGAACTCGTTCATGAGACGTCCCACGACGCCGCCCATGAAGAGCACGGGGATGAACACCGCCGCCAGCGACAGCGTCATGGACACGATCGTGAAGGCGATCTCCTTCGATCCGTCGAGCGCGGCCTGCAGCCTCGGCTTCCCCATCTCCAGGTGACGGACGATGTTCTCCAGCATGACGATGGCGTCGTCGACGACGAAGCCGACCGACAAGGTGAGCGCCATCATCGAGAGGTTGTCGAGGCTGTAGCCAAAGACGTGCATGACGGCGAACGTGCCGACAATCGAGAACGGCAGGGCAAGGCTCGGGATGATCGTGGCCGAGATATTGCGCAGGAACAGGAAGATGACGAGCACGACCAGACTGATGGTCAGCAGCAGCGTGAACTTCACGTCCTCGACCGACTCGCGGATCGGCTGCGCGCGATCGCTGCGGATCCGCAACTGCACAGCCGCCGGCAGCTGCGCCTCGAGGTCGGGCAGCAGCGCCTTGATCCGGTCGACCACCTCGACGGTGTTGGTGCCGGGCTGACGCTGGATGGCGAGGTAGATCGCGCGGGTGCCGTTGTACCAGCCCGCGCTGCGCTCGTTCTCGACGCCGGCGTAGACGTGCGCCACCTCGTTCAGCCGAACCGGGCTGCCGTTCCGATACGCGACCACGATCGACTCGTAGTTCTCGGCGGCCAGCAGCTGGCCCGACGACTGGATCACGAAGTTGCGATCGGGTCCGTACAGCGTGCCCGTCGGCCGGTTGACGTTGGCGGAGGCGATCGCCTGCGCGATCTGGTCGATCCCGATCTGCCGCGAGGCGAGCTGCAGCGGGTCGGCGTCGATGCGCACCGCGAACTTCTGCGACCCGAACAGGTTGACCTGCGCGACCCCCGTCACCATCGAGAGCCGCTGCGCCAGGATGTTCTGGGCGTACCGATCGAGCTGCACCAGTGGCAGCGTCGGCGAGCTCAGCGTGAGGAACAGCACGGGCGAGTCGGCCGGATTCACCTTCTGGTACGAGGGCGGTGACGGCATGCCTGGCGGCAGCTGGCGCTGCGCCCGCGCGATCATCGACTGCACGTCCTGCGCCGCCGCGTCGATCGATCGGCTCAGGTCGAATTGCAGCGTGATGCTGGTGTTGCCGAGGCTGTTGGACGAACTGATCGAGGTCACCCCGGCGATCGTCGCGAACTGCTTCTCGAGCGGTGTGGCCACCGAGGCGGCCATCGTCTCAGGACTCGCGCCCGGCAGGCCCGCGTTCACCTGGATGGTCGGGAAGTCGACCGTCGGCAGGTCGCTGACCGGCAGCAGCCGGTAGCCGAGGATCCCGAAGATCAGGATCGACAGGACGAGGAGCGTCGTGGCGACGGGGCGGCGGATGAACGGTTCGGCGACATTCATGGTCCGGTCCCCGCCCTAACGGCTACGCCCGGACGGCGACCCGGCGCCCCTGGGTCCGCGCGACTCGCCGCCCTGCGCCGCGCCGGCTTCCATCACGCGCGCGCCCGGCGTGAGCCGCAGGTGGCCGTCGGTCACGACGACGTCGCCCGCCGCGATGCCTTCGGCGATCACCACCTCATCGCCCTGCTGCCGCGCAACCGTCACCTTGCGCAGGTCGACGGTCTTGTCGGCCTTCACGACGTAGACGAATTGCCCGTCCTGGGACGCCTGCACGGCGGTAGCCGGCACCACGATGGCGTCGGACGAGGTCGTCAGGTTCAGCGTCACGCGCACGAAGGAGCCCGGCCACAACTGCCGGTCGGCGTTGGCGAAGGTGCCCTTGAGGCGGATCGTGCCCGTGGAGGCATCCACCGTGTTGTCGATGAAGGTCACCGTGCCCGTGGCCGCTACCGTCGAGGACACGTCTGGTTTGGCCGAATCGGGCAGCGCTGCCACGACCGAGAGCGGCGCCTTGGCCTGGTAGCGCTGGATGTCGCGGAGGAACCGGCCCGGCACCGAGAAGGTGACGTAGATCGGCGCGATCTGCTTGATGACGACCAGCGGCGTCGTGTCGTTGGCGCGAATCAGATCGCCGATGTGGACGCCCAGGGCGCCGGTGCGGCCGCCGATGGGCGCGGCGATCTCCGTGTACGCCGTGTTGACGCGCGCCGTTTCGATGGCGGCCTTGTCGGCCTCGATCGTGGCGTTGAGCGCCTCCACGGTCGCGCGCTGGCTCTCGAACTGGTCCTTCGAAATCAGCCCGCGCTGGAAGAGCGTCTCGTTGCGCGCCTGCTGCGACACCAGGTTCTTCAGCGTGGCCGTATCGCGGGCCAGGGCCGCCTGGGCCTGCAGCATCGCCGTCCTGGACTGGCGCGAGTCCAACGTGAACAGCGGCTCGCCCTGCTGCACGTCCCGGCCTTCGGTGAAGTGGATGGCCGTCAACTGGCCCGTGACCTGCGACCGGATGTCGACGCTCGACATGGCCTCGGTCACGCCGACCGCCGGCACGGTGACCGGCATCGCCTTGCGGACCGCCGTCGCCGTCACGACCGGGACCGGGCCGCCACCGCGGCCGGCTCTCCCGCCACGTCCGCCGGGTGCGGCCCCAGGACCCGCGTCTGTGCCGGGGGCGGAGCACGAGGCGGCGGCGAGAGACAATGCAAGAAGGACGGCTACGTTGAGGGCGGATTTCTGCATAGGGTTCTGAGGTCGGGGCCTCATCTAGGCTACGACGGCCGGGCGGTATCGCTTACCGCCGGTACCGCTACACACCTCGCGGTCGCGATCGGCCGCCGCACGCAGGTCATGGATCAAACGGTGTTAGGACATCTTCACACAGGCGGCGGATCCGGAACACTCGAATCATGCCACGAACCGGCGTGCGCGGCGGGGCACGCTACGGTAGCAGTCGGTCCGGGCTCGACCATTTCACGAACGCCTCCCCGTCCCGGCGTCCGAGATCGTAGGCGAACTGCAACCCGTCGGCGTTCGTGTAGTCCCAGGCGCTCACGGGGATCTTCATCGACGGCTGGACGTAGGTGCGCCCGGGGATACTCGGCAGCGCCGGATACCGCCGCGTCAGCATGACCAGCGTCTCGCCCGGCGCGTCATCGAGGGCGCACACCGGCACGTTGTCGACGACGCCGCCGTCCAGGACGTAGCGCCCCTTCCACGTCAGCAGCGGCGTCATCGGCGGCGAACAGGACGAGGCGAGGATGAGATCCGCCAGCGCCTCCGGCGTCGCGCACGCGCGCACCGACACGATCTCGGGCCGAAAGCCGATGGCCTGGGGCGTGGTCGGATGCACGACCCGCCGGACGCGCTTGTCGAAGTTGTAGGCCGCCGCCGCCGCAAGGAAGCCCGTGCGCGGCCCGAGCCAGGGCGGCATGTGCCCGAGCAGCATCCGGATGTCGGGACCGGCGTGTACCCTGGTCAGCGTCCCGGGATCGAACAGGTCCAGCACGGCCTTGCGGTACATGCGCGCGTGCGGAAACACCGGGTCCTTCCCCAGGATGTTGCGCGGGTACCAGTTCCGGGGATTCGCGCGCGTGGCGGCCTGGAAGAGGCGCAGCGCTTCCTCGCCAATCCCGGCGTTGAGCGCGCAGGCGATGGCCCCGGCGGCACTGACCGCCGCGATCTGGCGCGGCGCCAGCGCGAGCGGCCCCTGCACTTCCCGCCAGAAGCCGGCGTGCCAGAAGCAGCGGCTGCCGCCGCCGGCAAAGACGACGCTCTCGAATCTCGGTAGATCAGGGCTGGTCATGGCGTGCGGCGGGCCTACTCGGGAATGAGCGAGAACCCCTCGCGGCGCGCCGCCTCACGCAGCCGATCGTCGAGGCACGCGAACGCTTCGCCGTGGGATTGCTCTTCACACCACACCAGGGCCGCGCCCAGTTGCAGGGCGTCGGCCGCGCGCAGGGGGTGGGCGCCAACCAGCCGGCCGGCCCGGCGCCGGACCTCGTCGGTGGGCGACACCGTGTCGGCATCCTCGACCAATGCGCGAAGCCGGCCCAGCGCCTCGGTCAGGAGCGCGGGCGGCACCGGGTTCTCGCGGTGACGGCGGTAGATGGCCGACAGGCACTCGACCGGTGTTCCCCACCACAGCGTCACCTCGCGATCGGCGGCGAGCCGCTCGGTGAGCGTGGCTGAGCGCGCTTCGGGCAGCAGGACCGGGATGATGGCCGAGGTGTCCCAGAACACCTTACGTCCCCTCGCCGCGTTCGGCCATGAGGGCGGCCAGCACGTCGCCGCCTACCGCCTCGCCCGTGGGCGGCGCCTGCAGGGCGCGGCGCACGCGGCCCTTGCCGGGCTTGACCGCGCCGGCCTTGGCGAGCCGGTCACGACGGGTCGCCCGTCGCTCTCCGACTTCCAGCCCGGTCAGGCGCGCCACCGGCACCCCGCGCTCGGTGATGACCACCTCGTTGCCGGCCTTGACGCGCCGCACGAACTCGCTCAGGCGGGCCTTGACGTCGGCGATGCTGGCGGCTGTTCTCATGTGACCATCATGGTCATGACAGATGGACCTGTCAAGGCTTCTCTGGACGCGTCTCTGGACGCGTCCGGCGGAGGCCAGCGCCGCCAGGGAATGACATATATCCACGCATGAAGATGTATAGATAATTCTTCTTGACATCGCGTTTCGACGTCCCTACAATCACCTGCAGATGTTGACCCGCGTCCTGTCCACGCCGTCCGCGATGATGGCTCGCCTGTGTGCGATGCGGAGCCCCCGCATCGGTGGGAGGCTCGTGTCGGGTCCGTAGTCGTCACAACGGTCAATCGAATCCGAACCACACCCGCCGAGCTGGAGAGCCAGTCGGCGGGTTTTTTGTTGTCTGCGCGCGGCCATCACCCCTGGTGCGGCGCGCGAGTGAAGGTGGGTCGCATGACAGCCTCGCGGATCGAATGCGGCGTGCTTGGCGCCACCGGGATGGTCGGGCAGCAACTGGTGCGCCGCCTCGACGGCCATCCCTGGTTCCGTGTCACATGGCTATGCGCCAGCGAACGGTCGGCGGGACGGGCCTACGGCGACGTGCCGTGGTTGCTGGCATCTCCCATGCCCGACGCCGTGCGCGCACTCAGGATCGACAGCCCCTCGTCGACTCGCGCGCCGCAGCTCGTGTTCTCGGCCCTGGACGCGGCGGCGGCGGTCACCCTCGAGCCTGCGTACGCGGCGGCGGGCCACGTCGTGGTCAGCAATACCCGGACGCACCGGCTGGACGCCGACGTGCCGCTGGTCGTCCCCGAGGTGAACGCCGACCACCTCGCCCTGATCCGGCGGCAGCGCGAGGTGCGCGGGTGGCGCGGCGCGATTGTCACCAACCCGAACTGCTCGACCGTCTTCCTCGCCATGGTGCTGGCCGCCCTGCGCCCGTTCGGGGTGCGCCGGGTCATCGTCACGACCCTGCAGGCGCTGTCCGGCGCCGGGTATCCGGGCGTGCCGGCCTGGGACGGGCTGGGCAACGTGATCCCCTTCATTGACGGCGAAGAGGAGAAGATCGAATCGGAGACCGTGAAGATTCTCGGATCGCTCGAGGATGCACGGATCGTGCCCCACAACGCGGCGGTCAGCGCGCAGGCGACACGCGTGGCCGTCCTGGACGGGCACACCGAGTCGATCGCCATCGAGTTCGACCGTCGCCCGGCCATCGACGCCATCGCGACGGCGCTGCGGGAGTTTTGCGGACGTCCGCAACACCTCGGACTGCCCTCGGCCCCGGCCGCGCCCGTGCTCGTGCTCGACGAACCGAACAGACCGCAGCCCAGACTCGACGTCGACCGCGCAAACGGGATGGCCGTCTGCGTCGGCCGCGTGCGACCGTGCCCTGTACTCCACGTGAAGCTGGTCGCGCTGGGTCACAACACGATTCGTGGCGCCGCGGGCGCTGCCATTCTCAATGCCGAACTGCTGGCCGCAGACGGCTGGCTGGACGAGGGAGGCGCGCGATGGTCGTCCTGAAGTTCGGCGGATCGTCGGTGGCTGATGCCCCGGCACTCGCCCGTGTCTGCGCGATTGTGGCTTGTGAGCGGCGGCGCCGCGTGGTGGTGGTGTCGGCGTTGGCGGGCGTCACAGACACGCTGCTCGAGGTGGCGCAGGACGCCTCCGCCGGCCGCGCCGATGCGGCGCGCGCGCGCGTGGCAGACGTGCGACACCGCCATGCCGCGCTCGCGTGGCGGATACATGACGCAGCCGCGCGGGATGCGTTGCTCGCACAACTCGATGACGTCTGGGCCGCGCTCGACGCGAGCGTGAGGGCCGCCTCCGCCCTGGGCCGCCTGTCCGCCGCGGCCAGCGATGCCATCACCGCCTCCGGCGAACTCGCGAGCAGCCGCCTCGTGGCGGCGGTGCTGGCGCAGGCGGGAATGCCGGCGGTCTGGGTCGATGCGCGGACGGTCGTGGCCACCGACGCGCGGCACACACAGGCCGTTCCCGTCCAGGACGAGACCGCGGGTCGTGCGCGCCAGTTCCTGCGCCCGCTCCTGGACGGGCAGGCCATTCCCGTCCTGGGCGGCTTCGTGGGCGCCGCGCCGGACGGCGCCACCACCACACTGGGCCGCGGGGGATCGGACTTCTCGGCTGCCCTGATCGGGGCATGTCTGGACGCCGAGGAAATCCAGATCTGGACCGATGTGGACGGCATGCTGACCGCCGATCCTCGCGTGCTGCGCCAGGCGCGGCCCGTGGCGCGGTTGAGCTTTGATGAAGCGTCAGCCCTCGCCCACTTTGGCGCCAGGGTGCTGCACCCGGCTACCGTGAGGCCGGCGTACGAGCGGAACATCCCCGTCCGCATTCTCAACTCGCGTCGGCCCGCCCACCCCGGCACGGTGATCAGCCGGCACGCCGGCGCGCGCATCGCACCGCTGGCCGGACTCGCCTGCCTCACGGGCATCAGCCTGATTGACGTCGCCCTGCCGGGGGGCGCGGATCGTACCCGCGCGCTGGCGGGCGTCTTCGAGGCGTGCGCGGCGGCACAAGCCGACGTCTACCTGGTGGCCCTGGGCGACACCCGCGTGTCGATCGCCGTTGGTGGTGATGCCGCCAGACTCAAGCAGGCGCTCGACGCCGTGACGCCGTCAGTGGTGGTGCACCGGCGTGAAGAGTGCGCGCTGCTGGCGGTGGTCGGTGCCGGACTGGCCAACCGGCGTGTGCGTAGCGCCGAGGTCCTGGCCGCCCTCGATCGCGTGCCGCTGCACGCGGTCTCCGAATCCGTGAGCGAGGGCCATGTGGCCGTCGTGCTGTCACGCGCCGATCTCTCGCGGGCGGTGGCCTGTCTGCATGCGCGCTTCTTCGAACGCGCGCCAGCACCGCTCATCGAGGACGGGTCCGAAATCCAAACGCACGTGAACCCGGCGGGCGAACACGCGGCAACCCGGGCAGGTGTGCGGTGAGCGGCT
>Ga0315290_10003601_pt1 | contig 11077 bp, 10 predicted proteins | sample YL17G12_0_MG_FD_203627 | JGI IMG/M metagenome (GOLD analysis project Ga0315290, IMG submission 203627) | Sediment microbial communities from Yellowstone Lake, YNP, Wyoming, USA - YL17G12_0 | ecosystem: Environmental > Aquatic > Freshwater > Lake > Sediment | place: USA: Wyoming | collected...
TTAGTATTATCAAAAAATTTGGCAGGGGTGCCGTCGATAGTAATTCCTAACTTCAATTCAATCTGTGGATCATTACTAGGATTTTTAATACGATAATTAGAAAATTTTTTTACGAAGTCGGAGGCGTTAGGGAATAAGGCATAAACACTTTCGATTTCTTTAGTCGTAAGGTTAAATTCTTTAACAGCAATCTCAAACGCCGTTATAAGAGAGGTATTTTTAAAATAATATTCTAGCGCTTTATGCACAGTAGAACCAATTACTGCCTCAGCTGTTGTTACTACACCCTTTTCTTTTTCCACATACTTCCTGTGAAATTTGTATGGACAAGTTTTTGCTGTTTCAGCTTTACTCATAGACCAGGGTGCGTGTTGTAATACAAATTTGGACAGAAGGGACTTCGGAATCAGTACAGACATAGTAATTCCTTTTTTTGCGGATAAACACAATAGCAACAAAGACAGACTGTACAACAACAGCCTGTCTTGTTGCTACTGAAATCTTACTTTTTACATTTCGGTGGGTGCAACATCCCCATCGGAAGTGTCACCGACATCCGCAGTGTGTGATATTTCAAGAGATGTACGCGATGCGGATTCATGATGTTGTCTATAAATAGACGCAAGTCCCGGATAAACAATTTTACTATTGAAAAAGATTGACAAGAGTTCCACAGCCGGATACAGCGCGGTATCAACCATTCCTACTGCTTCTGATATCATTACGTGATATTGTGTATTTTTGATTTTATTATCTTTTTTCGCAGCGGTCAATTTAAACCACCTGGACCACAGTTCTTTATCGTTATTAACTTTAGAATATATGGATGCACCTGCTGGTGTTGAAGTTTTGGAAAACCTAACGAGTGCAATATCTTGCAAATTATCACGCAGCATTACGATAACTACGTCTTGAGCACAGTTACTACGTTCAGCCTTACTCTTCCATGGGCGGTGAAAACATGTAGCACATTCACCGAATGAGGACCCTACGATACGGTCCATAGAAGAGCATAATGGGTTTCCACGTTTTCCATCTGATTCTTCTTCAGATGGCCACATGGTATGTCCTGTCCATACGGCTAAGACTAGTCCGGTAAAATCCGGCCCTACTATCTGTCCATCAGACAAATAATACTCGCCTAGAAACATCTTAGCGGGTCGATTTGGGTCAGATCCTACGCCGTGATTAAGTCTGAGTTCAATCATTTGTGTAGCAGTAGCGCCAATCGATCCTAATTTTTTTTTAAATAAACGCTTGAAAATTTCTTTTACCGCGACTCCGTATGCGTCTGGGAGCGCAGCGGTAAGCTTTACTAAATCAACATTCTGTAAGTATTCAGTGAGCTGTACAATATCGCCTCCATATGTCTTAGCAAACAATGGGTTGTCTGTAAGTAAGTTAGCCAGATTATCTGTACTGGCAATTGGAGTAACATGCGTTAGTGATACTGCTAGGGCATCAGTTGCCATCGTCTCAGGCATCGCAATCTCTGCTTCGTCGGTAGCAACTGGGACAACACTGGAGGCTGTCGTAACCACTGGTGGCACCGTTTCCGGTGATTCTTTGACTGTTGTTTTATCTTTAGCCACGTTAATTCTCCTCCCTCAAGCCTAGAACATAATCTACGGCCCAAAGGGCTCCTTCCATGAATTTTGTTTTGTCTTTGGTAGTGGTTTTACGTAATTTCTCAACCCACACAGACGCCGTAGACAAAAGCGTATCTTTGCTGAGCATACGTGACGCTTTCTTAACTTCAGCATCAGCATAATCAAAGACTTTAATGTCTTTTTTATTCTTTTTGTGTGCGGCTCCACCTACACGCTTTACCTCAGGAGCCCTTTTACCCGCCGATACAGCTTCTTTTACCTTTTTCTCTTGTTTACGCTCAAGATAGGTATCTATTTTATTTTCTACGATTGCAATGGAAGTACCAGCCAATAAATCCAGTACTGTTTTTTCATAAAATTCAGGATCAATTTTTGGATTAATCTTGTTGATAATCCTAAACGCTATCAATGGAATAGTTTCTTTTTCTAAAGCATCTAAAAGGCGCGGATCGTGCTTTAATGCTAAAGTATATTGTGAAATATTACTCGCAGTCCGACCCAGTGCTTTAGCTACATCTGCGATAGAAATGCCTGATTTAACTAAGAGATCACACTGCATAACTAATTCATAGGTGGTGTGTTCTTCACGACACACATTAACAGCTAAAGCCGTTAATGTTGTATTCTGATCTTCTTGATCTTTAATAATCACAGGTGCTGTCTTTAAACCCAGCATTTGGCGCGCAAGAAAACGCCGCCGACCTTCTACTAACTCAGTTTGACCATTTGGGCCGATGGATAACAAAAGAGGTAATAATTGCCCTTGAGTCACAATACTCTCACTCAGTTCTTTAATGCCGCGGGCTTTCTTTCTATTCCAAAGTACGGGTAAAATAATTTGTGACATAGGATAATCTGCTACATACATTCCGCCATCATTACCTGCTTGGTCAGCTATAATAGCAGATGCTTTCTCCATTTTAGGTTTCTCGGCTTTAGGCTTCTCTGGGTTAACCTTAACAGCTTTCTCTGTCTTAGCTACTTTTTCTTTCTCCGCTTTTAACTGTGCTGCGTTGGTCTTAGCTTTCTTACGCGCTTTCTCCTTTTCTTTTTGAACCGTTGGATTAGGTTCTTTATGTGCCTTTTTTACGGGAGACACAGGTTCAACCAGTGTCCCAGGGTCTATTATATTAGACCCAATAAGTTTCTCGTCCATAACTCTCCTTCTCTAGCGCTCGAAAGGCGCCGTCCCACATACGGGACAATATTGTGGCGGTAAATTAGCAAGGTCGTACGTAATAGCTGTTCCACAAATTGGGCAATACGTACCTACAATAGACTTGCTAGTTGAATTAGTAGCAGTCTTGATGAGTTTGGGGTCTTCAACTACTACTCCGACCTTTTCCATTATTTCCTCGCTTTTTTCTTTGGACTGGCTACGACGTCTGCTACCGATTCGTTATTCCCTTCAGGAGCTTCGGGGTCATAGTGGTCAGCGTGAGGATCAGCGGTTACGGCTACAGCTTCTCCTTTAGGCTTACGCACTTTTAGCGCCTTGGGAGCGGTCATAAAAATTTCAGACAGCAACCCATTAACGCGGGATACGCAGCCAGTGAGTCTCTGAGCATCAGCGGTTCCTGTGCACAAATCATTTAATGCGGTTACTTCATACGTGCCGTCAGGTTGTTTAATGCCAAACAACATAGCAATACCAGCGCCGTTAGGCGTCGCCTCCAGCGCTGCTTTGATGTCTTCGACAACAGTAATTCTCGCAGCAGCTTCTTCCGTTTTTTCGGTGTGTATTTCAGCTGCTTCATTCCAGCTAACTTCATGGCTGGTGACGCGCTGACAGCGTCCACACGTTTCTTTTAATACAACTTTCATTTCACTCATGTTTTACACTCCTTTTTGTTAGTGCTGGTATTAAAATGTACCAGCTAAAGTCACTAAACAGGCACCGGTAAGTGGGCCTGGAATACCATCTACGACTAATTTATCTTCGTGCGTTTGGTTCCATTTTAGCTGAAATAACCGCACTGCATTTTTAGTTGCTTTATCCATAACACCAGATACAGTTAATCTAGGGGTAGTTCCGATTGTGTTTAAGAGCGTTTGTATACGATCAATTGGTAACGTTGTGTGAGCAGGTTCGTCGGTGGCTTGCCCACGATCAAACGCATCGGTATTTTCAATATGTGCCGTGAGGGTAATAGGTTTACGCTCTTCAGGCGGGACAAAATCTTCTAACCGCTGAACTAAAGACATTTCTTGAACTGGCTCGGGGGAAAAAGCATTCTGATTGATTTCGTCAAAAGGCCATAGAGGACCCATATCAAATTTATGTGGATTCCACTCTGTATGTTGAGACATGCGACTTAAATCGAATCGATCTGGTAAAGCAGCTATAACTACACGCTTAAGGATAATAGAAGCAATAATTTGGTCTTGCGTGAAGGGCATCATAATTTTTGCCCCGCGAAAGGGTGTAGCTAACACAACGGGTGCTAACTCTTGTACCACCGAAGCAGGGATATTTCCGATAGCACCTTTAAAGTGCATCCCGGATGCATCTGACACAGATTCTACAGGGCCTACGTTTACATACTCAATGCCAATTGAATCTTTATTGCGTGCAGGGACATGCCACGCAGCGTGGCAAAGGGGTATGATGTAAAAGGGTAATCCATGAAACCCCATTACGAAGTGCGTAGAAGCTTCTGCGAGATGCATTGTCCCGTCTTCTGCTTTTTTATTTAAACCGGCACTGAACCAGTTTAAGGTAGACCAATGATTATACCCACCAGTAAAGTGGTCTACCCACCATAAGTGATTCACATTCTGCAATGTATTTTTGTAAAACTGTACTGTAGGGTAGTTTTTAGCTAAAACTGCAGAGTTTGCTTTAATGCGCTTATGTGAATCCAAAAACAATAGATTTAGAAGATCGATAGCCGCTTCGCGATCTAGTATTTTCTTGTGGGCGGCTTCCCATAGCGCAGCAAGGTTACTTGTGTCTGTTGAATCTACTAGTGCCCAGAGTGTTTTCTTCGGCATCTTCATGTAATCGATAATTTCTTTTGTGTTAGACATGTCCCTACTTTCGGCATAAGCCATAAAACCCGCAGAACTTGGGTGTACAGTTCCACCCCGTCGGGTCACAACGAGGAAATACACCCTTTTTAATCCACATAGCAATTTCTTCTACGTCTTCGATTAAAATATTAATCTCACTACGAGTACGAAAGACTTCTTTACGAATATACTCTACTCCAACCTTACGTGGGATAAGAAAATCAAATCGAAGTTTATTTGTTTTTTCTGCGATTGCGTAAAAGTCTAATTGCACATCGTAGTCCAATTTTTGCTGTGACCACATTTTAGCTGTCGTCTTTAAATCGACAACTGTATTCGTTGTATTTTCGATAGGTCTACCTGCTTTGTCCAATAAATCGATAACACAACGGACAGGAACTGTGCCCACGTTGAAGGCATATGTTTTTTCTACCGCTACAGGTTCAATAAGTGGAACCGCTTTTGTGTAGTATTCATAAATCCCCTGTAGGGACGCATCTTTTAAGGCGCCGGGAGTAAGACCCGCTTCTGTCCAGTCTGCTGCTTCAAATTCTTTACTATTTTTATCTACAGCATCTACTACAGAATCTTTAACTTGTTCATAAGTCATTAATGTAGAATGTTGAATAGTGTGATTATGGATATCTTCAGCACCTTTATGTATAGCAGTACCCTTAATCATCGCTACACTAGGACGGCGCACCATTTCTTTAATATATGCATACTCAAATTGTCTCGGACATCGCCGATACATCATAATACCCGATGGCGACAGTACTCCCTTAGGCAAGTCTGGGTCTAAAAAATTTTCTGGGTAAATGAATACCCGTTCAGGTTTTACGATTTCTCCAACTTCTTCATCGTCTGACATGTACACTCCTACGACTTACGGCGTTATTATGGCCGCCGTTTACCAACTGAATACAATAATTCTTCAGCAGTTACTTCTGGTGGTTCTTCAAACTCATTACCTACTAGAGGTCGACGTTGCTCTATTAAGGACGCATTTATGGATAAAAGTTTCTCCATATCTTCATTTGTAGTTGTCGAAGGTTTAGTAGCCGCAATATTTACAAAGTCTTGTCGGGTAGTTACCTTCGTGGGTGTTTTAAGTGCGGCTAATAATACACTCAAGTCTACGTCGTTTAATGTTAATCCTTCCATAGTAATCACTATTGTGGAGGATTCGATTGGTGTGTTTAAAGCTTTACTTAATAAAGTTGCGATGTCGTTAACTGATAACGTGATTTGCATATAGGCTCCTTGCGGTAGGGTACACTCCTAACCTAGAACGCGTGTTTTTGTTATTTCTCTTTTTACTCGTGATGTCAATACGCATTTCGAACTCCACACCACAATATTTTCTTTTAAGCATTCAGTATATCGAGTGCATATTAAACAATTAACGCGTTTAGTTAATAATGTAGAGATATTTTCTTTACTCTGTAACGCCATTAACTGTTGCGTTTCGACGGTACCCGGGGCACACAAATCATAAACTACAGTTTTCTGCTCTTGACCTATTCGGTAATTACGCGCCAATGATTGATTACGACTATCTAGTGACCAATCGCGGCTGTAATAGATCATATAAGCTGCTGAATTTAGGGTAATACTAATACCTGTCTTAATTTGAGCTACATAAACTAAACATTCTGGATCTTCATTAAACGTGTTCGCGTACTCCTGTACGTGCTTAGAGTTTGAACCATCAACTCGCACGTGTTTAAGGCGTAACTTTGTTAACATTTCAACTATGTTATCTAGTTCCTCTACCATGACTGCCCAGATAATAACTTTTCCGCTAATTGTAATATCTTCTACAAGCTCGCGTAAAGCAATTAATTTTGGATTATTAGCATAACGAGCAGCTACGCGTTCTGGCATATCTTGAAGGTCTCGCATAACACACTTCACCGTACCAGGCCGTATAAAATTAGTAACACATTTATAGACGTGTAAACAGGTATCGCACACATCTTCGTGTGTGGGATAATAAATAAAGCCGCTACATAACTGCAATAATTTAGTAACACGAACAGCTCCATTAGCTATCTCTAATATTTTTGTATTAGTAGAACTAGAATTAATTGCGTTAGGGTCTCCAATCTCTACTTCCCAGTCAGTAACCGCTAAATTATAATCAATTTTTTGAGAAGAATTTAATTGATAGTGAATTGTAATAAATTGTCGTTCCGGTAAATCAACACAATCAGCTAATTTTCTAACACTGGAAATCATAGCTAAACGTCCGTTGAGTCTGTCTAATTCTTTATACCCTACAACAATATGTTTATTGTGAGGGTCTTTAACTACGTGTCGATTACAAAAATGATAGTATGATTCTTCCATCATCGCGGGAGAAACACATTTTAATTGTGGGTATAAATCACGAGGATCTCCTTGGACAAACGTACCCGATAATAAATAACGACGTTTAGCTGTGTTAGCTAACTGTAAGACAGCTAATGTACGAGCACTATCGTGTGTTTTTATCCTGTGGGATTCATCTAATACCACAGTATCATAGGGATAATCCGAAATCCACTGAGGGTTATCGGTTACGTAGTTATCGATCTGGACCTCTATGTCTGCGCTCGGAGTTCCTGCTAACCACTGTTCGATGTATTCTACCTGCCGTTTTCCTCCATTTATTTTTAGTAATGCGCGCTTCAATGGGGGGTGTATTACCATATTATGAAGCTGGCAAAGTTTAGCTGCAGCTAGCGAGATATGAGGATTACCAAATGTAGTAGCGGTGTCGTAAGGGACAACTAGAATATTACAAATAGTGTGTATAGCAGATTTTAACACTTTAAACTTATTTTTTGTATCGGAGTACATTGTGAAGATGTGTAAGTGTGGTGCGTGTTTTTGGGCTTCAGCGACCCAATTAGCAACAGCGATAACAGGACAGATAACTAATGCTTTACTTTTTAAAATAGTTAATGCGTCCAACACAATTTTTGTTTTCCCTGTTCCCATATCCCACTGTAAAATCCATCGCCAATTACACAATAATTCAGCAATACCTTCGTATTGATGTTCTAAGCATTTTGTGTGAAATGCGTAAGTGTGTACTTCATCCAGCCAGGTAGTAAGATTTTTTTGTTCCGTTATCCACGCATGAGCCAATGGAGAAAAGGTAACTTCTGGGTCTATGCAAGGGATGTCTTTAACCACATAATTTAATAGAGGAGTAAAACCCGGAAAATACCAGGTTTTGTTAGTTTTAATATATTGAGCCCCAAAAACCCTATTCCATCTTGGAGAACTATCCTGTATAAATAGAAGTGGCGTTTTTAGGTTAATATCTGTAATTTGTATTTGCACTGTGAGCTCCTTTGTGCGATGGCATATAATTAGATTAAGGAGAAAAAAATGTCGAGTGATCCGTTTCAAATAGCCGCATCAAGTTCGACGGGATTACACCCGAGTCCTTATAGTAACTACGCACAAAATTTTACACCAAAAGACCTTAAGTCTTTGTTTAAATTTTGCGAGTATCTATTTTATAATTCTCCGCACATCTATGCGGCATTGAGAAAATTTGGGGAATACCCTATTACTACGATAACGTATGATACAGAGAACCTTGCCTTAAAACAGAAACATGAATTTGTGCTAGAAAAAGTATTAAAGGTGCGTAGTTTATTAGTCCAGTATACCTTAGATAAATACGTCTATGGTAATACCCTTATCAGTATGTACCAACCGTTTATGCGTTACCTTAGTTGTCCTAACTGTAAAATTTTGTCGCATATTAAGAGCCTAGAGTATAAATATGATGCAGCAAAAGTTTCTTTTCAATATAAGTGTCCTGAGTGTAAAAAATCTGTAACAGCAACAAAGACATATATTACTGATAAAAAACAACCCTTACCTCGGCGAATAGTTTTTATCCGCTGGGACCCTAAACTAATAGATATTGATTACAACGCAATCACAGGCGAAAGTGACTATTATTACACCCTACCACCTAAATTACGTAGTCAAATTCTTAAAGGTAATCCTAGTATCATAAATACTTTACCGTTAGGGTTTCTAGATGCGGCTAAGAATTCGGATAAGTTTCTCTTTGCTAAAGGGGCTATTTATCACATGAAGGTAGGGGGGCCTGCCGGCATTTCTCCTGAGTGGGGATTGCCGCCTCTTTTAAGTGTAATGACGCGATTTAATCATGTAGAAATCCTACGTAAGTCTAATGAAGCTATTGCACTGGATCACATGGTTCCATTCCGAGTCCTACACCCGGCGCAAGCTACTGGCGGGGCAGACCCTATAGTCCAAATGTCCATGACGAAATGGGCAGACAGCATGAAAGCTAACGTCAAAAAATGGCGTGAAGATCCCCTCCATATCATGTATTCACCAATTCCGTTAGGGTCAACTCAAATGGGTGGCCAGGGACGTGCGTTATTAACTTTAGGTGAAGTACAAGAATCTGAAAAAAGCATTGTCGCAGCCTTAGGTGTTCCCATTGAATTCTTGTATGGTGGTTTAACGGGCGCTGGTATGTCTGCAACCCTCCGAATGATTGAGAATCAATTAGAAACGCATATTCAAGATCTATTAGATGTCCTGCAGTGGATGGACGATAGTTGTGCTAAATTTTTAGGGTGGGAACGCTTAGACGTAGGTATGACACCATTTAAGATGGTAGACGACGATACTTCTAAAGCTACGGTTCAGAATATTTGGATGCAAAGTACCATACAAGGTAAGCCATTAATTTCCGATAGTACTATCTTAGAACTCTATGATTTAGACCCTGAAAAAGAACAAGCAAAAATTAAACAAGAAACATTAAACGGAATTCGCGCACGTATTACAATTGAAAGAGAGACTAAGAAATTAGAGAATAGCTTAATGGTGCAAGTGCAGGCTGAGATGGCACAACAGGGTAGTGGTGCTCAGTATGACACCAAATCTATCACAGACCAAGCGCAACAGATAGCAGAGCAGTTATCTGGCTTAGATGAAGGAATGCGTCGAAGTCAATTGAATGCTATGAAATCTCAAGATATTGTAATGTATTCAGTAGTAACTGAGATGCTACAACAGCAGAATAATGTACAAACCCAGCAAGCCAAATCGCAAGTAGGAGTGTAACTTATGACAACAGATAAATCCGGATTTAATTTTGTTGCTATTGCGCAACAGGCAAGATCTCTACGTCCTATTATAGAAGAGTCGAATCGAGAATTAGGAGTTGAAAATTCTATGGTAGGTACCTCAAAAGAAAGTCCAGACGAACCTGCGACTTTTGGTATCTCAGAAATGCCCTCTTTTTTTGATAGTATGCCAGTTGAAACAAACATACCTGCTACTATCTCAAGTAACCCATATATTAAAGCTACTGTTTCACCAGATAAAGTCGGTATCGAGACGGCCTATGCATTTAGAACTAAAATTTTTACTATCTGGCGGTTGTGGGAAGGTTGTTCTCGTTGTGCTACTGATTTAGCCGGCGGCCAAGCTGTATTAGGGTCAAGAGAGTATGTTTGTCCTCACACAGACCTAGAAGAGTATAAAAGTATTATCGATGCATCTCTTAAAGGTGATTTAGTAATCACCAGTCGAGAGTTTATTAATGTGAGTGGTGTTGCCATACGAACAGTTCATGTTGAGTGGATGGTTCCAGATGAAGCTGCGCAGGCTCGCATGAAAAGAAAACAAGCGGAAGTAGATAAAAATTGGGTTTATCCCCCCAGACTTGATCGGGTTTTTGGAGAAACTCCCCTAAAAGACCCTGAATGAAAAAAAGGCGCCAGAAAGAATGGCTTTCTGGCACCGATACTGCTCATCTAGGCTACTAGAATGAGCAATTCGATAAATCGAATTATCATCGCACCCTCCTTCCGGCTTGTAAGCCGGTATTAGAAATGTTTCCTTGCCATGAGCTTATACCAACGAAGTAGTAGCTTATTCGAAGCACCTACACTATACTTAGCTGACCCTATTTGGAGGACTTTCGCGTATGGATACAAAGCTAACGCCGTTAATGCTAGATGCAGAAACTCGTAGAACCGCCATTCGAGCTAAAGTGATCGAAGGGATCACCGAAGCTTACCCCGTAGTTTCTCGTAATAAAACGTTAGAAATTAAAGACGTTTCTATTGAGGAAAAAACCTACTCACCTAGTCAACAAAAGATGGCGATTCTACGCGGTGATTCACTATTTGAGCCTGTAAAAGGCACCGTGACGATGCGCGATAAAAACGGTAAGATTATCGATCAAATGAAGAATTTTACACTGGCTCGCATTCCTTGGTATACGCCGCGTCACACTTTAATTGTAGGAGGGAATGAGTATTCCATTAGTAATCAGGTTAGGCCTAAGCCGGGAGTCTATGCGCGTAAGCGTGCTAATGGCGTATTAGAAGCTAATTTCAATACTCGCGGTGGTAAAAACTTCAATGTTATTTTGGACGCCGAGAAGGGTATTCCGGCAT
>Ga0315290_10003605_pt1 | contig 11075 bp, 7 predicted proteins | sample YL17G12_0_MG_FD_203627 | JGI IMG/M metagenome (GOLD analysis project Ga0315290, IMG submission 203627) | Sediment microbial communities from Yellowstone Lake, YNP, Wyoming, USA - YL17G12_0 | ecosystem: Environmental > Aquatic > Freshwater > Lake > Sediment | place: USA: Wyoming | collected...
GACGTTGGCCGACGGCGGCGTGAACCCGCTGACGCGCGAGCGCGTGGTGGATGCCGACAGCTGCCGCTACGCACTGGCCGTGATGGCGACGGCCGGACTCTATGAGACCTCCGGCGACTGGCTCTATGAAATCGGTTTGCCCGGCAAGAGCGGGATCGGCGGCGGGATCGTGACGGTCTCGCCCGGCAAGGGCGGCCTCGGGACCTTCGCCCCGCCGCTCGACAAAGCCGGCAACAGTGTCAAAGGGCAACTCGTCGCCAGATTCCTGGCCGAGCGATTGGGGCTCGATCTCTTCGCCTCGGTGCCTGAGATCTAATGGACGTGAGGGAAAGTTGACGACAGCAAAAAATGCTTCCACCGCGGGCGCAGAGGACGAAGCGCAGCAGTCGTGGCTGCCGATGGTCGTAATCGCGATGGGGCAGGCGTTGATGTCCTTCAACGTCGCTGCCCTGCCCATCTCGATGGGTGGGATGGTTCGCGACTTCAACGTACCGCCCACCACCGTGGGCACGGCGATCGTCATGTATTCGCTGGGCGTCTCCGGCTTCATCATGCTCGGAGCCAAGCTCGGCCAGCGTTTCGGCTCGAGGCTCTTCTTCCAGTCGGCGGTCTCGCTGTTCCTGGTTGCATTGATCATCATGGTGCTCAGTCCGACTGCGAGCGTGATGCTCGCGGCGCAGGCGCTGTGCGGTCTGGCTGGCGCCGCCTTGGTGCCCACGCTGGTCGTGCTCATCGCCAATCATTTTCGCGGCGGACAGCAGGCCAAGGCGCTCGGCTGGCTGGGTTCGGCACGGGCCATGGCCTCGGTGCTGGCGTTTCTCGTTATTGGTACTCTGGAGCGGTTTGTAAGTTGGCGCGTCGCCTTCGGTCTCCTCATCGTTCACGCGCTCGCGATTCTACTTCTGAGCTTCAAGCTCAAGCCGTCGGTGAGCCGGCCTGAGGTGAAGATCGACCTCTTCGGCGTGCTCCTCGTCTCGTCGGCGGTGATCTTGCTGAGCTTCGGCTTCAATAACCTCCGGAGCTTTGGGCTGTTCCTGGCGCGACCGGCCGCTCCCTTCGATGTGCTCGGCATTTCCCCGGCACCGCTGATGATCGTCGCCGGCCTGATGCTGGGCTCGGCGTTCCTCGTCTGGACGCGGAAACGCCAAGCCGATGGCAAGATGCCGCTCTTCGCGCTCGAGGTGGTGGAATCCGCCAAGGAACGGGCCACGGTCCTGATGATGTTCATGATTGTGGGCATGGAAGCGGCCACCAACTTCTCGGTGCCGCTCTACATCCAGATCGTCCAAGGCCGCGATGCCTTCCAGACCGCGCTGGCGATGATGCCCTTCAACCTGTCGGTCTTCTTCACCGCCATCCTGATCGTCAGACTCTACTCGCGTTTCACCCCGCGGCAGATCGCCAGTTATGCGTTCACGCTGGTCGCCGCCGGCGCTTTTTGGCTGGCTTTTGTCGTCAGCAATAACTGGAGCACCTTCCCGGTGCTGCTTGGCCTCGTGGCATTTGGCATCGGCCAAGGCGCGTTGGTGACGTTGCTCTTCAACGTGCTCGTCACCTCGTCGCCCAAGGAACTGGCAGGTGACGTGGGCGCACTCCGGGGAACGGCCGGAAATCTGGCCGCTTCCGTGGGCACGGCCGTGATGGGCACGCTCGTGGTCGGTGTATTGAGCGCCGGCATCCTGAGCAACCTGACCGCGAATCCGGTCATCACCGCGGAACTGAAGGAGCAGGTCGATCTCGACAGCATCAACTTCCTCAGCAACGCGCGGCTGGAAGAGCGCTTGAAGACCACGACCGCCACGCCCGAACAGATCACCGAGGCCATGCGCATCAATGAGGATGCCCGCCTTCGTGCGCTCAAGATCGCGTTCTTCGCCTTGGGTCTCGTGTCATTGCTGGCCATCTTCCCGTCCCGTCAGTTGCCCGATTACCGGCCCGACGAAGTGCCGAGCGATGCACCGCCTGCCAAGCCGGGCACAGGCCATCGGAAGGCAGCATCGACCGCGTAGGCGGAGCGCGATGGACTTCAGGTGCGTGAAAGCGACCGTAATTTCGGGGCTTGCGGGCATAGGGATTTCTAGCTGCGTTCTTGGCAACGTCCGATAACCCGGTTTCGGTCAAGCAGGAACGAAGTGGGGGGGGAACAGACCCCGAACGTGGGTGATTTCAACGGGTCCGGGCGCTCGAGGCGGTCCGTGGCTGGCCTATTCCAGTCCCGCGCCGTGAGCGGGGGGGCGCTGCGATTGCAGGGCGCAAGGGTGACCCGAGGGACCGGGGTTGGGGCGGGTGCGTCGCGCCGAGCCGGTGCCTAGCCGGGCAGTCCGGCGCGCGAGCCACCGGTCTATCCAGTGATCGACGTCAACTATTCCTGCCACCGGCAGAAGTAATTGTCGTTGATCACAGCATCTGCCCGGGGACGTCGTTGGACCGCTGGCGCATCGCGTGCCCTCACCCCAACCCCCTGTTGCAGTCCGCAGGGGCCCCCGCGCTTCAGCCGATCGCTCAGCGGCAGTCAGTGTAGACGTACGCCGCACCCTCGTCCGTTCCGGAGAGTGCATCCTGGTCTTCGGCACCGATGAGGATGGTCGAACCGTCGATGGCGACGTAGCCCCCAAAGTTGTCAAACGGCATTGAATCGAAGGCCTTCAGCTTCGCTCGCTGCGTCCAGCCGGCTGCGTTATCGCGATGGAAGACATAGGCGGCACCACCTTCAGGATTCGTGAAGTCCTCCGTAAACGGCGCGCCCACCACGATCGTGGAGCCACTGATCCCCAGACGAGTCCCGAAGAACCTCGCGGTCGTGTCGGCGGGAGTCAGTCGGGCGTCCTGTAGCCACTGGTCTCCCGACTGGCGCAGCACGTAAGCAGCACCCGTTTGGACACCGCTCGGCCCAACGCCGAAGATGGCGCCGACCAAGAGGATCTTGCTGCCACCGAAATTGAGATTGCTGTCTCCGAAGAACTCGCCGTCCGGAGCGCCGTTCGGCACGAACTTCTGCTGCTGTGTCCAGGCGCCCCCCGCTCGTCGAAAGAAGTACACCGCCCCTGGGACGGTGGTGCCGCTCGGCGCAGAGCCGGCGCCGATCGCGATCAGATCGCCCTTGGCCGTTACCGCCGAGCCGCTTCCGAACCCGGCACCGAGTGTCAGGTCGCCAGCGACCAGCTTCGCCTCCTGGATCCATGCCCCGCCGACTCGGCGAAACACGTAGGCGGTTCCCGTCGCGCCGAACCCGGGCACTGATCCCAGATCGGCGCCGGCGACCGCGATGTTCGAGCCGAGGGCGATACTGTCGGCGAAGAACGACCCCGCCATCGGATCGGACGCCGTCAGCTTCGCGTCTTCGACCCAGGTCGTGTTGCCGCTGCCGATGCGTCGAAACACGTACATCGCGCCGATGCCATCCCGATCGCCCGGAGCTCCGATGAGAATCGTGTCCTGGAAGATCCGGACATTCTCCCCGAACTCGGCGAGGAAGGACGGATCGCTCGCCACGAGCTTGGCCCGCTGGGTCCAGCCGGTGTTGCTTTGCTCGAACACGTAGGCGGCGCCTTCGAACCCATTGGCGAAGGCGGCGCCGACCACGGCAACGTTTCCTTCGATGGCGACGTGGCTGCCAAATTCATCCGAGCCGCCGGGATCGATCGGCCCCAGACGCTGGACCGAGGAGCACACCCCCAGGTTGGGTGCGCTGGCCAGTGGCGCTGCGGTCGCCATGGTCGTCGTGAGCAGACACACCCCCGCGACTAGGCCGCTCAATGAGCCCATGAAGTGCATCTCGAATCGGCGATCCTCGCGGCGCCCGAGCGTGAACGGGGCGATGGGTCGACTCATGGAATCCTCCGACGGCCCGACAAGCCGCCCATGACTATTTTCCACACCTTAGCAAGTTTCGAGCCGAAGCATAGGTTTGCACGAGCATAGGGAATATTGTCTGTGTCCGCCTTGGGACCGAGAAGCGGCGTTGATATGACTTTCGTTGTCAAGGCGTCTTAGTTTCTTCATCGTCTCACGTCTCGGTCTGCTCTGGTTGGGATCGGAAGATGTGCGGCGTCCCGGTGCAATGGATCGACGGTGGATCATGCTGATATCCGCGGGTTGGTTACCGCAGCACTGAGTTCCGTCAGCGAGCCTGTCCGCACTCTATGAACGCGCGTCGGGGAATCACCCGGCCGCATAACGCCGTCGCGGGTTGCTCGTTCACCGGCCCGGGGGCCGCCGCACACCTCCGAAGTGGATCTGGGTTTCTGGTTCACGAGCCGCGCCGCATCCCACAGGAACCCGGCGAGTCCGCGCGATCGCGGTTACGATCACGTTGTGCTGTTTGCCGCGCGCCCGCAGGCGCCGGTACTTCTTCGTGAGTCGCAGCTGCGCCTTCCAGGCGATGGCGCGGATGCCGCGGATGGCGAAAGCGCGCAAAATCTCCTGCTTCAGCGACCACGCCGTAGGCCACCGCCTGTTGCACGCCGCGGAACGCGAGCAGCGCCTGGGCAACCGCGTATCCCGACCTGCGCGGCGCCAGCCGCGCCATCTGCTCGGCGAGGCGTGCGCGTCGCGCTTCTCGCTCGGTGATGGTGTCGACGAGCTCCTGGAACACCACTTGCTGAACCTCGCTCGGCAGCACCAGCGTCGCGAGCCAGCGGCGATGCGCCTCGCTCCACGAGGCCTTGCCCAGGTAACGGATGTCGTTCCGGAGCAGGAACGCCTTCAAGCGCTGCTTGCACTTGGTGACATCGCGTTTCGATTGCTGCCAGGCACCCACCACATCGCGGAACGCTTCCTGCTCAGGGCCCGGGATGTGCACCGCGGTGAGCGTGCCGGCGCGCAGCCCGAGCGCGAGGTTGCGCGCGTCGCGCTTGTCGGTCTTGATGGGATCACCCAGTCGCTTCGGGATGAGCGAGGGTGCGGCCACCACGCAAACCTGGCCCTTGCCCGTCAGGTACCGATGCAGCCAGAACCCGCAGGGCCCTGCCTCGTACACGAACTGCAGGCGACCGCGACCGCTGAGCTTGGCGATCACTCGATCGATGGCGTACTGCTGTGTGCCGATGGTGGCGACGTCAATCACCGGGTCGGTGGTTGCAGACCCGATCCGTGCGACCGCGATGGAATCCTTGTGCACGTCGAGCCCGACGTACACGGTGCTATCGTTGGACATGCTGACCTCCGTCGAGAGAAACCGAAGAGGAGCGTAGAGACATCTCGCTCTTGCGGCTCTGGCCTCGCGCCAACCCGCGTCATGGCCCTCGCGGAGGTCAGCGCCCGCTCATCTAACGAAAGTCATACTGTCTATGGCAAGTTCCCTCGGGGGCCCGTGGGCGGGACGTCGCCGCGATCACTTCTGCGGTCGCATTGGCGGGCGCCGGGGCGGCCTCCTGCCCGTGCTAGGCCGGAGGAGTTTCTTGACATGACGCTCCGACCCGGAGGTAGAATGCCTCGCTCGTAGTCGCTATCCGTCGCCGAGCGGGCCCTCCGGGGCCGGGGAGGTGCTGATGCTCCGGTACGCGCTGCTCGCACTCGGGTTGTTCGGCCTCCTCCTGTTCGCGCCGCCGAGCCACAGCCGGAAGCCACCGAGGCCGGTCGCCCGACCGAACATCTTGTTCGTCGTGATGGACGATGTCGGCATCGACCAGGTCGCGCATGTATTTGGCTTCGACGCCGAGAACCAGCCCAGCACGCCGAACATCGATCAGATCGCTGCTGCCGGCGTCCGCTTCGGCAATACCTGGGCGATGCCCGCGTGCTCGACCAGCCGGGCGGTGTTCTTCGAAGGCCGATTCCCGTTCCGCACCAGCGTGCTGGGAGCCCTCGGTCCCCTCGATCTGGCGAACTCGATGGTCTCCCCGTTCGAGACGACGGCCCCGAAGCTGCTCGCGAAGCGGGGGTACGAGAGCGCGCTGTTCGGGAAGTTCCACATCGCACTACAGGGCAACGATCCCGCCGGGCTCGCAGCGCCCCGGAACCTCGGCTGGAGCTTCTTCGCGGGCTGGATGGACCCGACCGGCGATCCGTCGTCGATCGACAAGACGGCCGGTGGCGTTGCACCGGATGGGATCTCCTACCCGTGCGGCTTCGTTCCCAGCGCGAAGCAGCGCGGCGGTGCCGACGCCGGCGCCTGCTACCAGGCCGACGGCACCTGCAACCAGTTGACCACCAGCAGCACCGGTGCGCCGCCCGGCCAGACATGCCGGGACCAGGGCGGCATTCTCGTTCGGAACGCGACCTGTCAGTCGTCGATGCCCGACACCCTGCTCTTCGGCAACTTCAACAGCCATTTCGTCTCGCCGGTGGTCTACAACTCTCCGCAGAGCACCCCGGAGAACACGCTGCCGCTGCCGACCACGGATCCCCGTGCGCGGACCTTCCGCGCCGACTTCGCCGTCGACGAGGCGATCTCGTGGATCAACCAGCGTCCGCCCGGCCGGCCCTGGATGGCGACGGTGAGCTTCGCGTCGGACCACACGCCGCTCGTTCCGCCGCCTGCGGCCGGCACACCGCCGGGCAACGCTACCATCGGCGACTTCGATTGCTCATCCACGGACGACCAGCGGCTGATCTCGAACCTGTTGATCGAGTCCGTCGACGCCGAGCTGAGTCGCCTGCTCGTGCAGACGGGTCTCGCCACGCTGAACGGGGACGGCAGCTTGAACTACCAGCCGCTCGGCACGGACACCATGCTGATCGTGCTCGGCGACAACGGGAGCCTCGGCACGACCGTCAAGGAGCCGCCCTTCGACTCGACGCGCGCCAAGGGCACGGCGTATCAGACCGGTGTCTGGGTGCCGCTCCTCGTCGCGGGGCCGCTCGTGAACACCCCTGGCCGCAGTGTGACGCAGATGGTGAACGTCGCCGACCTCTTCTCGCTGTTCGGGGAGATCGCCGGGATCGCGGACGTGCGGCGCGAGGTGGCTCCGCGGCTGCTCGACGCCGAGCCGATGCTGCCGTACCTCCAGAACCCGCTACAGGCTCCGATCCGACCCTGGAACTTCACCCAGGTCGGCGTGAACCTGCAGGTGGGCGGCGCCACTTACGCCCCGTGCGTGATCGGCAACGAATGCACGCAGATCCCCGTCTCCAAGACCGTCTGCGACGACAACAACGGCGTGTGGTGGGGGAAGGACTACGAGGATCCGCCCCCCCAGTGTCCGCCGGCGAGCGAGGCCCCCAACTGTCAACCGGTGCCCGCAGATGGGTTCACGAAATGCTGCGAGGTACTCGCATGGGAGGCCTCAGCCAACATCGATGTCTCCTCGATCACCATCACCCCCCTCGAAGCGGTCGCCATCCGCAACGATTCCTACAAGCTCGTACAGAACACGCTCACGCCCTACGTGCCGGAGGACCAGTCCTGTGGCAGCCCGACGACGTCCAACGAGTTCTACGCGATCGACGAGGCCACTCCGACTCCCACGCTGGACGAGACCCAGCTGGACACCCCCTTGACGTCCGATCAGCAGCAGGCCTACGACTATCTGACCGAGCAGCTCCAGACGGTGCTGAACTCGGAGCCGGAGTGCCGCGGCGACGGGAACGGCGACCTCGTCGTCGACCGCAAGGACCTCAGGGACTGGCGCCGCTTCGCCAACACCGGCGGCCTGTCGAGCGTCTACGACCTGAACCTCGATGGCCTCACCAACGGGAACGACGAGAGGATTGTCCGGGCGAACCTGGGGCTCGACTGCCGAGCTGCCCGCTAGCGCAGGCTCTCTGGCGCATAGGGAATGTTACCTGGGTTTCCGCCTTGCGACCGAGAAGCGGCGTCTGATATGAGTTTCGTTGTCGCGCATAGGAGATTCAGGGTGGGTTCTGGCTCAACGTCCGGGTATGGACGTTAGGGCAAGTTCCCTCGGGGGCCCGCGGGCGGGGAATTACACTTCTCGTTCGTCCCGAGAATCCGGCTTTTATCACCCATCCTCCTGCTCGCGTACCGCCGCGCGCTACGCCGCGAACTTCTTCCGCCGCACGCAGGGGGGGTCGTCGTCGATGCGTCGGTGTACCTGAAGAATGGCGGCGGCAGCGTGCGGTGCATGATCGGCGACCTGGGGTCCCTTCCGGGTGCGATCGGCGGCTCACGGATGCGGGACGTCATGCCGCACGCAATGCGGACTCGGGGCGAATAGTCCCATTCCGGTCGATGCCTCGTGACGAGAGCGTCCCAGAACTGGCTCGTCGGTTGCACACGTCTGCGGCGGGAGGTCCTGGGACATGCTCTCGAAGTCACAAGCCCGCCTGTTCTTCCTGGGCGGCACGGCGTTCTTCGCCGTGATCTTCATCGCGCTGACCGTCGACTCGGTTCGGCAGATTCCGGCGCTCTCGCACCAGGACCGCATGACCGCAGATGTCGTGCGCGGCAAGGAGATCTGGGACAAGAGCAACTGCATGGGCTGTCACACGATCCTCGGAGAGGGCGCCTACTACGCACCCGAGCTGACGAAGGTGGTGGCGCGCCGCGGCAAGGAGTGGATCGCGATCTTCTTGAAGGACCCGGAGGCGATGTTTCCGGGCGAGCGCAAGATGGTGAACTATCAGTTCAACGACGCGCAGATCGCGGACGTGATCGCGTTCCTGGATTGGATCGGCGGCATCGACACGCAGGGCTTCCCGCCGAAGCCCGACCTCGCGTCGCCCGCGGTGGTCGTCGTGGCGAACGCCAGCGCCCTATCGCCGCCCGCGATCTTCGGAACGGTCTGCATCGCGTGCCATGCCCTCGGAGGCAAGGGCGGTTCGGTCGGCCCGGCGCTCGACGGTGTCGCGAGCCGTCGCACGCCAGACGACATCGATCGGTGGCTGCAGGATCCTCAGGCCTACAAGCCGGGCACCGCCATGCCCAACCTGCATCTCGACGATTCGACCCGCGCACAGCTCGTCGCGTGGCTGTCGAGCTTGAAGTAGGAGGGCGCCATGAAATTCCAGAGTCAACGCATCGCGTATCTGTTCTTCGCCACGGCGATGCTGCTGCTTCCGCTGCAGATCGTGTTCGGATTCGTGATGGGCATCGCGCACCTCGGTTGGGATGGACTGCACGCGGTGCTGCCTTTCAATGCCGCGCGCTCCTCGCATCTCAACCTGCTGGTCGTGTGGCTGCTCTCCGGCTTCATGGGCGCGGCCTACTTCATCATTCCCGAGGAGGCGGACCGCGAGCTCTGGAGCCCGCCGCTCGCGATCGTGCAGTGGGCATCGTTGGTGGTGGTCGCGGTCACAGCGCTCGTCGGCTTCCAGTTCGGCTGGTGGGAGGGTCGCAAGTTCCTCGAGATCCCGCGCCCGCTCGACTATCTGGTGGTCGTGAACGTGCTCGCGTTCATCTTCAACATCGGCATGACGGCGTGGAAGGCGAAGCGCTTCACCACCACCGGAAGCGTGCTGCTGCTGGGTCTCACCGCCGCGGCGTTGCTCTATCTCCCGGGCATGATCACGTTCCAGAACCAGGTCTTCGACTCGTACTTCCGCTGGTGGGTAGTGCACCTCTGGGTCGAGGGCGTGTGGGAGCTGATCATGGGCGCGATCCTCGCGTACCTGCTGATCAAGCTGACCGGCCTCGATCGCGAGGTGATCGAGAAGTGGCTGTACGTGATCGTGGGTTTCACCTTCCTGTCGGGAATTCTCGGCACCGGCCACCACTACTACTACATCGGGGCGCCCGGCTACTGGCTCTGGATCGGCGCGATCTTTTCATCACTCGAGCCGCTGGCCTTCCTCGGAATGGCGCTCTACGCCGTCACCATGGCGCGCCGCTCCGGGCGGGATCATCCGAATCGCCTGGCGCTGCTCTGGACGGTGGGCTGCGGCGTGATGTCCTTCGTGGGAGCGGGCTTCCTCGGCTTCGCGCACACCGTACCGTCGGTCAATCTGTGGACCCACGGCACGATCGTGACCGCGATGCACGGACACATGGCCTTCTGGGGCGCCTACGCGATGATCGTGCTCGGCATCATCACCTACACCCTGCCGCTGCTGACCGGGCGCAACCTGCACGGCGGATGGGTGCCGGAGCTCGCATTCTGGGCGTCGAACATCGGCATGCTCGGCATGACCGGCGCCTTCGCCGTCGCAGGCATCACGCAGGTCTATCTCGAGCGGCGCATGGGGATGGACTTCCTGCAGGCGCAGAAGGCGGTGGCCGTGCACTTCGGCGGCGTCTTGCTCGCCGGGTCGCTCTTCACGATCGGGATCGCGCTCTTCGTCTGGAACTTCATCCAGTACGGGCTGCCGAGCATCGAAGCGGTCGGGGCGCCGGAGCCCACCGGCGCCGCTGAGGGCGCCTAGATGCCGAGCGCCCCGCTGCTGCTGGCGCCGGCCGAAGCGCCCGCGCGGCCCTGGTACCGCCCGATCGGAGACGAGTGCGCGATCTTCGAGCAGGCGCACGCCCAACGCTTGCCGCTGCTGCTGAAGGGCCCGACGGGCTGTGGCAAGACGCGACTCGTCGAGCACATGGCGGCGCGCCTCGGTCGTCCGCTCATCACCGTGGCGTGTCACGACGAGACGTCTGCCGTCGATCTGCTCGGCCGCTGGCTGCTACGCGGCGGCGACACCGTCTGGCAGGACGGGCCCGTGACACGCGCGGTGCGAACCGGTGCGTTGCTGTACCTCGACGAGTTCGCGGAGGCGCGCAGCGATGTGCTGGTGGTGATCCACCCGCTGACCGATCACCGGCGGCGCCTGTTCGTCGAGCGGCACGACGAAGAGCTCGAAGCCGCGCCCGGATTCATGCTCGTGACGAGCTACAACCCGGGCTACCAGCGCGGCCTCAAGGAGCTGAAGCCCTCTACCCGCCAACGTTTCGTGACGCTCTCCTTCGAGTACCCGCCGCCGGACGTCGAGATCGAGATCCTACGCGCGGAGACCGACGTCGACGTTCGCACCGCCCGGGCGTTGGTCGCTCTCGTCGGGAAGCTACGCGCTGCCGATACGCTCACACTGGCGTCGCCGCCCTCGACGCGGCTCGCCGTCTCCGCGGCGCGCCTGATCCACGCCGGCACGCTGCCGCGCGCGGCCTGTCGCGCCGCGATCATCGAGCCTCTGACCGATGATCCCGACGTGGCGTCCGGACTGCGGGATCTGGTCGCGCTGGTGTTCTGATG
>Ga0315290_10003607_pt1 | contig 11071 bp, 7 predicted proteins | sample YL17G12_0_MG_FD_203627 | JGI IMG/M metagenome (GOLD analysis project Ga0315290, IMG submission 203627) | Sediment microbial communities from Yellowstone Lake, YNP, Wyoming, USA - YL17G12_0 | ecosystem: Environmental > Aquatic > Freshwater > Lake > Sediment | place: USA: Wyoming | collected...
AGGGAACATGTTTCCTGGTGGGGGCAGGGCCGGGTGATTTGGGGCTAGTGACGCTTCGCGCCAAGGAATGCATCGAGCGGGCCGACGTGATTGTTTACGATTATCTCTCCAATCCCGAGATGCTTAAATGGGCGCCGCAAAGCGCCGAGATTATCTACGTCGGGAAGAAGGCAGGCGCGCACACGCTGACGCAGGATGAAATCAATGCGCTTTTGGTCGAGAAGGCGCGTGCGGGGAAACAAGTTGTGCGGTTAAAGGGCGGGGATCCGTTTGTGTTCGGGCGCGGCGCGGAAGAAGCGCAAACGCTCGCCGCGGCGCAGGTGCCGTTCGTCGTGGTTCCAGGAATTACATCGGCGATTGCCGGACCGGCTTACGCCGGGATACCTGTCACACATCGCGGAAAGAATTCACACGTCACTTTTTTTACCGGACACGAAGACCCAGAGAAATCAGAAACCTCAATTGACTTCCGCGCGCTTGCGCAACTCGGCGGCACCCAGGTGATGCTGATGGGCGTCGACCGAATCGAAGCGATTGCGCGCGAAATGCTGGCGAAGGGAATGCGAAGCGATTTGCCGGTGGCTTTGATTCGATGGGCGACCACCGGCCGGCAGGAAACGGTGGCCGGAAATCTTGAAAACATCGCACAACGCGTCGCGAAAACGGGCTTTGCCGCGCCGGCCATCGCCGTCTTCGGGGAGGTGGTCGCGCTGCGACAGGAGTTGAATTGGTTCGAACATCGGCCGCTTTCCGGCAAACGGATCGTGGTTACCCGCTCCCGGTCGCAAGCGGGTGTTTTGAGCGAGCAACTCCGCGCTCTCGGCGCCGATGTGATCGAGTTGCCGACAATCCGGATCGAGCCGCCAAGTGATCTGCGCGCGTTTGCCGAGCTCGTGCAAGACGCGCATGCCTATGACTGGATTGTGTTCACTAGTCCGAATGGCGTCACGGCATTTTTCGATCTGTTTTATAAGCTCTATGACGACGCGCGTGAGATCGGGGGCGTGCGCATTGCTGCGATCGGTCCGGCGACCGCGCAGCGGATCAAGGATTTTCACCTGAGGGTCGATTTGCAGCCAGAGAAATTCGTGGCGGAATCGATCGTGCGCGAGTTCCGCAAGCAGGGCGGCGCGGAGAATTTGCGCATTCTTCTCGCGCGCGCGGAGAAGGCGCGGGATTTGCTACCCAAAGCGCTCTCGGCTTTGGGAGCTATTGTGGACGAAGGTTTCGCCTATCGCACTGTCCCCGAAACGCGCGACGATACCGGCGCGCGGCGCCGTTTATTAGGAGAGGGCGCCGATTTGATCACATTTACCAGCTCGTCGACGGTCGAAAACTTCCTGGCCCTCGGTCTGCCCTGGCCAGCGGGCATGCAGGTCGCGAGCATCGGACCAGTGACTTCGGCCACGGCCCGCGATCGCGGCCTGAAGGTGGCGATCGAAGCACGCCGCCACGACATTCCGGGCTTGGTCGAAGGAATTCGCAAATTCTTTTTGGGCAAGAGAGACGAATAAAAACGCCGATGGAAATCAAGATCACTGACGAATTTGCATCGACCATGCGGCAGTTGAGCGCCGAAGCGGAGAAAATGCCTCTGGAGAATTCCTGCCAGGAAGGCAACGCGAGCGCCGAGCAGTATGCGCAGATTCTGGAGGAATTCCGCAGCTTGAACGGCCGGCTGCGAAGTCTCGAAGAGACGGTGACCAGTCGGCTGGAAAAATTGTCGAGCGCGGAGCCGACTGATCTCACGGCGCAATTTCGCAAGATAGACGAGCACAATGTGGCGCTGCGCAACACGGAAAGCGTGAATCAGCGGCTGTTCGATTCGCTGCATGAAGAGCTGATCAAGTATCGCGACAATTTCCTGCATGAATCGCTGCAGAAACCGTTCATTCGCGACCTGCTTATTTTGTTCGACGATTTAAGCGCTCTCTCGTCCCAACTTCAAAGCGCGATTGGGGGCAGTGAAACGAAACGCAGCAAGCCCGCGCAGTGGCGCGAAAATCTCGAGAATGCGCTTCATTCTCTGACCGAGATCCTGCACCGAATGGAAGTGAGCGAAATCGAGCCGAGGGAAATGGTCGACCGCGCCTACCATCGCGTGGTGAGTTATGAGCCCGCGGATCATGCGGAGGACGACGGGCGGATCGTAATGCGCGTCAAACGTGGTTTCCTCTGGCGCGACCAAGTTTTGCGGCCGGAAGAAGTGGTGGCGAAACGTTTCCAGTAGCCGCCTGCCTAGTCGGGCGGTTCGTTAACAGAAGCGGGACGCGCTTCGCATTACGAAGAGGCTACAGCGGCCTCGAAAAGCCAGATTATTCGCCCTCCGCGCAGGCATGAAAATTGCACCTGTACGGTGGCGCGGATCCACGCTTTCGCTCAACCCTAATTTATTCTTACCCATGACTCGAAGAAAAGCCGTTGGAATTGATCTTGGCACGACCTTCTGCGCGGTTGCGCACATCGACATCTACGGAAAGCCGCAGATCATCCCGAATTCGGAGAATGAACGCATCACGCCCTCGGTCATTCTATTCGATGGCGCGAGCGTGATCGTCGGCTCACTCGCCAAGAACAATTCCGTGGCTGAGGCGGAACGGATCGTCGATTTCGTGAAGCGCGAAATGGGCAAGCCGAAGGAACAATTTCATCGCGAATTCAAGGAGAAGGTCTATTCGGCGGAAGAGCTCTCGGCGCTCATTCTGCGCAAGCTCAAGAGCGACGCGGAGAAATACCTGAAAGAACCGGTGACGGATGCCGTGATCACGGTGCCGGCCTATTTCAATGACGCCGAACGCACCGCGACCATTACCGCGGGTCAACTTGCCGGGCTCAATGTCCTCCAGATCATCAACGAGCCGACGGCCGCGGCCGTGGCCTATGGCCTCGACAAATTGGATGAAGACCAGACCGTCTTCGTTTTCGATCTCGGCGGCGGAACGTTCGACGTCACGATCATGCGAATCCAGGGGCATGGCATCGAGATGCTCGCGACAAATGGAGACCATCGCTTGGGTGGAAAGGATTGGGACGACGTGATCGTGAATCACGTCGCGGAGGAATTCGATCGTGCGCACGGCGAGAATCCACTTCTCGATCTGCAAAGCTATCAAGATCTCCAGAGCCGCGCGCTGGCCGCGAAAATCCAGCTCTCAAGTCGGCCGCGCACCGCGATCGTGCACAATCACAACGGGAAAAGCGTAAAGGTCGAGCTGACACGGGAGGAATTAGAACTCAAGACCCGGCATCTTGTGGAGAAGTGCAAAACGATTTGCGAGATGGTGTTGCAGGAAGCGAAAATGAACTGGAGCGATATCAACAAGGTCCTTCTCGTCGGCGGGATGACGCGGATGCCGATGGTCCGCGAAATGATTTCACAGCTTTCATCCGTTCCGGTGGTGGATGATGTGAATCCGGACGAAGCGGTCGCGGTGGGCGCGGCCATTCAGGCGATCTTGTCCTTGCTGCGCGAAGAAAAGATCTCCGGCGTGAAGATGTTGCCGGAAGATACGCGGCAGCAATTCTCGTCGCGCGAAGGCGGTCTGATCCAGGTGACCAACATCACGTCACACACGCTCGGCGTGGTGCTTTGGGATGAAGGCCACCTCGAGGAATACGTTTTCCCAATGATCCGAAAAATGACGCCCATGCCGGCGACGGCTAAGAATTCATTCGGCACCGCCAGCGCGAACATGCAGCGCGCCGTCGTGCGGGTCGTGGAAGGCGAGAGCACAGTGCCCGCGGAATGCACGCCACTCGGTCTCTGCGATGTCAAGCTGCCGGCATTCTTGCCGAAGGGTTCCCCCGTCGAGCTGACCTATGAGTATAATGCCAATCAGGTTCTCGAGGTGGCGGTCAATGCCTGCGGCAACCAGGCGAAGGTAACGATCGAACGCAATACCGGTCTGGCGCCAGATGAAGTCGAGCAGGCCGCGGCGCGCCTGGGCTCCATCATAGTCGTGTGACATGATGCAATGCGAGGGCCGCTTCCCCGTGCCGCTTCCGGACGACCCGCAGAAGTGGGACGGCTGGACCAAATACAAGTCGCCAAATCTCTACGAGCGGCTGTGTCTTGATCCGCACGCGAATCCGAGCAACGAACTCATCGAGGAGCATTGCCGCGAATTGATGCGGTGGTGGCAGAAGAAGCTGCCCCTAAAGAATCAACCGAGCAACCCGATTGCGCAATTGTTGCGGCCTGGACTCGACGAGTCGTCACGCTACTTGACCGAGGCCCGCGTCGAGCTGCTCGATCCGGCCCGACGCCAGCAACTGGATTCCGAGCTGGCCGCGCAAGCGAACGAGCAAGCGATCATCGAATTCCACAAATACCTGACGTTTGCCATCGCCGATGGAGTCTTGACCGCGGAGGAGGAGAAAAGCCTTCATCGATTTGCGGCCGAACATGGCTTGGCAGAGGAGCAGATTGTTGCCTATGTCGAGGCGGAGTTGAAAGAGAGCGGCGCAAAGCGCGTTGTGGCCAGTGCGGCGCCGTTGCCGGCGGCTTCCACCGAAGCGAGAAGAGGAGCGCGCGCTCGCCGGCATAAATCTCTGGATCCGAAGGAGGATTTTCTCCGAATGCTTCGGCTCAGCGGCCTCGATAGTGACGGAATGACAGACGAGACGCGAGATGCGTTCGTTAACATGGCGGACAATCTCGGCATCGAGATCGATGAAGCGGAGGAACTAGTCGATCTCTACCTCGATGAAGCAGATAAGATGTTCGATCCGGAAGCGCTGCCGCCCCCGCGGACTACGGTAGTTGAGCCGGCTACCAAACCGGTCTCCGACCCAAGCGCGGCCCCGACAGCTCCGGTTCCTGAAACGGACCGCACTCGCTTGGCGAATTATGTCAGTTCGGTTGACTCCCAAATGCTGTTCGTTCCCTCCGGTGAATTTCTCATGGGGAGCGAGACGTTCGATGCCGGACTGAATGAACGGCCGCTCACCAAGATAACGTTGAGCAAATTCTACATGTCGCGATTTCCTATCACGAATGCCGAGTACGAGCAGTTCGACCCGAGCCACGTCCGGAAGCGGGCGCCGGGCGCCGGTGATCGCCATCCGGTGGTCTATGTCAGCAGCCTGGAAGCGATTAAGTTTTGCCAATCGCTCTCGGCGCGTGAGCGGAAGAAATACCGTCTACCCACGGAAGCGGAATGGGAGTATGCGGCCCGCGGCACGGACGGCCGGAAATACCCATGGGGAAATCGCGAGGGTCGCGGCGACCTCGCAAATTTCGCGGACCGAAACACGGTTTTCGCCTGGAGCGATCGGGAGATTAACGACGGGTATCCGGAGAGTTCACCCGTCGGTGCTTTTCCTTTCGGAGCTAGCCCGTTCGGCATGGAAGATATGGCGGGCAATGTCTGGGAGTGGTGCCTGGATTATCTGGAACCGTATCGAGGCACCCCAAAAACAAACCCTCGTGGACCTGCCAATGGAGCCAAACGTGTCTATCGAGGTGGCAGTTGGAAGTCGCGCTTCAACAGCCTGCGCGCGACCGTCCGGAGCTCCAACATGCCGAACTACTCTTGCAACGATCTCGGGTTCCGAATCGTGTGCGAATGTGAGTAAAGTGGCGCAAACGTGCCGTTTGCTTCTTTGTAAAGGCACAAGCGGGAAGCTCGCGCTGCTCTTAAGATGGATTAAAGCGGAACTTCGTCCGTCCCCGCTTCGCGTTCGCCTTGGCCTTGCGCCGGCTCTTTTGGTTCGGCGTTTCAAACGCCCGCAAGCGACGAACCTCTTCGAGAATACCTTCGGCGTCCAGCTTGTTCTTCAGCCGCTTTAACGCCCGGTCGACGGGCTCACCTTTGCGAACGATAACTTCTGGCATGATTGTCTCCTCGATTTGAAAAATGTTCCCGGCTCGACCGGTGAAGCCGAGCCTACTCGGGTGGACGAGGGGCGTCAACTATTGTGAATAACTTTCGGTTCGGGTGACCAGTTGAAAGGAATCGCCTGGCAGGTGCCGCCCGCCGACAGAGGCCAGCGCGGTTGACATGCGCTTCTGCCTACGAGCCGGCTGGTCCGGTGGCCGCAGCCGCCTTTTGAGTGACCTCCCGCCGCAGCGTCGAGGCACTGCCGCCACGTGCGCGTGTCCACCAGAGCACAATGGGCGCTGCGATGAAGATCGAGGAATACGTTCCGACGACCACGCCAACGATGATCGCCAGCGAAAAGTCGCGCAAGACCGAACCGCCAAGGAAAAACAGGCAGAGGATGGGAATCAACGTGACCGTACTCGTCAGGATGGTGCGGCTCAATGTTTGGTTGATGCTGTCGTTCATGATCTGTTCGATCGTACCGCGCTTGCCGCTGGCGAGGCCTTCCCGAATCCGATCATAAACGACAATCGTGTCATTGATCGAATAGCCGGCGATCGTGAGCACGGCGCCTACCATGGTGAGAGTTAACTCCCGACCGAGGAGGGAAAAAACGCCCACGGTGATAATCACGTCGTGGAGGACCGCAACGATCGCGCCGACTGCGAACGACAGCTCAAAACGGAACGTAACGAAAATGAGGATGCCGAGAATACCGAGCGCCAGCGCCCAGAGCGATGTCTTGGCCAGCTCGCCCCCAACGAGCGCGCCCACACGCTCCGAGCGTTCCACCGTAAATCCGGCTTGCGGCAGGGCTTTCGCCACCTGCTTTTCAATCGCCTCACTCGTATTTACGGCGCTGCGGATCGTAATGTAGTTCTTGCCGCCTTGCGCGGATTGCTGGATAAGCGCCTCGCCAAGATGAATAGGTTCCAGCGCCTGGCGCACGTCGCGGACGGAAACCGGCTGCGTGGAACTGAGCGTAATGAGGTCTCCGCCTCTAAAGTCCACGCCAAAGTTCTTATCGCCTCGGACGTAGAATGCCGTCGCGCCGGCTATGATCAGCGCGAGTGAACACATACAGGCCAGGAAACCTTTGCCGAGGAAATTGATATTTTGTGACGAAATCAGATGCAACATCGAGATGCGCTTGATCCGGCCGGTATCGACGAACCAGCCTAACGCATTGCGCCCCACAATCAGCGCTGTGAAAAGCGAGGCCAGGATGCCGAGCGAGAGGGAAATTGCGAATCCTTTCACCGGTCCGCTTGCTTTCCAGAACAGGATCGCCGCGGTGATCAGAGTCGTGACATTGGCATCAAAGATCGAGCTGAATGCTTTGTCGTAGGCGGATTGGACGGCGATCTTGAGCGACTTCCCGAGTGCCAGCTCCTCGCGCAACCGCTCGTAAATCAGAACGCTGGCGTCGACTGCGATGCCGATCGTCAAGATGATGCCCGCGATGCCCGGCAACGTGAGCACGAAATTGAACATCGTAAGTGCGCCGATGAGCAAAATAATGTTTACGAGCAAGGCCAGATTCGCGATCAGGCCCGCAAATTTGTAGTAGATCATCACGCAGACAAGCGTGAGGGCGAGTCCGATGAGACCGGCAATGATGCTCGCACGGATCGAGTCCAGGCCGAGGGTGGGGGAAACGCTCCGTTCCTCTTCGATGCTGACCGGTGTTTGCAGCGGATTTTCCAGCACGCTCGCCAGGCTGCGCGCTTCCTGTTCTCCAAATTTTCCGGAAATGCGGGCGCTGCCCCCGTAAATAGGCTCCCTGATATTTGGTGCCGATTGAATCACTCCGTCGAGGACGACTGCGAAACGATGGTTGACATGCGCCTCGGTGATCTTGCCGAATAGTTTGGCGCCCTCGCTATCGAAATTGAGCGCGACTTCCCAACCTTCGTTGCCGTACCCGGCGTGCGCCTCAGTGACGTGCTCGCCCCCAAGATCAGACTTTTTCCTCACGAGCAACCGTTCTTCCTGGGGCTTTTTCCCTCCATCGGAATGCGGCTTGTAGACTTCGATCTTGTACTCCGGTGGGATCACTTCAGTCCCGGCATCGATTGCCTGGAGGCGCTGGCCATTATCGGGATAAACGATTCGGAATTCGAGCTTGGCCACCCGCGATAGCTGCTGGCGGGCCTCTTCGATTTTCTCGGTGCTTAACCCCGGGATCTGCACCAGAATGCGGTCTTTCCCCACCGGGCTGATAATCGGCTCACCGCCGCCGAAATAGTCGACGCGCTTCCGAATTACTTCCACGGCCTGCTCGAGCATCTGGGGCGTGATCTCCTTGTCCCCGCCCACGAGCCGGATGAGGAAGGAAGTGCCACCTTGGATGTCGAGACCGAGCTGGATCTTCTTTTGGGGTGGATAAATCGTAGCCAGACTGAAGGTGATGAGCAGGACCATCAACGCGGTCGCGAGGACTCGCTTTCGAGTTCCATGATCGGTGGCGAAATACCAGCCGAGTAGAATCAGCAGGCCCAGAAGTGTGAGGAATGTGTAGGCGGGAGTCATTTGGGAAAGTTGAGGGTGGAAAGTTGAGAGTTGAGAGAAAGGGAAGGTGTCGCTGGTTGCATTACTCTGAACCATCAACTCTCAGCTGTTTTCACCACATTCGTAACCGCAGTTTTATCCATTTCCAGTTTCACGTTATCGGCGACTTTCACAATGACCGTCGTGTCTTTCACGTTCGAAATCAGGCCGTGAATTCCTGACGAAGTGATGACGCGGTCTCCGGTTTTCAGCGCGGAAACGAGACGCGCCTGTTCTTTTTGGCGCCGCATCTGAGGTCGCAGCATCACGTAATACATCACCACGAAAATAAAGACGAAAGGCAGGAGGCCGATCAATCCAGATCCGGGGGAGGCCGGGGGCGGCGCTTGGGCAAGAAAAAGAGCAAGCATACGATGAAGTTTTGCGTTTCGTCCTTGCGGTTGGTTTCAGGCAAGGCGGACGAACGGCCTCTTACTGAGCACAAGGCCGCACAAAATGCAAGGGACGGCAAACGCGGCCCGAGTGTAATCAGGTGGAACGCACGATCCGCCCAGGTTCAGCAACGCCTCATCTTGGAATCTCTCCCCAGCAGGGTTCTTGCAGTTGAACGGTCAGATCTTCAACTTCGCTGCGGTTGATCTTTTCGTATTGCTCCGCGACATCCCTCCACGGTCGCAACCGCAGGGTGACGTGGTCACCAGGGCGCAAACGCGCTGCGGGGGTCGGTATGTTGTCGCGCATGCTCCAAAGATAGACGAGCGATTCCCAACGCTCCGCCTGACGACCGCCCTCGGCCGCGAGATCGGTCAGATGAAGGGCGAGAATGTGGTCCTGGTAGGGAACGGACCCGGGGCGCGGCATGGTGGAGACAGCTTCAACAGTTCCGTTGACAACAACTTCTTCGTTCGTCTGCGGCACAAAAAATCGCGACGGTGGTGGCTGTCCCAGTTTCATCTCGAGCACTTTCCAATCTCCGAATGCCAGTTCGCGCGCGGCAAATTCCCATACAACCAGCTTTTTTCCCGCGAGCCGATCGCGACCGCGCGCGAGCTCGCCGCTCAGCATTTCGCGCGTGGCAAAGGAGGCGTCGCTGTTGCGCAAGATGCAATCGAGCGGCCGCCCGCCCAGCGCGCGACTGAGATGTTCGGCGAGACCCGCGAACTCACCCCAGCCCAGCGCGTCGAGCGAGAAGATGTTCGAGAAACTATCGCCGAGGAGAAGAATGTCGGCGTCCTTGCTCGGACGCCAGTTCGCGTTACCGGCCAGGACTTCGTGAATCGTCACCTTCTCCGGCCGGTAGATACTTTGCGACGACGGCAGCATCAACATTCTCGCGATGTCGCCCAGGCTGCTGATTTCTCTTTCTCTTACTTCCAAAGACGAGTGTGGCGTCGAACTGGGCGGAGGAATTAGAGCGGCAAGCTTTTCCGCGACGAACTCCATCGTTTCTGGTCGCCAGTGTGTGTCGCTCTCCAGGTAGAGCGGGGCGCTGTTCAGAGCCGCTTTGCGTTGGATGAGTGAGGGACCTGGGTCGAAAACGCGCACGCCTGCGCTTTCCAGCCGCGCCTTGAACTCAAGGAATGATGCATTCTGGAGGGGCGCGCTCTCTTCTGGGTGGGCGGAAAGCTTGTTTGCGTCAATCCCCGGCTTCATGGGCACGGGCATCGCGATCAAATCAATCCCGCGCGCGGCGAGTTGATTCCGAAAATCGACGATGGCCTTCACTGGATCGGGTTGCACCCGGTCGACGTGCGCGCGGCGCGTTATCTGGGACGGGTCTAGAAACGGGGGACCTGTTACGTAATCGACGTCGGGACGATAGAAAAGCCATGCATCCGATCCGAGATAAACCTGTTCGTTGCCGGCCCGCAGCGTTCCGGTAAGCACAGATTGCACGCGCGGCAGCAGCCACGCTGAAACGACTGACTCGCTTTCGATTGACTTTTCCGCGGCCTTGAGATCCGCGGCCCGCGGGAGGAGCTGCCAAAGATCCGCCGCGCTCCGCACCGCTCGGATTTTCGCCCACGCTGGCAGGGTCTTGTAGACGTCGAAGGTCGGAAATCCACCGGCGGGCCGCGGAGAACGGATCTCGACTGCGAGCTGGATCGCGGGAACCAAAGTGATGGTAAGGAGAAAGAGTGCGATGAGCAACCAGCGCGTGCCAGACGTGTAAGCGGTGTGCTTGAGTGCGAGTTCCGCCTCGGCTTCCCGCGAAAGTTTCCCGTGCGTTTCGGGCGTCGGCTCGCTGTAGCGCGGAAGCGAATGCGTCGGCTTTCGCGGCTCTTCGCCTCCAACGGGCGGCATTTCGTTCGGCGTTGTCATGGTTTGCTGAAACTCAGGAGCCGCCACGACCGTTTCACAGCGCTGTAGACGCCCCGCTCTGTCGGGGCGAATCGGCCGGCGCGGCGACTGAGCGCCGCGGCTACAGCTATTTGGTTTGGCAAGGTCACTAGTTGAATCCTAAAAAATGAAATAGATAAATGGGTTGTATTCCTGGGTGGCCAGGACGACCAACGCGAGCCAGCCGAGCGCAAAGCACGCCGCCGTCTTGGGAAGAGTCATGCGTTGCGTCCAATCCCACGTCTGCTTTCCGGCCCAAACGACCAACGCTGCGATGCCGAGGGAGAGCAAATAGTACGGCTTGTAAAGTATCCCGCCGAGCAGCGCGGCTCCGGGTTGGGCGTGACCCAGGCCAAACATACTGGCGAGGTAAGCAACTGCTCGGGGCAAATCGG
>Ga0315290_10003610_pt1 | contig 11069 bp, 9 predicted proteins | sample YL17G12_0_MG_FD_203627 | JGI IMG/M metagenome (GOLD analysis project Ga0315290, IMG submission 203627) | Sediment microbial communities from Yellowstone Lake, YNP, Wyoming, USA - YL17G12_0 | ecosystem: Environmental > Aquatic > Freshwater > Lake > Sediment | place: USA: Wyoming | collected...
TCATTGTGATTTACTGTGGTTTTACAAAATGCGGCAGAAGCCATAACGGCGCTATGTGGGCTACCAAGATGGGCTATAAGAATGTATACCGTTATCCCGGCGGCATTAAGGCATGGGGAGAAGCTGATTATCCTGTTGAGAAAGTAAAATAGCAATTTCCTTCCTTAAGGGGGAGGGAATTGCTCTCTCGCCCTCCCCTCATTAATTTCAAAACAATCTGCAGAGGACAGCTGTGTGGTCAGGTCTTGTTTCTTGCATCAGAGTTGCCTGAATCCCTGGCGGGTTCAAAGATTAACTGTAACAAAGGTAATTACTTGAGAGTACCGATTTCTGCATATAAAGTCAATTCAAGCAGCCAATCGTAAAGCTTTAGCCCTCTTAAAATCAATTCTATCGATCAGGAATTTCGTGAAGGTAGCTGTGTCAGGTGAACCTGACAGAAAATCAGGGAAAGAATTTCTCAGGGCGAGGGAAGTAACATACTCTGAGGGAGGGATACCTGGCCGGATAGTGCGGAGCCAGGAACTAAAATTGGCCCAGACGACATCGGGGAAACTGACAGAAAGATATTGAAGGAGCCCTTGAGCGATAAGGCCGATCTGGATAAACCTGTGGTAAGCATCAAGTTTTCTCCTCACTGCCTTGCGGTATTGCTCAGACTTCCTGTGCAGGTACTGATCGCCTGATGACCTGCGAAGGGGAGTCATGGTCTTCATCCAGAAGTGATACGCATACGAACCGATTGTTCTTATGGCCTGTTTGAAAGAGACCTCAATCTTAAAGCGCAGGCCGTATAAGGAAATAATCTCCATTGAAGACAAAGAAAGGTCAGTACACAGCAGGATGCACCGACCCCGTGTCGGATGGATGACAGCCACAAAGCGTACCAGAATGCCGATCCTTTTGAGGAGGAGGTCCATAGAACGATAGTGCAGCAAGACATCTTTTTCTCCGTACACAGGACTTTTTGCCTTATGCATTGTTTCGGGGTTGTCAAACAGGCTTCTGAGGGGAATCTTTTTTCCGTAGCGTTTTGGTCGACCTTTTTTCCGTTTGCCTGAGGGAGTAGCAGCGGGCAGATAGGCAACAGCATTCATTCTCACCTGGGAGGCAAGGTGGTTGCCCTGTGCAAGAAGACAGGACATAATCTTTCTGGCGGAATAATAGGCGTCGGCGATAAAGTAAAACTCCGGAAGACTGAGTGAATCAACCAGCAGAATCATCTTGTCCAGAAGCGTTGCCTTGTCTCTGTTGGAAAAGACAATACCCTCATGGATGCGGCTTGCAAGGGGAACGGCGAAAACGCTCTGAAGGGCACCGACCAATACAGCAACCGCTTGACAGGAATGCCCCATAATGTACTGCGGTTTGGTATTGGATTCAGATTCCTGATGCAGCAGTTTCACGCCCGGCATCTTCTTGCCGGTCTTGGGAACCTTGATTCCGTCACCGACAATCAAAAGCCTTCCGTTGACCTTGAGGATACCTGGAAAGACATGCAATACCGTGGCAATCCATGAACGGGAAAGTCTATGTATATTCAGGGACGTACTGTGAAAGAAATCCAGGATTCTGTCATAACAATACTCTTTGAGTCCAAAGGCCCTGACAATGCTGGTAACGCCGAAAAGATCAGGTCTGATGCACATGCCTGCAAGACAGACCGATAACCACAGAAATGTTCTGAGCCTTGAACACGCCGACCTCAGGTGCCATACTGCTGAAAACCAGTGAAGCCACAGTTCCATAGAGACCTCCTGTGTATATAGAATAGAAACCCTTGATAGTATAGCATTATTATGCTATACTATACAACAAAAAACACTTCAGGAGGACTTTTTGATACAATTATCTGAAGGACATGTCTCTATGACAGATAAGAAACTGTTACAGATCGAAAAACAGATTGCTGCTATCAAACAGCAGCTTATGGAAATCGGAGAAATGCGGCCGGGTTCTCTTACGAAACAGTATAAAAACCCGAAAGATAAAAAAGGCGGATTTTACCAGATTAGCTATACCCAAAAGAACAAAAGCAAAACGGAATATGTAAGACCCTATAATATTAAGGTCTTAAAACAGCAAATCAGGTCCTATAAGAAATGGAAATTGCTTGTTGAAAGGTGGATAGAACTGTCAATTATTTACTCCAAATTGAAAATGGACATCGCCAATCAAGCTAAGCTAAAATGATGAGAACTCGGTACTCTTGAGGTAATTATATTTATGGCTAAAACCTTGCAGGCAGCCTGCCTGCTAAGTTATGGCGCCTATTCAGGTTGAACCCTGTCCTGCTGTGCAGGCAAAGCAGTGGTTATCCGTGACAATCTTTCTTTCAGCAAGCAAAGCATAATTGAAATCACGGATATGAGCAGGACAGTCAATATCAACTGCCATACCGAGTATCTGGTTGAAATCACAGTCATAAAGTTTTCCGTCCCATCCAACACTGATCAGATGCCTGCACATTATTCCTTCTAAAGTTGCAGCATTGAATGTGCTTTGTATTTCTTCGTCATATTTTTTCATATTATTCGACCGTATAAGGAATTCCCTGAAACGGCCGATGGGCATGTTTGCAAAAGTGTAAAGGTGGTTAAACACTATATTGAAATTTGAATAAAGTTCTCTTTTATATTGTTCTTCCAATTCTTTTTGTGAAGAAGGCAGGAAAGCACCCATTGGATTATAGACAAGGTGAAGCTGTCTTTGATCAGCGCTTTTTCCATAACCAAGGTTGTTGAGCCTTTTAAGGGCTTCAATGCTTTTCTTAAAAGTATTATATCCCCTCACTTTATCAACACTGTCTTTTGTATAATGGGGAAGAGATGCGATTACCTCGACATTGTGCTCTGAATAAAATTCGGGAAAATCTTCCATGCTATTTTCAAAATATACTGTCAGATTGCTGCGTACGATAACGTGGCGATTCAATTTCCCTGCTTCTTTTACCAAATACTTTATATGAGGATTCAGTTCCGGCGCTCCACCTGTGAGGTCAAGAATTCCAATGTTATGATTTCTTAAAACGTCCAATGCTGTCATGATAACCTTTTCGTTCATGATCTCATCCCTGTGGGGACCTGCCTCAATATGACAGTGTTTGCATGACATATTGCATTTATATCCGAGGTTTAATTGAAGAATCTTTATGCCGGAAGCTTTGAGAGGTTCTGACTGTATTTCGAGTATCTTGCCTTCAAATTCAGTCATTCTGTATCCTGCTACAAAGATATTTTGTCTGCAGCATTATGCGCCTGTATCCCGTGGATGAGTGTGGCCCCACCCTTGATTGCTGAAGCAACATGAACTGCTTCAGTGATATGTTCAAGGGTCATCCCCTCTGACAGGCATGATTTTGTGTAAGCATCAATACAGTAAGGACACTGAACTGAATGGGCAACTGCAAGGCCTATCAGAACCTTTTCCCTTTTTGTAAGCAACCCCGGTTCAAGAGAGGAATTGTACCATTCCAAAAACTTTTTAAAGAGATCAGGGCTATGTTTGCCGATTTCTCCAAATCTCCCTAGGTCTTCATCATTATAATAATCACTCATAACAAACCTCCTCTAATCTACATCTATGTATTTATACCATAACAAAAACAACATTTACCCAACTAATAGATTATGGCTATATATTTCCCTTTTTTTATAGTCAATACCCATCAATAATCAGATGCCTTACACTCTCATAATGATAGACTGCGTGTTTGCCACGACGGACAAAAGGCTTATTTTGGAAAAGTATGATTTTCCATATTGCACTTTCATTGACTGATGATATTAAATAATAGACTTATGCCTGAACTTACTCCTTTAATGAAACAATATTTAAGCATCAAAGAAAAATATAAAGACGCAATTGTATTTTTCAGACTTGGTGATTTTTATGAGATGTTCGGAGAGGATGCTGAAAAGGCCTCCAGGATCCTGCAGATAGCCCTCACAACAAGGGATAAATCAAAGGATGATCCGGTGCCTATGTGCGGTATCCCGTATTTTGCTTCAGAATCTTACATAACAAAGCTGATCAAGGCCGGCCATAAGGTTGCAATATGCGAGCAGCTTGAAGATCCCAAAGAAGCAAAGGGTATTGTTGAAAGAGATGTTGTGAGGGTAATCACACCTGGAACGCATGCGCCCGAAAATCCAAAGGAAAATTCCTACATCATCAGCTTTTTCCCATCAGGAAACAGGTATGGCATCGCAGCAGCGGATATCTCCACCGGAGAGTTCATAATTTATGAGACAGATGAAAATATTGAGGATGAAATGTGCCGGTTTGAACCGAGAGAAATACTGATACCTCAGAGTATAAGGGATAATATCCACTATAAAGAAGCTCTGAACAGTTTTTATATATCTCCTTATGAAGACTGGTATTTTGATTACTCAGAAGCATACAAGACTCTATTGCACCATTTAAAAGTATCATCCCTTGACGGGTTTGGATGTGAGGGAATGACTGCTGCGATATCTGCTGCAGGCGCCCTTGTCAGTTACCTTGAAGGCACACAAAAAAACTCGTTCGGTCTTAAAAGGATAGCAACATTAAGACAGGATTCGTACATGTTTCTCGACGCAACAACACAGCGCAACCTTGAACTGACTCATAATCTCAATGAGGGGTCAAGCGAAGGCTCACTCCTTTCAATTCTCGATGAAACCATCACTCCAATGGGTGGAAGATTTCTGCGTTCGTCTATCACAAAACCCCTTATTCACATTCATGAAATAAAGAAGAGGCAGGACGCGGTGGAATATCTCCTTGATGATTATGAACTACTTGAAGAACTCAGGACGTCTCTCAGGAAAATACAGGATATCGAGAGGCTTTCTTCAAGGGTGCTTTCAAAAATTGCGAATGCGAGGGACCTCATTTCAATTAAGACCTCTATAGCAAATATGCCGAAAATCAGGAAAGCCCTGAAGACCTCCAGAAATCCTTATCTAAGTGAACTTTCAGAATCGATTGCTGAATTTCCTGAAATCAGAGAATTAATCGTAAATAGCATTGTTGATACACCACCGATAGGCATCCGGGATGGCGGGATTATAAAGGATAAATACAATTCTGATGTTGATGAACTCCGAAATACTTCCAGGAAGGGTAAGGATTTTCTAACAGAGCTGGAGCATAGAGAAAAGCAGAAAACCGGTATTTCGTCGTTAAAAGTCAGTTATAACAGAGTCTATGGTTACTATATCGAAGTTACGAAAGCAAATCTCCACATGGTACCTGATCATTATATAAGGAAACAGACACTTGTCGGCGGAGAACGGTTTCTGACTCCTGAACTCAAGGAATATGAATCAAAGATCCTTGGATCAGAAGAGAAGCTGAAAAATCTTGAATACCAGCTTTTTCAAGACATCCTGGACGTCATTCAGGAAGATTCAGCGCTGCTGTCTAAAACAGCGTCTGCCATTAGCATTATCGATTTCCTTGCCTCTCTTTCTATCGTTGCAAAGAGACATAACTATGTAAAACCAACTGTTGATAGCAATGGAATCATAGATATAGAAGATGCAAGACATCCTGTCCTGGAGAGGATATCTTCGAACGAAAGGTTCATCCCTAACAGTATTCACATGGATACCGAAGATCATCGTGTCCTTATCATTACAGGACCGAATATGGCTGGGAAGTCCACATTTATGAGACAGGTTGCACTGATAATCATTATGTCCCAGCTTGGAAGCTTTGTACCGGCATCAGGCGCACACATAGGCATTGCTGACCGAATATTCACAAGGATAGGAGCATCTGATTTTCTCACAAAAGGACAAAGCACTTTCATGGTAGAAATGATAGAGGTGGCAAACATTACACACAATGCGACTGAAAAGAGCCTGATACTCCTTGACGAAGTAGGCAGAGGCACAAGCACCTTTGACGGTATCAGCATAGCATGGGCGGTTGCAGAATATATTCTGAATGAGATAAAAGCAAGAACGCTCTTTGCGACTCATTACAATGAACTCACAGAACTTGCACTTACGAATGATGGTGTAAGGAATTACAATATTTCAGTCAAAGAATGGGGTGACGAGATAATCTTTCTGAGGAAGATCGAAAAAGGACCCGCTGACAAGAGTTACGGGATACAGGTTGCGAGACTCGCAGGACTTCCTGAAAGCATTATCAACAGGGCAAAAGAGGTGCTTGCAAACCTTGAGAAGCAAGAACTGGATGAGACAGGAATACCAAGGTTTGCTGACAGAAAAACAAAAAAGGGGACAGTTCAGCTCGATCTTTTCTCTTCTGTGGCAGACTCTGTGATTGCAGAAATAAGGAATATTGATTTGAAACGACTGACTCCGGAAGCAGCCCTTAGCAAACTCACAGAGATCAAAAAGAAGATTGGACTATAGAAACATTATCAGAGCAGTCCGGCAAGATCATTCCTGCCCTGTAATAATACTTAATATCTCCTGATATCTTGCGACTGTCTTATTGACGATTTCAATAGGCAACTCAGGCCCTGGATATGTCTTGTCCCAATCAAGGGTAAGCAGATAATCCCGAACAATCTGTTTATCATAGCTGTCCTGACTCTTTCCAGGGGTATAGTCTTTGAACGACCAGAAACGTGATGAGTCAGGGGTCAACAGCTCATCTATAAGCATAAGTTGACCATTGAACAAACCGAATTCGAATTTTGTGTCCGCAATAATAATGCCTTTCTTTTCTGCTATGTCTCTTGCCTGTGAATATATTTTCAGGCTTATATCCCTGAGTTTTTCAGCAAGTTCATTGCCTACTATTTTCATTGTTTCATCGAATGAAATGTTAATATCATGCCCCTGTTCTTCTTTGGTGCTCGGGGTAAAAATTGGCTCTAAAAGTCTTGATGATTCTACGAGGCCCGCAGGAAGTGTAATCCCGCATACTTCTGCAGATTTTTGATAAGACTTCCATCCACTTCCTGAAAGATAACCTCTTACCACACATTCTACAGGTAAGGGTTCATTCTTCTTCACAAGCATGCTCCTTCCTTCGAGAATATCAGCGTATTTCTGAAGACTCTTCGGAAAATCCTTCAAATCCGTAGCTTCGATATGATTTGAAATTATGTCTTTCATCTGTTCAAACCAGTAGATGGATATTTGCGTCAGCACCCTGCCCTTTCCTGGTATTCCAACCGGCAGAACAACATCAAATGCAGATATCCTGTCAGTAGCGATAAGGAGGAGATGGTCACCGATGTCATAAATATCCCTTACCTTACCTCGTTTCAGGAAAGTTATATCAGGGAACTCTGTCGTTAAAATTACCTTATCCATAAAAACCCTTAATCGATTATTTTAATAGAAGATGCGTATAAAAAGCAGATGATTTTATATTCAGATTCACTATGCTGTCAAGGGAACGCTATTTTAATTAGAGATAATCTCAGTGCTTGAACAATCCATGTCCCTTAATATCTATAAAGTGGCATATTTATTGCTAAATTATTCAGTATAAATCGTTAAGCAGACTTGTTCATTAAAATTTGTTCAGCATTTTATAACACGTTAGTAATATTATATAATATTAAATATATTTTCGGGAGGTGTTCACATGCCGATTGTCTTGCTTGATGCTCAGGGCCTAAAATGTCCTCAGCCAACGATTCAGATGACGATTAAGGCTTTAAAATTAAAAAAGGGTGATGTACTCGAAGTTGTTGCAGACTGCTCTACGTTCGAAAACGACGTAAAGAACTGGTGCAGGAGGAATAATAAAACCCTTCTATGGATAAATGATGAAGGAGAAAGTGTTAAACGCTGTCAGGTGCAATTCTAAAGAAGCTCTTGAATTCATGAAGCTGCACATTTGCAGAAATCTGATTTTGCATTCTCAGAAATGCACATCCTCTTTTAAAAACTGCATTACTCTGCTTTGTTTCATCTTTTGTTCACTTCTTATTCTTTCAGGGCAGAGCAAAGCTGAAGAAATAACCATTGGTATGTCTGCAGCTTTTAAAGGACCGACAGGAGGCCTTGGAACCGAGCTTTACAGAGGCTCCATGGCCTATATCGAGCATATAAATAATTCAGGTGGTATTAACGGGAAGAAAATAAAGATAATTGCATATGACGATGGATATAACCCTGTACCTGCCATTGAAAATACAATAAAGCTTATTGAAACAGATAAGGTTTTTCTACTTTTTGACTATGTCGGAACACCAACCGTTACGAGGGTACTGCCCATACTGAAGAGGTATAGTGACGAATCAGTCTATCTCTTTTTTCCCTTTACAGGGGCGCAACCCCACAGGCAATATCCATACGACCAGTTTGTCTTTAATTTACGGGCATCATATCACCAGGAAACAGAAGGATTGGTTAATCACCTTGTAAGTATCGGCAGGAAAAAGATTGCAGTATTCTATCAGGTTGATGCTTATGGAAGGAGTGGATGGAACGGGGTACGGATGACCTTGGCTAAATATGGCCTCAAGATTGTTGGAGAGGCTACATATAAAAGAGGCACCAAATATTCAGAAAGCCTGAAAAAACAGGTCGAAATACTCAAAAAGTCAAATGCAGATGCTGTAATCTCTATCGGCGCATATGCTGCATGTGCAGCGTTTATCAGGGATGCAAGGGATGCAGAATGGAATATTCCTATTGCAAATGTATCTTTTGTAGGAAGCGAGTTTCTCATAGGCCTTTTGCTGAATACCGGGCAAGAAAAAAAGAAAGATTATACGTTTAACCTGATAAATTCACAGGTTGTTCCGAGCTATGAGGATACATCCCTGAAAGCTGTAAAACAATACAGAGAACTGATGGATAAATATCATCCTCTGGCTCCACAAGGCCTTGCAGAATCAGGATATAAACCTTTGAGATACAGTTTTGTTAGCTTTGAAGGTTTTCTCAATGCAAAACTACTTGCTGAAATCATTAAGAGAATGGGGGATGCCCCACGAAAGTCGCAGATCAAACAAGTTGTTGAAAATATAAGAAACCTTGATATTGGGATAGATGCAAAGGTTTCATTTGGTCCGAACAAACATCAGGGCCTGGACAAGGTTTATTATACGACGTATGAGAACGGTCGTTTTGTTCCGGTTAAAGACTGGAACAGGTGGCGTAAATGATAGTGTCTAAACTCTTCAAAAAGACCCTCTTTATTATCATTGTACTTTTCGGAGTAATAGCGTTTACGATAGCTGTCTCATCAGGATGGAATCTGTATAACGACCTTATCCAGGAATACAAAAGTAAAGGCACATCGATAGCAAAAAGCATAGCAGGGTCAAGCGTTGAAACCCTGCTCAACAGAGATGCCTCAACAGTTCAGGCAATGATTGACCAGTTCCTTGAGATAATAGGAGTCTCTTATGTCTTTGTTGTTGATGCTCAGGGAGAAATAATATCACATACCTTTGTGCCCAGCGTACCTGATGAAATAATGAATATCAAAGGAGAAAAAACAAAGTCTGTAACTCGAATTCAGGACTTGCGTCTCGAAGGAAAGGGAGACTTTATAGATATATCTGCCCCAATATTGGAAGGAGCGATAGGGTTTGTGCATGTCGGAATGGATAAAGGGATTATTATGTCACAGATGCAGTCTGCAATGATCAGGCAGCTATACCTTCTCCTGATAATCTTTCTGATAAGCATTTCAATGGCATATATCTTCGTCAATAAAATTTCCCAGCCTTTGAATAAACTCACAGAATACTCTAAGAAACTTGCCGCTCATGACTTTTCCTCTGCGGTTGATATCAGATCTAACGATGAGATAGGTCTTCTTGCAACCACAATGAAATCCATGGCGACAGACCTCCATGAAGTTTTTGACAGGTATGAGCAGGCAATAAATGACGCAATAGTTGAGCTTCAGAACACCCTCGCCTATCTGACAGCTGTCATAGACAATATGGCAGACGGGCTTCTTGTTACTGATATCGATGGTACAATCACCCATGTCAATCCTGCACTCTCATCCATGTTTGCGCTCAGGGAAACCGATATGATCGGAAAGAATTGCAAAGACATATTTGATCCTCTACTGGCTGAGCTTGTCGAGAAAACGAGAAAATTTACCAATGAGATATTTACAACGGAAATAGGACTTGCGGGTAACAGGGTTGGTAAAGCAGTCACAACAGGCATACACAAGGATACTTTTCAGTCAGATGATAAGGGAGTCGGTTCGGTTATCCTTGTAAGGGATATAACATCAGAAAAGGAAGTTGACCGTATGAAGACCGATTTTATATCAACGGTATCACATGAACTGAGGACTCCTCTGACTTCAGTGCGTGGCTTCACAGAGATAATAAAGAAAAAACTTGAGGAAGACATATTCCCTCAGTTTGATACGAATTCAGATAGAAAGACTGTAACGGCTATAAAACGAGTAAAGGACAACCTCGAAATTATCTTATCCGAAGGCGAAAGACTGACTGAATTGATCAATGACGTGCTTGACATATCCAAACTGGAGGCAGGAAAAGTCGAATGGAAGATGGGAAAAATTCATATATCTGATATTATCGATCGCGCATTGAGTGCAACCTCTGCCTTATTTGAACAGAAAAAACTTGAATTCATAAAGGTTATTGAAGAAGGATTGCCGAAAATTACCGGTGATAAAGACAGGTTAATACAGGTTGTGATCAATCTTCTGTCAAATTCTGTGAAGTTTACAGACAAAGGGTTTGTGACCTGCAGAGTTAAGAGGACTGCCCATGAGATTCTGGTAAGCATAATCGACACGGGTATCGGTATATCTGATGCTGATAAGATGAAGGTTTTTGAAAAATTCAGACAGGCAGGAGATACCCTGACAGAAAAACCCACTGGAACTGGACTTGGTCTCTCTATCTGCAGGCAGATCGTGGAATTTCATAGCGGAAAAATCTGGGTTGATAGCGAACTTGGAAAAGGGAGTATATTTACATTTAGTCTTCCTGTTAGCGTAAAAGAAGACATTACATTGGAGAAAACTTATATTCATTCACCTTCTGAGCAATAATCACAGGAGAAAAGAAACATATGCCGAAAATATTGATTGTTGATGACGACTTTCTTATAAGAAACCTTTTGAAGCAGATATTG
>Ga0315290_10003611_pt1 | contig 11069 bp, 7 predicted proteins | sample YL17G12_0_MG_FD_203627 | JGI IMG/M metagenome (GOLD analysis project Ga0315290, IMG submission 203627) | Sediment microbial communities from Yellowstone Lake, YNP, Wyoming, USA - YL17G12_0 | ecosystem: Environmental > Aquatic > Freshwater > Lake > Sediment | place: USA: Wyoming | collected...
CAGTTTTCTCAGAACCGCAAACTGGGCATTCTCTATAATCTACAGGATAGTTAATTGGTTTTTGATGGTTTCTACAAATCTTAATTCCAATCTCTAACATATTCTCACTCCCATTGGTTTAGTTTCTCCATTCTCTACTGAAAATGTCAATGTTTGATATGGTTCTTAGCTATTGATAAAAGACGTTATGTTACAAAAATTACATACACACTTTTCTAACGTTATGTAGTGTTTGATGTGCATCTCTCATTTATATATCAAGAATTAAGTGAAATCCAAAAAACCATTCACATTTTCCATTGTGTTTGTTTTGAACTAAGACAGGTTTAATAATTGATTATAGAATAGTTAATGAAGAGAAAGTATGAAATTACTAATTGTTGATGATAACAAAGACATTACGACAATGCTGTCAAAATATCTTTTGATGAAAGGTTTTGATTGTACAGTTTCTAATGATGGCAAAGATGGAATGAATCTAATAAAAAATGGATTATTTGATCGTGTTATTTTAGACATGGCAATGCCTGATTTTGGAGGGATGGATATTATTAATGAATTAGAAAAATCAAATAAATTAAAAGATAACAAAATCATCATATTTACGGCTTCATCTATTTCAGATGAGGAAGGTTTGGATTTGTTAAAAAAGGATGGCATAATCAAACTTTTGAGAAAACCAGTTCAGTTAAATGAATTGCTAGAATCTATCACTAATTGATCAAATCTAAAATTTTTTTGGGCAATGTATATGACTACTGACAAAAATAATTTTAAAAATGATGCTGAATTACTCAAAATGAACAGGGGGGAATTAAAAAAAATTCAGAAATCCCTTAAGGATGAAATTGACAGTTTATTTAACAGTTTAATCGATTTTTCGGAAAAATCAAAAAAAAAATCTACACTTCCAAAAGAAATAGAACAAGATAAAATCAGATTAATGGAAATTTCAGGTAAGTTAGAAGATAAAATTAATGACTTTTTTCTTACAACATACAAACAGGAAATAATTGATGAATTGGGACAAAATACATCTAAAATAAAACCCCCTATAACAGAAAAGAATGGTATTGTATCTCTTTCAGAACAATTTTTTAATTTACGCTCTACATTAAAACAAAATCAATTATTTGATAAAGTACAGCAAGAAGAACTCGAAAAAAGATTACAGGAAAGCAATGATCTCAAAAAAGCATTAGATGAATCATCCATTATTGTAATCGTGGATAAAAAAGGAATTGTCATTTACGTCAACAGACTATTTGAAGAGATTTCAGAATACCAACTAGATGAATTAGTCGGAGAATATCTTAGTTTGTTAAAATCTGATTATCATACAGAGGAATTTCTCACATATCTGTGGAGGGTTATATCAAACGGATTTGTTTGGAAGGGTGATATAAAAAATAAAACAAAGAGCGGAAATTTTTATTGGGTCAAGACGACAATAGTGCCATTGCTTGGAAAAAATGATCAACCCGAACAATATTTTGTAATTAGTACAGACATCACAAAACAAAAAGAACTTGAGATAAAATTATCTAACGCATTAGAGGAAATTAAAAAAACGGATGAATTAAAAAATGAATTTGCATCAATGATAACTCATGAATTAAAGACACCGTTGACACCAATACGAGGTTATTGTGATATTTTAAAAGAAGAGGGATTTGGTCCCCTAAATAATGACCAAAGAGATTTTATCAATACAATAGAACAAAATGCAACACGTCTTGAGCGTTTGATTGGAGATGTACTTGACGTTCAAAAATTAGATATGGGAAAAATGACATTTAATAAGAAAAATCTGGATGTGGGCGAATTCTTGAATGACACTGAGAAAGACATATTGCCACTACTTAAAGAAAAAGAAATCCATTTTTCGATACCTGATAATGTAAGGATCAATATTTCAACTGACAAGTTTCGGTTACAAGAAATATTTGAAAATTTAATTCGAAATTCAATTGATTTTGTACCGCACAGCGGAAAAATCGATATCGATGTACAAAATAATGAAAAGATGGTAATTTTTTCGGTGAGAGACAACGGCACTGGCATTCCAGAAGAAAAACAATCAAATATTTTCAAAAAATTTTTTCAAGGCGACACCTCACAAACGCGAAAGCACGGCGGAACTGGATTGGGATTGGTAGTGTGTAAGGGATTAATCGAAGGTCTAGGTGGAAAAATATGGTTTGATAGTCAAAAGGGAGTTGGCACTACTTTTTACTTTAGCTTGCCCAAATGATTTTAGATATGTACAAAATGGGTTATTTGGTCTGCTATGGACTAAATATACACTAGATTGAAAAATCCCACAAAAAAGATTAATCATACGCTTTCACTAAATACTAAAAAGGTGTAGAATGCTCATGCAAAACCCACAACAAGTGATATCTTTGGGATCAACTTTAACAACTAGCTCAACTTTTCCTCAATTTGATTCTAAAATGTGGCCTTAGGGTATCGAAATTAGGAAATTCCAATGAAAACCATCATCTTATGTTCTATTTTGATTTTTAGTGTATTGGTTATTACTGCCAGCGGATTAATTAGTAATGCAAGTGCTCAAGTTTCGACTAGTCATGTTGTAATTAATGAAATTGATACAAATCCATTAGGTGATGATGCCAAATCCATTTCTGAATGGGTTGAGCTCTACAATCCTACTAATTCTAAAATTGATATCAGCGGATGGAAAATTGCATCTACTACCGTAATGAAAAAAACAATGACTATTCCACTTGGCACTGTGATTGAACCTGGAAAATTTTTAACATACTCATATGAACCCCTCTGGTTTACTGATACAAGTGAATTCGTCGAACTAAGGGATAAAAATGACGTGATTGTTGACAAAACTCCTTTATTGTCTGATATGAAAAACGATTATACATCTTGGCAAAGAATCTACGATGGCTATGATTTGGACGCATCAGATGATTGGAAATTTTCAACTTCTACTGCAGGGTCATCAAACGGTAAATTATTAATCACAGAAGACGATATTGGTGTTTCAATATCTGTATTCCCAACCAAGTCTTCGTATCTCTTTGGTGAAACAGCTGTAATTCAAGGAAATGTATCTCAACAAGTATTCATTGTTAAACCCTATTTTCATTCTGATCAGATAATTGTAAAAATATCCGGTCCTAATTTCGATAAAACAATTTCACTTTATCCTGATCTTAATTTAAATTATAAAACTACTTTAAATCTAAATCAAGTTCTTGGAATTAATGAAGGTCTTTATTCTGTTTCAGTTAGTTATGGTAATGCTACATCTCAAACTAGTTTCTCTGTAGGAAATAAAATTATTGTAGAGAACATCAAAGAAGAAAGTACTCTTAGTATCATTACCGATAAATTGCAATATATTCCTGGAAATACAATCTCTGTAACTGGTTCTACTACAAAGGTAATCCCGTTCGAAGGCCTAAAATTTACGGTTAAAGATCCAACCGGCAAAATCATCTCAACTGGAAATCTATATCCTATAAATGGCAAATTTTTTACTAGTGTTTTTCTTACTACTGTAAACCCTGTTTACGGAACATATCAAATAACTGGACAATATTTTGACAAATCATCTTCTGCTCTCTTTGAAGTAGTTCAGGACACAAAAGAAACTAAGATGGTGTCTCTTTGGACTGATAAAGATGTGTATGCCTTGGGAGAAACGGTAATGATCACAGGCAGGGTAAATAATGTCTGGGTTGGCTCATTGGATTTGGAAATAATTCAGACAAAAAATGCTGCACTTGGATCAAGTGAACTTGGTGGTGGTAACTCTGGATTCAAAATTTTGGATGTCGTTAGAACTGCAGGCGATGGCTTTTTTGCATATTCCTTCAAAATACCAGAAAGTGATACACGATTAGGTGATTACAAAATTAGTGTTTCAAAAGAGGTCGGCTCTGCATCAAAAATCATTCATGCTATAACAAATCCCGGAGATTATGTTGCAGATTCTAGTGCTCTTTCACTTTCAACTGATAAGGTGATTTATGATTTAGGTGACACAATGAAAATCAGTGGTTTTATTGCAAATCCTGAAAGCAGATCAAGCTTTGAAACCCCTCATGTAAAAATTTCATTATCTCATGAAGATGGCAGTCCTCTTGAAATTATTGCGCTTCCACCAGGAGCTCAAACAAGACAAAATAACGGTTTAACTATTGCATATGAATTAACTGCAATACCTGATTCTTCTGGAAGATTTTCAGTGCAAACCAGTGTCTCACAAACTGCTTTTACTCAAGGAACCTATCTAATAAAGGCAGAATATGCTGGACTGACAAAAACCATTATTGTTGGTATTGTCGATCCTTTGAAATTAAATGATGGGGCATTACTTAGTCTGAATAAACAAGTTTTTGGTCTAGGTGAAACTGTTCAATTGACTGGACTGATTCCTCCAACTAGTGATAATTCTGTATCAATTTCTCTTACAAAACCTGATGGCAGTACAATTAATTTTGGTGCTACTCTTGATAATCAGCATTTTTCTTGGTCATGGATTACACCTACTACTGAAAAACCTCTGGCAATAAAATTAGACGATCGTTCCATCACTACAACCAACTATGGCGTTTATAGAATCAATGTTTCAATTGCTTCTCATGTAGAAAGTATTTTCTTCAAAGTTTCTTCTGATCCTCAACATGACTCTTTATCTCTGACACCTTTGTATGTCTCCACTGAAAAATCTCTATACAAAGCCGGAGAAAAATTAAATGTTATCGGTAATGTTATTAAAAGAATACAGGGCTTGGAGGGATTGGTAATTCCAGATAGAGTCACAATACTTGTACTAGATAGTAAACCCCCATACAAACAAATCCACGAAGCAACAGTTTATCCTGATCAAGGTGGAAATTTCAAGAGCTCATTTGAATTACCGATAACTATTTTTCATGATGGTGAATACAAAGTAAAGGCATTATATTTAAACAAAAAATCAGAATCTACATTTAGTGTTACAAATGATTTCTCTTATGACTCCAGTGCAAAACTATCTCTTTTACTTGCTACCGATAAATCTGAATATCATCCTGGTGACACTGTAATTGTATCTGGTAAACCAAACAAGCTAATTTATCTTGAAAAATTTGATGTGAGTGTAATAAAGAAAAGTGATACTGATATCACATGCGGCTCATTTATCTGTGGCACTCATTTGGGCCCTGTGACTACTATTCGACCTAGCTCTTTGGGTTCATTTTCACATCAAATACAAATATCTAATTCCACTTCTAGTCTTGGATCATATGAAATTACGGTGGACGCTGGATTTGAAATAAAATCTATCCAATTTGATGTAGTACCGCGACCAATAATTAAAGCACCTGAAGAATCTTCATCAACTATTATTGAAAAAGTAATCCGAATTCCTGATGATAAAATATCCATTATTACAAATGAAAAAACTATTCAAGACAAAAAGATAGTGCCCAAAGTAATTTCTGGTTCATTACTTACTACTAGAGATGATCAATCAAATGTTAATCTTAGAGTTACTTCAGAATCTGGAATGTGTATTATTGGTCCTGAAGAAAATTGTCTTGTTAAAGACTCCACTAGAAAACCTGGACAAATCTATGATATAGTTTCAGTAGATGGTATTAGTCTAAAAGTTAGATATAGCGGTCCTGATGTACGCCTTGAAAAATTTAATATTCTTCCTGCATCTTCTACTGGATTTCTGCCTAATGAAAATTGGAATGTGGATGTAATCAAAGATGTTGATCAGATATCTAGATTCTATTATAAAATAAACTATAAACCGTTGGAATAAGTTCAAAAAACCATTAATTTCACCTATAATTAGTTGAATCTCCATGTTTTGATGTTTTATCAGGATGATCCAAAAAAATGTACAGCTGCAAAAATGGTGAAATTTGGAATTGCAAAAAATATCAAAAAAATAGGGAATAGGGGAATTGTTTTAGATCCTTTCTCTGAAAAAACACTTTTACCTAAAGATAAATCCTTGGCAAATACATTAATCGGAATTGATTGCTCATGGAATCTTGCTGAATTGGCATTTTCAAAAAACTTTAATGGGATCAAAAGAAAATTACCTCCTCTACTTGCTGGCAATCCCGTCAATTATGCAAAATTCAATAAACTAACTACTGCTGAAGCATTATCTGCATCATTATTTATTTTAGGTTTTAAAGATAAAGCACTTGAAATACTTGATAAATTCAAATGGGGTCATACTTTTTATGAACTAAATCAAAATCTTTTAGATGAATATTCTAAATTGGAATCTGAAGATCAAATAGATGTAATTCTAAAAGAATATGGCTTGACTGATTAACTTTTTAATAATTTTCTTTTTTTAACATATATTGTAATTATGCTGACGATTATGACTGGCACAATAAACCAAATAATTTCCAAAGAATTATTTTTATTAAACTCTATATCTGTTTGAGTAATTTCTGGTAATGACACTTCATTTTCAACTGTTAAGAAACTTGTTGAATAATAATCTGGTTTTAACACCGAATCTGAAATTGCAAATATTTTTAGATCATTTGCACCTGTATTTAGCTTCTCTGTTATTTCTCCTGGGATTTTAATTCTTGTTGAATTTTTGTCAACTTTAATTGATTCGGATGATGCTAATTCTCCATTACCTCCTATCAAAAAATAAAGAATTGAATCAGTATGTAATGATTCTATGTTTATTTCTAAATCATTTCCTTTTTGAATATTGTTTGGTATTTCTACATTTACTATCTTTGGAAATTCAGTTGTTTCAAAATCTGACCAATGTCCTACTTTGAAAGGATATGTTTCATCCTCAAAAGCCTTGACAATAATGCTTCTTGCTTCTGGTGAATATTCTTTAAGATAAAATGGTCCATTGCTAATTACTGCATGATTATTCTTTTTAATCCAATCTGATGATGAGGTATATCTACTATCAAAATAACCAAAATTTGTTTCAAATGTTTTTAATGATTCTGGAATGTACTTTTCTTCTTTAAATTTGTCTAAATAACTTTGAATGATATGAGCATCATTTGGAAGTATTAATGACAACCAATTGACATTTTTACTGGTTGCGCCAGATCTTGAAAATGAAACTTTGTCATCTATCACTGCCTGTTCCATTGCAGCAGTAATTTCCCAAGGCACTGAGCTCCATAATGATGCCCAATCTGCTATCTCATTCTCATCAAAATGCCAATAATTCACATAAACATCAATTGTATCTTCATCAACGGGTTCAACTCCAATTATGGTTTGAACACTCTGTGATGCGATGGGTGTGAATTCAGTGTCAAATGTTTTGTCATTCTCACCTACTTGTGAGCCCCACTCTATTGCAAAATATAATGAATGTAAAATATCATTCATGTCCATTTTTTTACCATTATGCCAATTACTAAACTTAAAATCAAATCTGACTTTACTTGTTGCTTGAGTACCTGGGAGGACTTTTTTCCACTGCTGCTCAACCGGATCCCACATTATTGTATTATTTGACACATTTAATTTCCCATTTGGTCCTGCCGTCTCCACATTCCAATTTGCTCTAATTGGAAATGTTTCTCCTGTGAATGGATGTTTGAAAGTAATAGGATCTGAAATTATTCCCCAAATCTGTCTGCTGTACTTGTCACTAAATCCCATTACTGGATTCCATGCTCCCTGATAGATCTCCTTAACACCAATGTTCAACTCTTTTTCATTATTCCTAGAATTTATTGGTGTAAATCTACTTGAAACTCCTGCTCCAAGATCATTTATCACCCCATCCATTTTCTCATTTGCAACATACTGATCAATTTTACTAGCTAGAAAAATTCTAACTGACTCACTAATTCCATCTGCAATAGACTCTTTAATCAAATCACTTCTTTCTTCTGCTGTCTGAAAATCTCCAGAGTAAATTTTTTGAGTTTCATTATCTAACTTTGAATTTGGGTAATTCCAATATGTTGGATCATTGAATCCTGGCATGTTTGAAAACCATGGGGCATACATCTGTGCTAGTCCAACTGAATCATATTTTACAAATGCAGATCTTGCCCAACCTTCTGTATATAGACTCCATTTCATTTCTGCTGGATCTGAGCCATACACCACAACAAAAGCTTTATTCAAATCTCCAAAATCCTTTTTAACAGTAAATCCGATTTTTTGTAATTCAGAAGCTAAAATTTCACCGATTGATTTTCTCACAGGATCATCGCTTCTAATAAAAATTGTGACTTCAATTGGGCTGTGATTAATCTCCCACTTGCCATTTTGTTTTATTGCTCCTTTTTCTTTTAATGCATTTGAAATCATTTCTTCTGCAAATGATGGATCGTATCTAAAGTTGAATGTCTCTAGTTGCTTTATGACGGTGAGGTATTCGGGATCTGAAGGACCATAATATGAGATCATAGGTGCACCGTATCCTCCCATTAATTCATTAACAATTAACTTTCTATCTACTAAATAATTTAATGCAAATCTAACAGATTTAATTGAAAATGGATTGAATTTATCTGATTCAGCTGGATTCACTAGAATGCTGTAGGATCCCCCGGCTGAATCAAACACTTTCAACCCCTCTCTGGATTTTTGGGCTTCTAATCTATCTGATGATATTCTTTCATAATAAATGTCCAAATTTCCATTTCTTACCTCTTCAAGTGCCGTGTTTTCATCTAAATATTGAGTGAATTTTACTGAATCAAAAAACACGCTTTTTTCTGCAAAGGAATAACCATACAAAGTTACAACTAAAAGAGCTAGTATGATTACTAGCAATAATTTCATAGATCTTATCTAATTTGGTTGTAATAAAACTTATTTTCATATGTCATGAAAAGTTATTTGAGTCCGTGTCTTTTCAATCACTGTTTGATCTTTTGATGAAACCCTTAATGGGCATATTCTATACAAAAATCCATCTGGTTGAAAATAATGCCTTTTTTCTAGTATCTACGTCCTATGCGGTACAAACTATTTTTTGATTTTACTAGATAGTTAATATGTTTGACAAAATCACGAAACAACTTTTTATGTGGATCTAATAGAGAAGATAAACATGACATCCAAAGCTGAAATCGAATCACTAGAAAACTCTTGCAATAACGTGCTATCCTTACCCAGAATTAGGTTTGTGGGAGTTTTGGACAATATGGGAAATAAAATAGCTGGTGGTTTTAAAGAAGGAATAACTTCGTATCTTGAAGATAAGGAGGATCGTATGATGTATGTCCAGCTAACTTTTGAGTATTTAATGAGAAAAGATTTTGATAAAAAATTAGGTCCTATAGACTACATTGTATCTCAAAGACAAAAAATTGTTTTGATTAGTATCCCGACAAGAAATTATTTGGTTCTGATCTCCGCAGATCGTGAAGCTAACGTTCAAGATATTATCCGTGAAGTGAATAAGGCATTCACAATGTTACCTGACATAAGACCTTAAATTTGAATAACTAATGACATTGACGATGTCTGTTTTAAGTATGATAAATTTCTAATTGATTTTTTGGTCGTGTCTCCTAAAATCTATATTGTATTGATTGTTAACAAAACCCAATATGACATTTAATCAAAACGTGTTATCTCAATTACATGGGATGGTTCCTGGTGGTATATCTGTTGGCGATTTTTCAATGATTACAAAAACAAATGATCTTAACTCCAAAAGAATTCTGGACGGGTATATCAAAAATGGAATAGGAAAAAAACAAGAAAACAAATATTATTTTGAAGATGCTGATAAACTGAAAGCCGCAATTGAATTAATAAAAAACGGTAGCCCGATAGATGAAATTGCAATTGCGCTTAACTGGAAGAATTTTGAAGGATTGGTCGCTGAAATGTTATTTTCAAAAGATTTTGCAGTTATAAAAAATCTAATTCTCACCAAACCTCGAATGGAAATTGACGTTATTGGGATACGATTGGGCATTGCCATGTTAATTGACTGTAAACATTGGAAACGTTACAGTTATTCTACATTAACATCTGCAGTAAAAAAACAAATTGAAAGGACAAAGCACTATGTATTAAAAACTAAAGGTGCAATAGCCGTACCTGTAATTGTGACTCTATATCAAGACAAATTGGATTTTATCGACCGCGTTCCTATAGTTCCAATTTTTCAATTTTCATCGTTTATAGATGAATTCTATGGGCATCTTGACCAAATGAACACTATAGAAACAAAGTAACTATGAATAATAATACACTCCCAATCATGAATCCCTTTGTAATTTTTAAGGAATTGTCCAGTGCTTTGGAATAATCCTCATAAATTCCCTGCCCCATAATTTTTACATCTGCTTCGTTTTCTAAAATTTCAAACTTTGCTACAGTTGTTTTTGATTCAGCATTCTTTGCAATCTCTAAAAACCACTTGGATAGTTTTTCTGCACCTGTTATCAATCCTAACTGGTAGTACCCATTTCTGTTTCTTGCTTTAACTGGAGCGTAATGAGTATCCGATGTACAAATTTCTAACAACTGGTAATCTTTCTTTGTAAAATTCTCTACAATTTTCTCTCTTACTCCATTTTCCATGTTGTTGGAATCTGCCCAGCCAAGGAAGTATTTTTTATTGTTGATTTTCAGACATACTATGCCCAGTCCACCCATTCCCAAATCTTCTGTCCATACATCCATGCCCTCTGAATTTGCATAACCGAATTCTATTGGATAGTGATCCTTTGTAATTAATGAATCCAAGCAAGATTTTGCTGCTTTTAGCATATCTTCTCCATCGTCTTTGGATATTTCTTCTCCCATGGCATTATGACAGTCAACAATCATTGTTCTAGTGTAGTTTCTATTTTGCGCATACTGCTCAATCTCTTTTTTCATGTAACTTGGAATATCTTCCATACCATGTGGCGATAATGAGAGAAACAGCAATGGATTATTTCCAAAAAGTAAACCGATAACTCTGGCCTTATTAATTTGTACTGTGACTGGTTCTGTACATACCATTCCTTCTTCTCTGATTATGCTTTTATCTAGATTTTTTAAATAATTTTCAACCTCGTTTTTTGATGGAAGGTTCAATGAATGATCTGAAATAC
>Ga0315290_10003616_pt1 | contig 11060 bp, 10 predicted proteins | sample YL17G12_0_MG_FD_203627 | JGI IMG/M metagenome (GOLD analysis project Ga0315290, IMG submission 203627) | Sediment microbial communities from Yellowstone Lake, YNP, Wyoming, USA - YL17G12_0 | ecosystem: Environmental > Aquatic > Freshwater > Lake > Sediment | place: USA: Wyoming | collected...
GGGGAACCGGGTCGAGGCGTAGCGGGCTGGGATAACGCCCAGGGCACGCAGCATCGGGACTCCGCGCGTCGCCCGTCGGAGAATACCTACTGCAGCGACGGCGCATCTTAGCGCAGCGCAAGACGTCAGACAAGGGATGTTGCGAGACGGCTCGTGCGCTTGTAGCGTTCCGTCCACGAGGTGACCCATGTCGGATTCTAGTTTGCGCGAGGCCTGCCTGAGCCGTTTCCTCGAATACGTCGCGTTCGACACGCAGTCGGACGAAAACTCCGAGACCTATCCTTCGACGCTCAAGCAGCTCGAGCTGCTGAAGCACCTCCTGAAAGAACTGAAGGGGATCGGCCTGAAGGACGCCGCGATGGACGAGCACGGCTACGTCTTCGCGACGATTCCCTCGACGACCAGGAAGGCGGGCGTCCCGGTGGTCGGCTTCATCGCGCACGTCGACACCAGTCCCGAGATGCCGGGCGCTAACGTGAAACCGATCCTTCACAAGAACTACCAAGGGCAGGATCTCGTCCTTCCCGACGATCCCAAGCCGGTCCTGAAATTTAAGGACAACCCGGCGCTCGCCGAGCAGATCGGCTGCGACATCGTGACCGCATCAGGTGCGACGCTCCTCGGCGCCGACAACAAGGCGGGCGTCGCCGAGATCGTCGCGGCGGCCGAGTACTTGATGAAGCACCCAGAGATCCCGCACGGCGCCATCCGGATCGGCTTCACGCCCGATGAAGAGGTCGGTAACGGCACCAAGTACTTCGACGTCAAGAAGTTCGGCGCGGCCTGCGCCTACACGATGGACGGCGAGACCAAGGGCGAGATCGAGATGGAAACCTGGTCCGCCGACGCGATCACCATCAGCTTCCAGGGGAACAACACCCACCCCGGCTACGCCAAGGGGAAGATGATCAATGCGATCAAGGTCGCGGCCGATTTCATCAGCCGCCTCCCCAAGGATGGTCTCGCCCCCGAGACGACCGACGGCTACGACGGCTTCGTGCACCCCTACGTCGTGACCGCGTCGGTCGAGAAGACATCCGTGAAGCTGCTCCTGCGCGACTTCAAGACGCCGAAGCTACGGGAGCAGGAAGCGTTCGTCACGAAGCTCGCCAAGGAGACCGTCGCGGCTTGGCCGGGTGCGGCCGTCGAGTTCAAGGTCGAAGAGTCGTACCGCAACATGAAGGAAGTCCTCGACAACCACCCTCAGGTCGTCGAAAACGCGCGCGAGGCGATTCGCCGCACGGGTCTCGCCCTGCGCGAGCACCCTATCCGCGGCGGCACCGACGGGTCGCGCCTCTGTTTCATGGGGCTCCCGACGCCGAACATCTTCGCCGGCGAGCACAACTTCCACTCGCGGCTCGAGTGGGTGTCGGCTCAGGATATGGAATTGGCCGCGAAGGTGATCGTCGAGCTTGCGAAGGTGTGGGAAGAGAGAGCCTAGTCAGCCCGCTCGACGCTTCGCGATGAGTTGCCGAACCTCGGGAACAAGGTCCACGGGCACTTCCATCGCCGTGTGAGTCGTCGACTCGAACGCTGCCTGGTCCTCTGCGGCGGCCGCGTCGTCGGTCTGCGACTCGTAGTGATCGAGGACCCGGCGTACGCGGGCTTCGTCCCACCCTTGCGGTAATTTCTGATCGCTCATGCCTTCTTCTTACGCCTCCGGCGCAGCGCGTGCAAGGCCTTCGGACCCAGTTCGTGCGCCGTGATGACGAAGACCGACCCAGGCAACTCGCGAGCCTTCCCGGCCGGGGCGATCTTCGACCGGACGAGCAAGGACATCTTGCACTTCGCGTTCGTTCACGGCGTGATTGTAGATGTGCGGCTGACCCGTCTCGGGGTCGGTGCAAAAGCGAGAGTTCACCGGTTGAGGCTACGACGACCCCACCGCGCTCTCAGTCTCTTTCACCCCCAAGTCCGTTGCCAAAACGAAACACCAACCCCTCAAGGCCTAGCCCTTCCCCTTGTGCACTTTCGCGATCTCATCCTCACGGCGGGATTCCGCGCGGCCACGGTCGATCGCGTAGTTCTCTTCGATCTTCGCGAGCGCCGCGGGGTCGCTGGTCGAAGCGACGTTCTTGCGGTGCAGGATCTCGAGCTCGGCCAGCTTGGCCTGCGCCTCGGTCCTCAACTGGGCGATCTTTTCTTTCTGAGCCTTGGTCAACGGCTTCGCTTCCTCGACGCCTTCCGCGAGGTCCCGCGCCTTGAGCCTGTCCATGGCGAGATCGAACGCGGATTTCAGCGGTTTGTCGGTCATCGTCGCATCCCCTCCGTGATTGGGTCGGGGTCATTGTAGTGGCGGGGCCTCGCCGACGCCGAATCTAGCCCTTGATGTTCTCGAGCTTGACGCCACGTCCGTCCCGGACACTCTTTCTTGCAGCCTCCACTCGTGCCAGAAAACGCGGATCGTTCTCGAGCCTATAGTCCAACCAATCGTCTTCGTTTTCAAAGCCGATGAGGACGCCCGCAGCCTTTCCATGGCGCGTAATGACAACCTCTTCCTTCTCGGCCAAACGCAGGAAGCGCGACAAATCGTCCTTTACTGTGGAGAGTGCGACCTTCTTCATGACTTTTCACCTACCTTTGACAGCCATGCGCCGACGTCGGCCTTGGCGACGATGGCAAGAACCTCGACGCAACCCTTCGACACGTCGTAGAACACCCGAAGATCGTCGATGCGAAGGCGATATTGCGGCCGAGAAAGTCCTCGAAGCCGCTTGATTCGGCTCTTGCTCGACTTGGTCGGCTCGTGCCGCAGATGCGTCTCCATCGCCGCTTTCACCTTCGCCTGATGACTTGCGTTGAGCCGCTTCAAGTCCTGGATCGCCACCGGCGCAAGCTCGATCTCGTAACGCATTATGGCTAGAATATAGCCAGAATATTATTCGGTGTCAACGCCGAGTTCTCTGCTGGCGTCCAAAAGGCGCATCGCGCCGCTTCACGCGGCGAGCAAGTCGAGGGCGTAGAAGGCGCGAGCGATGTTGGGAGGAGTTGCCTGTTCACCAGACAATAGTGCGTTCGAATCTCACTTGGCGAGCCAAACCCTGTCGTCCCGCGGTTGGAACATGAAATTCCCGCGCTTTTTCCGGCGAAACGCTGGATTCTAGGCGCCGGAAGGCCTTCGTGGCGAAAAACGGCCTCGTAGGATCGTCCAGGATCGACGAACGAGTCCACTTCCGGGCTTCTGCACCCACCGAAACATACGAAAGCACGACGAAATTGCGTGGAAGCCGCCCCGCCTACGCCAACCTCAAACACCCCACGACGCGCGGCGTCGCCGGCATCCCCGGATCGAGGTTCCCGCAATCCGCCGCGAGCCGATCGAGGCCGGTCGCCCCGAACGCGCGCAGCGCCGCCGCCGGCCGGCGCGATAACTCGGCGTCGGCTTCCAGCGCCTCTAGGAGCTTGGCCATGGCGCGCGCGGGGGCGCCGGGGTCCGCCGTGCGGCGCGAGGCGGTGGTCCGCAGGAAATCGGCGACGATCTCGGTGGGCAGGCGGTCGACGCGCAGCTCATTCCGCATGGTGTGCCACGCGAGGGCGGTGAGCAGCAACGTTGAAAAGCGCGGGGTGTCCTCGAACGGGCGGCGTTCCTCGTCGAGGAGGCCCGCGGCCGTGACGCCGCGGCCCGTAAGGAGCGTCGCGCCGAGCGCGTCGCACAGCTCGAGCGTCAGCCTCGTCTCGTCGATTTCGGCCATGGTCTTGAAGTCGCGCGCGGCCGCCGCCTCCTCGCCTTCCGCGACGGCGACGTAGAGCGGGCGGGCGAGGAGAACGGCTTTAACGCGCGCGCGAAGCGGGGCGTCGATGAGCTCTTCGGCCTTCGCATGGCCCATTCCCCATCCGGTCTTCAGCATGAGGCGGGCCCGGCTTTGCAGCCCTGCTGCCAGGGCGTATCCCTCGCGGAACAGCTCGACGACGGACACCTCGGCCAAAACAGGGCCTGCTGCGGCGCCGTCCCTGATGCCGCGCGCGTCGAGGGCGAGTCCGACGTAGGCGCCCGCCCGCTCGATGACCCTCGTGTGGGTTTCGACGGAGCCGGCGTCACCGCCGTCGGCGACCAGCACGCGGTTGGCCAAGGCCATCAGGCCGAACAGGGCGCGCTCGCGATCTTCTGGCTCCAGCGCGTCGACGCCGTGGACGATCAGCGCCTTCGAGCCGAGCACGCGGAGCGACGCGCGTGGCGCCGCTAGGGCATCGCGCTCGCCGGGCGGCTCGGCGAGCGGGAGTGGCGCCGTCTCGGGCGGAGCGTAGATCGACAGCGCCTCGTCCCAGGTCGGGTAGCCGTGCTCTTCGAGGCGGCTCGCGCGCCAGTGCAGCGCGGTCTCTTCGACTTCCGATGGAAGCTCGAACAGCGCGGAGCGAACGATCCCCAGGTAACGGTCGCGGTCGTCGTGGTAGATCGCCTCGGCCAGACGGCGCACGGCGATGGCGTGCTCGGTGCGCTCGGGGGCGAAGAGGTTGGCGCCGTCGGGCGCGATGAACCCGCGCTCGTCGCCGACTTCCGTGATGCCGTGTCCCTTAGTCGGCTCTTCGTGGTCGATGTCGAGCGGCTTGACGTTCGCCCAGAGGCGGAAGAGGAGAATCAGCGTCTCGTCGTCGATCGTGCGCGCGAAGCGCTTGATGGTCGCCTCGCCCGCTTCGACGAGAAGCGCCACCCACGCGCCGCACCGGCCCGGATCGAAGCGATCCCTGCGCCAGCTCTCGAGGTCGAGCAGGTGCGCAATCTGGGATGCGGAGGCGAGCGCGAGCAGGGGAAGGGCGCCCTGCGGGCCCACCTCCCGCGCGGTCAGGTAAAAGTCTCCGTCCGGGAGGGCCCGGACGAGAGCCATAGGCTTGGGCGACTCGAGGAGGAAGCGCGCGCGCTCCTCGGCCGGAAGGCGCAAGACGAGCTCCGCCTGCTGGCGGAGGCTCAGGTTCGGGAGCTTCTTCATGTCCGGGATCGTCATGCCCGGGATCGTAGCAGGCCGGTTGCTACTCGACCCCGTAGAGGATCTCGAGGCGTTTCACCCGTTGGGCTGCAACGTAAACGAGGACGGCGGCCAGCAGCAGGATCCCCGGGATCGCGACCCAGGGCGATGCCGGGTCGGCGAGAATCGCGATCCCCGAATCCTGCGGGATCGAAACCGGGCACAAGGACTCCAGGTAGTGGATCACGCTGATCTTCTTGAGCACGGGGGGGAGGAGCGCGTTGATCGACTCCCATCCGAGAATCGCGACCGCCGGGACGATCGGGTTCTTGAAGAAGGCGCCGGCGGCGAGGAAGACCGCGCCGTAGCCGACGCAGGCGAGAGTCGTGACCAAGAGGTAGCCGGAAAGCTCGAACAACCCGTGTCCGGACAGCAACTGCTCCACGAGCGCCGACGTCCCGTGGGTCAGGTACAGCAGCGTCCAGGTTGCGAGAGTCACGCCGTTGAACAGCACAAGCGCGGCGAGGAGCCCCGAGACGTACTTTGCCACGGTCAGCGTCCGCCGCTTCATGGGAACCAGGAAGTAGTAGTGCAGCGATCGGTCGAGGATGTCGCCGCGAAAGAGCGGAACGAAGATCGCCACGCAGCCGAAGTAGACGACGAAGCGCAAGATCAGCGTGCGGAAAAGGGCCGCGTAGATGACGCGATCGTGGGCGATCGGGTCGTTGTGACCGAGATGCAAGAAGCTCAGCACCGCGAATCCCACGAACAGGACGATGGGGATCAGCGCGAGGAGGTAGACGGGGATCGCGCGCTTCCCGAGGAAACGCTTGCGAAGCTCGAGCGCCTGGACGGCGAGAAATTGCCGGGAGATGGTCATGAGACGGGCCCGTCCTTCTCGATCAGATAGCGGTACACCGCCTGCACGTCTTCGTCGGCGGGGGCCACGGCCTCGAGCTCGAGGTCGTGCTCCATCACGAGGCGGTTCAGGAGGAGGTAGAACTTGTCGGCGTCCCGCGTGTGGACGAGCAGGCCGCCCTTGTCTTCGTGGATCTTGATCTCGACAGCAGAGTCCAGCTCGAAGATGCGCGAGGCGACGAACGACGGCCGGTCGCACCGGACGAGAATCTGCATCGGATGCTCGTCGTCGATCTCGTCGCGCACACCGGCGATCGCGCCTTCGGCCACGATGTAACCGTGGTGCACGAGGATCACGCGATCGGAGATGAGGTCGACCTCGTGGAGGATGTGGGAAGAGAGCACGACGTAGCGCCCCTCGTCGCGTAACTGCCTGAAGAGCGCGATCGTCTCGGCTCTCGCCATCGGGTCGAGGCCGTTCAAGGGTTCGTCGAGCACGACGACCTGAGGATCGTGAGCGATCGCCTGCGCGAGGCGGATGCGCTGCCGCATCCCTTTGCTGTAGCCCGCGACGCGACGTCCCGCCGCATCGGTCAACCCGACTTTCGCGATCGCCCGCAGGGCGCGCTCCCGGCACTCGGCCTCGCCGAGGCCGTGAAGCCTGAGGGTCGAATGCACGAACTCGTACCCGGTGAGTCCCGGCGGAAATGCGTCGTACTGGGTGCAGTAGCCGACCTTTCGGCACAGCGCCTCGGGGTGGTCGACCGGCGTGCCGGAGACGGTGATGTGCCCTCGCGACGGGCGCAACAGCCCGGTCATCAGGTTCATCAACGTGGTCTTCCCTGACCCGTTCGGCCCGACGAGGCTGGTGACCCCCGGGGCGATCGTCAGCGTCACGCGGTTGACGCCCAACACCTCGCCGTAGAACTTCGAGACGTTGTCGAAGACGATCACTTCACCACCTCGAACGCCCGTAGCTTTCGCGCAAGGACGGCGATCGACAGGCCGCAGATGATGAGAAGCGCGCTCCAAGCGACCGGGGCGCTCAGTTGGGCCTTGAGGGGCACCTGATACAGGCCCTCCCAAACGGTGTGCATCAACTCCGGGAGGGCGAAGACGAACCCCAAAGACGTGTCGAACATCTGGTTGATCGCCTGGCCGGCGATGCTCCCGAAGATGATCACGCCGAGAAGAAACGTCTGCGCGACGACTTTGCGGCGCGCGACCGCGGAGGTCGCCAGCGCCAGAAGCGAGATCGTCAGGATCCAAATCCCCGCCCCGAGCACGATCGCGACGCCGATGCGCAGGTTCGCCGCGAACCACGACCAGCCTTCGAGCCAGCTCTGAAGCGCGAAGAGGAACAACCCGGGAATCCACGTGATCAGCGAGATCAGGATGGCGAGCGTCGCCATCTTGCCGACCGCGTAACCAGTTCGCGAGAGCGGCCTCGAGAGGAACAATGGCAACGCGCCGTTCGCAAGATCCGGAGAGACGAGGCCCGGCCCCACCAAAAGGGCCATCAATCCGCCGAGGATGAAGCACTGAACGCCCATGAACGCCGCGAAGAACTCCGCGTTGACCGGCGCGAGCTGGATGCCGTCGAGGCCGACGTTCGCGAGAGCCGCCAGGTTGTGATGCAGGTAGATCCACAGCGCGGCGCCGACCGGCCACGCGAAGCACATCGTGAAAAATCCCGCGAAAAGCCTCGACTTGAACACCTGGGCCCAGGCGAATCGAGGAAGGACCATCCACCGGCTGTTTTGCGGCGTGATCGGTCCGTCGTAGCCGCGATAGCGGCGGTCATACACGGCCACGGGGCTCCTCCATCGCCTTGAGGAAGATGTCCTGGAGCGAATCGCGTTTGTAATCGAGCCGCCGGATCTGGAGCTGCTGCTCGGCCGCGATCCGGTACAAATCTCGCACCGCGATCGTTTCCGGAAGCACCATCTTCAGGCGCCCCGGTCCGAGCATCGCGCACGTGCAGCCCAAGGCCTCGGCCGCCGCCGCGAAGGCGTGCTCGTCGCCGCGCGTTTCCACCTGCAGGAATTTCTTGTTCGCGCGGCGCTCCTCCTCGAGGTTGCCGTGGAAGGCGATCCGCCCGTCCTTCAACACCAACGCTTCGTCGCAGCATTCTTCGACGTCGCGCAGCAGATGCGACGACAGGAGGATCTGAGCCTGTCCCGAATCGCGGATCTCCTTGACGAGGCGGATCATTCTCGCGCGCGCCGGCGGGTCGAGCCCGTTGGTCGGCTCGTCGAGAAAGAGGATCTTCGGGGCGTGGACGATCGCTTGCGCGAGCTTCGCCATCTGCCTCATGCCCAGCGAGAACCCCTCGAGCGTGCGGTAGCGCGCCTCTCCCAGCCCCACGTATTGAAGCGTCTCGTGCGCTCGCTCCAGGGCCGCCTCGCCTGGCAGGCCCGACAGCTCACCCATCATGCGCACGAACCGCACGGCGGTGATCCCGGCGATGAACGCGTCGCTCTCGGGCATGTAGCCGATCGATCCTTTGAGCCGCGCGGCGCCGGTGACGACGTCCTCGCCGTGCATCCGCGCGGTGCCCTCGCTCGGCTTGTGGAAGCCTAGGAGTGTGTGGATGAGCGTCGTTTTCCCAGCACCGTTGGGGCCGAGCAAGCCGATGGCCCGCCCCGAAAGGCGGGCCGTCAGATCTTGCAGGATGGGGCGCCCGCCGAAGCGGACGCCCAACCCTTGGAGCTCGATCGATCCGGGAGGCGTCAACGTCATTGCGGGATCGAACCCCCGTCGTGCCCGGCGTGGTTCGCGTGCGCGAGCGCCAGGACGTGCGCGAACGTGCCGACACTGTTGGCCGACACGAGTGAGCCCAGAAGCGAGCCCAACCCGGCGTCGCCGCGCGAGTTGATGACGATGCGGTCGTCCTCGGCGTAGGCGGTCACGAGGCGAGGCCGGCTCTCCGCGGTCATCGACTGGAGCGTCTTCAGCTCCTTGGCGTCGAGGGCGCCGGAGACCATCGAGGCCAGCGGGCCGAGCGTCGGACCCATGTGCTCCCACACGAACGCGGACAGGTTCACATGACCGTCGGACGCAAGGAGCGCGGTGAACGCGCTGGAGCGTGTGAGGGTGTAGCCGTTCCCCCTCTGCTCGATCGCGAGATCGATCAGCGCGCGGTTCGGGGCCGCGATCAGGTAGCCGTCAAAGAAGGTGTACCTCACGGTGTTTCCTTGGGCCTCCGAGCCGGTGAAACGCACGACCCAGTCGGTCCGGTTCCCGACAACTTCGCTTTCGGCGACGATCCGGCCGTCGTGCCCTTCGGACGCGATCCGGTCGTTGATCCGCGAGGTCAGGTTCACGAACTCCGTCTGGAACCCCGCGGGATCGTAGACCTCAATGGCCACCTTCCACGAAGGGATGGGGAGCACGGGGCCGTCCAAGGCGATCGCCACGTCGCCGCCCATCGTGGCGGCCAAGGCTTGCAGCGACGCGAGGTCGCTTCCGGTTTCGAGATTCGGGACCTCGGGGCCGATCCACGTTAACGCCTCGGCCAAAAGGGCCTCGGGGCGCTTCACGATGGCCGCGGCGGCGAACGCCGCGTCGGGAGAGATGAACTCGGCCGCACCCATCGGAGCAGGCTCCGCGAGCCAGCCGGCAATGCCGCGACGGGTCTGATCGAAGGAGACCTCCGCATGGAGGGTTGCGCCGTCGGGGCCTTCCGTTCGCTCGGCGATGAAATAGTCGGCGTCGAGCACGCCCATGCGCTCCAGCCTCTCGGCGTCCTCCTGGTCCACACCGTGGGCGAGCATCGCCTTGAGGTCCACCCCGAACAGCCAAGACGTTCCGTTGGCGTACTCCTCGTTCAACTTGGCCCGGAACGGGGAGTCGTCCCAGCTCGTTGCTTCGCGGGCCGGGGCTAGAGCGCCCGCGCTCTTGGCTGCCAAATGCGGTCCCTTGAATTCGATCTGCACGACCGACCCTTCGAACTTCAACGACGCCTCGGGCCTGTTGTCGCCCTTCATGGACTTCATCTCTTTGGCGAGGGTCTGGCGAAACGCCGCGCGGTCTTTGACCTCGGCCGTCAGGATCGGACCGCGGATGCCCCCGCCCGAAGTCTGCGCGAGCGCGATCACGATCTCGTCCCCGAGCTGACTGCCGAGCTCCTTCATCTTCTCGAAGGCCTCGTCCATGTCCTTCTTGTGCTCGGGGCTGCTCATGTGCTCGTTCCACCAGGTCTGCAGGGCGCCGCTTTGCGCGACGTGCTCTTCGAATACCTGCTTGGCGGCAACGAGCGACTCGGTCAGGTTCGGGATGGCCGCGTAGAGGATCGTGCCTTCGGGCATCCGGTCGAGGATCTTGGAGCCGTAACGGCGTCCTGGGACCGGCACCCGCGCGTTCAAGTCCTTGCGCAACGACGCCAGCTCGTTGAGAAGTTGCACGTACCGCGAGGCGTCCTTGCTCCAGGCGATCTCGTCGTCCACGGGGACGGCGGTCACGGCATTCGACGTCGTCATCTGATCGCCGGGCTTCAGAAGGCTCTCGCGCCCGTCCGCGGCGACCCGCACCGCGCCCTCGACGACCGAAACCCGTGAGCCCTTGGTCCCGGTGTTCACCGCGAAGATCGTTCCCTTGACCGCCACGAGGCAGTCGTCGGTGCGGATGTCTAAGTGTCCCGAGCCCTGCGGCGAAGCTTCGACGATGATCGCGCCGCCAGCCAGGCGCACCGTCGACCCGTCGCGCCGCTTGGCGACCGCGAGCTCGGTGCGGTCGCGCATCTCGATGCGCGAGCCGTCGTCCATCATCACGAGAGCGTCGCTGTCCTTGGCGGTGCGGATCGGGTCTTTCGCGGACACCGTCATTCCGGGCCGCAGCGGGACGAGCGCGCCGGCCGTCACCTGGTAGAGCGTCCCGTCGACGCGCATCACCTTGAGGTGCGGGTTGCCCCCGAGAAACGGCATGGCCTGCCACGCGGAGTACCCGCCGAGAACGGCGACGGCCGCCAATGCCGCGGCGGCGGCCCACCGGAGGTAGGCGGGGCGTGCTGTGCGGACGCCCGTGGTTTCGGCCGGAACGGCCTTGGGCGTCCGCGCCGCGATGAGAGCGCGACGGCAGGGGATGCACTCGCGGCTGTGATCCTCGAGGAGGAGCGCCGTCTGGCTCGGGAGGCCGCCGGTGAGGAAGGCCGGGATCAGCGCCTGGAATCCGGCGCAATTTTCGATGTGGGTGGAAGCGCCTGCCACGGCCGCGGTAAGCCCGAGCTTGGCCCGGACTCGGTCGGCGGCGTCGTCGATCTCCCAGCCCGAGGGTTCGTCGGTCCGGATCGAGCCGAGGACC
>Ga0315290_10003617_pt1 | contig 11059 bp, 8 predicted proteins | sample YL17G12_0_MG_FD_203627 | JGI IMG/M metagenome (GOLD analysis project Ga0315290, IMG submission 203627) | Sediment microbial communities from Yellowstone Lake, YNP, Wyoming, USA - YL17G12_0 | ecosystem: Environmental > Aquatic > Freshwater > Lake > Sediment | place: USA: Wyoming | collected...
CCATGTATGCAGTTTTAACATCCAAATCAGGCGCGAGCTGCCGGCAATGTTCCATCACTTTCATCGCGTGGCGTCCGTCCCAATAATCATCCGCTTCGCGCCCAAGTTCTTCCAGATGAGTCAGCACCACCTGCCTCGGTTGAAGGCTCACGCAGAATCGACAGAAGGCATTCAGCAAGGGCGGTTCCTCCATCAGTGCGCAGCCGCGCCCCAGCCACAAGTGGGCGAAAAGCCCATCGACCGGTCCGAAGGATGGCAATAACTCCACCTTGAAGTTCCGCGTGTCCCCAGGAAAGAGCCAGCGTTTACCGTTGAACTCCACCAGGTAACCCATTTCCGGTACTCCATGCTGGGGGCCGTATTCGGAGGGCGCTACTTCCCAATGCAGACCTACAAAGGGGAGCAGGCGGATGCCTTTGATCTCAATGGGCTGCTGCGGATGAGGGGTGATGACCTTATCCACAGGTAGCTCAGCCTCTGCCTGCACTTGCGGCAGGATGTAATCCGGGATGATCCAGAGGATGGGCAAATGCCGCAGCGACTTCACCAGGTTGAAGTCGAGGTGATCGGCATGACGGTGGGTTAGCACGACGAAATCGAGTGCGGAGAGACTTTGGACAAGATCAACCTCGGGGGCATCGGGAACTCTCCTGCGCAGGGTGAGTGGGTCCATCGCCCAGCGGACATCACCCGTCCGAAAGAGATAATTGGCCGAATACATCAGCCAGACCTTGTCCTCCTCTCCCGGTGAACACCACTCATCAGTCAGATCTGCGATCATCTTAGGGTAGTGGGTAGATCTCTCCTTCTGCCGTTGATCAATAAGCTTTTTTTCGTCAGGCATATGATCCATGGTTGTACCTCGCATGAATTAAGGCTTCCACGTCACTGATGGGGCGGTTGAAAGGTCCCAGGTCTTCCATTTTCAGACTGGTGACAGCTGCCGCCCAGACGCCCGCCTCGCGTGGAGGTTTGGACAGTCTCATCGCCATGTATATACCGATGCAGGTGTCCCCTCGTCCACTGCGACCATCAAGCCGATCGGGATAAAAGCTTACATCAGTAAATTTCCCATCCGCATAGATGAGCACGCCGTCCTTGTGAGTCAGAACGATCTCCCGTGGACCTTTATCGGCAAGAAATTTCGCTGCTTTGCGAATATCTTTTTCACCCGTTAGGAATTCTGCTTCAACTGCATCGCTTTTCACAACATCCACCCGGGAAAGGAACTTATCCATTTCCGGCCAGGGCTCATATTTCAATGCTTCGCCATGCAGGACACGCACGTAACCCTGCAAGTCCGCGGCCACGCACATCCCTTTCTGTTTCAGCGCTTCGATCACATCCAGACCCACCTCGTCGCGCAGACTGGGACCGATGGTCGCCGATTTCGCCTGCAACCCTTCCAGCTGAATGGAGGTGATACTCCCTGCGGTGGAGGCCACAGATAAGGTGCGGATGTCCGGATTCGTGGTGGGATACTCCAGCTTCATTAATGTGGAGTGGGAGGTGTAAACGGGGAAGCAATCGATGCCCGACTGCCTGAAACTGTCCACCACCCGCGAGTCTTCTTCTGCCAGGCGGGTGACCACGGCGGTCTTGATGCCCAGCTTCGCCGCCGCATGGGCAGAGTATCGTACTGCCCCGCCATCGACGTATTTCGTGCCAGCCGGAGAAATGATGGTGTCCTTGGTGTAATTGCCGATGCAGAGCAGGTCGTACACTTCGTTGGTCGTCATAATATCCTTTCAAGAACTGCTTTTTGAATTAAGGCGCGATTTTCATAATGATCCAATATAAGACGGCGGCCATCATGGCCGTCATCGGGATGGTGAACAGCCAGGCTGTGGCAATCTCCTGCGCCACCCCCCAGCGCACCTTGTTCACCCGCTCCGCCGAGCCCACCCCCATGATGGACGAGCTGACCACCTGGGTGGTCGAGACCGGTCCGCCCACAAGCGAGGCGCCCAGGATGACAATGGTAGAAGCCAGTTGGGAGGAAAACCCATCCACCGGGCGGATCTTAAAGAATTTCCCGCCCAGCGTGCGGATTAATCTCCAGCCGCCCAGCGCAGTGCCCAGGGCGATCATCGTCGCACACATCACGATGACCCACTGGGGAACGACAAACGTGTCTATGAAGCCACCGATGACCAGCGCCAGCGTAATGATGCCCATGGTCTTCTGGGCGTCATTGGCACCGTGACTGAGCGCCAGACCAAGCCCCGTGAAGATCTGTCCACGCTTGAAAAAGCCGTTGACGCGCGGCGAGGCATTCCAGGACAGTAATAAGATCAGCCGGAGGATGAGATAACCGAAGATAAACCCAAGGAAAGGCGAGGTAAACAACGCGATCACGATCTTCTTCAATTCATCCATGTTGATCGCCTGCCAGCCTGCCGCAATGAGTACTGCACCGACCATCCCGCCCACCAGCGCGTGTGATGAACTGCTCGGGAATCCCAGGTACCAGGTGAGTAGGTTCCATACGATCGCACTGCCGAGGGCTGCAATCAGTACCTGCAGGCTGATCGCATTTGAGTCGACGATGTTCCCGATTGTTTCCGCTACTGCCACGCCAAAAATGAACGGACCAATAAACTCAGCCACCGCAGTCATCCATAAGGCCACCCGTGGTGGGAGAGCCCGCGAGGTGATCATCGTGGCTACCACGTTGCTCGAATCGTGGATCCCGTTCAGAAAATCAAAAACGAGTGACAGCGCGATGACCGCGAGGGTAAGCATGGTTGTTGTCATGAAGCATGCCCCTCTCAGGCGATCTTGACCACGATATTGGCCAGCACATTGGCTGCTTCATCGCCCCGGTCAGCTGCATTGCTCAGGTGACGGTACACCTCGCGCTGCTTCAACATCGTGACCACATGCTCGATGTCCTCCACGTTGCTGAAGAGATCGGCCAGAGCCTCCCGATAAACATTTTCCACTTTGTTCTCGAGGGATTTCGCGCGGTGGGCATGTTCACTGGTGACACGGGGATGCTCCTCCAGGCAATCCACCGCCATGACGAGCTCGTAGGCGCCGTCTCTGAGCAGGGAAGCCATTTGCAGCATAAAGGGGGTCGGTCCGACTTTGAGGATCTCCATTTCGCTGACCGTGCTGTAGGCATAGTCAATGACATCGTCGATGGTGCGCGAGAGCGCGAAGATATCCTCCCGGTCGAAGGGCGTGACAAAGGTCTGGTTGAGTTCATCGATCAGGATGCGCCGGGCTTCGTCGGCTTGCTTTTCCTTTGCGATAAGCCTGGCAGCGGCCTCGGGGTCATTACCAGCCATGTAATCCTTCAACGCATCCATCCCCTCCAGCGTGAGCGAAGCCTGGTCGTGGATCATCTTGATAAACACATTCTGGCGCTTTCTGAAAAGTTTGCGCATTGTAAAACTCCTTTTTACTTATATTTGACGCAGCCATATTCCTGCAGGAATTTCAAACCATTCTTGACCTGTTCGGGAGTATTGGAACCAAGGAATTCACAGGTCCGAAAAGCTTTTTCAGGCAGGCAGGTTGCGATCAAATCGAAATCCACATCACCCAACCCCGGCGCCAGATGATCCTGAATACCACTCACATCGTGGAGATGCGTTCCAATGATGCGCGGCGCAAACCGCGTCAGCCACTCATCGTGTGAAAAAAATCCGAGTCGCGAGAGAGCCTGTGCATGGCCGACATCGTAGATAAAGCCGAGGCGGTCCGGACCCGCCAGATCAAGTAGTTCCCCCAGCTCATCCGGGCTGGGGAATTCGAGATAGTAATAGCGGTTCTCGAGTCCCAGCTGGACCTTGTATTGATCGGCATAGTCAAGCAGTTCCACGAGACTCTTCTTTACCGCTTCCAGGCGAGGGGGGGCAAGTTCTTTGCGTCTGCTGATGAGCAAGTCTTTTACTTCTTGATAATCTCGAGAGGGGTATCGTCCAGCCTCATAAAGAGAGCGCATCCGGTTTTCAAGCGATCGGTCGAGATCAACAGATCCTGCATGGACCACCACTACAGTCGCGCCAAGTTGATGAGCCAGGTCGATGCTGCGCTGCACGGATTTCACCCCTTCACGGCGGCATTCTTCATCGAGGGCTGAAATCAGCCAGTCCCGCTTTTTCAACGTTCCCACAGAAATATCCGCCGGGCAGGGTTCATGGACGCTGCTGAACTGATGCCCATTTAGGTGAGTTCCCTCCAGCATGATTGAATCGACCTGATGATTCAATTCGATTTTTTCAAACCCAATCCGCCGGCCGGCTTCCATGAAATCCCCCAGCGAGGCGAAATTCTTTATCCCCCACATTGTTGAGATGGATGCTTTATAGACCTTAGCCGGCTTTGGAGGAGTTCGGACAGGAAATAGTTCAAGCAGTTCCCGCAGATCCTTGATGCGATGATCAGGCTCAAGCTTTGGATCATCAACAGGTCTGACGCCTCGCCTGGAGCTGCGTCTGATCAGGACTGTTTTTGAAAAACCGGCTTTGCGGGCAGCCGTCACATCGCGGTGAGGCAGGTCTCCGATGTAGGCACACTTTCCCGGCTTGATTCTCATGCGTTCTGTCGCTTCCAGCAGGATACCGGGGTCCGGTTTTCGTTTGCCGACCACCGCCGAAAGAATAATGGTTTCAAAATAGCTGGCTAGGCCGTGCCTTTTCAAAGCCTCGGGTGCTTCGGTGCTGCTGGTGGTGTTGCTGACCAGACCCAGCCGGTAACCACGCCGGAAGAGTTCGATGATCACCTCAGCCGTCTCTGGGAAAAGAAGACGTTCTCCGGTGACATCCCGCCACAGTAGATTGAGTTGGACGGCATGCTCTCGAACCAGACCTTCTGGCCAATCAGGCAGCATCCAACGCGACCAAAGGTCAGCCTCATTTAACTCGATCATGGTTTCCCGCGCCCAGCGCCGGTAGGCTGCTGCCCGGCGGGTAAGGAGATGGGAAAATTCCGCAGGGTCTGCATCCGATCCTAGATGCTTTAATAGTTCAGCGACGAAATTAAGCTGTTCATCCCTGTTTCTTTTTTTAGTGCTGCGCAGCGTACCGCCCATGTCAAATAATACGGCTTCTATTTTCTGTGTCATGAAATATTCTTACCTTTATATTTACAAAGAAATTATGGCACGAGGACGGGTAATTTCAGCAGGTCGGGGAACTGCTGAATATAGTAATCCGCCTTCGCAGATATTTCGTAGTTAAAAGCGATCGTTCGCATGCCGACCGCCCGGGCGCCGTCCAACTCGGAGGCTTTATGGCCCACAAAAACTGTACGCTCGGAGGTGACCCCCAACTGACGCATTGCAGCGCGATAGATCGCTGGATCCGGCTTGCGCACGCCGATCTCCTGCGATGAAATGATCGAATCCCAGACATGGACGAAGCCGCCCTGTTCGAACCACTCCAATTTAACGTGGATCGGGTTGGCGGTATCTGTCACTATGCCCAACAGTAACCCTTTTTCTTTCAATGCAAGCAGCGTCGCCTGAACGCCATCGAAAAATTCAACACAGTCATCCTCTTCCGCCAGAATTTTCCTGCCGAGCTCGAGTTGTTCGGGCTGGGCAACGCCATATGCATGGAGAATAGCTTCACGGTACTGGTCCTGGTTGATCTGCCCCCGGTAGGCCTGATACGTGGCGGTTTCCAATTCCACCGGGCTCATGTTGTTTTTGTCCAAAACAAGTTCCTTGAGAAAGGCTTCAAATTTTATTCCCTTCTCAGGGCGATAGTAAAGAATATCGCCGGCGTCAAACAAAAGCGCGCTCACTCGCCGCGGATCTTCATGAGACTCCCGTTCATTTTTGGAGGCTCTCAACCTGTCCGCCTTGATGAAATCGAGCAGTTCCGTCATTCTGTCAATGACAGCATCCGGTATCGCTCCTTCATCCATTTCTCCATTCTTGAAATCATGCCTGATTTGGACGGCGTAGCGGAAGCCCGCCTTTTGTGCACCCACGATATCTCTGGCAATACGGTCGCCCACATAGAGACATTCGCTGGTGGGCACGTCAGCCAGCCGGGCGGCATAATGGAAAATAGCTGGGTCGGGTTTACGACGTCCATACTCGCTTGAAAGCACGATGGGGCTGAAGAAATGGCGCAGCCCATACTCATCCAGATTGACCGGCACCTGTCTCCGGCTGCAGACATTGCTGATCAATCCTATCTTTAAACCCATTTCCTGGATGGATTCCAGAACAGCCGGCATTTCAGGTCGCATTTTGCGATGATAGTACTCAGTCTCAATGTAAAGCATCAAATCCTCTGCGATTGAATCCAGTGCGTCAAAATTTACAGGCTGGTCTGCCAGGATATAGTCGCGCCAAACGCGCTGCGGAGAAAGCTCTTCCAGGCTTTGGAGGCTCCATTGATGGTAACGAGCGAGGCCGTCAGATACCAGGTGATAGAGGGTTTGATTGTCGAGATGCAGGTCGATCCCGGCAGACAGTAGCTGCTGGAGACCCGGCGTGGCCGCCAGACGCAGCCCGCGCGTGTACCCGAAAGTCTGGATCGTGCCGCCCATGTCAAAGAATACCGCCTGGATGGTCATCGCCATCCCTCCATATTGGGATAATGTTTTACCTTCCGCGAGGACTTTTTTTGTCCAAACGTGTTATTCAAGCCTGTTTTCATTGTGGTCCAATCGATTTGCTTGCGTGCTGTGGGAGCGCCTCGGGCAGGGACTGTCGTCCCTGCCCGAGGTCAAATCCTTCATTACTTTAATTCTTTTATGGTGTACCCAGGTTCAACAAATAGAAGTCACGCGCCTGGACAAGGTTGTCATAGGCGAATTGCTCCGGGATAAACCAGGTCAGTTTCTGCACTTCTTCCAGTGTCTTCATGCCTTCCGGGACCTCGTACGTGGGATCCGGGAAATAAGTGCCGAACTTGGCCCAAGGATCACGCCCCTCTTCACTCGTGATGAACTTGATAAACAGCTTGGCGGCGTTGGGGTGGGTCGCCTGGTTCATAATAGCCAGGTAGCTCTGAGCCTGGGCACCACTGATGGGATTAACACCCCAGCAGGGTTCGAAGGCCAGTTTACCATCCTGCACATCGGGATAGTTCGAGTAGGAGGTGAAGGCCAGCAAGTTGTCTTTCATCCCGGGGGTTGCGAAGGCAGAGTCCACTTCATCGCCGCCGGGTTGCGGGATGGGGGCATTCTGGGCAAAGCGCTTGAGCCACAGCCAGCCGGCATCCGGGGTATCCGCATCCAGGACCGGTTCAGATCCATACAGGTCCACATACGCCTGCTTCATTTCGTCCGCATGGGAGACATAGGTAAGCAGCTTGCTCAGGGTGGAGGCATCTATCAACGGGTCTTCGACGACGACCTTGCCCTTCCACTCAGGCTGAGTCAGTTCCCACAAATTTTTCACCGGGCATTCTTTGTTGAGCTCCTTATTATAAGCGAGCATGGACGTGCCAAAACGGGAGAACAACAACGGCTCCGTGTATTGCGGGGAAACCGAGGTGGAATCAGGGACAAAGCGCCAGATATATTCATGGGGAAGGACATTGCCGACGACTTCCGCGCCGCCGCTGCTGAACCACACATCGCCGACCACCGTGCCGGATTGCTGCTCGCCGAGTGTCTTGGTGAGCACGTCATCGCCACCCAGGTCATAACCTTCGATGGCGATATCCGGGTACATCTCTTGCCATTTTTCGACTGCCTTGGCGATCTTGGAAGTGTTGGCATACACGATTACCTTCCCTTCCTTCTTGGCAGCTTCTTCGATCGCAGCCCAATCCTGGGTATCCGAATAATTAGGTCCAAGCTGGTTGTCCTTCAGCCATTGTTCCTTGGCGGTAAGCGGTACATCCGTAGGAGGGACATCTGTAGCCGGGACAACGGTGGCAGCAGGGGCTACTGGGGCAACAGGAGCTTCAGTGGGTGCTGCCGCTGGTGCGCAGCTAACAATGAAGCTGAGTAACACGATTAGAGCCATTAACTTGACGAACGTTTTCATTTCTCACTCCTTAATTAGGTTGGAAACGGATTGAATTGGACATGGTCTTCTTTCCTTCAATGATTTTGTCTATTTCATACCTCCTTTCGTAGCTTTCTGTAAAATTGCATCGGTTTGGAAAGACCTCAGGCATGTGAGGCGATCAAATTGCCGCTTTTTTTGTCATACAGGTTCAATGCGTCGGGATCAAAGGTCAGCCAGATCTTCTCATCCATTTTGATTTTGCTGATGCCGTTCACTTTTATCGTCATTTCCATTTCATCCAAGCGGGCAATAATGGTTGAATCAGCTCCGGCAGGCAGCACAGAATAGGCAATGAACTGGACCGCCCCATCCTTTGGTTGAGTCGAAACGTCGATATTCTCAGGGCGCACCGCAATCGCCACATCTCCCGCCGCGCCATTGGTGTTCATCGGAATATCAAACTTGCCCAGGCTGACCAGGTTGTTACCCTTTACCACACCGTCCATCAGATTAACCTTGGGATTGCCGATGAAATCCGCCACGAATAAATTGGTCGGGAAATGATAAACACGATCAGGTGTGTCGAGCTGCTGAACAACGCCGAATTTCATCACCGCAATAATGGATGACATGGTCAGGGCTTCCAGTTGATCGTGGGTGACGTAAACGGTGGTCGCTCCGGAGATATGGTGAAGGCGCTTGAGCTCACTGCGCATGTCCATACGCAGGCGGGCATCCAGGTTGGAAAGCGGTTCGTCCATCAGGAACACCTTGGGACGATAAGCCAGCATGCGCGCCAGGGCTATGCGCTGCTGCTGCCCACCGCTCATCTCGCGCGGGTAACGGTCCTGGTAGCCATCCATCTGCACTTCCGTCAGCGCTTCCTTTACCCTTTCATCCATTTGGGCTTTGGTCAATTTCTGGATCTCAAGCGCAAATGTGAGATTCTTGTAAACGGTCATGTGCGGCCAGAGCGCGTAGTTCTGAAACGCCATCCCCAGTTCACGCTGACCAGCAGGGACCGAAATACCTTTCGCATGCGAAAAGACCAGTTTATCGCCGATACAGATCTCACCTGCATCCGGATCCTCCAACCCGGCAATGCAGCGCAGCAGCGTGGTCTTGCCGCAGCCCGACGGCCCCAGCAAGGTAAGGAAGGTCCCCGGCTCGATGGTCAGACTGAGGTTATTGACAGCAACCACCTCGCCGAATTTCTTGGTTAAATTTCTAATGGTGATCGTTGTTGCCATGTTATATTACCCTCCGAGACCCTTCTTCAGGCTGCCCCCACTGAATCGGCTGATGATAAAATTACCGGCCAGGACGAGTGCAATCAGCAGGATGATGACCGCGTTAGCCTGTTGTTCGTTTCCGTTCTCGCTGTAGCGCATGGTCAAGCTAGCCAGTACCTGGGTAGCTGGGGTGACCAGCAATATAATCAGAGACAACTCCCGCATGGTTGTGATGAAGGTCAAAAGAAACCCGGAAATGAACCCCGCCCTGGTGAGAGGAAAGATAATGGTCCGGAAGCGCCTCCAGCTACTGGCTCCCGCAATTGCGGCCGCCTCTTCTAGCTCACGCCCCACCTGGAGCATGGCTGAGACTCCGCTGCGGGAAGAATATGGGATATGCTTGGCCACCGAGACAACCACCAGCAAGGCAAAGGTGCCATATAAAGCAGGGATGGGACCCACCGGCTTGGAGAACATCGTGATATAAACCGCACCGAAGGCAATACCCGGAATCACATACGGGATGAAAGCCAGCTGCTCAGTGTACCTGCCCAGGCGGGTGCCGCGTAACTTAACGATGGAATAGCCCAGGATGACCCCCAGAAAGGCAGTGAAGAACGCGGTCAGTACAGACAATCTGATTGAATTCCAGGCAGCCCGGTAAATGGCAGGGTTTCGCAGAATACCCGGTTCCCCGCTGTTGATGGAGACATCGCTTTTGCCGATCCAGTGCGCCAGGGTCAGGTTGCTCAGGCTGTAACTACCGGAATTGAGCATCAACGTGCTCCACGAAAGAAGAATCAGAGGCCCCGATGCGACCAGCACCTGAAAGGTGATGACGGCGGTAGAAATAATGTACCTCATGCTGCGCAGTTTTGTCTTCTGCGACATAAAACCGCGTCCGCCGATCGTCTCGTAGCTCTTTCGTGTCCCGACGATCTTCTGGTTGATGTTGATGGTGATCATGGAGAAGAGGATCAATGTGATCGCCAACACAAAAGCATCCCCAATAGCGCCGACCGCAATGTTCGAGCGGATCATGGTTGAGACCGTGTAGTAACGGACAGGAACACCCAGCACATTCGGGCCGCCGAAGGTTCCCATGACCTTGGCAAAGGTCATAATGAAACCCGAAAGCAACGCCGGCACGACCAACGGGAAGGTGATCTTGCCTAGAATCCGTGCCCGGCTGGCACCTGCCAGTTCGCCGGCCTCCTCCAGACTTGAGTCTATCGACATTAATGCCGCGGAAACAAACAGATAGAAAAATGTATAGTAATGCAGCCCGCTGCTGATGATGATCGGGATGGGACCGAAGGCCAGCCAGTCCGGCGGCGGTGTTCCCGTCCAGAACATAAACATGCCGGGAAGTCCACCCGTCGTCCCGTTGTTGAACATCACTTTCCACGCCATCGCGATGGTCCAGGAAGGCATGATATAGGGGATTACTGCGAGGACATTGATCGCATTCCGACCAGGCAGGTCGGTGCGTATCACCAGCCAGGCCAGCGATCCACCGATGAGGAAGGCCATGCCCGTGGCACCCAGCGAGATGGTCAGCGAATGCATTAGAGGCTGGATGGTCATCACCATGCCGATTTTGGTGGTCAGCATGCGCATCCAGTGGAAGATCGTAAAATCTCCAACGACCGCACCTTTGGCATATCGCAGGTCATTTTCAGAGTAGGTGATGGTGGTCATAAGCATGCGGTAGAGAGGAACGATGACCATATAGAACATCACGACCAGCATTATCAACGCCAGGAACACCTGCGGGCTGGACAGCCATCGAAAAAAACGTCTGGCTGAAACCAGCAGGCGGACTGACTGAGACGGGGATGCTATTTCAGCATTTGCCATTCAAGAACCTCCTGTACCACTTCGAGCAGACACCTATCTT
>Ga0315290_10003620_pt1 | contig 11058 bp, 8 predicted proteins | sample YL17G12_0_MG_FD_203627 | JGI IMG/M metagenome (GOLD analysis project Ga0315290, IMG submission 203627) | Sediment microbial communities from Yellowstone Lake, YNP, Wyoming, USA - YL17G12_0 | ecosystem: Environmental > Aquatic > Freshwater > Lake > Sediment | place: USA: Wyoming | collected...
TAATCAGCAGAGAGCTAAGGATAATAGACAATAAATGTTTCATGAGGCTTGTTGGATTAAATTTTTCGATAAAAATACAATTAAAAAGGAAATCGTGGGTCTGCTTTCGGGAAAAGTTAAAAAAAATGAGGCTTTAACCTGCTTTAATAAAATAAATGTTGCTTCAATAGTTGTCTTTATCTTTGACTCCTATCTTCGGCTCCGGATTTTTCCCAAGCTATTTCCCAAGTCATCTTAAATTTTCCTTTTTAAAATAGGTAGATAAAACATTACTACCTTTGATTTATTTTTTGTAATTTAGAATATTTGTTTCATCTTAATATGATTAATTAAAACAAATTACCATGAAAAAATTTTTCTTTATTTCTTTATATTTACTGATAAGTAATATATCTTTTGCTCAGATTACTACATCAAAAGTTAAAGGTGGGTCTGTGGTTACTAAAGTTGGAATGGGCTTTAGTATAAACAATGGTTCAACTTTAACAAGAGAATGGATTGTTTTAAATGATTCAAGATGCCCTTTGCAATTGAGTGATAATGTAGGCATCAATACCATTTATTCGAGCTTAGGTAACAGCTTTACGCCAACTGGAAGTTTAAACCCATCAGAGCCTGTTGCAGCCTATGAAATACATCATGTACTTTACGATGTATTTGGGGGACATATTATAACACTTAGCAATACCAATGTAACCGATATGAATGCTTCAACATCATTTGGGAAAATTGCCAGATGGCATGCAAGTAAGAATCAAGTAAGCGAGTACTTAATCTGTGTTTCATATGTAGCAAATGTCAGAACGCTGGCAGGCGCTATCTGGAGGTATTCCCCCAGAGTAATTAAACAGGAATTAAACAAAATTCAAATAGTTTATGAAGAGGATTATAGTCCCTTAGCCGAAGATGAAGAGAAATAATATATTGCGTGCTTTCATCATACCTATTTCCGCTTAAACGCCTTTTCCAAAATATTTTATAGGGTGAATTTTATAATCCTTCCATTTCCCTAAGTCATAATAACCATAACCTCCCCGATAAAATGGAATGAGCCGGAGGAAAGGTTTTAGTAATCAATATTTCAATAGGGTATTGATTTTTAAGTTCTGTAATTAGTTTAGTACGCTTATCCATCATTGCATCAACCTCCCTGCAGACGCTTTCATCAGAATACATTGCCTTAATGTCCCTTTTAATATTATAAATACCTCAAAAATACTGATTGTTGAATTACTTTCCGATACAAAACTTCCCAAAAATATTTCCCAAAAGTTCGTCGTTTGTGACTTCTCCTGTGATAAGACCCAGATGGTAGAGTGCCGTGCGGATGTCGATGGCAATAAGGTCGGAAGGGACGTTACCGGCAAATCCTGTCTCAATGCTAAGAAGCGACTCCAGTGTGTTTGTGAGAGCTTCGTGATGCCGCAGATTTGATACAATCGTCATATCACTGGCTTCACCCGAACGAACGGAATGGAGTAGCCGGTCGGTGATCATATTGATGTTTTCGCGTCGTTTTGCCGAAACAAATAACGTGTCCATGTCAACCAGTTTGCGGAATGTGTGTGGCGATTCCTGCAGCATATCGGTTTTGTTGGCTACAAGGATAATTTCCTTATCCTTCACGTGCATCTGATCCCGGATATCGGCGATGGCTTCATCAATCTCGTCCTCTGTGGTGTCGGTGATATCAAAAACATAGAGTACAATGTAAGCCTGGTTCATTTTCTCATAGGTTCGGCCGATGCCTAAGGTTTCGATGGTATCTTCGCTATCGTGCAATCCGGCGGTGTCGATGAAGCGGAAACTGACGCCTTCAATGCTGATCGAGTCCTCGATAGTATCGCGTGTGGTGCCTGGAATTTCCGACACGATAGCCCGCTCTTCGTTGAGCAGGGCATTGAGCAGCGTCGATTTCCCGACATTCGGCTTCCCGACAATAGCTACAGGTATTCCGTGTTTCATCACATTTCCGAGCGTAAATGATGCCTGCAGCCTGGAGACTTCTTCCTTCAGGGAATTGAGCAGCGAATGCAATGCCGTGCGGTCAGCAAATTCCACATCTTCTTCACTGAAATCGAGCTCCAGCTCAATAAGCGATGCGAAATCGAGTAAAAGTGATCGTAAGGTTTTTATTTTTGTGGAAAATCCACCACGCATCTGGTCGATGGCAAGGTTATGGGAAGCTTTCGAGTTTGCGGCTATCAGGTCGGCTACTGCTTCGGCTTGCGTGAGATCAACCTTTTTGTTTAGAAATGCCCTTGTCGTGAATTCGCCCGGATTGGCCATTCTGGCGCCATTGGCCAAAAGAATTTCGATTATTCGTTTCTGGATATACACTGAGCCATGGCACGATATTTCTACAACATCTTCGCCGGTGTAGGATGTTGGATTCCGGAAAACCGTGATAAGAACTTCATCCACCAGATCGAGCTTATCGAAAAAGCCTCCCAGATGACTGGTGTGACTATGCATTTCGGCCAGGCGATTCGTTTTGCCATGAGGCACAAAAACCTTTTCACAGATACCAAAAGCCTCATCACCCGAAAGTCTGATTACTGCTATTGCTCCTGTGCCCGGTGGTGTGGCAAGTGCGCAAATAGTATCTTTAGACGAAATATGTTCCAGTTTCATGGTGATGTTCTTTAACCAAAAAGTAAAATCGTTTTCAATAATAGCATTTATTTTGAGAAGAATGTTAACCTGATTAATTCATAAACTTCAATAAAGACAAAAGATAAAAGGTTAAAGATAAAAGGTTCAAGATATTATGAAAAAAATCATAAATATCAACTTTACAAAAAAAATGTTGAATATGGTTTGCAAATGCCTGACTTTTATCTTTTTACTTTTGTCTTTTATCTTCTGCATGAATGATGCAGGTTAAATGACCAGACATTTCCATGATTCCGGATATCCAAGATGCAAATGTAAGTATAAATCACCCGTTTTGGTTCGATAGCACTCAGATTAGGCATCTGTAGCGGTTTTCAAACTGATGATATCAATGTTATGAACACGCATCATCATTCTTTACGAGCTAAAAATATCAAAGTATTTTGCCAGATAAAATAAAGAAAACTAATTTAGCCATGTTTTTTTTTTGACAGCATAAAAGTAACACAGGGATAACGCTAAAGGCAAAGGATAAAAAATTAATTTCAATCATGAACACCAGGATTAATAACATAAATTTATGAGCATACTCGTAAACAAGGACTCTAAAGTTCTTATACAAGGATTTACCGGAAATGAAGGGACATTCCATGCTTCGCAAATGATTGAATATGGAACCAATGTGGTAGGTGGGATTACACCAGGTAAAGGCGGGCGGTTTCATTTGGGCAAACCGGTATTCGATACTATTTCCGACGCAGTTAAGGCTACTGCGGCCAACGTATCGGTCATTTTTGTTCCACCTGCTTTTGCAGCAGATGCTATAATGGAGGCCGCTGATGGAGGTATAGCAGTTATTGTATGTATTACCGAAGGAATTCCGGTTAAAGATATGATCAGTGTAAAAGAGTACCTTAAAGGGCACAACAGTCGACTTGTAGGACCCAACTGCCCCGGCGTTATCACCCCAGGTGAAGCTAAGGTTGGTATTATGCCAGGGTTTATTCATGCACAGGGTACAATCGGGCTTGTATCGCGCTCCGGAACACTTACCTATGAAGCTGTTGATCAGCTTACCAAGAACGGACTCGGCCAGTCCACAGCGCTTGGAATAGGTGGCGATCCCATCATCGGCACTACTACACGCGATGCAGTTGAACTATTCATGAACGATCCGGCCACAGAAGGTATTGTAATGATAGGTGAGATAGGCGGAAATATGGAAGCTGATGCCGCTTACTGGATTAAGGAGCATGGAACCAAACCTGTCGTAAGCTTTATTGCAGGCGCTACAGCACCTAAAGGGCGAACTATGGGCCATGCCGGTGCTATAGTTGGTGGTACTGCAGATACTGCCGACGCTAAAAAAGCCATTCTGCGGGAATGCGGTATCATTGTGGTAGATTCTCCCGCCCAAATAGGTACAGCCATGGTTAAAGCACTTGGGAAGTAACCAGGTGAACCATTTTACATCATTATTTAGAAATTAGAAATTTGTCTCGTCCCATGTCCCAGCCGTAACCGTAACTTCCGAAAACACCCTGAAAGCTTAAGTATTCATCCCGCCACAAACGTTGATTACCTGTCCTGTAACATAAGCTGAAAGGTCGGAAGCAAGGAAAACAGCCACGTTGGCTACATCATCGGGTTTACCGCCACGACGCAGCGGAATTTGCCCGACCCATGCCTTGCGCACTTCTTCTGGGAGTTTTGCTGTCATAGCGGTTTCGATAAAACCTGGTGCTATCGCATTGCATCGGACATTTCGCGAGCCAAGTTCCTGGGCTATGGATTTTGTAAAGCCGATAATTCCGGCTTTGGAAGCTGAATAATTCGACTGACCTGCATTTCCACTCACACCAACAACGGAACTCATATTGATTATTGAGCCTGAGCGTTGCTTCAGCATGTATTTCTGTACAGCTTTGGTAAGGTTAAAGACCGATTTAAGGTTCACCTTGATCACAAGGTCCCATTCGGTTTCGTTCATGCGGATCAGCAGGTTGTCGCGGGTTATTCCGGCATTATTCACCAGTACATCAATTCTTTCAAAATCGGCGGCTACAGCCATGCATAAGGCTTCGGATGCTTCGAAAGAACTGGCGTCGGAGGCGTAACCTTTTGCTTTCACGCCAAGGGCGGTAATTTCTCTTTCGAGATCTTCGGCTATGGTATCATAAACAAGGTCGGAAAATGCAATATTGGCGCCTTCGGTGGCGAAAGCTATCGCAATGGCACGTCCTATGCCGCGGGATCCGCCGGTAATTAAGGCAATTTTTCCTTCTAAGAGTTTCATCTGTTATTAATTTGTTATTAATTTTACTGATTATCTGTTTAGGACAAGTAAAAAGAACTATGTGTCAATATAACAATGTGTACCTGATCTTATCCAATGCAAAATTCAGCCGCAATAATTCCGGGATTATGCCCATTTAACCAGGTTGAAGTCGAGTCTGTGAGGCAGGAAGTCTTTATCAGGGAATATCCGGAATGCAATGTCATACACGCCTGCCTTGATAATAGTAATTTCAGTTTTAAAGGTGGCTAAGGATCCTTCAGTCGAAATTAACGTCATCCTTTCACTTAAAAGCAGTTTCTTTACTTCATCATTCACTTTTTGTCCCAACAGAAGCTCAATGCCAATATCTTCAGGTGAAAGTTCATTTGTATCAATTATAATTTCGGCTGTAAACACTTCGCCCAGGTGGAGTGGTTTATCCGTGGAGTTTGGCATAACTACCGAAACTACTTCAATGCTTTCCCATCCCCGGCTCATTTTGCGTTTCCAGGCAGCAATCTGGCGCGGAAGCTCAAACTTGTTTTTTTGCATCTGTTCGCTGCGAGCGAAAAGTTTAGTGTAGTACTTTTCGATATACTCGTCGAGCTGGCGTTTCATCGTAAAATGAGGTGCAATTCCGGAAATCGTATTTTTAATATAACTGATCCATTTGTGTGGTATTTCATTGTCGGACCGGCCGTAGAATGCCGGCACTATCTCGTTCTCAAGAATATTATAGATTGTTTCAGAATCCAGTTCATCCTGAATTTGCTGATTCTCATAAGTGGGTTCTTCTTTCAGCGCCCAGCCGGCCTCAGGAATATATCCTTCGGCCCACCAGCCATCAAGAACACTAAAGTTTACGACGCCATTCATAATAGCCTTTTCTCCGCTTGTGCCCGAAGCTTCCTGCGGACGGGTAGGCGTATTGAGCCAGATATCCACTCCTTGCACAAGTCTTTTGGCAAGGGCAATATCATAGTTCTCTATAAATACAACTTTTCCTACGAATTTTGGCATTCGTGCTACTTCGATAATCCGCTTTATCAGGTCCTGCCCGGCTTTATCAGCTGGATGAGCTTTTCCTGCAAAAACAAGTTGAACAGGCCGGTCAGGCAGGTTCAGGATTTCAGAGAGCCGCTCGATGTTGCTAAAAAGCAGATGTGCACGCTTATAGGTGGCAAATCTGCGTGCAAAGCCGATGGTAAGGGCTTTTTCATCCAGAGATTCTACGGTCTGAAGAATTAGTTTTGGGTTTTCCTGCCTGGCGGTTAAATCTTCAGATAGTCTATTTCGCATGAAGACTATTAATTCCTTGCGCAATTCCTGACGAATTATCCAGATGTTCCCGTCGCTGACTTTATGTATCAGTTTCCAATACTTTTCGTTGGATTGATCGGAAAGGAAGGCTTCGCCAAATTCGCGGAGGTAGAGTTTCTGCCAACGCTCGGCTGTCCAGGTCGGATAATGCACACCATTCGTTACATATCCTATATGCAACTCTTCCGCATAGTAACCGTCGTACATATCCTCGAACATTTCCCGTGTAACGCGTCCATGTATACGGCTTACACCGTTTATTTCCTGCGATAGTTTGGCAGCCAGCACACTCATCGAAAACTTTTCGTCGATTTTGTTTTCAATATACCTGCCAAGGTTCATAAATGTATTCCATGTAATATTCAGGCGAACGGCATAATGTGGTATGTATGCACGCAACATATCTTCCGAGAATGCATCGTGTCCTGCCGGAACGGGAGTATGTGTAGTGAAAAGGGTAGAGGCACGCACAATTTCCAGAGCCTGCGAAAAGGATAACTTCTGGTATTGGACCATTTCGCGTAACCGTTCGATACCAATAAAAGCAGCATGTCCTTCGTTGCAATGGTAAATGTCGGGATTTAATCCAAGTGCATTCAGCATGCGGATACCACCTACACCTAATAAAAGTTCCTGCTTCAGGCGGTTATCCCAGTCGCCGCCATATAAATGATGCGTTATAGACCGGTCCATGTCAGTATTCTCGGAAACATCGGTATCGAGCAGGTAGAGCTTAATTCTCCCAACATCTACTTTCCACACTTTTCCGGTAAGGGTGCGTCCGGGCAAGGCCAGGCTTATTTTTATCCAGACACCATGATCGTCGCGAACAGGCTTTATGGGTAAGTGCGTGAATTTCTGCGGGGCATAAGTGGCGATCTGATCTCCTGAAAGCGTGATCGACTGCCTGAAATATCCATAACGGTAAAGAAGCCCCACACCAATCAGGTTAATATTTGAATCACTGGCTTCCTTAAGGTAGTCTCCGGCAAGCAAACCTAGTCCGCCTGAGAATATCTGGAGGGTATCGTGCAGCCCATATTCCATGCTAAAATATGCAACTTGTTTCTGAGGCTTTTTATCAGCATCAGCCATGTATATTTCGAACCTGCTTGATATTTCCGAAAGTTTATCCATGAAATCCTTGTTATCGGCTAACTTCTCGATTTGTGTCGAAGTGAGTGACTCAAGCAGTGCAATCGGGTTATTGTGTGTTTCTGCCCAAAGTATTGGGTCGATCATTTTAAATAACTCGCCGGCATCGGTATTCCATGTCCACCAGAGGTTGCGCGAGAGGCGCTGCAAGCGTCTGAATGTTGATGGGAATGAGGGTTTTATCAGAATTTTTTGCCAGATCGGTTTTTTTTGCTTGTGACTGCTATAGTCAGATATTACCTCCACCTGGCGTTTGTCCCTGAAAAGTTCGGAGCGTTTTTCGACCTTGCCCAGTGCAAGTGCATAAGCATCAAAGTAATGGAAGGCCAGATTTGACCATAAAGCTACTCTTGCCAGTTCCCTTGCTTTTGTTTGTTGTATTTCCTGTTCTTCGGTACTTAATCCTCCTGCCTTTACTACAGTGGCGATCAGCTGCTCAACTACTGCGTTTGAATTGGTGTCATCACGGTCGATAACGGTAATTCCGGCATGACCATTCTTCATTTTTTCCCGAATCCACCTGCCGAAGCCGGTGAGAGATGTTGTAACTGTGGGGACACCAAAGGCAAGGCTTTCCATAGGAGTGTAACCCCAGGGTTCATAATAGGATGGAAATGCTGATAAATCGAAGCCTGTAAGCAGGTCATAATATTTCATATTGAAGATTCCATCAGCGCCATTGAGATAAGATGGAACAAAAATAATTTTGACCTTGTCGGCAGGGGAATTGTGCATGTTGTTCTCCCGGATACTCCTGAGGATTGGATCGTGTTCCGATTCGAACAAACTATGTGTTATAAAATGATCAGTATTTGGATTGTTGAAATCGGGTTTTTCAATACGATCTTTTAGACCATTGGCTGGTCCTAATTGGTTTGCCGGAACCATAATGAAGGCGACAATGGTTTTTTGCACTGAATTTCTGCGGTTTATGTTTCCGAGCGCATCGATGAGCAGGTCGATGCCTTTGTTCCTGAATTCGTAACGGCCGCTGGTCACTATCAATATGCTGTCTGAAGGTAAATCAAGGTTCAGCAGAGCCCGGGCAACATCCAACAGGCAATTACGTGCATGGCTCCGGCGTGTAGCCAAATCCTGCATGGCAGGTATCAGGTCTTCATCAAATCCATTTGGTGTGATGATATCCACTTCGCGGCCAAGGAAATGCAGGCATTCTTCAGCAGTGAGAAGGCTAACTGTAGTAAAGACATCACAAGTTTCAGCAGCAAGCCTTTCCAGCGAATATTTTGCATTGATATTAAATCGCTGGGCAATATTATCAGGATTGTAGGTGTTGAAATCGCTGTAAAGCGGAAGGTTATTTCCTGCAATACACCGGCCAAGCATAGTTGCATGTGTAGTAAACACACAACCAACCTGTGGTACGCGATCGCGCAGATAGAGTATTCCGGCACCAGTCATCCATTCGTGGAACTGGGCAATGATCTTATCCTGTGCAGAAAGATTGTATTCGTAGAAACTTTCGATAATCCTCCCGGCTGTATAGCCGAACAACGCAGGTTCAATGTAATCCCAGTTACCGCTAATCGAGTCCAGTTTATATTTTTCCCAGAAGTCGGCAAATATTTTATCCTTTACAGCGAAGAAAGTAGTGAAGTCAACCAATACTACCAAAGGATTGCTCTTGATATTCCATCGCCCGACTTTAATATGCAGACCTTCGCTTTCAGCTTTTTCGCGCCAGGAGCGGTAAATAAATTTATCCTCGATAAAATCGGGATGTTCCCCGGTCTCTTTCCAAACGTCAGGCCCGATAAGTATGTAGTTGTCGCCAAATTCCTTTTGCATTCCCAGGGCTTTGGTGGCAATAACAGTATATATTCCTCCGACTTTATTGCAGATTTCCCAACTTACTTCAAAGAGGTAATCTGGTAGTATGGTAATTTGCGGGTTCATTTCGTTAAGTGTCGATGAATAGCAGTTTGAAGAATATTAATAGCGCAAAGAAGGAAGCGCAAAGCTTCCTTCGGGCACAAAAGTAACATAATTTAGGTTATCAGCTTTTTAGTTTTATGACTTCAAAACTTTAGTTGCTTTCACAACTTTTGCAGGAGCATTCGGTCTGTCTGTAGCTTTACCCAGCAAATCATCTACCCTTATCAGAAAGTCTGAAACCACATTCATGTAGTTGATGAAGGCTTCATAAGGTGAAATGTAAGCATTATAAGAACTGTTCAGAATACCACCATCGGAAAACCATTTGGTAGACATATAATAGAAATGGTCGCTGGTTTGCAGGTAATTCCAATCGCGCAGCAAATCGGGATCAGTGCAGTGGCTCATCCGTTTTGCGGCAGAATAAAGGCTGTTGAAAGCTTCGGTTTGCAAATCGTTTCCAAGCCAGGCTGTAAGATCGCGTTCCTCATCCGACCAGGAAATAGGGTCCACAACAGATATTGCGGATACCGGCTGGAGGATTTTTGACAATTCAGATGGTGTATTAAAGGTAAATTGCCTCGTAGCAAAGACTTGTTTCGGTAATGCTTTCAGGAAATTAAAAATCCCTGTTTCGGCCCACTGGTGCTCGCCAAATGTTTCATAGTCCATAAACAGGTTTATAACCTCTTGTGTGGGATCTGTTGCGCTAAGCCATTTGGTGAATTTTTCTGCTGTAAGCGGCCACTCTTTCCAATTGTACTGCGAAAACCGGTATGCTATATCATCGCTAAGCTGATAATTCTTCAGGAGCAACTTCAGTTTTGGATCCGTGGCACTGCAATAAAGATAATTCGGGCTCTTCCAGCCCAGTATTTGTTTCGCACCGTCGGTAAGCATAGTATTAAAGCCCATCTGATTAACCAAATGGCCAATTCTATCGGAATAGATCAACTCGGAATTACGGAATGTGGTAGGACGTTTTCCGAAGAGTTCTTCTATGGTGTTGGCATGTTGTGCTACCTGCCGGCGAAATTCGTTTTCGTCTTTAAGTGACGCGAGTGAATGTGAATAGGTTTCTGCCAGAAATTCAACATAGCCTGTATTCGCCAGTTTTTTAAAACTATCGATTACTTCGGGGGAATATTTCCGGAATTGCTCCAGCGCCACGCCCGAAATGCTGTAAGAAATCTTAAAGGCTGAGCCGTATTCTTTTATCAATTTCAGCATTAACTTATTGGCTGGTAAATAACATTTTTCAGCTACACGGTGCACAATGGTTTTATTTGCATAACTGTCGAAATAGTCATGATTCTCTCCAATATCGAAGAATCTGTAAGTTCTAAGCCTGAATGGCTGATGAATCTGAAAATAGAGGCAAATTGATTTCATATCGATAAAATTTCTTCGGTGCTGTATTACTATTATACCACTTGTTTGTATACATCGAGAACGTTTTTGGCAGAGTTACCCCATATAAGATCGTTAACTTCTTCTTCACCATATTTGGCGAACATACTGGGAAGACTCTGGTAGTGAAGCAGCCCATAAATGGCATCGGCTAAGGCATCAATATCCCAGAAGTCCACTTTAAGTGCATGATTTAAAATTTCGGCTACGCCCGATTGCTTCGAAATAACCACGGGAACATTCGATCGCATGGCTTCGAGTGGCGATATACCAAAGGGTTCGGATACAGAAGGCATCACATATACATCAGTCATGGCAAACATCCTGTCCACATCTACCCCTTTGAGAAAACCGGTAAAATGGAATTTAGTAGCCATCTTCAA
>Ga0315290_10003621_pt1 | contig 11057 bp, 11 predicted proteins | sample YL17G12_0_MG_FD_203627 | JGI IMG/M metagenome (GOLD analysis project Ga0315290, IMG submission 203627) | Sediment microbial communities from Yellowstone Lake, YNP, Wyoming, USA - YL17G12_0 | ecosystem: Environmental > Aquatic > Freshwater > Lake > Sediment | place: USA: Wyoming | collected...
TAGGCCGTCCCGGGAGACCGAGGGCCGAGAAAGGTCCCGATGATGCCGCTCGCGGATTTTGTCGCCTTCAGCGCGTCGAACGTGAACCACTCGTCGAGGTAGTCGGCGCTGCTCATCGTCATCAGCTTGTGCAGCGCGTGGAACTTCTCGGGTCCGAGGCTGTGGAAGTGCTTGCCGAGCTTGAGCATGCCGGCCAAGTCCCGCGGCGACAGCGACGTCGGGTCCGGGGGGATCATCCCGAGGATGGGCTTCACCGCCATCGCCATGTGGTGCATCAGATGCCCGAAGATCGCCATGGCGTCGGCGTCTTTCGGCGAGTGACGCCGCAATTCCTCGCGCGTCTCGTCGGGATCGGCCCAACCGGCGAGGTAGTCGCCATTGTCGAGCGGCGTGACGGTGCTTTCGAGTGGGAGGATCTGCAGGCCGTGCCGAGGGAGGTCGAGCTCGCGGATGATCTCCGGCCGGAGCAGGCTGACGACGTACGAAAAGACCGAGTACTTGAACCCCGGGAAGACCTCTTCGGTGACGACCGCGCCGCCCACGAGCGGACGCTTCTCGAGCACGAGCGTGCGGCGTCCGGCGCGCGCGAGGTAGGCGGCCGTGACGAGGCCGTTGTGCCCGCCCCCGATGACGATCGCGTCGTAGCGCGCCGTGCTCATGCCTTCTTCCGCTCCGGAACGAAAAACGGCAAACTGCACACCGTGGCCGCTGCGCGCTTCCGCTGGTGCTCGACCGTGACTTCGATTTCGACCTTCGTCCCGGCTGCAAAGTGCGGGCGTCTCAAATGCGCGAGCGCCAGCGGTTGCTTGAGCAAGGGAGACCAGCACCCGCTGGTCGCATACCCCACCTGCGCGCCCTCGACGTAGATCGGCACGCTCACCCGCCACGGCACGTTCGAGATCTGGGGCGGCAGATGGTGCGCCGCGAACAACCGTTCGAACGAGCTCCAGTCGATCGTAAGCCCCACGAAGCCCCATGCGGCACCGCGCTCGCGCTCGGCGGCCAAGGCCCTTCGACCGTTGAACGGCCCTTTGGTCGCGCTCACGGCCCAGCCCAGATTGATCTCGAAGGGCGAGGACTTGCGCTCATCGATCAAAGCGTGATGGGACGAGTAGTAATCGACGTCGAGCATGATCAGGCCGGCTTCGATGCGGGCGATGTCGAGAGCCCAGACGCCCGCGGGCGTGATCCCATGAGGCGTTCCCGCCTCGATGAGCGCGTCCCACAGCGGCAATGCGTGACCGGCATCGACCCAGATCTCGTAACCGAGATCGCCGGTGTAGCCGGTTCGCGAGATCGACACCGGGATATCTCGAAGCGTCGTGCGGGTGACCCGGAAGTACTTGAGCGTCGAAAGGTCCTGAGAAGAAAGCCGAGACAGGATCGCGCGCGAGAGCGGCCCCTGAAGGGCGAGCGTCGCCACCTTCTGCGTGACGTCCTCGATGGCGACGTCCATGCCGACGGCGTTCATGTGCAGCCAGCGCACCGAGGAATCGGCGCTGGTCAACCGATAGGTCGTCTCGTCGAGCCGGCTCAGCGTACCGTCGTCCACCACCTTGCCGGCCACATCGCACCAGGGCGTGTAGTAGACCCGTCCCGGCTTCAATTTGGTGACGTCGCGCGTGATCATCCGGTCGAGCAAACGCCCTGCGTCACGCCCGGTGATCCTGTACTTGTGGAGCGGTGAAACGTCAAACAGTGCTGCACTGCTCCGCACCGCCGCGTACTCGCGATCGGGATGCGGGTCGTACCCGCTGGCCATCTGGTATCCGGCCCACCGCCGCCAGGTTTGCGCGCGAACCAGCGCCGAGGTGCGCGGGTGGAACGGCGTGGTCTTCAGCATGGGACGCCGGAGTATAGGAGTGGGGCTGGGCCGGAACAAGCCTGTTAAACTCGTGTCGGCCTACACTTCGTCCCATGCGCTTCGGGACGACCAACTCGGGAAGGGTCCACTTCGGCGTGACCTGAGGGCGTATCCTGCGCTTCTCATGGGATGACCTCCGTCGGAGTCGCGGGCTGGGATTACCCCGATTGGAGCGGGATCGTTTACCCGCGCGGGGCGTCGCGGGGATTCGATCGCTTGGCCTTTGTGGCGCGATTCCTCGACGTCGTCGAGATCAACGCGACCTTCTATCGCCCCGCGAACCCGCGAATCGCCGCGTCATGGATCCGGCGCGTCGCGAAGCACCCCGGATTCCGATTCACCGCAAAGGCGCACCGCACGTGGACCCACGACCCCTGGGTCGACCCCGCCGGCATCGTCGCCGCGACCCTCGAGGGCGTGGCCCCCTTGCGCGAAGCGGGCCTACTCGGCGCGCTCTTGGTCCAGTTCCCTCAGTCTTTCCGCTGGACGCCCCACAGCCTGACGCGGCTCGGCCGCCTCCTCGATGCCACAGCAGGGTGGCCCGTCGTCGTCGAGGTGCGTCACGTCTCGTGGGACGACGATCACGCCGCGGCGTGGATGCACGAGAGGAACGTGGGCTTTTGCGTCGTCGACCAGCCCAGGGCGGGCGGGCTCACAGCACCTGCCCGCCCTCGGGTCACCGCACCAATCGCCTACCTGCGTCTCCACGGGCGCAACGAAGCCGCGTGGTTCGATCCCGAAGCCGGCCGGGACGCGCGCTACGACTACTTGTACGCGATGGATACGCTGCGCCCCCTCGCCGACGCCGCCCGCGGCATGGGGGCGGCCGCGGAGGCGCTCTACGTGATCGCCAACAACCACTTCCGCGGCCAGGCGTTCGCCAACGCGCTCCAGCTCAAACACCTGATCCAGGGGATCGAGCCCGAAGCGCCCGAGGATCTCGTGGCGGCGTATCCGGACTTGGGGGGCGTCGTCACGACGAAGCGTGAGCGACTCTTCTGAGCCCTACGAAGCGGCCTTCCTCTTGGCCGCCTTGGCGGCCGCGGCAGCTTCCTTCTTGGCGGCCTCCGCGAGCAGTTGGTTCGACATCTTCGCGTACTTGCTGCGCGGAAACTGGTTCAGCACCTGATCGAGCCAGACCCTCCCCTCGTCGGGGCTCCTCGCGTCGATGAGCGTGCGCCCAAGCCAGTAGAAGACCTTGTCCTTCTGGCCATAAGACGTGTACTTCTCCAGGAGCCCGGTGAAGCGCTCGGTGGCGGCCTGATAGGCCTTCTTCTTCCAATAGAAATTCCCGACGATGAACTCGTGCTCGGCAAGGCCGTCTTGCCCCTTGCCGACGAACTGCCGCGCGGCGCGCGCGTAGGGGGATTTCGGCCAGCGCTTGTCGATCTCCTTGAAGTCTTCGATCGCAGTTAGCGTCTGCGCCTGGTCGCGGCTCGCGGAACCGGACGCGATCTGCTTCACCGAGCACATCCCCGCCTGGAACTGCGCATAGGTAGCCTTGGGATGATCGGCGTACAGCGTGACGAAATCGAGGTACTTCGAGCGGGCTTCGATCAGCGAAATGTCATCGAACAGGTAATAGGTCGCGTCCGCCAAAGCCAGGCGGACCAGAGGCTCGTACGTCGGCCGTTCGGCCTGGGTGAACTGGATCTTCTGAAGGAGGTTTTTGGCCTTGCGGAGCTGGTGGTGAGCCATCGCCGCGTCGACCTGAGCCAGTATCGCCTCGGCGGTGAGAACCTCCGCGGCCTGCGTCGCCGCCCCGCGCTTCTTGGCGGCGCACCCCGTGCCGCACAGGACAAGGGCCGGAAGGAGAACCGCCGCGATCGTCCTCACTCTCATGGTTCGTCCCCGGAGCCGGCGAGGCGGACGCGCAGACTCTCCGGCAAGCGTATGGGCCCGCCGTCCCGTCCACACGCGGCGTGCACGGTGAAACCTCTCGACAGGACGGGGCGTCGCCCGACCGACGCAACACGTACTCGAAACGCACGCGAACTCCTTCGGCGCCGGTCAGTCGCGTCTCGATCTCGATCACCTCGTCATATCGAGCCGGCGCATGGTAGCTGGCCCCCGCCTCGATCACCGGGAAGAAGACGCCGTCGTCGTCCTCGAGCGCCCCGTAAGCGCAACCCGCCTGGCGCATCAACTCGGTCCGTCCCAACTCGAACCACACGAAGTAGTGCGTGTGATGCGCGACCCCCATCCGATCGGTTTCGGGATACCGCACGCGGGTCGTCGTCCGGCAAACGCGAGGCGACGCGGTTTGCGCTTCAGGCACGGCGCCCCTGCTCGGCGATCGCGGCGAGCTTTCTCACCAGGGCCTGGGTGGCGCCGCGAGGATCGTCGGATCCGAAAATCGCCGAGCCGGCGACGATGATGTCGACCCCCGTGGCGGCGACTTCGTCGAGGTTTTCGAAAGTGACGCCGCCGTCGATCTCGATGCGCGTCGCGATGCCGAGGCGATCGATCCACGCCCGCAGACGCCGTGCCTTGTCGAGCACGGCCGGGATCAGCGTCTGCCCCCCGAAGCCCGGGTTGACCGACATGAGAAGGACGAAATCGGCAAAGGGCAGGATCTCCGAAAGCGATTCCAGCGGCGTCGCCGGGTTGAGGACGACCCCCGCCTTCGCGCCCGACTCCTTGATCGCCGCAACCGTCCGGTCCAGATGGCGGGCCACCTCGACGTGCACGGAGATCATGTCGGCCCCCGCTTGAGCGAACGCGGCGACGTAACGGTCGGGCTCTTCGATCATCAGATGGCAGTCGACCGGAAGTTGCGTCACCCGCCGGACCGCCTGGGTCACCGCCGGGCCGATCGTGATGTTGGGGACGAAATGGCCGTCCATCACATCCACGTGGATCAGCGCGGCTCCACCGGCCTCGGCGTCCTTGATGTCGGCGCCAAGCCGTGCAAAATCCGCCGAGAGAATCGACGGTGCGATCACAGCGCCCACGCTCACGCTCCTAGTCCGCGACCGTCAACTCGACGACGTCGCGCCGTGCGACCGGGTAACCGGACAAGGGCAGTTGCCCGACGATCGTCCCGGAACGCGTTCCTTCCGCGGGGACACGCCTCACGGCGCGGCTCCGAAACCCGCACAGGGTGATCCATTCCTGGACGTCGCGCAACGTCTTGCCCGTAAGGTCGGGCATGACGAAGCGCGCCGCGCGCTTTCCATCGGAGACGAGCCGGTGGACGCGGTCTCCGGAAACGGAAAGCGTGCCCGCGGCGGGGGCCTCGTCGAGCACCTGAGACACGGGAGCGGAGTCGTCGTGAATGCGCGCCTCCCAGCCGGGCGTCAGCCCGAAACGGCGGAGCTCGAGCTCGGCTTGGCGGGCGGGTTGCCCTATCACGGAGGGCACCGTCAACGTCTCGCCGCCGAGGCTGACCACGACACGGATCGTTCGCCCGTGGCGCACCTGCGTGCCCGCCGCCGGCTCCTGCTGCACGATCCGGTCGACCGCGACGCCGGGGTCGCGGCGCAACTCAGCGACCTCGAAGACGAGGCCGAGTGCTTGAGCCTGGGCCAGGGCCGCCTCGCGCCCATGACCGATCCACTCGGGGACCTCGACGAGATTGGAGCGACGGTCGGAACGCAAAGCGACGCAAAACGAGGCGAGACCCACGGTGCCGACGAGCGCGCCGCCCCCGACGATCCACAAAAGCGCGCGGCCCGTTCTCTTCCAGTTCATCGGTACGAGATCTCGTCGGAGAGCTCGTTCGCGTCGCCGGAGCGACGGGGGAAGTGCTCCGCGAGTCTTAACCCCGCCTCGCCGATCGCGCGCGTCAGCCCCGCGGCGGGATCCCCCTTGGCGAAGTCGTCGCGCAGCGCATCGCGCAGCGCCTCCCAAAACGCATCGCCGACCTTGGCATGAATCCCGGCACCTCCGACGATCGCGAACTCGCGGTCGTCGACCGCGACGTAGAAGAGGATGCCGTTGCCCTCGACCGTCGCCTCCATGCCCAGACGACGGAACCAGCGGCCCGCGGTCGCGATCGCGTTTCCGGCGCAGCGCCGCTCGACGTGCACGCGGATCTCGCCGGAGGTCCTCGCTTCGGCCGCCCGGATGGCGGCAATGACCAGGGATTCGTCTTGGTCTGAAAGAAGTCGCCTCACCGGTCGGCGCCACCACGTCATCGCGTCACCATGATCCCGAGGCGCCGCCGCCTCCCGACATGCCGCCACCGCCCGAAAACCCGCCGAAGCCCCCGCCACCGCCCCCCCCGCCGAATCCGCCACCGCCGCCCCACCAAATCGGCCCGCTGCGGTAGGTGCGCCGTCGGCCGCCCCCCGTCATCCCGCTTCCCCGCTGAAGCCCGATCAGGATGAAGACGATGAGGATCGTCAGGGGGAGAAGAACCGAAATCAGCGGAGTCGCCTTTCGTTTACGGGGCGGAGACACGTAGGCGCCGCGGGTCGCCGCGATGATCCCATCACACGTTGCGAGAACGCCCGCCGCAGGGTCTCCCTTGCGAAACGCGGGGAAGAGGCGGTCCTCCAAGATCCGCCGCGACAGCGCGTCGGTCAGGCGATCCTCGAGCCCGTAGCCGACCTCGATGCGCGCCCTCCGGTCGGACATCGCAACCAGAAGGAGGACGCCGTTGTTTCTGTCCTTCTGACCCAGCCCCCAGGTCTCAACGACGCGCACCGCCAGGTCCTCGATCGCCTGGCCGTCGAGCGACGGGATGATGGCGACCACCACCTGGTTCGAGCTCTCGCGCTCGAACTCGGCGAGCTTCCCTTCGATCGCCGCCTTCGAGGCATCGTCGAGCACAAGCGCGTAGTCGTTGACGCGGGCCGCGGGCTTCGCGGGAATGTCGAACGCCCCGGAAGGCAACACGGCGACCGCGAAGGCGAGGGCGCCGAGGAGCGGGACGCAAACTCGACGGATAAGGATCAGAACTTCACCTGCGGGACCTTGTCGGCCCCGGCGTCGGACTGGAAGAACTCTTTCTTGCCGAAGTCCCTAAAACTCGCGATGAGCGATGCCGGGAAAACGCGGATCGCCGTGTTGTACGTCTGAACCGTCGTGTTGAATCTCTGCCGCTCCTGGGCGATGCGGTTTTCGGTCCCCTCGAGCTGCGACTGCAACTCGAGATAGTTCCGGTTCGCCTTCAGATCCGGGTAGGCCTCGGCGACGGCCATCAACCGTGAGAGCGCTCCCGACAGCTCGCCCTGGACCTGCTGGAACTGACGGAACTTCGCCGGATCGTTCAGGACCTCGGGGCTGACGACCATCTGCGTGGCCCTGGCGCGCGCGTCGATGACCGCCTGGAGCGTCCCCTTCTCGAAGTTCGCCGCGCCCTTCACCGTTTCGACGAGGTTCGGGATCAGGTCGGCGCGCCGCTGGTAGACGTTTTCGACCTGCGCCCACCCCGCGTCGACGGCGATCTGCTTTTGGACGAGACCGTTGTTGATGCCGACGCCCCAGACGAAGATGCCGCCGAGGACGGCGATCAGAATCAACGCCACGACGCCGCAACCCATCATTGCCTTCATGTCCAACCTCCGTGTCCCGTCATCCTACATTCACAGCCCGCGCCGCGTCAGCAGCACCGCGAAGAAGCCGTCCATGCCGTCATCCAAGGGGCTGGTGCGCACGGCAAGGTCGTCGCCGATCTTCGTCTTGGCCGCATCGCCAAGTCCGCTCCGCGGGTCCGCGCGCGCAAACTCCGGGCGCTCCGCGAGAAACGCCGCGATCACCGCCTCCCCCTCCTCGGGCTCGATCGAGCAGACCGAATACACCAGCCGGCCGCCGGGGCGAACGAGCTCGGCGGCGGCGCAGAGGATCCGGCGTTGCCTTTCCCCGTGGACGAGAAGGTCGTCGGGCTTCAGGCGCCACCGGATCTCGGGATGCCGTCGCAGCGTTCCCGTTCCGCTGCACGGCGCATCCACCAAAACGTCGTCGAACGAGCCCCGAAACGGCGCGCGCTTCGACATGTCGCAGACCAGGGCAACGACGTTTTCGGCGCGAAGGCGTAGGACGTTTTGCGTCAAGCGCGACAGGCGCAAGGCGTGCCGGTCGGCGGCGACGACGAGCCCGCCCTCGGCCGTACGCGCGGCCAAGGCGAGCGTCTTTCCGCCAGGCGCCGCGCAGACATCGAGGACCCTCGGCCCCACCGAATCGCCGAACAGAAGCACGGCGAGTTGGCTCGCTTCGTCCTGAATCCAGAACGCCCCGTCGCGAAAGGCCGTAGTACGCTGGGGGACACCGGAGACGACGCGCAGCGCCTCGGGGACGAAGCGGCACGGCTCGACCAGGACGCCATCGGCCGCGAGTGCCGCGCCAAGCGCCGCCGCCGAGCCCGCCGCGGGCCACGACGCGAGCACCGTGGCCGCGGGCTCGTTGTTCGCGGCGAGCAGCGCGTCCGCAAGGTCCCACCCGAAGCGAGAAACGACGCGCTGCGTCCACCAGGCCGGATGCGAACGGAAGAGGGAGAGCGCTTCGACGTCCCCCATCGCGGGCGGAGGGGGCAAAAGGGCGGAGCGCTCGCGCGCGATCTTCCGCAAGACGCCGTTTGCGAATCCCGCCGCCTTGGCCCATCCCGCCTCCTTCACGAGGCCAACCGCGGTATCGACCGCGGCGAAGTCGGGGATCCGATCGAGGTAAAGGAGGGTGTACGCCCCGATGCGGATCGCCATGAGCACCGCGCCATCGAGCTGCGCGAGGGGCCGCGCGGCGGCCTTGGCAATGGCGTGATCGAGGGGCGCAAGGCGGCGCAGCACGCCCAGGACGATCTCCGTGAGCAGCGCCACCTCGCGCGGATCGCGAAGATCGGCGCTTCGCGTCTCGAGCAGAACCGACGCGAACGCGCCGGCGTCCTCGACCCTCCTCAGGATCCGGAACGCCTCACGCCGCGGGTTCGGGACGTTCAAACCGATCTCCGGGACAAATCAGACGTCCGTTGACCGCCTCGCGAGCGCGCATCGCGCGGCCTCCTTCGGGCTGGACCGAATCGACCATCGCGACGGTGCCGCCGGCACAGGCCACGCTGAGACCCTCGGCGTCGGACGATAAGACGGTGCCGGGGTCCGCCTCCGTGATCGCGCCGGCGAGCGCGGTGGCTCCGACGATGCGGAGCCGCTTTCCGGCCCGCGCCGCCCAGACGCCGGGCCAGGGGTCGAATCCGCGCACGCACCCTTCGAGTTGCCGCGCGGTCCACGCCTCATCCCACCGGCCGTCCTCACGCGTCAGAATCGGAGCGGCCGTCGCCCGCGTGTGGTCCTGAGGTGTCGGCGCTATCGATCCGGCGGCGAGCCCGCCGAGCGTCTCGACGAGAAGCGCCGCGCCTACGGCCGCGAGCCGGGCGAGGAGCGCGGGCGCATGTTCTCCCGGCGCGATCGCCACCCCTCGCTGTCCCAGCACGTCGCCGGTGTCGAGCCCTTCGTCGATTCGAAACGTCGTCACCCCTGTTGCGCACTCGCCCCGCGCCAGCGCCCACTGGACGGGCGCCGCGCCGCGGAAGGCCGGCAGGAGCGAGAAATGGAGGTTGATGCCGCCGTGCCGCGCGGCGTCCAATACCGGCCGGGTGAGGATGCGTCCGTAGGCAACGACGGCGAGCACGTCGGGATCCGTGCCCAGGATGGCCTCGAGAAACTCGGGCGTGCGCACCTTCTCTGGCTGGATCACACGGAGGCCCCGGGCGAGAGCCAGTTCTTTGACGGGAGAAGCCTGCGGCGCCTTCCTGCGCCCGGCCGGACGGTCGGGCTGGGTGCAAACCAACGAGACGTCGTGCCCCGCGGCGAGAATGGCGTCGAGCGACGGCAGCGCCGATTCCGGCGTGCCCATGAAGACGACCCTCACGGAACCTGCGATCGCTCGTCGGTGGCGACCCAGTCCCCCGCCTTGATGCGCTTCTTGATCTGCCGCTTCAGCAGCTCGCGCTTCAAGGGGGACAGGTTCTGGAGGAACACGCGCCCTTCGAGATGCTCGATCTCGTGCTGCATCACGCGGGCCAGAAGGCCGCGCGCGGTGATCGTGAACGTCTTGCCCTCGAGGTCCTGCGCCTCGACCGTTGCGACGAACGCACGCTCGATATCGATGAGGACGTCCGGGAACGAGAGGCATCCTTCCTCGGCGACCTCGCTGCCGGAAACCTCGACGATCCTCGGGTTGATGAAAACGTGGAGGTCGTCGGCCTTCTCACCCACCGAAAGATCGACGACGCACACGCGCTTCCCGACACCGACCTGATTCGCCGCGAGCCCGATTCCGGGCGCCGCGTGCATGGTGTCGACCATGTCGCGCACGAGCGCCGCGATCTCGTCGTCGACCCGCTCGACCCGCTCGGTCGGGGTCAGAAGAACCGGATCCGGATAAAGAACGATCTCCCGCTGCGCCATGCTGCCGACGGTAGCATCGGCCGTAAACGAGCGTCAACGTGATCGTCCCCTGCGGGGGACGCGACCGTCCTCGCAACGCGGCGATGCCGCCCCGCGGTGCTCCCGGGAAAGGAGGCGGATCGTCAGCTATTCCGCGACGCCCCCCGTGGCACGCGCGGTGCATTGAGAACGGCCGTCCCAGAGGTCGCTCTCCGGGAGGACGCCATGAAAAGCCTGATCAGCACGATGACATCCGCCGCCGCAATGACCTTCGCCCTCGGGATTTGCACGCCGGTTCTCGCGCAGGCCGACGACCCCAACGGCTACGGCGACGGCTACCAATCCGGCGCCTACGGCCGCATCCGCGCCGCGGACGGCGGAGCCACCATCGTCCGCGCCGACGGTGAGCGCGGCGCGTCCGACATCGCCAGCGTCAACGCCCCGCTGTTCCCTGGGGACACGCTTCGGACCGACGGGAGCCAGAGGGTTGAGGTCCAGCTCGCCGGTGGGACGACGGTGAGGATCGATGCCAGCGGAGATGTCGCCTTCCAGTCGTTGCCGAGTCCCTCCGCCAAGTTCAAAGACAACACGGTGATCGTGCTGAACGCGGGGGTCATCCGGGTCGAGTCGCACTTGGGCGAGAAGGAGGAGTTCCGCATCGACACGCGAGCGGCTTCGGTCTATCTCCTGGGCGAAGGCGAATTCCGGGTGGCGACCGACGATCGTTTAGGCCTGCGCGTGGCGTCGCTGCGCGGCGTCGCCGAGGTCGTCGGGAACGAGGCCTCCGTGCTCGTGCGCGGCGGCATGGGCACGTCGGTCGTCGCCGGCTCCGTCCCGGACACCCCTCGGGCGTACCTCGCATCGGCCTC
>Ga0315290_10003623_pt1 | contig 11055 bp, 5 predicted proteins | sample YL17G12_0_MG_FD_203627 | JGI IMG/M metagenome (GOLD analysis project Ga0315290, IMG submission 203627) | Sediment microbial communities from Yellowstone Lake, YNP, Wyoming, USA - YL17G12_0 | ecosystem: Environmental > Aquatic > Freshwater > Lake > Sediment | place: USA: Wyoming | collected...
CGGCGACGACGCCCAGACGCTCGTCGTTCGGCTCGTCCTGGGTTTCATAGGCACTCGCGCTTGGGGACCCTGACGTGGGAACCCCCAAACTCGCCGCGCGATGAGCCGCCGCGAGGTAGCTTCGCGGCACCGATACCGACGCGCCAATGCACCGCTCGACGCCGCCGTCGCATTCGACCGACACGCCTACCATGGCGCCGTCGATGTAACGAATAGCCGCGGCGGCGCGCTCGGTGAAGTATGCCTCCGCCCGGCGGTGCTTCTCGGCCTGGTCCTCGAGGTCAAGCGCGGCCGGGGCGCTCACGCGGTAGCTTCGGCCGGCGTTATCGACTATGCGGACGTCGCCGGCTTCCATGCCAAGCACGCTGCCGGAGACAAGGTCCGCGATAGCGCCCACCAGACGCTGGTTGACTTGGGCGCCGTCGGCAAGTGCGATCTGCACGGCCGCGGTAGGCTTGGCGGCGCCCCGGCCAAGGCCGGGTCCGCTGCCGGGCTCGATGATCACCGTCGCGCGGCGGATGCCGGGGAAGTCCGAGATAAGCCGGCCCAGTTCGGCCATCTTCGCGGCCTGCCACTGCTTGGCGATTTGGGCCTGCGTGGTCCAGATGTCGCTGTTGGCGGCAAGCTGCTCGAACGTCAGCGGCTTTTCGCCTCCGGCAGGGGAATCGTGCCGGACCGCCGAGCGCAGAGAGTCCAAGTGCTCCGCCGGGACCAGCAGACGGGAGTTCTCGATGCGATGTGGAATGCCCCGCGCCTCCGCTGTCGCGCCCGCCGCGGCCAGCTCGAGCTCGTCCATGGGTCCGGCCGAGAGGGGGTTGAACACAGGGGCCGACGGCGCAAGGTCGATAACCAGCCAGGCCGCGCCCGCGAGCATGAGCAGGCAAAGCCCGCCCGCCAGGGCCCGGGCGCGCATGCCCGTCGCCATGACGCGAGCCATGCACCGCGATATCCATTTCCTTACCAGGCTCATCCAACCGGTCCTCCATGACCGTTGAAGCCTTAACAACACTTCCGATTCGTCTTGACCTCTGCGAGGAGAAGGTCCTAGGTCCTAGCTCTTAGGTCTTAGGGTGGCAGAGCCTCAACCCGGCTCTTGCCATGAGCCAGGGTTCTCCGCTGTGGCCCTAGGAGCTAAGACCTAGGACCTATGACCTTCTCTTCGTTCTTTCTTTCTGATGAGCCGAAGGCTCATTCTTCCTTATGCAAGTTCCTATTCCTCTTGGCCGGCCGCCTCATTCTCGTCCAGCCGGGAGCAGTACTCGCGGATTTCCACGAGGCTCTTTCCCTGCGACTTGAGCTCGACGACCAGGTCCAGCCTGGCGAAGACCGACTCGTCGTAGAGCCGATGTCCGCCCTCGGTCCACTGGGCCTCGTGCAGCAGGCCCATGATCGTGTAGTTATGCACAGTCTGCCGGCTGACGCCCGAGTAGGACACCACCTCGCCGATGCGATAAAGCTTCGGCGGCCTGGGCCGCGACCCGCCGCGAGGCACAAAGCCGGCGGTGGACGATGAGCCGGCGGCGGACGATGAACCGTCCAGCGTCACCGCCGTAGCATGGGCATCTTGCCCATGAGTCGCACGGGCATCCTGCCCGTGCTGGCCGGCATGTCCCGCGGGTGTCTCACCCGAAAGAACTTGCGATTCTCTATTGTTGCAAAGCCGTGTCTCGGCCAAGCCCGGCAGCCAGGTGCCAGCCGACACATCGCGGCGAATTCTCGGGCGCTTCCCAACCACCACAGTCGTTTCTCCCGGCAGTTTCCTCGTGATACAGGGCCGGACTGGTCCGCACCGATCCACGCCCTCGGTACTGGTGCCGCTTTATCCTTTATTGGACGTGACGTCCCTGGCGAACGCTTATCCTTTTTACGTTTTATAAAACGTATCATTAAAAGCCCCGCCCCGCCTGTCAATAAAAAATGTCCAACGACCGATAATATTCTCGCCGGAATATGAAAAATCATGACATAAGAGCATACTGTGCAGTATCTTATAAAATGCTCATGTTTCCAGCATTTTGGGTGAAAGCTCACCGAATCCCGTGGCATGCCGCAACCGTACTCCACGGCTTTGCCTGAAGCGGAGGGCAAAGCACGCACGGCGCAGCCCTTTTCCACGCGTGCACCGTCCGCGGCGGCGTGTACAATGCCTTCCATGATTGCGCAAAGGTTGTCCATTCTGTCATTGGTATTGGCCACTCTTCTGGCGGCGGGGTGCTCCGGCCGCGGCGGGCAGGCCGACGCGAATCGCCCGGCCTCCGCGCCCGCGATTCCGACTTCCGCGCCCGCGATTGAGGACGATGGTTCGGGGGCGATCATCGAGGACATCCCCCCCGCCGCCCTGCCCACGGCCGCAACAAGACCGGCAACGGCATCACCCGACGCACCGCCGGCAACGGTGGTACCGGCACTTGCATCCCGGCCGGCAGTTGAGCCGGCGGCCGGGTCGGTGACTCTGCCAGCCCCCGCAACCGCGCCTGCGTGGCTGCCTTGGCCGACGACCGTGCCGGTGCTCGCAACCAGGGCCGCAAGCGTGCCGTCGCCCGCGGCGCCGACGGGTTCGCCGGCAACATCGCCCGCGCCCGCGTCGCGCCGAGCGGCTTTGGCCCCGCAGTCGCGCCCGACGACTTCGCCCGCGCCCGCCCTTGCGCCGATCCCCAAGGCGGCCCCCGTGCCCGAGAGCGACCCCAACTTCTACATCGCCGCCGGCGACCGCGCGCTGGCCAAGGACGACCCCAACTCGGCCGTCAAGATGATGTACCGCGCCGTCGAGCTCGACCCGACCCGCCTGTCGAGCCTTCGCGCCCTGGCCGTGTCGCTGGTCGCGGCCAGGCGGTTCGCCGAGGTCGTGCCGATCTACGATTCCATACTCGGCATGGACCCCAACGACAAGACCGCCAGTTTCAACCTTGCCCTGGCGCTTAGCCGCGTTCGCGATTTCGGCCGGGCCGAGAGGCAGTACCGCACGCTGCTGGCCAAGGATGAGCGGTCCATCGAGGCGTGGTACAACCTGGCGATGCTTTACCAGGCCCAGGGAAGGCTCGAGGACGCCCGCCAGACCTGGCTGCGGGCGATCGGTCTGGACGGCGACATGGCCTCGGCGCACTGCTTCCTGGGCGAGGTATACATGGACCTCCACAGGCCCGCCGACGCGATGGAGTCTTTCTCCAAGGCCGCCAAGCTCAAGCCCGACGAGGTCTCCGCATGGGTGAACCTGGCCGCCGCGGCAAGGGAGGCCGGCAGCTATGGCCGGGCAATCATGGCGATCCACCAGGCCGCCGACAAGGCGCCCCAGGACGCCCTGGTCCAGTACCGCCTCGGCGAGCTGCTGCTGGAGCTTCACCGCGCGACGGACAAGCCCGAACTGCTGACCGAGGCCATCGCCGCGTGGAAGAAAAGCCTGAAGTTCGACCCGTCGCAGAACGAGCTTGCCAAGAAGCTCGCCAGGCTGCAGGCCGCCGCGACGACCGCGCCGGCAACCGCGCCGGTAAGCTCCAAATGACAAGCAAGCTCCAAATGACAAGCACCAATACTCAAACAAGGACCAAACGATGAAAAGCTCCAAATAACAAGCACCAAAACTCAAACAAGGACCAAATACCAAAAACCAATAACCAAACGAAGAAGAAGAAATCCCCGAGCCCTGAAGCCCAGGGATAGCAATCCCTGGGAGTTACAGACAGCAAGACGGAGCGACTGCATACGTGATTTGTCGGTGGAGACGAAGGAGATGTGCTCTTGTTTGGGATTTGGTGTTTGCCGTTTGGAACTTGTTTGAGTTTTGGTGCTTGAGATTTGGAGCTTACCTGGCCGTTTGGTGCTTGTGATTTGGTCCTTGTTTGAGTTTAGGTGCTTGTAGTTTGGAGCTTGTTTAAGAAAGGACCTCTGCCATGATACTCGACCTCAAGTCGTTCGCGATGAAGGCCCGTGTTTCCGACGGAGCGTGGGGCACGCAGATGCAGCTTGCCGGCCTGAAAGCCGGGTCGGCGCCGGAGTTGTGGAACGTCGAGAACCCCGCCGCCGTCGAGGCCATCGCGGCCAGCTACGTCGAGGCGGGCAGCGACGTGATCCTGACCAACACCTTCGGCTCCAACCGCTTCGTCCTGGCCCGTCACGCCGCGGCCGGGAGGGCGGCGGAGTTGACCGAGGCCGGCGTCGCCCTCAGCCGCCGCGCCGCCGGGGCCGAGGCGAAGGTCTTCGCGTCGATGGGCCCCACCGGCAAGATCGTCATGATGGAGGAGGTCCCCAACGGCGAGATCGTCGCGGCCTACGAGGAGATCGCACGGGCAGCCCAGGCCGGCGGGGCCGACGCGATCGTGCTCGAAACGTTCAACGAGCTTGCGGAAATCGAGCTGGCCGTCGAGGGCGTCCGCAAGGGCTGCCCCCTGCCGATCATCTGCTCGATGACGTTCGACTCCGGACCCCACAAGACCGCCACCACAATGGGCAACCAGCCGGCGGACCTCGTTCGCATGGCCGCGTCGGCCCAGGTGGCGGCCGTGGGCGCTAACTGCGGCATCGGCCCGGAAAACTACATCCGCATCGCCGAACTCCTGCGGGCCGCGACGGACTTGCCCGTCTGGATCAAGGCGAACGCCGGCCTGCCACAGCTCGGCCCAGGCGGCAAGACTATCTTCCCCATGGGGCCCGCGGAGTTCGCGCGATACGTCCCGGCCATCATCGCGGCCGGGGCCAACTTCATCGGCGGATGCTGCGGAACCACGCCCGAGCACATCCGCCTGGTCCGCGCCGCCGTCGACAAAATCAACTCCTGAGCCGGGCGCCCGACGCCCGTATTCCGCCGGGCCGGCGGCATGTTGCCAAGACGCCGCCATTGGGGTAGAACCAAAGCCATGAATCCGTTGGAAACGTATTTCAGGGAACTACGGGACATTCACTCGACGGGGGCGGCGGTCCCTGAAACTTCCTACTACGGTTGCGTTGAGCGCTTGCTGAACGAAATTGGCAAGACGCTCAAGCCGAAGGTCCGTTGTGTCATCAACCTGGCCAATCGCGGGGCCGGCATTCCCGACGGCGGACTCTTCACGGCCGACCAAATCAAGAAGGACGACCCCAACCCGATGAAGGGCCTGGCGCCGTGGCGCGGAGTGATCGAGGTCAAGAGCACTTCTGATGACGTGGCGACAATCGCCGCCGGCGAGCAGGTGGCGCGGTACTGCAAGAAGTACGGGCTGGTGCTGGTGACCAACTACCGGGACTTCACGCTCGTCGCCCGTGACCCCTCAGGCAAGTTGAGCCTGCTGGAATCCTACCGCCTGGCTGCCGACGAGGATGAGTTCTGGGCCGCCGCCGCCCACCCCCGCGCGGCCGCCGAGCAGCACGGCGAACGATTCACCGGCTATCTCATGCGGGCCATGCAGCACAATGCCCCCCTGGCAGACCCGAAAGACCTGGCCTGGTTCCTGGCCTCCTACGCCCGCGACGCCCTGGCCCGCGTCAAGGGGAGCAATCTGCCCGCCCTGGCCAACCTGCGGCAGACGTTGGAGGAATCGCTGGGAATGAAGTTCCGGGGTGATCGTGGGGAGCACTTCTTCGAGTCCACGCTGATCCAGACTCTTTTCTATGGCGTCTTCTCCGCCTGGGTGCTGTGGGCCAAGGAGCATCCGCCGACCGACAAGACGCAGTTTGACTGGATGCACTCCGCCTCATACCTGCGCGTCCCGGTTCTGCGCAAACTGTTCCACGAGGCCGCCGATCCCGGCCAGCTTGACGCCCTGAACCTTTCCGAGGTGCTCAACTGGGCGACCACGGCCCTGAACCGCGTGGACCGCGCCGCCTTCTTCGAGAAATTCCAGCAGCACCACGCGGTGCAGTATTTCTACGAGCCGTTCCTGGAAGCCTACGACCCGGAACTTCGCAAGCAGCTTGGCGTCTGGTACACCCCGCCGGAAATCGTGCAGTACATGGTCAAGCGGGTGGACCGCGTGCTGCGCGAGGAACTGGCCGTCGAGGACGGCCTGGCCGACCCGCGCGTCTACGTGCTCGACCCATGCTGCGGAACCGGGGCATTTCTCGTCGGCGTGCTTGACCAGATCGCCGCCACGCTCCGTGACAAGGGCGGCGACGCACTGCTCAGCCACGACCTCAAGCAGGCCGTCTGCGGAAGCAACGACGCCGAACCCCGCATATTCGGCTTCGAGATCCTCCCGGCCCCCTACGTCGTCAGCCACCTCCAACTTGGCCTGCGCCTGACCGACTTCCAGGTGCCGCTTACCGGCAAGCAGCGAGTCGGCGTCTACCTGACCAACGCCCTGACCGGCTGGGAGCCGCCGAAGGAGCCCCAGGCCCGCCTGCCGTTCGTCGAGTTCCAGGAAGAGCATGACGCGGCCGACAGCGTCAAGCAGTCCACGCCAATCCTCGTGATCCTCGGCAACCCGCCGTACAACGGCTTTTCCGACGTTGAAATGGGCGAGGAGCGAGACCTGTCGCTGGCCTACCGCGAGACGAAGAAGGCCCCCAAGCCGCAGGGCCAGGGCCTCAACGACCTCTACGTCCGCTTCTTCCGCATGGCCGAGCGGCGAATCGTGGACAAGACGCACAAGGGCATAGTCTGCTTCATCAGCAACTACTCCTGGCTGGACGGCCTGTCCCACACCGGCATGCGCGAGCGGTACATCGAGGCGTTCGACAAAATCTGGATCGACTGCCTCAACGGCGACAAGTACAAGACCGGTAAGCTCACCCCGGACGGCAAACCCGACCCCAGCGTCTTTTCCACCGAAACCAACCGCGTGGGCATCCAGGTCGGCACGGCCATCGCCTTGATGGTCCGCAAGGAACAACACTCGGGCTCCCAGTCCGTCTCCTTCCGCCACCTTTGGGGCAAGGGAAAGCGTGCCGAACTGCTGACGTCCGCCGACAACGACGGCAAGAGCATGTACCAGCAGTTGAATCCAGTCATGGACATGGGCTGCTTGTTCACACCAGTTGTCGTGAGTGCTTCATACCTTTCTTGGCCGCTACTCCCCGACCTAATGCCCAAGTCATTCCCAGGCGTTAAGACAAGCCGTGACCAAGCCGTAATAGACATTGACCGTGAGGCTCTAGCCGCCCGTCTCACCAAGTATTTCAATCAGAGGATTCCGAATTCCGATCTTCGCTCCGTTCTGCCGGAGATGATGGAAAGCGGTTCGGGGTTTGACGCAGATGCTACTCGTGACTTTCTGAAACAAAAGGGTTTCAGCCCCGACAAGATCGTCCGGTACTGCTATCGCCCGTTTGACCTTCGGTGGATTTATTGGGAACCCGCAAAAGGCTTCATCCGCCGCGCCCGCGAAGACTACTTCCCACAGGTGCGCGAGGGGAACATATGGGTTGAGGCACGTCAAAGGGAAACCAAGGAGTCTTTCGACCGCGGGTTGATCACAACGGTCTTGGCAGACAACCTCGGGAGCGGGAACTCCAATTTCTTTCCGCTCATGCTTCACCCGCCACGTTTACTCGAAGGGCAAACAGGAAACTCGAACCCGAACCTTTCCGAACAGGCGATGGCCTACCTGCAAGGGCTGGGGTTCGCGGACCTGACCTCGGCCGCCGAGCACCTTTTTTACCACATTCTGGCGGTCCTCCATGCGCCGGCGTACCGAGAAGAGAACGCCGGGGCGTTGCGTCAGGACTGGCCACGAATTCCCCTGCCGGCGACGCGGGAGGCGTTGGAGGCGTCGGCCACGCTGGGCCGGCAGATCGCGGCGCTGCTGGACGTGATGCAGGCCGTCAAGGGCGTCACGACCGGCAAGATCGACCCGGAACTCAAGACCATCGCCCTGATTACCAAGCGTGGCACGGGCGTCCCGTCCGTTCGTGGCACGGGCGTCCCGCCCGCGAGTCCCACGGCCGTCCCGGCCGTGGTCAAAGAAGAACATGGCCGGGACGGCCATGCCACTCACGGGCAAGATGCCCGTGCGACTCATGGGCAGGATGCCCATGCCACGCAGGATGCCCATGCGACTCACGGGCAGGACGCCCGTGCTACGGAGCAAGACGCCCATGCCACTGAGCAGATCAACGACGCCGACGACCTGGCCGTCACCGCCGGCTGGGGCAACCCCGGCCGGGGCGGTATCACCATGCCCGCCGGCGGCGATACCCGCCGCCGCGAGTACGCCCAGGACGAACGCGATACCCCGGCCTGCCTTGGCAGCGAAACCATGGACATCTACCTCAACGACCGCGTCTACTGGCGGAACATCCCCGCGGCCGTGTGGGAATACACGCTGGGCGGCTACCAGGTAATCAAGAAGTGGCTCAGCTACCGCGAGCACAAGATGCTAGGCCGGTCTCTGCGCGCCGACGAGGCCCGATACGTCACCGAAATGGCCCGCCGCATCGCGGCAATCCTGCTTATGCAGCCGGCTTTGGATGATAATTACAAGACCATCATTAAGGCTGCCTTCACCGGGCTTGTGTCGACAGAAGGGGCAAGGGGAGGTGAGCAATGCCGCCGTACTTTTTGATGGTGCGTTTTCCGCTGGTCTTCCTGGACGACGACTGCTTGGATTGCCTTCAAGGCCCCCCGCCCGTCCACGAGAAGGAAGGCCACGTCTTCTATCAAACCGACTTGCAGGTGGTCGCCGAAAAACTGCTGGAACTGTTCCGCCACGGCAAACCGGACGCTCCCGCTTGGAACCCGCTCGCTCCGGTTCGCGAGCTTGTGGAAAAAGTCCGGCGCGGGGAACAAGCCGATCTATTCCCGACGCCAATCTTTGACGTAGTCAACGGAGCGGATCTGGAGCTTACCTGGCGCGTGCGCGTTCGGCAGGAAGTTCAGCAATTGCAGGAAATCGCGCCCAGCAGTTTCCTTGATCCAGACGGTTGGGCGCTCTTGGGTTTTCCCAATGATCGGCGGACGATCCTCCTTGTGGGGTATCATAAACAGGCCCAGCAGTGGGAACCGCTGGTGCGTGACGAACTGGGCATCGGGGAGAACGACACTGAAACCCACAACGGGGGCGCGGCCGACGTTCGTGACCCGGACTCGACTGGCTACGTCAGACCTACACAGGAGCGCGTCTGGATATGGGCGATTCGCCCGCTGGAACGAGACCATACCCCGAATATGTGTTGCTTTATTGAAGACGCGCCCGGCGGCATCGTGCAGATGCTGCATGATGATCGGACCGGTGCATCGATTCCTGCCAGTCTTGCGCCCGATACCGGCGGACCGATACCTACGACTCGACGACTTCGAACGCTTGCGGAGATGCGAGATAACGCGCCGCCTGCTGGCGGCTGGCGCGTCTGGTATCGGTACTACCGCCCGGCCGAGAGAGACCTCTCGATTCTCAAGGCGGCATATCCCGAGGATGACCCGTACAACCCCAACTGGTTGAACGTCAAGCGTGACTTGGTTTGTCATGGACATGCCTCCGACGTACTGGTACATGCCGAAGCGCCCGTGCTGTTGGGGCTGTTGCAGCGGGACGAGTTCACAACTGCTATTCCCCGCAAAAGAAAGAGCCCCACTGCCGCGAAAGAATGCAAGGAGAAGCCCGTGAACGCAAAACATCGCTGTTCTTTGTCTCCTGACGACGAGGCCAAGGTCTTCGAGAAATGTCGCCGGCGATGCTGCGTCTGCTTCGTCCTGGACGGCGACGCCTCCGAGAAGAAGGGCCAACTCGCCCACCTCGATCAAAACCGGTCTAACAACGCAATCAACAACTTTGTTTTCCTGTGCCTGCCTCACCATGACACCTACGACTCGAAGACAAGCCAAGCCAAGAACTTGACTGAGCGCGAAGTGCGGTTGTATCAGGCGAAGCTGTACCAAGCCGTGGAGCGTGGCGAGGTGCCATCGAGTCCGGGGGCGTCCGTGCTAAAGTTTCCTGTCCAACAGGCTGGCCCCGTGAGCATCAGCGGCGACAACAATATTGTAGCCGCAGGCAACGTGAACTACACCGTGAACATGCCCCGGCCCAAGAGGGGAAAAGGTCGTTCAGCGACTCGGCCCCCGATAATTCCCGGGACGGTCTCGGAAGACCCACGGATGGTGGGATATCTGAACTACCTGGTCCGCCGCTACGAAAAGTTCAAGAAATGGGACTGCGATATCAGCGGGCAGCGGATGGGATACGGGGTCATCCGTAACGCCTACAAGAGGGACATAAAATACGAGTTGATACATACACCCAAGGAGTCATTTGAAGCCGGTTCACAATTTTTGCAGCGCCGCATTGAGAACACGCGACTGGGCAGGACGAAGCGAGGGCAGAAGTTGTACGACCACTTCGACGAATTCGACGAACACAGCAGCAACGCAGAAGGGCTACCCCAGTGAAGGCCATCCGCCGGGACAGCACCCTCACCCGACTTCGCCTTCGGCTTCGCCGTGCCAAGCCTGGCCCTGCCTGCCCCGTTGGGGAAGGGCCATCCTCTCCCTTCGAGGGAGAGGGGTTAAGAAGCGCTTATCTGGCGGCGAGCGCCGCGAGAGGGCGAAGCCTTTGGAGTGCGTGTGGCGAAGTCCTGAAGGGACGAAGACACCGCTTTGGATCGACCACGGACGAGCCGCGACGAGGGGGGGCGATCCAAAGCGGCGTCACAGCCGCCGCACTCCATATGGGCACGCCGTTTCTTCTCCGGGTTCCGAGTTCCCGGTTCCCGGTTCCGCCTTTTCCCCCCCACCGGCTCCCGGTTCCGCCGTTTCCTCTCCCGGTTCCGAGTTCCCGGTTCCCGGTTCCGCCGTTTCTTCTCCGGGTTCCGTGTTCCCGGTTCCAGGTTCCGCCGTTTCCCCTCTGACCCTCAGAATCTCTGCGCCTCTGTGGTAATCCGCTTCTTTTTCTTCCGCCCGGCTACCGGCTACTGACCACCGGCTACCATAAAATGAGAAAGGCCTCCGGAACGTGATGTCCCGGAGGCCTTTCGTATAAGGCGGCGTTCACCTACTCTCCCGCGTAAGCAGTACCATCGGCCGCTACGGCTTAACTTCTGTGTTCGGGATGGGAACAGGTGTGGCCCGCAGCGTAAAGACACCGCCACAGCCCGCCGAGGCCGTTAGGCTCGGGCGGACAGTGTGATGAAAAGGGAAGATTTTTTACCAGAAGC
>Ga0315290_10003624_pt1 | contig 11055 bp, 11 predicted proteins | sample YL17G12_0_MG_FD_203627 | JGI IMG/M metagenome (GOLD analysis project Ga0315290, IMG submission 203627) | Sediment microbial communities from Yellowstone Lake, YNP, Wyoming, USA - YL17G12_0 | ecosystem: Environmental > Aquatic > Freshwater > Lake > Sediment | place: USA: Wyoming | collected...
GGGTTTTGATCCCTATTTTCTCTATCATCCCGGTCAAGAGCTTGCAGCACTCCTCCACCCCTTCCCACCGGGCGCTGATGGAAGGCTGGCGGACCAGGACGAACAACTCGTCGATGAAGCGGTTAAGATTGTCGTCGATGTACTGGTAAATCTTTTCCATTTTGACATCCTCCCCCGATGATTTCGGATTACGGATTGCGGATTAACAATTTCAATCCATTGGATTGAAATTGTTCTGTAAAGCAAGTTTCAAACATTATTGGACTACTTTAAATCAATGGCTATTTGTTTTTTCTGCCAGTTTTGATAGACGCAACGACTATGGCCAAGGGTTCATTTGCTTCCTTCAAAATGGCTTCAGCTTCTTCTGCTTTCAAAATCCCCACCTCGATTAATAGTTCCAACCAATACAAGGTTTCGTCTATCTCTTCTTCGACAATACCCATCTTGGCAACAAAATCAGCCGTTGACTTAGCCCTGCAAGCAGATCGGTAATTGGCCCCTACCGATGTCCCGGAACGCAATAGTTGCCTACCCAGCACTATTCCCGCTCCTTTTTGAGGTAAGGATTCGAACAATCGGACAATTTTAACAGCAAATGCCTTTGTTCTCCTCTGCAATTCACGCTGGTCCGTATGATATTCCTTTATATGACATAATCTTAAATCCTGACCCCATTCAGCAAGACCCCTCAGTTCAATCGCTCAACTCATGTTCGAAAATAATTCTTTAATCTACAATCCGAAATCATATTTGTTTCAATTCTTTCCAATCCGCAATCCGCAATTGTATCAGCGGTTTCGCGTATGCGGGTCCAGCCAGTCCCTCAGCCCGTCGCCCATTAAATTGATTCCCAGGGTGGTGAAGAAGATGGCCGAGCCGGGGATAGCGGCAAGCCACCACAGCCCGAGCATGTAAGACCTTCCCTCGGCCAGCATCCCCCCCCAGGAAGCGTTGGGGGGCGGAATCCCCAGGCCCAGGAAGCTGAGGAAGGACTCGCGGATGATCATCCGGGCCAGCTCGAAGGTGGCCAGGACGATGATGGAGCTGGCCAGGTTGGGGAGGATGTGCTTCAGGATGACCCCGCTGTTCCGACCCCCCAGGGCCCGGGCTGCGGTCACGAAATCCCGGCTCTTGAGTTCGATGACTTCTGCGCGAACCAGACGGGTGTAGATCGGCCATCCGGTGAACCCTAGAACCATGATTACGTTTCTGTACCCCGGACCCGTGGCCGCCATCACCGAAATCGCCAGGAGAATGTAAGGGAAGGACATCATGATGTTCACGCAGTTGCTGATGATGGAATCCGGGACGCCGCGGTAATACCCGGCCAGGATTCCCAGGGTGATTCCCAGCAGGGCGGAGAAGGTCATGGTTAAGAAGCCCACGGAAAGAGAGATTCGCGCCCCATAGATCAGCCGGCTGAGCATATCCCTTCCCACCTGGTCGGTCCCCATTTTATATTTGGGGTCGGTCTTTTCCTCCCAGAAGGGCGGGCGAAGGCGGGACTGCAGATCCTGCTCCATTGGGTCTCGGGGGGCAATAAAAGGAGCGAAGATGGCCATGGCCAGTATCAGGGAAACCATGGCCAACCCCGCAATCCCTGTTTTGGCATGGCCCAACCTGCGGAAAAAATACCGGTAGCCGCTTCTTCCGTTCATGATCCTTAACCCAGCCTAGCCGGAACCGAATGAATATTGTGGGGGCGGCCCGATGTGGCCGCCCGCAAGATGGGCTACCACGCCGGGTTGCGCCTACAATTTGTTACTAGGTTGAGAGCGATCTCATTCGTAACAAACTAGGGTTTTTCTGCGACAAAGCGCGGAAAAAGTGGCTTCGCCGGCAAACCCGGTACGCTTGTAGAGGCACGATGCATCGTGCCCCTACGGCCCATATGAAGGATTTTTCCTTCTTACCAACATATTAGTATTAATGAGGCGCTAAGCGCCTATGATCCAAACCTCGTCTTCGGATCGAGCCAGGCCACGGCGATATCGGTGATCAGGTTGGCGAACACGATCAAAAGGGCAAAAAGCGCCACCGCTGCTTGAACAACGGGGAAGTCGGAATTGAAAATCGATTCCACCACCAGACTGGCTACCCCGGGCCAGGCAAAGATCGTCTCGGTGATAACCGCTCCCCCCAGAAGCATGCCGAATTGGAACCCCAGGATGGTAATGACCGGAATGAGCGCATTGCGCAGGGCATGCCGGAAGAGGACCGCCCGCTCTCCCAGGCCTTTCGCCCGGGCCGTGCGGATGTAGTCCTGGGAGAGTATCTCGATCATCCGCGATCGGGTGAGGCGCATGAGGATGGGGAGGAGAGAGACGGCGATCCCGGCAGCCGGAAGAATGATGTGCTTGTAGCTCCCCGCGCCCGAGGCGGGCAGAAGCCGCAGTTTCACCGCAAAGATGATGATCAGCATGATATCCAGCCAGAACAAGGGCATCGCCTGTCCCAGCACGGCTAACACCGATGCAGAGTGGTCCTGGATGCGATTCCGGCGGATGGCCGCAAGAACCCCCAGGGGAATGGAGACGATGATGGCCAGCAGCAGTCCCGACGCCGCCAGCCAGAGCGTCATGGGCATACGCTCCAGCACCAGGCTCAACGCCGGCTTATGGGCGACGAAGGATTTCCCGAAATCCCCCCGGATCATGCCCGAGAGGAATTTAAAGTACTGGACGACGATCGGCTGATCGAGCCCCATCTCCTTTCGCAGGAGCTGGACGTCCTCTTTCGTTGCTTCCGGAGGGAGAAGGATCAGGACCGGATCACGGAATAAGTGGAGGAGAGAGAAGGTGATCAGGCTGATTCCCCAGATGACGATGACGGCCTGGAAAAGGCGATGCAGGATGTAAGATTTCATGAATCCATTGCCGCAGTTCGGAGTTCGGAGTCACGAGTTCGTAGTTTCAAGGGCCTTTTATTTTCCCCTGTTTTTTCTCCGAACTCCGACCTAAATTACTCCGAACTGTTTAATCTTTTAGCTTCGCCTCAAAGGTCCTCAGGAATTCATCGGGTGGGGCTTCGTAGATCACGCGCTTGTTGATACCCAGGATGGCGTGCTGCGCCCAGAAAGATACGGCCAGAGCCTGATCATTGATATACTTGCCCACCTGAAAATAGAGCTTTTTGCGCGATTCGATGTTCATGGTAGACCGGGCGTCATCCAACCATTTGTCCATCCCGGGTGAGGAACCATAGCAGAACGCCTCCCCATTGCGGAAATAGTTATAATACAGGGCGTCGGCATCGTAAACCCCGCCGCTGCCCCAGCTGTGGATGTGGCAGTCGTTCTGTTTCCCTTCGCGGCCCAGACGGTCCCACATCCCGATATCCGTGTAAACGTTGACATTGGTCTTGATCCCAACCTTATTGAAATATCCGGCCACTGCCTCTACCAGGGCCCGGGGGTTTTGAATGCTCCCCGTGTAGGTAACCAGTCTCAGCGGCTGGTCAAAGGGAAAGTTGGCCTCCTTCAGGAGTTGTTTGGCTTTTTCCGGGTTATAAGGGTGGGGATTTTCCAACGACTTATCGTATCCAAAGTGCTGGGGGTTCAGGACCGCCGCTGTACGGGTGGCATTGCCGGTCATGACGGTTTTCATTATCGTGTCCACGTCGATGGCGTGGCTGATGGCCTGACGCACCTTTACGTTCTGCACTGGAGATTTCCCGGCTCGGCCGTCTGCGTCAAAGACCAGATAGACCACCCGGAGGGTGGGAGCCTTGGAAATCCTGGCAATTCCCGAATTTTCGATCAAAGAGACCTGGTCGGGAGGAATATCCCGGATAATATCGATGCCCCCCGTCAGAAGCTCGGAAATCTGGGTGACGATTTCTTTGATGGGCCGGAAAACGATCGTCTTGATAGCCGGTGTCCCCTTCCAGTAATCTTCTTTGGCCTCCAAGATGACATGCACTCCGCGCTTCCATTCCTTCAGCCGGTAAGGGCCTGTCCCGTTGGCATGGGTGGTAAAGTATTCAGTCCCTTTCTCTTTTAGCCATTTTGCAGGAAGCATCTGAAAGTTGGACAATCGTTCAAGGACCACCGGGTAGGGCTTATCCGTGATGAAGCGGACCGTGTGATCATCGATTACCTTGACCTCTTTGATCCAGGAGACCGATGGCCGCTGAGGGCATTTGGGGTCTAATCCCCGTTCAATGGTGAACTTTACACACTCGGCGTTGAAGGCTTCCCCATTGTCGAACTTCACGCCCCGGCGCAGCTTGAATTCCCATGTATTGTCGTCAATGAGTCTCCAGGATTCCGCCAGATGGGGACCAATTTTCATCGTTTTCTGGTCCCGATACACGAGATTGTCATAAAGATGCCATCCGACGATGTAATTGACTCGGATGTTATGAAACTGCGTATCTAAAGTGCTGATGTCCGAAGACAGGGCATTCACAATCTGCCCCTTGGGGGCGGCGGGGGCTTGCCCCGGGAAGAGCAGAATAGCCCCGAGCAGGATGGAAATGAACCCTATTGTCCTTTTTCCGAAAGTTTTCATCTTGGCCACCTCCTGTTTTTTTGCTTGTTTTGGGGATGGAACCGGAAAATCAGTTCGCAATTCGCTTTCCCGAATCTGGCGGATAACCTGGATTCAGTCTCTCGCTGGCTTTATTAGGGAAGGAGCTGCCAACCTGAATTTTCATTATGCCGATACTATTCCTTTCACCCCGGCCTGTCAACTTCTTTATACCCCCATGGGCGGTCCGAAGGGAAATTAGGTCTTTTTTTTAGCCTCAAGATCCGTTCCAACAGCGGCGGGTGAGAGTAATAGAACCAGGCGTAGACAGGGTGGGGGGTGAGGTTGGTAAGATTGTCCGCCGCCAATCTCTTGAAGGCCTGAATCAAGGGTTCCCCGGAGGGAATCAGGGCCAGGGCGTAATCATCTGCTTCTCTCTCAAATTTCCAGGAAAGGGCTGACCCCAGGGGTTGGGCAAAATAGCCCAGGGGGCTAAATAGGGCCCCGATCAGAAGAAGCCCCGCGTAGAGAATGGGTCCGGAAAAACCGAAGGTTTGGTACATCATCGGCCGTTCGAGCAGTTTGGCCAGGATAAAAGAACCGATCAAGGACAAGGCTTCCATTAAGACCAGCTGCTTTAGGATATCAGAAATGGGGGCACCCATTATTTCTTCATTTTGCTTTTGCGTCCCTCGACCACATTCTTTTCCACCCGATTATAATATAAAGTGCCCCGGGAAGTGAATTCTTGGTTTCTCGCTATAACGGCAGATTACCCAAAAAGGGCCGGCCAGTCAATACCTAAATACCTAAGCCTGACCCCATTCCGTTGGCGCGATAACGGCTTGCGCTTCAGCTGCGGCAAGCCGAGCGTAGCGAGGCGAAGCCGTCAGGTGCAAGCGTTTGGTGCAAAACGCTTGCGCCGCATGAGAAACGAAGTCGGAACCGTTGGCAACGAGTCAGATGGTCAGCCGTATGAAGGGGCGAAAGGAAAACTTTTTTCGTTCAGGGAGAGATTTATCTATTGACACGGGGAGGCCTTATAAGTGTTAGCCAGCCTTGTCTATTTCGCCAATATCTTCATTCCAAAGTTCAGGGTTGGCCTTTATAAATTCATTCATGAGTTGAATAAATTCGGACTCATTGTGAATTTCCAATTCAACTCCGCGTGAGCGCAAATAATCTTCTGGGCCGCGGAATGTCTTATTCTCGCCGATAACAACCTTCGGTATCTTATAAAGCAGTACGGTGCCACTACACATATCGCATGGAGAAAGGGTGGTGTACAGTGTTGCTCTTCGATACTCAGTGGGCCTTAATCTTCCCGCATTTTCAAAACAGTCCATTTCTGCATGTAGAATTGCACTCCCTTTTTGGACTCGTCTGTTGTGACCGCGCCCAACAATTTTTCCATCAACCCCCAAGACCGAACCAATCGGTATTCCACCTTCTTCGAGTCCTTTTTTTGCTTCCTCAATTGCTTCTTTCATGAACTTGTCCATTTACTTGTTCTCCTGTTGAATCTTTAGCTAATACCATGGGAGGTCTAAAGGGCATTATAGCAGTCCACCAATACTACATCTACTATAAAACCTATCAAGTTTATTATAAAGAGCCGAGCAGTAGTGTATAAGTCCCTTACAAAAAGAGTTAGGAGAATTATGCATACGACCAAGATGGAGTTCAAAATAGCCCAAGCCCACGGAATAAATTTTCTCCGCCATCGTGGAAGAATCTTTCCCAAAGCCCATTGAGATGTTGTCCAGATAACATCAATGACGTATAGAGCAACTAACAACCGAATGAAACCTAAAGCAAGGTTATAAAAAAAGAGGAAAGAAGATTACGTTTTTCGATTTGCCGTTTTAGCGTCTTCCATAACTCTTACCTTCAAAGTGCCGACTAGTGTGGCTGGCTAACGGTTTCGTCACCGGGCGCGAGGTTCCGAGCGTCCGGTGGACCAAAAAGTTAGCCCGGCACTGCAACCCTAGTACCTGAAATTCCTTATAATGTATCAGTGATCCCTTCTCGACGGCTCTCAACCCGAAGTATAAAATCACGCACTATCCGGTAATAAAGCTCCGGCTCTTCCAAGAAGGCATACTCTGCGCTCTTTTCGAATACAACTAATTCTGAGCCAACGAGCAAACTTTGAAACCAAGCAGAGGTGTCTGGGGGAACCAAGCCATGGCGACCACACAAGAACAAGGTCGGTACTTTAATCTCATGTAGGCGCCTAGTACGATCATAATCTTTCAAGTTTCCCGTAAAAAAGAATTCATTCGGGCCTTGCATAGTCATGTAAATGTCGAGGTTTATATCAGAAAAGGCCTTAGTCAACGCATCTGGCCATGGTGATATTCTGCACACGTGCCTTTGATAAAAGGCCATCAGAGCCTGTTGGTATTCTTCCGACTCCATTGTTCCCGCTGCTTCATGTCTGTCGAGAACCTCCCGGATCTCATTCGGCATATTCGCACGGCAGACCGCAACATCATCTATGCGTCGAGGTACACTCAGAGGAGCGTTATCCAAAATTAGGCTGACCAGCCCTTTGGGTTTCGTGAGGGCATAGTCTACGGCGAGCATCCCACCCCAGGAATGGCCGATAATATGGCCCACCTCTATACCCAGTTTCTGCCAGACTTGGCCCAATTCCTCTACATATCGATCGATAGTCCAAAGGCTCGAATCAGTGGGACGGTCGGCTTTGCCAGTTCCAAGTTGGTCGTAAAAGATAACTGGTCGCTCATCTGCGAGGACCTCAAGATGTCTCATATAAGTGTGCGAAGCCCCCGGCCCTCCCTGAAGCACGATCAGTGGGATACCCTGTCGATCGTGACCCATTATTTCGTACCAGATTCGTCCTCCGGTTACGGAGATATAGCCTCGGCTTGGTTTATTTATGAAATTATTCACCAGACGCCCCCTTTGAGAAGTTAAATACAGCTGAGCAGATTGCAAAGATTTGACGGGTTAACATTATATTTTATACAGCGACTGTCTTTTACTGTCAATGATCGCCGTAATCGAGCCACTTGAAAGTGCCCAAAAAGCGATTTCGGACGGCCTCTGGAACTAGGGTTTTTCACTTCCTTTCGGGGGTGTTTTTTCGGTCATTTTTTCTGGTTTTTCAGCCATTGTTTTTGCTGCTTTTGGAGCCGGTTTTGTTGACCGGTAACTTTCCCCATCCAGCACGACCTTATAAGCTCCGTGGCGGAGTCGGTCGATGGTGGCTGCCCCGAGGATGCGGTTGGAGAATGCGCCGGTCCATTCCGGGATATCCAGGTTGGAAGTGACGATCGTGCTTTTACGCTCATACCGTTCGGCGATCACGTCGTGAAAGTCTTCATCCTGGGATCCTTGCAGTGTCAACCGGGACGTTGGTTCAAAAGCAACTTTTGAATTGAAGCCTTTAATCTCGTTCATGAGTTTCTGTGAACAAAAAAACCTCGTCCCTTTGTCAGAAACGAGGTCAAAATGGCCCACGTAAGCTCCCTCCTATTATTCGAGAGTCGTAAGCCTTTTCAACATACGAATAGGAAAATATATCAAAAGAATAAATAAATCAAGAACTATTTTGGCTATAGGTCATGGGTTATGGGCAATAAGCACAGGTAATGAGTAATGGGCGAAGAGCAATAGGAAGAACCGAAAGGCAAAAACAATCCATCCTTCCGGGTCGGACCAAGCCAACTCTTTGATTTTCAAACAGATAGGTTCCGGTAGAAGGCATTTTTTTGGCTTAAATCCTTTTTTTCAAGGCCAAAATCAGCCCTGTAAGCAGTTCTTGGCTCTCGAAACTCGTAAGATCCATTCGCTCCTATTACTTCCCCCCACATCCAAAAAAACCAACTTTGGAGAGGTGCTCCTTTCGCAAATTCGAACAGTTACTGACCCGGGATTCCCGGCACACATTAAAGTTCAACGCCGCACCGCTGTTTTTGCGGCGCGTCTGCTGGAACGTCTTGTTAGGCGATGAGTTGAACGAGTAAAATCAAGGAGCGATCTCAAAACTTTATTCACCGCAGCTGAATCACTGAAAGACTTGGCCACGTCTGGTTCAAGAACGATGACATTAGCTCCTTCTTCTAGCAGCCGCCTATAATACTTGCCACGGACAGCTTTAGAATAGTCAAAATCGTATTCGGGACGTAATTCATCACGAATTCCTGCTGGCCTAGTTTTCATGTTTTTTCCTTTCTTGCGCGGTTGCAAGTCGCGCGCTGATGATGCGCAAGGCTTTCCCTCTTTCTGTATGCGAGATAACAAGTAACCGACCGCGAGAGGAAAAACCAACAGTGATTAATCTCCGCTCTTCAACGGAGTGATCCGGATCTTCAAAGGTAGCCGCTAATGGATCGTAGAACGCGGTTACTGCTTCTTCAAAGGATACTCTGTGCTTCCTATAGTTCCCTTTTGCCTTTTCCGGATCCCATTCAAACTGCATCACCTAATCCTACTTTGCTCTCACATTTTGCCCGTAACTTTAGAGCTCCACGGCGTAAGTTCAGGAGAGTATGCTGGAGCCAATTATTAGAGCTGTAACATCATTGTCGAAAATCGAAAAACATTTACGAGAAAGCGGATCATGGGCACCATCGGGGTAGGTAAGCGCGGGTCCCCGGTGATATACCAAAGGAATATGTGGGTGTCCAGCAGTAGTCTCATCGTCCTTCAAACTGCGTAATGATTTCCTCCGGCAATGGCATGTCAAAATCGTCTGGCACGCGAAACGCTCCAGCGCACAAGGCGTAAGGGCGCGGGCCTGCACCCATTTGTGTCACAGGCTTGATCTCCGCCACTGGCTGATCGGCATCGATGACGAGAAACGTCTTTCCCGCTTTCACCCGTTTAAGATAACCCATCAGATCGCGCCGGATTTCGTCTATGGTAATTGTACTCATGGCTGGATTATAGCAACTTCACGATCACCTGTCGAGGGTTAAAATATTGGCGAGGGGAAAAAATAATTGATGAAATTTCTTGGTTCTTCACCCTCACCTTTACCCTGTGGAGGATTGAAACTTACTCCACAGGGCAGGCCCTCTCCCATCAGAGACTGTGTCATAATTCGTCATGCCCGCGGAGGCGGGGCGAGGGGGCGGTTCGCGAACCGCCCCTACTGGATTCCCGCTCCCCGCTTTCGCGGGGACAAGCTTCGCGGGAATGACGGCTCCTTTTTTCCATTACAACACAGTCTCTCAAGGGAGAGGGAAAATTCTAAATATTTGCAGTGGGGGAATTCGGGGGGCAGCATACTGAATTCTTTGGCTGTGCATGAAGATAAGAGTGAATTCCATGGGGCAAAAGGCAAGCATTCGGCAAAGTTTCACTTTTTCAGCACCATGACATCCAGCGCGAGGGCTTTGGCCGATTCCGCAAGTCCCTGATCGGCGGTTACGAAGGTCAGACCTTCCGCGTGGGCAATCGCTAAATGTAAAGCATCAAGCGTTTTTAACTTTGTTTGGAAAAGCCCAATCCAGTCTCTGGCTAATCGATAATGATGCGGTTCAAGCAATAGGTGGGTGTAATAATGGCCATCCACATGGTTGAGAAATTTGGCGACGATTAGGCCGGCATCCTTCCGGGACAGCCCGCCCTCCCGAATCTTCCTGAAAAGTGCTGAAAACATTTCTACCTCGGTCAAGGTGCTGATTGCGGGGCTCGCATGGGTCATAAGGAAGGTCTCGGCCTTTTCGCTCAACGGTTCCGGATAATAATAGGCCACGATCACGCTCGTATCGATGTAAAACATCAGTAACGCTCCTCGGCCCTTCCGCGTTTTACAACCGCGCCCAAAGATTTCCCCTTCCCTCGAATCGTGCCTCGGAATTTTTTTAAGGCCGGTAAACGTTTTCCCTTGCCTATGGGCGGCACGAGGCGGGCGATTTCCTTCCCCCGACGACGAATGATTACTTCGTCTCCTTCCTCTACCTGATCGAGAATCGAACTGAATTTACTCCGGGCCTCCTTCACATTTATCTCCATAGCCCCCTTCCTCCTTTGATCCAACAAAACTTTAATTTAAGTGTACACCTAAATAAACAAAGTGTCCACCTAAAATTTTCCTGGAAATATCTCGCAATGGGTTTCGGGCAGGAATTCTTAGGGACACCATTTATTTCACCCTCACCCTCCCCTGTGGAGGTGTAAGGGCGGTTCGCGAACCGCCCCTACAGGAATCCCCCTTTCGCGAGATGACGGGTGCCGTTTTCCCTTTACGACACAGCCTCTCAAGGGGGAGAAGATATCGCGATGAAGGGTTGGCCTTTTCAGGCATCTCGATTTTGCGGCGTGTGTGGCGGGTCTTATGTAGACTTATGTTTTATGTGGGCGAATACTTCGGTCGTGGGTTTCGGAAGGCCGGCGATCTTCCAGGCCTGGATCGGGTCGATAAATTGTTCATTCAGGCAGTCTTTCGGTTGATGGACATTTTTACATACCGCCTGGACGATCGGGAAAGAGTTGAAATTCTTGTAGTACCCCCTCAAAAATTTCAGGATGATCATCCTCTCTTCAGTCAGCGGGCACTGGTCCAGGATTCCTTCCTGCTCGGCCAGAGCGCAGGCGACTTTCTCAT
>Ga0315290_10003632_pt1 | contig 11042 bp, 8 predicted proteins | sample YL17G12_0_MG_FD_203627 | JGI IMG/M metagenome (GOLD analysis project Ga0315290, IMG submission 203627) | Sediment microbial communities from Yellowstone Lake, YNP, Wyoming, USA - YL17G12_0 | ecosystem: Environmental > Aquatic > Freshwater > Lake > Sediment | place: USA: Wyoming | collected...
CTCCCCTGGAAACCCTTCCGGGCGCTCAGCTAACATGGGGCCCCCTCGAGAGGGCCTTCCATGAACGTTTCCGCATCACCCACGGTCGCATCGCCCCTGCCGCGCGCGGCCTCGGCGCAGACGCGGCTCCTGCTGCCCTTCCTCTTCGAGCGGCGCGCCGCCGATCGCGCCGCCGAGGCCCTGGCCGGCGCGCCCTCGGGGATCGCCCGCGGACTCTGGACGCGGGAACCCCCGCGAAAACTCTACCGATACCGGCTCGAGATGACCGGCCAGCTCGACCGACTTCTCTTCTCCCACGGGGAAAAGGGGACGGTGGAGGGGGCCTACCTGCACGCCTCGGGCGAGCGGATCCGGCGCTGGCTAGGCGCGCTCGACGTCGACCTGGGCTCGCGGGTCGCCCGGGTCGGCCTCTCGCCCACGCCCGGGGTCGAGCTGTTCCTCACCGCACACGGGGCGGGCGTCCTCTCCTTGTGCTTCGACCTGGGTGCGGACGTCGAACTGACCTCGATCCTCGAGTTGAACCGGCGCCTCTCCATCCTGACCCGCCCCGGGGAGCGCGCCCCGTGGCTGTCGGTGCCCTGGCCGGAAGGCACCGCCCCCGCCCCCGCCGCGGAGGAGTCCCAGACCAGCACCGTCCCGCTCGGCGATCGGCTGGGCCGGCCCGGCGCACGCTTCTCGCTGACCGAGCTGCTGGCCGAGCTGCTCGAGCCGCTGCGCGGGATGGGCATCGCTCCCATCCAGGAATCGCTCTGCGCCTACTCGGTGGTGGCACTGCCCCACGATGTCGAGGTCGGCGCCGCGGAGACGCGCAAGTGGACCGGCCCGTTCCTGGCCTCGCTGGCACAGGTCCACGCCGTGTTCCGCCCCGCGCCGGAGCGGGGCAAGCTCGGCGTGCCGAACCTCTTCACCGGGGCGAACCACTGGTCGGCGGCGAGTCTCCAGGGCGCAGGACACGTCCTCGGAGCGCGCGAGGCCCTCGCGCTCGGGGAGGATACCGTCGCCGAGGCCCGAGACCGCTACTTCGTGCCCTACCTCACGGCGCTCCTGCAGCGCTGCGCCATCAAGAAGGCGGCCGAGGAGGCGACCGACATGGTGCTGCGCGAGGACGTGAAGCGCGAGCCGGTCTCGAAGCTCCGCTCCGACGTGCTGGCCTTCGCGCTGGCTGGCGCGCTCCCCGAGGTGAGCGTTCGATCGTCCCTCCACCGGTACTACCGGATGTGCCAGCGAGCGGTGGACCTGACCCGGAACCTGAGCCAGGTGCGGAGCGCCCTGGGCGACCTGGAGGCCCAGCTCTCGGCTCGCCAGCAGATGGAGATCGCCGAGGCCCAGCGCGACATCGCGAAGCAGTCGGCCGAATCGCAGGAGAGCTCCCACCGCATCCACATGTCGCTGGTCTGGATCGAGGTCTTCATCGTGGTGGCCTACGCCGCCGAGCTGGTGAAGTTCTTCGTGATCGAGCTGCCTCACATCCAGGAGCCCCGCACTCGCTGGATCGCCGCTTCCCTCGCCATCGGGATCGGCGCCATCGCGCTGGCCGTGCTCCGACCGTGGGACTCCCGGCACGCAAAGAAGGGGAAGCAGGCCGGGCACGCGTCGTGATCTAGGCCCCCGAAAGGGTACTCATCGAGGGGGAGGGTGATCAGGGCCCATCAGGGCTCGAGACACCCACCTCCGCGCCGAAGAAAAAATGGTTTGTCAGATCCAGAGAATGGGGATGTCATCTCCCAAAGAGGTACTGATTTGTCCACTGGCTCAGGTTGGCGGCCAGCAGAAAGCTCAAGCCCGGAAAAACGCCCTCTGGAGGGAGCCCGAAATGATGAAGATTGCACGCTGCGTAACGCTTGCCGCCGCCATCCTGGTCCACCGGAACGCCAGCGCTCAGGAACTTCTCGACCTCGGCAAGCCAATCACGCTCGACATCCCGGGCATGGAGCTTCCGTTCGTCACTTCCCTGCAACCGCTCGGAGGGTGGCCGCTCACCATCCGCATGTTCGCCAACAAGCCCCTCGGAATCGGCACGAAGTACAACGCAGGAGTCTTCCCTCCCTTGACGGACCGGGCCTGGATCGTCTGGGCCGATCCGGACGGCGTGTTCTCGTTCGCGTGTATCACCAACGCGTGGTCCCCCCCGTGTCCCGCGACGGACGAGACCTACCTCGAGTTCGCCCCCGGGGTGACGAAGTGGCCGACCACGCTCGTTCCGCTCAAGGTCAAGTCCTACACGTTCAACATCCAGGATCCCACCTATGTGGGAAACACGACGGATCGGGCGCTGAGCATTCCCGAAGGGGTCTTCGGCAAGTCGAGCGCCGTGCCCGGTCTTGTGATCCTCTCCGACACCGGCGTCGGGCGTGAGTTCGCGCTGGACGAACACACCGGCATCGCCCAGACGGGCAAGGCCTGGAACCTCGCAGGCTTCATCAGTTCCGTGGAGTGGACAGTCAACGATCGCAACCCGTTCCTCCCCCGCACGAGCGTCACGGCCCAGTTGCACGTTCCCACCGGGCTGTTCAAGCCAGTCCTGTTCGTCGACTACGGCGCCTGCGCCATGGCAGGGATCACCATCCCTGTTCCCTGCCCGGCCTGGAAGTGGACATTCGACGGAGTCTTCGCCTCCGGGCCGCCCCAGACCTTCAGTGCGGCGATTGCCGCAAAGGTGACGACGGTCCGCATCTTCGTCGTCGACGGCCCGGCCCCCGACAAGGTCGCCAACGAAAACGGCGACAGCGTCATCGACTCCCGCGACGTCCTGCGGATGACCAATCCGGTGACGAGGAAGCCCTACAAGTTGCTCTCCGGTGAGAGGGTCATCCGGTTCCAGACGCTCGAGCAGGAGGAGCTCCCGGCCGTGCCGTTCGACCTCGACGGCGACGGAATGGGCCAGCCCGTCCTGCCGGCGGGCGGGGGCGGGGTCAAGCCCCTCCCCCGCTGACCTTCACCTCGCGCCCGAGGCGAGCCGCTGCGCCTCGGCGACCTCCCCGAGGCCCGGGTCCGCACGGGCCCAGGCCTCGAGGAAGCGGCTTGCGGCGGCCGAGGCGTCGCCTCCGCGCCCCATCCCGGCCTGGACTCGGGCCTCCTCGAGCAGGGCGCGGACGCGGTCGACCTCGAGGTCGAGGCGAGGCGCCTGCGGGTCGAGCGGTGCCCGCGCTTGCATGGCGTTCGCGAGCGCCTCTGCCAGCGCTCCCGACGCACGATAAGACTCGGCCAGGCCAAGGCGGTAGATGGCGTACGGGTAGCCGGACAAGGCGACGGCTCGGGAGATCTCGCGCCTCGCCTCGTCGAGCTTGCCCTCGCGCAGCGCGGCGAGCCCGGTCACGTAAGCGGCCGCCTTGTCCTCGGTGCGGTCCGGATCCGACGGTGGGGGCGCCTTCTCGAGCATGCGAGCCGCGGTGGCGCGGGCATCGCCCGTGCGCCCCTGCCGAAGCTGGACGCTCGCGAGCGCGAAGAGGTATCGGGTGATCACCGGGCTTGGCGCCCGATCGATCGAGGCCCGGGCCAACTCCTCGGCCTTCTCGAGGTCGCCCAGTTCCGCGGCGCAGAGCGCTCGCACGGCCAGCGACATGGCCAGGCTGACCTTCTCGATCTCCAGCAACGGTGCGGCCCGCTCCAGCGTGCGCGCCGCCTCGCGGAACCTGCCCTGTGCTCGCATGATCGATGCGAGCCCGAAAGTGGCGTCTGCCCGGAAGCGGGGTGGCTCGCCCTCCTCTGCGGCGAGTGGGGTGAGCAGGCGCTCTGCCTCGTCGAGACGGCCCCGCTGCACCTCCACCTCGGCGAGCGCGACGGTCGAGAAGTGGAACGCAGGGTCGATCCGGAGCGCCGCGCGGTACTCATCCGCCGCCATGTCGAGCACGCCCTGCGCGCGGAAGGAGTCGGCCAGGAGATGGCGGCCGTTGGCGCTTCCGGGTTCGAGTTCCGCGTAGGTCCTGAACTCGGCCAGGGCCTGGTTGAAATCCTTCATCCCGAGGAAGGCGGAGCCGAGGACGGCGTGGGTGGACGGACTCCGGGCGTCGATCTGGGCCATGGCGCGCCCCTGCTCCGCTGCCTTCTTCCACTCGCCCTGGTCGAGGAATATCTGGGCCAGGTACTGGCGCGGCTCCAGATCGTAGGGATACCGGGCGACGAGCTCCTGGTACTGCTTCACCGCGTCGTCGGCGCGCTGCGAGAAGTAGGCTTCCGCCGCGCGGACGTAGCGGGCCTCCCGATCCGACAGCTTCGAGGACTGCGACGACGCCACGCGCACCTCCGCCAGCGCCTCATCGATCCGGGAGGTGGACGCCAGGACGTTGGCCAGCCGGAATCGCGCCATGGCGAAGTCGGGAGCCCGCTCCAGCGCCGACCGGAACTGCTTCTCGGCCTCCCGGTAGCGATAGGTCGAGATCGCGGCGAGCCCGCGCACGTAGGCCTCGTATGCCTCGTTGTTGTGGGTGGCGAAATCGGCCGCGAAGGTGTCGACCCCCTCCACGAGCGGGATGCGGAGCCCCTTCTTCACGGACTGTGTCACCTCGGTCGAGGCGCCGACGACGTCTCCTCGCGACGCGGAGTCGACCCGGCGCGAGGTGATCTCGTTCCCGGTGCCGGCCTCGACGAGCCGGCTGTGGACCGTGAAGCCCTTCGGACCGCTCAGGACGTCGCCCGTCAGGAGGTGGGTCACGCCGCTCTCGGCCGCGGCCCGCCGGAACGCCGCGTCGTCCGGGGAGGCCTTCCTCAACTCGGCCATGCGGTCCGGCGAGGCGACCCGAACATGGCGTGAGAGTGCCAGGCCGTCCGCCACCAGCCTCGCGATGCCGTCGCCGGTCCAGTCGAGCCCGCTGTCTCCGGTGCGATTGGAGAAGGGGGCCACGCCGACCAGAGGGACGTTGGCCGCCGCCTCCTCGCCAGACGTGCGCATCCGGCCGGCGACCCACCGGTACGCCGTCCAGGCCAGCCCGGCGGCCAGGAGCACCGCAGCGGTCGCCATCCAGGCCCGCCGATGCCGCCTCGCCCGATAGGCGAGAGACGTCTTCACGTTCCCGGCGTCGAGATCGCGCAGCACCTCGCGCGCCGACGCGTACCGGAGCGTCACGTCGATGGCCATACAGCGATCGACGATCCCGGCCAGGTGGACCGGGATGGCGGGGTTGATCTGGCGCGCCGCCGGCGGCGGCCCGCGCGTCCGCCGCATCATGATCCCGAACACGGTCTCGCCCTGGAACGGGAGCACGCCCGTGAGCATCTCGTAGAGCATCACGCCGGCGCTGAAGAGGTCGGACCGGGCATCGAGCGGCGCGCCAGTGACCTGCTCGGGCGACATGTAGTGAGGCGTTCCGACCACCGTTCCCGCCTGGGTCATGGTGGAGACGGCGTCCGACGTCGCCAGCCCGAAGTCCATCACGTACGCGTGCCCGGAGGCATCGACCATCACGTTCTGGGGCTTCAGGTCGCGGTGAAGCACGCCCTTGTCGTGGGCGGCGGCGAGCCCGTCGCAGACCTGGCGGAAGAGCGCGGTCGCGCGCTCCAGGGGGAGCGGGCGCTCCTCGGCGAGCACGGTGGCGAGGCTGCGCCCCTCGATGTACTGCATGGTCAGGAAGCGAAGGCCGCCGCTCTCGCCCAGGTCGTACACGCGCAGCACGTTGGGGTGCGTGACGAGGCTCGAGAGCTGGATCTCGCGACGGAACCGGGCCAGCATCGCGGGATCGGCGGCCAGGTGCGGCGCGACGAGCTTGAGCGCCACCTCGCGCCCGAGCTCCAGGTCGCGGGCGAGATAGACCTCCCCCATCCCTCCCTTCCCCAGGAGCCGGATGATCTCGTAACGGGCCCCGATGGCGGAGCCGGGGGCGAGCTGGCCAGCGGGTGCGGATGCGCGCGGCGCCTCCCGCGCGAGAGCCTCCATCAGGGCAGAGCGGCCGTCGGCCACGACAGCGATCGACGGTCGCAGGTCGGCCAGCTCCGAGTGGTCCTCGCCTGAGGTGCCGGTCAGCGCCGGCGCGCGAAATGCTTCGAGGAGCGCGGACCTCCCCTCGGGGGGCGTCGGATCGGTCTCCGAGGGTTGGGTGGGCGGTGGCCTCGGGCCGCTGGGATTCTTGACCATGGAATGTAGATCCCACCCTTCTACATCCGAATTCGAAGCGCAACCCTGAGGGGGCTCGGGGCTGTGGCGTCACGCCCGGTGACGGAGCGTCGCCTCCACACCGCCCGTCCGTTCCCCCCTCGCCACGTACACCGCCGCGGCCAGGTCGCCCGTGACGTTCACGGTCGTCCGGGCCATGTCGAGCAACCGGCCCACCCCGAGGATGAGCCCGAGCCCCTCGAGCGGGACGCCGAAGAGCTGCGCCAGGAAGAGGACCGTGACGCCCTCGAAGAGCGCGGTGCCGTTCTGGTTCATGGCCGACCCGGTGGTGAGCACGAACCGGGAGACGGCGGGCGGCAGCCTCAGGCTCTCCTCGGCCACCCGCAGCGCGGTGGGGAGGGTGGCGGAAGACGACGCCGTGGAGAAGGCCGTGACGATGGCGAGGCGCGAGCCGGAGAAGAGCTCCCGCGGGCTCATCCCACCCAGGAAATGTACCGATTGTGAATAGACGACGAACATCTGGATCGCCAGGCCGAAGAGGACCACGCTGACGTAGGCGGCCAGCTGCCGCAGCACGTCGTGGCCGAGCCGCGCGGTCGATGAGGCGCATCGACACCTCGCAGAGCTCCTCGAGCTCCAGGCTGGCGACGCCGACGACGAGCGCCGCGAAGAGCACCGGCACGACCAGCATGAAGAGCAGCAGGCGTCACGGGAGCTTACGACTGACGGCGTCCCGCGACGCAACGACCCATCGATCCCTGTTTGGGGCCCAGCTTGCGATCTTCCGCGCGGAGGTTCAAAATCACTTCACACGCTTCACAACCGAGGAGGACGAGATAGCGGAGCCGTCGAAGAATACGACAGACTCGCAGTCTCCACCGGCGTGAGCCGGATCGGCGCTCCCCCGTGAGCGCCTCGCAGGAAGCGAAGGAACGAAGAGGCCCCCAGGGGCCTCTTCCCATTTGAACAATGAACTCGGCACTCGTCAGGATCCGCGCCGTCGCCGCCGGTCGCCCCGCGGTCGACGAGACCTGCGCCGGCTGCGCCCAGCTCGGCACGCTGCGCGCGCTGCGCCGGGCGAGCGTGGAGATCCAGGGCGGAATCGGCTGCGACCCCGCCGCCGGGAGGGACTTCGTCGCCGCGCCGGGACGCTGGGCCGCCGTGACCGGCGTCGCGCGCCTCCTTCGCGAGGGAGCGTCCACGCTGCTCGACGCGGCCGCGCGGGCAGGCGCGTGTATTCTGGTAGTCGCCGATCGGGTCGCGCCGGTTCGATCCACGTCCCTGGAAGAAGCGCTCGCTCGCACGGGCAGGCCCGTGGTCCGGCTCGACCTGGACGACCTCTTTCTGGCGGAGGCGCGGGTCCGCCAGGCGCTCGAGGTGCCCGGGACGGTCCTCCTCGCGCTCTCGCCCTGCGTCCGCGGTGCGTCGGGTGGCGCGCCGTTGCTCGTCGAGGCGAGGCTCTGCAATCGCTGCGGCGCCTGCCTTTCGCTGGCCTGCCCGGCCATCTCGGACGACGGCGTGGAGGCGATGGGGGTCGACGCGGCGATCTGCACCGGTTGCGGGCGGTGCGCGCCCCTGTGCCGATCTCGCGCCCTCGGGCTGGTCGGGTAGCGGGGACGTAGACCCTTTCGGGCACACCCCAGACCGGTGCTTCCCGGTTCGCCGGTTTCGCCTAGAATCTCGGTCACTTCACGGGGAGGGGCCATGTCGCCACGGATCGCATCGCTCTGCGTTGCACTGCTCTTTGCCGCCGCGCCGGCTCGCGCGCAGTTCGGCGACCTGCTGAATCGCGCCCAGAAGCAGGCGGCGGACGCGGCCGCGAAGGCGGCCAAGGACTCTGCCAAGCCACCTCCAGCGCAGCCTCCGCCCCAGGCGCCGGCCTCCTCTCCGGCCGCGGCGAAGAGTGACGGATCCCAACCGGCGACCGCGGCGCCAGCCGACGCGCCCACCGCGCCCCCCGCCGGCGAGGCCTACGGCAACCGCTACGACTTCGTCCCGGGCGACAAGGTGCTCGTGTTCGACGACTTCTCCGACACCGACGTGGGCGAGTACCCGGCCAAGTGGACCATCAAGGGCGGGGGCGGCAACTCGCTGGAGGTCGTCCAGATCGGGGATCGTCGCTTCCTGAAGTCCCGCTACCAGGTGAAGGACCAGAACTGGGCGCAGACGTGGCTTCGCTACGAGATCAAGGGCGACATGCCCAAGAACTTCACCATCGAGTTCGACATGGACCTGGGCGGTCCCCTCGCGGTGATGTTCTCGAAGTGGCACGGCTACGGCGGACAGGCGGTGAAGATCCACGCCAGCACAGGGACGCAGGTCAAGTCCAGCAACGCCAACGGCAGCCTCCCCGTGAAGTCCGGGATCCAGCACGTGGCCATCGCGGTGAGCGGCACCCAGGTGAAGGTGTACGTGGCGGGCGAGCGCGTGCTCTCCGACCCCGACGGCGTCGTGCGCCCCATCACCCGGCTCGGCATCGAGTTCCACCAGCCTTACCCGCGGGAGGAGGGTGACCACCAGATGCTCACCAACCTGCGCATCGCCGAGGGGGGGAAGCCCGCCAAGCAGATGCTCGCCGGCGAGGGGCGCATCGTCACCCACGGTATCCTCTTCGACACTGGCTCCGACGTCATCAAGCCCGAGTCCGGGCCGACCCTGCGGTCCATCCTGGCGCTTCTCAACGAGGACCCCGGCCTCAAGTTCGCCATCGAGGGGCACACCGACAACCAGGGCGGACCCAAGGTGAACGGCCCACTCTCCGAGAAGCGCGCCGCGGCGGTGAAGGCCTGGCTCGTGAACCAGGGGATCGACGGAAGCCGGCTCACGTCGAAGGGGCTAGGCCAGACCAAGCCGCTCGACACGAACGACACCGCCGAGGGGCGCGCCAACAACCGGCGGGTCGAGTTCGTGAAGGTCGCCTAGTGGCCAGGAAGGCCGGGCGGTAGGGCAGCGCCCGGGCGCGAAGCGGGGTACTCTCCCGCGGCATGGCCGCCAACGGACCCCCGCGCTTCGTCGCCTTCACCGACGGCTCCTCCCTCGTGAACCCGGGAGGCCCGGGCGGCACCGGGTTCGTGGTCCTCGACCGGGCCCGGCTGGCGGTTCGCTTCGGCGGCACCCGCTGGGTCGAGGACGGCCCGTCCGGCGTGACCAACAACCGGATGGAGCTGCGCGCGATGCTCGACGCGTTCCACGGCCTGCCCGACGGGGAGACGGTCGAGGCCCGATCCGATTCGCGGTACGTGATCGACTCGCTCTCCAGGTGGATCCACGGCTGGCGTCGCAAGGGATGGCGGACGGCCTCCGGGGGGCCAGTGCTGAACCGCGACATCATCGAGGAACTCTCGGCCCGGGAGGCGAGCCTCCGGGTCCGCTACACCTGGGTGCGCGGGCACGTGGGACATCCAGTGAACGAGATCTGCGACGAGCTCGCGTCGGCGGCTGCGCGCGGCCAGCCCGGCCCCGGCCAGGAAGCCGTCTTCGCCGCGCTCCGGGCCGAGAATCTCCTCGCCGCGGCGGACCTGCCGCGCGTGGTCGCCTCGATCGGGGCCTCGATCGGGGAAGCCCAGCCTGGCGCGGCTCGACCGGAGAGCGGGCAACTCACGATGCGTCTATGAAGGCGAGAGGACGGGTCACTGGATGGACACCTCGAAGTTCTTCGACGCGCTGCTGAGCGATGCACATGACTGGAAGGGTCCGCTCTCCCACGACGTGGCGGTCGATTCGCCCATCTGGGGACCTCAGCCCTGGCGCCGATTCGCCGCCTCGATGTCGGAGTGGCTGGCGCCGCAGTGCCTGGAGGCGAAGGTCGTCGCCTCGGTGTCGTCGCCCGAGCGCACGGTGACCGAGTACGTCCTGCATCTCGACCGGGGAGGAGAGGAGATCGACCTGCCGGTGGCGGTGGTCTTCGCGCTGGGCGGCGGCAAGATCTCGGCGGTTCGCGTCTATCACAGCACCTGGCCGCTCGAGGGGAAGCACGCCGTCCGCAAGGCGATCCTGAAGCCGGCCACCGGGCTCGCCGAGCCACCCGTCGTGAAGGCCTACTTCCACGCGCTCGACCGGGGAGATCTGAAGGCCATCCTGGCCACCCTGACCGAGCACGCCACCATCCGGGAGCCCAGCGGAGGCGCGTTCCTGCACGAGGGGCCGGTGGGGCGGAAGGCGTTCTTCGAGGCGGCCTTCCGGGATGGCGGGATCGGCGCGAAGCACTGCACGGCCACCTTCGACGGCAAGCTCTTCGCGGTCGAGTACGCCTGCGATCGCTGGGGCCGCGCGCACTTCGAGCCGCAGGCGGGAATGGCCACCTACGGCCTCGATCCGGTGGGTGGCCACATCGCGACGGTGCGCATCTACGACGACCTGAGCCCGCCTTCGTAGGCAGGGTGGCGGCGCGACCGCTCCGTCTCAGCGGCGGAAGGGCAGCTCGCGACAGCTCGAGCCCGCGTCGCAGTACGAGCAGTTGTTGAGTACCCACGCGCCCGGCGGTCCATCCGCGGGCTGGACGAAGAAGACCAGGAAGGCGGCTCCCTTGGTGGTCGTCGCCCAGGTCCACTCCCAGACGCGGCAGGGGAAGGCGGGGATTCCTCCCTTTCCGCCGCAGGTGATGACCTTGTCGTTCTCCGGCACGCCAAAGTAGGGGAAGACGACGCCGGTCGGGACGCCGACCGACTCGCCGCAGAGGCTGGAAAAGAATTCGAGGTGCTCCTGGTGGGTCCTGGCGGACGCCTCGGCGCCCCTGGCGCAAGTCTCCTCGGTGCCCTTCTGCGGCACCGGCAGGCAGGCCGCGAAGTCGCCCGCGGACCGGGTCTCGAAGGCGAACCATTTCTTCACGTTCTCGCAGGGCGCGGTCTCGGTGCAGGCGGAAGACTGGGGGGGCGGCTTCCAGGAGAGGTTCTTCACCGCGGTGGCGCTGGAGCCGCATCCGGCGAGGAGGAGGGCGAGCGCGAGAGGGGAAAGGGCCCTGTTCACGTCAGTCCCGCGCCAGCCCCGACCGCACGTT
>Ga0315290_10003633_pt1 | contig 11040 bp, 12 predicted proteins | sample YL17G12_0_MG_FD_203627 | JGI IMG/M metagenome (GOLD analysis project Ga0315290, IMG submission 203627) | Sediment microbial communities from Yellowstone Lake, YNP, Wyoming, USA - YL17G12_0 | ecosystem: Environmental > Aquatic > Freshwater > Lake > Sediment | place: USA: Wyoming | collected...
TCCTACCTTTTGTGGGAAAATTTGAAATTTTCGAGAGAAACTTGAGCGGAAGGTAGCACGTTGTCCAAGAGGAAAAAGACCCTAAAAGACTCGCCGGCCCCGAAGAGCTCCTGAGATCCAGGCAGAAATATCCGGTTTCCGGATCCATCAATACGTTGCATATATTATAATTAGTACAGCAATTAATATGATCGCTATCAGCACCCAGATAATGCTTTGCAGCGTATCGATTCTCCGTTCTGTGACCAGATCATTTTGTTCAAAGAGGCCAAGATTTTTCCAGTATTCCTGACGCGATGCCTCCAGCTCTCCCGCCAGCCGATTGTTCGCCTCAACAATTCTGGCTTCGATTGCTTCGTTAGTCTCCTCATGCCTTGCCGCTTGACGAGCTAGGCTCTTGTTGATCTCAGAAAATCTCCCTTCCGCCTCACCACGAAGGTCATCGACCATTTTCCACGACGCAGTTCTCAGATCTCCATGAGCTGCCTGGAAGTCATTTTGCATCCTGGCGCCATCTTCCTGTAGCTTAGTAAAGCGCTTTTCAGAATCGCCCCTCAGATCAGTTACCATCCGATCGAGCTGGTTTTGCAGGTTTCGGTCAGCGGCGATGAAGGCGTCTTGGAAACCATCAAGCCTTAAGGCATGCGAATCGAGACCCTGGATCACTTCTGCAAGATGCTGCTCAGATTCGCCCCTCAGATCAGCTACCGTCTGCTCAAGTTGGTTTCGCAGGTTTCGGTCAGCTGCGATGAGGCCATTTTTCGTCTTGACATGGTCTCCTTCAAGCGTCGTCCAGCGCTGCTCGAAAGCGTTTTGGATATCGTCAAGCCTTGTGGCTTGCAAGTCGAGGTTTTGGTTCACCTCTGCAAAATGCTGGTTGCAGTCGTTCTGCAGATCGGTGATTACCTGCCCGAGCTGAGTTTGCACTTCTTGCCAGGATGCCTCTAGCTCCTCTTGTGCTTTTTTATTATCCTTATTATATTGTACCCAGCGCCCCTCCCTTTCGACCTCAGATCTACTCAGCAGCTCCCTCGCCTCGTCGACCTCTGATTTCAATTGCTGCCAGTTCTGATCGATCTCGTTGAGTCTGTTCTTAAGCAGGTCCGCCATTTCAGCAGCATTGCCCACTTCAGCTTCGTAGGCTTGCCTGGTTTTGGTAAACTCAGAGATCAATTCTGTAAGCCGGTCAAAGCTCTTGAGCGCATCCTGGGCCCGGGCTCGAAAAGCTTCCAATTCACGATCTACTTGCTCTATATCATCCACCTGTGCCATTCTTTCACCCCAAAGCGTCAAGTCTAATCTTTTCTATCTTCTGCAAAATCAGTCCCGCATCGTCCAGGATTTCTCCGTACCTTCTGATCTTCCACAAGGCGAGCAGATGGCGGAACTCAGCCGAGTTCTCGCCGAGCGACTGGAAGGCTTCCTGTACCAGACATCTCAATCCTTCCGAAGAGTCCCATGCCTCCTCGTCCTCTGTGAGCCACGAGAACGCCTCTTTGGCATCTACCCGGGTACCCTCCTGATAAAAAGCCGACAAGGTTTCTTCTGGCAGCCCTTGCTGTATAGCAGACTTGAACCCATCCCGAAGATACCGGATTGCATCTGCTGCATCCCCATGATGCTGGCTCAGGATGCCGGCAGCATAAAGAACTGCGGGATCGTTGTAATTTTGCTCCAGGCGGTGAGTTACTTGGGTAAGGAGACTGGCAACTCCCTTCTTCCCGGCAGCTCTGGTCACGACTTGGTTCAGGGATGCGATATCGAAATTTTCCAGATAAACAGGCATCTGCTTCGCAATCTCATCCAGTTCCGCCTCATAGATTGGTATCTCCGCCTCTTGGCTCGAGAACCTCAGATCGGGGACGCAGATATCGCAAAAGTTGCATCTATAATTACTATCAATAAGATGCTTAGTATCGTCGAATCCGCTGCGCAAAGTGATACGACGGCACTCGGTTTGCCCAACGTTACTCTTCGCATAACGCCTCAGGGCGACAAGCATCTCATAATGCATTTGGGGAACAGTATCGTAAATTTGCTTCAACAGTATCCTTGCTGCCTGGGAGATGAAATCCACGCCGCGAAAACTCTTTTTTGAATTGATCAATGAGAGGTTCAAAAGACTTCTGGCCTCATTGACATACTTCTCCGATCCTTCATAGAGACCGAGAAATTCGGTCAGGCAATTGACGATATGTTCTCGCGTCCAATCCCTTTTGTATTCCGCATCGATGACAATATCCATCTGGCCTAGGTAGCGCAGCGAATAATTCTCAACCAGCCCTAGCTGCTCGAGCCTGTACAAAGCCAGCTCAAGGGACTTATGTCCCTCATCCTCCACATCGCTATCTATCTGACCTCTCAATAGGATTTCCTGCCTTTGTTCCAGTTTCTGATAGACCTTTTTGACGCGCTCAAGATCTTCCTCTACGCCTTCGTACAATCGCTCGATGAATAGAGCCTGCCTTCCATAATCACACGGAGATGGCAGATGATAAGGACACGTCCCTTTTGCAGAAGCGCAAGGCGGTCTGGGCAGGCTTTTGGTGAGATGATCTTTTTCACATCTCTCGTCCGGCGGGATGTACATGAGGGCGACGTGAGCGTGCTCACCGTCATGCCCAGCTCTTCCAGCCTCCTGATAGTATCCTTCAAGTCCGCTGGAAAAAGCGTGATGTATGATGAACCTGATATTGCGTTTATCAATGCCTATGCCGTAGCCCTTGGTTGCCACCAGGAGTGGAAACTGAGATCTGTGGAACTCCTCTTGGCATGACGAAATTCTGTCCTCCCAGGCAGCATCCTCCTTGGCCTCTCGCTTACGAACCGCTCGCCCACAATCCAGGCATCGGAAGTATGTTCCGTCTGCCCGGGAGCCATTATGTATGGCGGCCGCCTCCGCCGCCTGCCGGAGATCGCCAACTCTGGCCTTGACCATAATTGCCGAGCCGCAAAAGGGACAGATGGTTGGAGGTTTTGAGGCATGAACTCTGACCAGGTCCTCATCTTTTAGCACATCCTCCACAATCCCGCGGGCGATGAAGTGAACCCCGTCGGCCAAGTTTTTAGCCTCTGTTGGAGCCGCATAGATCCCAAAGACCACTCCAGCATGGTCATAAGGCGGTCTGGCATCTGCTGGCACTAGCTTTTCAAAGGGGATGCCAAGCGCTTTAGGTATCTCCTCGGTGATCAGATGTTTGAGCATTTCCGATTGGGCATTGCTGTTTTTAGGATCCACTTCCCAGACGGATAGGCTGAGGTTGGGCCTGTCGCTGCTCTCTTTCTGAACAAGTGCAGCTTCACCCAACTTCAAGGTTCGGAGGATGTCCTTTCGCACTTCCAGAGGGGCGGTTGCCGTAAATGCCATTATCGGCACATCATACCCGGTAGATCTTTCGATGGTCTCAGCAAAGCGTTTGATCTGCAGGTAGGAGGGGCGGAAGTCGTGCCCCCACTCAGAGAGGCAATGGGCTTCGTCAACTACGAGGGCACCTACCGGCCGGTTCTCCAGGGCGGCCGTGATCTCGTTATAAAATTCCTTTATGCGAAGCCTATCTGGAGATATGTAAAGCAGACGATAGCGGTGGTCCCGAAGACCATTGTACTTCAGTGCTCTGCTGGCTTTATTGTCTTGAGAGGTGATAGATTCGGCAGAGCGTATTCCCTGACGGTGCAGGTTCTGGATCTGGTCCCGGATCAATGTGCGGAGCGGGCTGATGACCAGCGTGGTTCGTGGGATAAGTAATGCATAAAGCCAATAGACCAATGATTTGCCATATGCCGTAGGGAGGACGCCCAGCACTGACTCTTGATTTAGGATCTTTGTGAGGAGTTCGTGCTGCTTCTCCTTTAGTTCAGGGATCATGAAATAGCGTCGTGCAAAATAGTCAAGCAGCGGTGGGTCTGTTGCTTTGGGGGTCACGTCAGTTGGACGAGGGCTCCTGGCTATCTGCCGGAATTCTGCCGGGAATCTCTCCAATGAGTCTCCTGAAAGGCATTTATCGAAGGGACAGGGATCCGCAGACTCACCTGCAAAGATGTAGTCTGCCTCGGGCAGTTCAGGGCTGAAGTGAATATTTACGGGAGCCAGAGAGAAGTCAACTCGCTGGTCGCCCTGGCCTGGTTCCGTGCCAAGGTATTTTGCTAAGACCTCGTAGACGCCATGCTTGTCGTATTGGCCGACGATGTGGATGTCCAGCTGCGGCAGTTCAACCTCCAGCCCGTACAGTCTCGCCACTCGTTCGACAAGACATACGGTATCCAGGAGGGCCAACGGCAACAGGGCCAGCGTTGGCGACCAGTCGGCCACAGCAATACGTTTTTTGTTCTGAGATACTGCACTCTCGAGTATTGTGAGCGCCACCTCTTGATACAGCTGGTACCGCAGAGGAAAGCGGCCAAGAAGATCTTGGAGGTAAAACAGGGTTGGTCTTTTTCTGGCATCTCTTTGATCTTTGTCTAGCTGCAACAGGCCCCTCAAAATCGGATCGTTGAGGGCAAGATCATGCAGGCTGTTCTTCGCGTCCCCGCGCCTGATCTCCTCTTGCGAGAACTGTTTAAGGATTAAGGCGCTATCGGAGAGGCTCCTTTGTCTTTGAATCTCATCATCTGATCTCTTGCCATCGAGCCTGGCTGGATCGTGGTAGGCGGATCCCTCTATTTCCAAGGCATACTTCGCTCCGCCAAAGAGAAGGAAATCGACACGGCGCTTTCTCCCCCGCCCCTCCCGAAAGGTGTACTGGGGCTTTAAGAGGGAGAGGCCCGCCAGTCCAAAAATGGGTAAGAAGGCTTCTTGCAGAAAGAGACGCTCCGCAGGATATTCGTCGGGGGCGCCGTCTTTTGGCTTTGCGAGGGTATGTTGATTAAGATAGTCGTTGAGAGATCTATATCGTACGGATTCTCTTTTCGTGTCTCCGACGAAGTCCTTGAGTTCATCCTCAGCAAAACGCCACCAATCGACCCAAGTGTAATTTGAGCGCCTCTGATCTGGTGCATTTAGAAGCTGCTTGCTGGCCAGCTTCAGCACAACTGCATCGGGATCTATCTCATGGGCGACCTCCAGAACTGCGGTTCGAACTGGAACAGGCAGGGAACCTAGAGGTTCGAGGGGAGTTCGGCCTAAGGTGGTTAGACCGCAGAGGTGATAAGCCAGCGGCCAGAGCAAAGAACTGGAGGACATCGCTTAATACCTTCGTTTCCTGGAAGCGACATTGATTCGCTCTTTCTGGAGGTGCATGGGATATAATAAGCATTAACTATTTCATATATTTTTTGTGTCAAAGGATAGGCTGCCGCAAAATATTTCACATATTCTAAGTAGTTGTAGTATTCTTGCAAGCAGAAGGTATCGATGGGTAGGAATCAAAGATCTTAGGGACCAGAAATAATTATATAAGAATTCTTTGAGAGACGCGGCAGCCAAAGTGCTTTGATGAGGCCCAGAGAATCGTGGGCTGAAGGCCCGCTGGGGGGTATCATGGCAGACGGCGAAAACCATTCGGGAAACTCTTCTGACAAGAAGACCATACTTCAAGCCATCAAGAAGGTCAAGGAAGGTCTGGATTTGAGTGACGATGCTTATTTTGTAGCTGATAGCGCCATCTATTCTCAAAAGGAACTCGATCATCTGAGTGAGAGAAGAAGAAGAAAAAAAGGAAAAAGAATTCAAATGGGGAATAACAGCTTCGCGCCGGTCCAAACGCCCAGATTGCTCGTGATCCTCGCATTACCTACATGATACGGTCGCGTGTACGGTCCCCATTGCTCCCACTATCCAAATCAGGCCAGCAAGAACCAGGCCCGCAATTTTTCCTTTCATTTTTCTCACCTCCTTTGCCAGGGCATCCTAGCCCTAATTTATGATAAGAACTAAAGATATATAATGATTTTCAGTTTTAAATAATTCCAAAATGAATTCTAACTGATTGCGTTGCAGGCGCCCGGTTTTCGTCTCAAAATCTTAATGTATTGAGAAGCGTTTGGCTAGATATCGATTGCAGAACAGCAAAGAAAAGCTAAAATAATTAGTAATATTAATACGTATCAAAATGACTCGTAAGAGAAGGGAGAACGCCGAAATAATAGCCGAGATTCTGGAGGTATGCATAGATGGAGCGAGCAAAACGCGCATTGTGACGCAGACAAACCTCAATTTTCGAACCGCCGAGCCCCACATAGCTCTTTTAATCAAAAAGGGTCTTCTAGAAGCCATTCCTCACAGAACGCGGGTATGGTATAGGACCAGCCCAAAGGGCAAGAAGATCCTGGAGAAGATGAAAGAACTCTGGGGCCTTTTTAGATCCCCCGCCTGAGATTGGGGTCCTATCGACTCTGCGAGCGTTCCGCGGTGTGCTCCCTGAAATCCAGCAATTATAATGCGAACGGGCCAGAAGTTCACCGAAAAATCGTAGCCAGCAGAACGAGGAAAGACAGAACACTCTATTTTAAGAATCTCTTATCGATGCTGTATTTGAGAAGCCAAGGAATTTGTCACCGCTTAAATCGGGGAGGATAGAGAAATCGCCATATAGCATCATTTTCAAATTTGTATGTTATTCATACTTAATTGGATGTAAAAATAGTTTACAGCTATCTTTTTACAGCAAAACTACTTATTCTTGCACGTACCATACTACTACTATGTCGGGAGTTCTCGAGCAGATCAGATGGCCCTTCTCCAGGAAGGCCGAGATTAATGGGTCATGCCTCGTCAAGGTGGACTCCAAGATCCTGCAGCTCCAGCAGGCCAAGGAGATCCTGGCAGAGATCTTCGGGATAGAGATCTGGGAGGTTGAGGAGATGATTCAGGTTCGCATGAGGGAGAAAGTCGAATGGCCGGATGAGTTCTGCCTGACGTGAAGCCAGCGTTTCCTGCTCTGAGCCTAATCTCCGGGTGAATGCTACCCGCCCTAAAGGACGGGGCTTCTATCGCTTTATAGTAGTTACTTATGTAGTAGTTACTTATGTAGTAGTTACTTATGCAGTAGTTACTTATGCAGTAGTTACTTATGTAGTAGTTACTTATGCAGTAGTTACTTATGCAGTAGTTACTTATGTAGTAGTTACTTATGTAGTAGTTACTTATGTAGTATTTACTTATGTAGTATTTACTTATGCAGTAGTTACTTATGTAGTAGTTACTTATGTAGTAGTTACTTATGTAGTAGTTACTTATGTAGTAGTTACTTATGTAGTAGTTACTTATGTAGTAGTTACTTATGTAGTAGTTACTTATGCAGTAGTTACTACATCAGTAACTATTTATTAGTCTTCTGTTATTCTAGAATTTAAAAGGGAGGCATATGATAATAACAGTAGCCAACCAGAAAGGAGGAGTTTCGAAAACAGTAACCTCTTATAACCTCGCTGCAGGCCTTGCCATTGCTGGAAAGAGGGTCCTCTTGATAGATCTCGACCCTCAGGGAAATGCTACGACATGCCTGGGAATAGACAGATGGACCCTTGAGAAAACGATCTACGACGTGCTCGTCGGCGATTTGGAAATAAAAGATGCCATAATGAGCACCGCTGTCAGCGGGCTAGACATAGCTCCGGCAAATATTCACTTGAGCGGTGCTGAACTGGAGCTCGCCGGCAGATTGCGGAGGGAGAATGTTCTGAAAAAGAAGCTCGAAAAGGTGGCCGATTACGATTTCATAATAATAGATACTCCGCCGTCGCTCGGGCTGCTCACAGTCAACGCCCTTGTCGCTGCCCAGACCATCCTGGTACCTGTTCAGACAGAATACTTTGCCATGGAAGGGATGAGCAACCTCCTCCGAGTTATCGAGATGTGTAAAGAGGATATGCTCAACAGCCATCTGCGCGTCAGATTCTTGCTCACCATGTACGACGGCAGAACCAACATGAGCAAGGAAGTGGTGAAACAGGTCAGGGAGCATTTTGGAAAAGACGTTTTCGAGGCCATCATCCCCCGGAGCATAAAGCTCAGCGAGGCGCCGAGCCACGGCCTGCCCATATTTCTCTACGATCCCGAATCGTCTGGAGCTGTTGCTTATGCCGATCTCGTGAAAGAGGTTCTTCAATGAAATCCAACCCCATGGGCAAAGGCCTAAATGCGATCTTGAAGGCACCCGAAAAGCTGAAGCCCGTCGGGAGGGCAGCAGAAGTAACTCCTGAAGAAATAGCTGCTCCCGAAGTACCCAGTGAAGAAGTAGCTGCTAAAGAAGTAATTGCTGCGGAAGTAATAGCAGAGGAAGTAGCTACTACAGAAGTACTTAATGAGGAAGTAACTGCCAAAAAGGGAATTGCTGCAGAGGCAAACGCTGGAGAAGCAGCTACTACGGAAGAGCCCAGTGATGAGGCTACTAAAAAAGCAACTCCCCCGAAATTAGCTGCGAGAGGAGGGACTATGAGCCAGGATGCAATTGCAAGAGCGGTATCTGATGCCAAGAGGAGCCCAAGGATCTCGACGTGGTCACCCGTAGCGGTAAGCACTCTGAAATTTTTGCGGATGACACAACCCCAATTTTCGATGAGCGACGAAATGAGAACCTTGATTGAAGAGGGCCTGGCCAAGAAATACCCCAAGCTGGTCGAGAGAGTCAAGAAAGAGCTGGAGAAGAGCAGCTAGATTCCATTATAGAGATGGGGCGCGGGGATAGAGAAAAACCCGCTCTTTATGTCGGGGAGTAATCACTGGAACTGCGGGATCCCCAAGCGTCTCAACGATTCGGCCTTTCCGAACCCTCTCTCCGTGGCTCTCTGGCGAATCTGGTCCAGGCTTCTGGGGCAACCAGCATTTCGCATCTACAATAATATTACTAATCCCGGTCCTTCTATGGCCAAACATCCATAATCTAAATAATAATCTAATTGAACAATATATAATAAAAAAGGCCACGGCAAATATACCGCAGACTTTAAGATCTCAGAAAATAGCCAGGATATTTTACCGAGGGGAGAGGATGGATCGCATAATCTTGCTCAAGCCGAAGGGAAGGCCGAATCCTGGTATGCGATGGGCGGATGAAATGCCGCATGGCTATATTTTGATTAATGAGGACGCCCACTGTTGGTACGGAAAGCCGGTGGATGGTCCAGTTGCGAAAATTTTAACTCTTCCAAAGTTTGCCTGGGAAGAGGCGGGGTAAGAGGGATACAATCATCCTGAAGGCAGAGGCTCTGCCGCCTTTCAACGAAACCTTTGCTGTAGGCGAACTTGGCCATACGTTTACTTGGCAAGCCCTGCCCGACTTGGGGCACTGACCACTGGCTTTATAAAGAGCGGTCAAAAAATATTTATAATATGTCCTCGTCTCTATCGCTAAGAGGAGGCAGAGATAACGCAACGTGTAGCAGGAGATAGACGACTGGATCATGCCCTATCAAGCCCATCTAAGCGATGGCCTGCAAAGGGCATAGAGCTTGATCGCACCACGAAACCGCTAGTGGACATCGAAGACGCGCCTCCGGGAAAAGGAGATAAGGCCCGATCCAAGGCAGCCCAGCTGAAAGCCTCAGGCCAGTCCAGGCTTGAAGACATCAGCGTTTTTAGGATAGAGAAGATCGTGAGGAAGGGACGAGGGAAGGATAGATTCAATGGCTACTGGTATGCGGCTTGGGTGAAATGTGGGAGAAGTCGCAATGTGTACCTGGGCAACTGTGATAAGATCAGCATGGAGGAAGCCTTAGAGAAGGCTAAGCGGATTAAAGCAGCTGATCTTAAACTAGAAGAAGTAACGGCTTAGGAGGATGCAGGGCAAATCCCCGCCTTTTCAAAGGCGGGATACAGCCCGCACCTAATCACTTTCGCCCTGCCCACGTGGCTTTTTAATATCTTAATAATCTATAATAAACAAAAGGTGAAGTGAATTGCCGAAAGTGCTTCGCTACAGGATCTATCCTACAAAGTCTCAAAGATCCAAGATGGCTAACACCTTGGAGCTTTGCAGGTGGGCCTATAACGAAACACTGGCTATCAGGAAGAACATCTATGAACAAGAAGGCAAGTCCGTCTCCTACTACGAAACCAAGAAGCTTCTGCCTCAGTGGAAAGAAGAGAAGCCCGAACTGAAAGAAGTTCACTCCCAGGTTCTACAGGAAGTGGTCAGGAGAGTTGATCTTGCTTATCAAGCCTTCTTCCGTAGAGTCAAAGACGGAGAAGATCCTGGTTATCCCAGATTCAAAGGAAGAGACAGATATGACAGCATCACCTACACCCAGTCGGGATTTTCCTTGAAACCTGGCAAACTCTGGCTCTCCAAGATAGGAGATATCAAAATCAAGCTACATAGAGCCATCGATGGAGAGATTCAGCGGCTTAACCTCAGGAGATTGCCTACTGGGAAATGGTTTGTCTCGTTCTTGGTTGAGGTTGAACCAGATGATCCTCTTCCAAAGACGGGATTATCAACAGGCGTTGACGTTGGCCTGAAGAGTTTCATCGCCCTCTCCAACGGAGAGCACGTAGATAATCCAAGGTTCTTTGTTCATGAGGAAAAGGCTCTGGCAAAGGCTCAGAGAAAGCTATCCAGGGGTGAAAAGGGAACGCCTGAAAGAGCAAAAGCCTTAAAAGTGGTTCATCGTGTTCATGAGAGAATAACCAACAAGAGAGACGACTTTATCCAAAAGTTAAGTCTGAAGTTGGTAGAATCCTATGACTTGATCGCCTTTGAAGACCTTAACATCAGAGGCATGGTCAAGAATCATTGTCTTGCAAAGCATATAGCGGATGCTGCATGGAACAAGCTGATAATTACCACGTCTTACAAGGCAGAATGGGCCGGTAAACGTGTTGAACTAGTGAACCCAAATAGCACGTCCCAAATATGCTCGGGTTGTGGTCAAGTGGTTCAAAAAGATCTATCCGAGAGAGTCCATAGATGTTCTTTCTGTGGCCTGATTCTGGATAGGGACCACAATGCAGCCATAAACATTCTCAGGCTGGGGCTACAGTCTGTGGCGAAAGTCTAGATGCTCTCGACTTCAGTCGAGGGAGTAGTCACGACCGTCAATCCAGGGTGAGGATTCTAATGGCAAGAAATGAATCCTCACCAAAAGGAGCGATGGCGGCGATCT
>Ga0315290_10003636_pt1 | contig 11039 bp, 6 predicted proteins | sample YL17G12_0_MG_FD_203627 | JGI IMG/M metagenome (GOLD analysis project Ga0315290, IMG submission 203627) | Sediment microbial communities from Yellowstone Lake, YNP, Wyoming, USA - YL17G12_0 | ecosystem: Environmental > Aquatic > Freshwater > Lake > Sediment | place: USA: Wyoming | collected...
CGGGCGACGACGCGGGAGATGAGGCCGGCGACGTCCACCTCCTCCGGGTCGAGTTCCCGTTCGAAGAAGGCGCGTGCCGATCCGGCCTCGGCGCGGGCGCGAGCGATCGCGTAGAGCAGGGCCGCCGCGTCGTCGGCGCCGTGGAAGCGATGGCGGAAACCTGCCAGCTCCTCGCGGGCAAACGCGCGGAAATCACGGATGCGCTCGAGCGCCTGCGCCGGCCGGGGCCCAAGCGCGCCGAGGAGTCGCTCGACGGTGGCCTGGATCGTGCGCACCTGGCCGTACGCGAACGCCGAAGCGATCCAGCCGGCGACCTCGCGGTCCTCGTCGGCCGCGTAGCGGCGCGGAAAGAGGATCGGATCCGTGGCTTCCGTCTCGGGGCCGTATCGCCGGTACAGCGACTCGAGGCGCTCGCCGAGAACCAGCTCGGAGCGGGAGGGTGCGCGCATTCCGAATTCCAATACTACCGTGCGGGCAAAGTACAATCCGCGCGTGGGAAAAAGTCCGGCGCGCGAGCGCGTCCTCGTCGTCGGCGTGTCGCCCAAGGGCGTGCCCCGGGCCGTGGGCGAAGATCACCTCGACGAGCTCGAGCGGCTCGTGGACACCGCCGGAGGGCAGGTCGTCGCACGCTTTCTCAAGGAGCGGATTTCCCCCGACCCCAGGACCTACATCGGGAAAGGGGCGGTCGAAGAAATCGGCGAGGCGGCGCGATCCGAGCGCGTGCGGCTGATCGTCTTCGACGACGAGCTTTCTCCCGGGCAGGTGCGCAATCTCGAGAAGGCCTGGGGCGAGAACGTGCGCGTGCTCGACCGGCCGGGCCTGATCCTCGACGTCTTCGCGCTGCACGCGCGCTCCCGGGAGGCGCGTACCCAGGTGGAGCTGGCGCAGCTGCAATACCTGCTGCCGCGCCTGGCCGGCGGCTACGGGCACCTGTCGGGGCTGGGCGGCGGGATCGGGGGCCGGGGCGCCGGCGAACAGAAGCTCGAGCTCGACCGGCGCAAGATCCGCGATCGGATCGCGCGCCTGAGAAAAGACCTTTCGAAGATCGAGGTGGCGCGCCTCGTGCGCCGCCGCGGACGCCGCCGCCACCGCCAGGTGGCCATCGCCGGATACACGAACGCGGGCAAGACCACGCTCTTCAACCGCCTGACGCGGGACGCGGCGTACGCCGCGGACCGGCTCTTCGCCACGCTCGATGCGCGCGCCGCGCGGGCCGTATCTTCGAAGCTCGGCGATGTGATCTTCGTGGACACCGTCGGATTCGTCCGGAAGCTCCCAACGTCGCTCGTGGCCTCGTTTCGGTCGACGCTGTCCGAGATCAAGGAGGCGGACCTCGTGCTCCACGTCATCGATGCGTCCTCGGAGCGCTCGGACGAAGAGGAGCGGGTGGCGGTCGAGACCTTCGAGGAGCTCGGCGTGGCGCCCGAGCGCATCCTGGCTGTCTGGAACAAGGCCGACATTTCCGGGCTGCGAGGACGGTTCGGGGGCCTCGCGGTGTCGGCTCTCACCGGGGCCGGGCTGGAAAAGCTCGAGGCCGAGATCCTTCGCCGGATCTCTCCGGAGTCCGGCCAGTTCCAGGTGCAAATCCCCTACACGAGCGCCCGGGCAATCGCGGCCGCGCGCGCCGCTTTCCGGGTGGTGGAGGAACAGGACCGCGGAGACTCGCTCTGGATGCTCCTCGCGGGCGATCGGAGAAACCTCCGGCCCCTCGAGCGGTTCATGCAGTCGTAAGCCGTCCCGGGGCCTCCGGGCCCCAAAAAACAAGGGGGGAACCGGCCGATTCCCCCCCTCCCGTCAGTGTCGGAACTCCCATGCCGACACCCTTCTTGACGTTACTCATAATCAAATGTCGTACCAGCCGGGATCCAGGCGGATTCCTGAGGAATTGCAGGCTTTTTCGGGTCGAGCGGGCCGGGCGCCGCCAACGGCGGGCACGATGCACTCCCCTGGACCGACAATATTTGTCGGGCCCATGGCGACTGGCTGCCGGTAGAATTCGCCGCGGTTCAAGGAAGGGGAGGCAGGGTGAAGCTCATTCGCGTTGCGGTCGTGGTTGGATTCGTCGCGCTCTTTGCGCTGGCGGCGGGCTGCGGCTCGAAGGCGCACAAGGGCGGCCACGGCGCCGAGAACGCGACACCCGCCTCCGCTGCTCCAACCCCGGACACGACGCCGATCGAGTCGCTCCGCACGCCGGCCGGGATGGTCCTGAACCTCGACGCCCCCACGCCGACGCCCGCTCCGGCGAAGTAGCCGCTTGTCGCCTACGCGAGGTCGAGGACCTCCCGGACTTTGCGGGCGAGTGTCTGCGGCGTAAACGGTTTCTGGAGGAAGAAGGCTCCGTCGTCGAGCACGCCCTGCGAGGCCATGGACAGGTCGGTGTAGCCGGAAACGTAGAGCACACGCGTGCCCGGCCGGAGTTCGAGCACGCGCAGTGCGAGCTCGGGTCCCGACGCCCCCGGCATGATCACGTCGGTGAGCAGCAGATCGAGGCGTCCGGCGTGGCTGGCGGCGATCGGCAGCGCCTCCTCGGCGTTGGAAGCCTGCAGGACCGTGTAGCCGCTGGACTCGAGGCAGCGCCGGGTCAGGCCGCGCACGGCCTCCTCGTCCTCGACGAGCAGGATCGTCTCCGAACCCTGGCGGACCGCCGCCGGAGCAGCCGGGGCGTCCGTGGCGGATGCGAGCTCCTCGACTCGCGGCAAATAGATCGCGAAGGTCGAGCCGCGACCTGGCTCGCTCGTGACGAAGATGTGGCCGCCGCTCTGGCTGACGATGCCGTAGACCGTCGCGAGGCCGAGCCCGGTGCCGTGGGGTTTCTCCTTCGTCGTGAAGAACGGCTCGAAGATGCGCTTCTGCGTCTCCGGGTCGATGCCGACGCCCGTGTCGGCGACGGCGATGACGACGTACCGGCCGGGCTCGACGCCAAAGTGGTCGCGCGCGCTGGCGGCGGTCACGTCGACATTGCCCGTCCGCATGGTGAGGGCGCCGCCCTCCGGCATCGCGTCGCGTGCGTTCACGACGAGATTGACGATCACCTGCTCGACCTGGCCCGGGTCGGCGCGCACGCTGGCGAGCCCGGGGTCGAGCTCGGTGACGAAGCGGATGTGCTCGCCGATCAGCCGCGCGAGCATGCGGCTGGATTCGGCGATGAGCGCATTCAGGTCGAGCACGCGGGGCTCGAAGACCTGCTTGCGGCTGAAGGCGAGCAGCTGGCGGGTCAGGTTGGATGCCCGCTCACCGGCCTTCCGGATCTCGAGGATATCCTCGCGGATCGGGTCGTGGTCGGAGAGCTGCGAGAGCGCCATGTCGCTGTAGCCGAGGACGGTCGTGAGCAGGTTGTTGAAGTCGTGGGCGATCCCCCCTGCGAGCTGACCGATCCCCTCCATCTTCTGGGACTGGCGCAGCAGCTCCTCGAGGTGCCGGCGCTCGGTGATGTCCGAGACCGTGCCCTCGACGATGACCTCGCCGGCCTGCTCGTCGGCCAGCAGCGAGGCGTTCTGGAACGTCCAGGCCGTCCCTCCGTCCTTGCGCTGTCCGCGCATCTCGTAGTTGGCGAGGTTGCGCGCGTGCAGCAGCGCATCGAAGAATTCCCGGCGCTGGCGGGAGTCGGGATAGAGGATGGCCATGTCGCGGTCCACCAGCTCCTCCCGCGAGGCATAGCCGAAGATGCGGGCCAGGGCGTCGTTGCATTCGAGGATGCGGCCGACGAGCGTCATGCGGTAGACGCCCGCGAGGTTGCGCTCGAAGAGGAGCCGGTACCGCTCCTCCGACTCGCGCATCGCCTCCTGAGCCCGCTTGCGCTCGAGGGCGACGGCAATCTGCTGCGAGACGAAGGTCAGGACTTCCTTCTCCGCCTCCCCGAAGGTGAAGCGCGGGTCGTAGCTCTGGACGACGAGCACGCCGAACGTCTTGTCGCCTCGTTTCAAGGGGACCCCGAGCCAGGCCACCGAGTTCGAGCCCACGAGCTCGACGTCGCCGCGCCGGACCATTTCGGTGAAATCCTCGTCGAGGGTCAGCAGCGCCTCGCCGGTCCGCAGAACGCGGGCCGTCAGCCCGTCGCCCGGCGGCATGGGGCCCGGAGTGGGGTCGAGCTCGTCCACGCAGTAGGGGAAGGAGATCAGATCGGTGTGCGCGTCGTGCAGCGCGACGTAGAAGTTCTTGGCGTACATGAGCTCGCCGACGATCGAGTGGATCGCTCGGTAGAACTCGTCGATGTCTTCGGTCGCGCTCGTCGTTGCCGCGATCCGGTAGAGGGCCGACTGCAGGTTCTCGGCGCGCAGGCGTTCGGTCAGATCGGTCGAGACCCCGAGCACCTGGTTCGCATGGCCGTCGTCCCCGACGACGGGCCGCTTGACCGTCTGCAACCAGCGGACCTTTCCCGTGGAGTCGGTGATTTTTTCCTCGGGGATCCACAACTCCCGGAGGCTGTTCATCACGGTGAGGTCGCCGCGCCGGAAATGCTCGACCTCTTCCGGGTTCATGTTGAAGTCGGCGTCCGTTCTTCCGATCAGGTTCTCGACGGTCGTGCCGTAGGCGTCGGCCACCGCCTGGTTGACAAGGGTGAATCGCCCCTCCCGGTCCTTCGCGAACACGAAGTTCGGGTTGATGTCGATCACCTGCCGGAGGAACGCCCGCTCCTTGCGCAGCACCTGTTCGGCCTGGCGCCGCTCGGTGATGTCGAGCGCCGTGCCGGCGTAGCCCTCGAAGTCGCCCGACGCGGTGAGCCGCGGTGTCGCCGTCTCGAGCACCCACCGGTACTCGCCGTCGGCGCGGCGCAGGCGGTACTCGGTCTGGAAGGGCCGGCGGGCGGTGAAGGCGGCGTCGTACACGGCGATGAAGCGGGGCACCAGGTCGTCCGGGTGAATCCCGTCGCGAGAGCCGCGCCCGATCTCGTGCTCGAGCGTCCGGCCGGTGAAATCGAGCCAGGGCTTGTTGAAGTAGGTGGACATGCCCTCGGCGTCGTCCATCCAGATCATCACGGGTGCTGCGTCGGCCACGAGTCGGAACCGCTGCTCGCTTTCCCGCAGGGCCTGCTCGTTGCGGCGGCGCTCGGTGACGCTGCGGATGACGCCGATGACCCCGACGATGTCGCCGGCCGCGTTGCGGTGGGGCCCGTACGTGCCGACCACCCAGCCGGACCGGCCGGTCTCCTCGATCTCGATGAAAACGTCGCCGGATGAGACGATCTGCCCCTCGAGCGCGCCTTGCAGCAGCTCGAGGCCGGGCCCGCGCAGGGCCATGTCGAAGGCGCGTCCTCCCAGGGCCCTCTCGGCGGGGATCCCGGTGAGCTCCTCCATGTACCGGTTCCAGACGATGTGCCGCAGGGCGCGGTCGTAGACGACGATGCCTTCGCTCGCGCCCGAGATGATCTCCTCGCGGAACCGGTTGGACTCCTCGAGTTCCGCGCGCGCGCGCCGGCTCTCGGTGATGTCCTCCACCAGCCCCTCGTAGCCGAGCAGGCGCCCTTGCGGATCGCGGATCGCCCGGATGTTCTCGCGCACCCAGATGAGCTGGCCGCCGTAGCGCTTCCAGCAAACCTCGAGGTCCCTGACTTCCCCGTCCTTGTCGAGCTGGCGGCGCATGCGATCGTGCGCCTCGTGGTCGACGTAGAGGCCGCAGAGGTTGGCGGCCATCAGGATCTCGCGCGAGGGGTATCCCAGCATGCGCAGCAGCGCGGGGTTGGCGTCGAGAACCTGGCCGCTCGGGGTGGAGCGGTACAAACCGACGGGAACGCCCTCGAAGAGAGTGCGGTACCGCGTTTCCGCTTCGCGCTCGATGCGGCGCCGGGCCGCCTCCGCGAGGGCCGAGCGGATCGCGGAGGTCAGCCGCGGGAAGTGGTGGGGGTGCTTGAGCACGTAGTCGTCGAAGCCGGCCTTCATCGCGGCGACGGCCAGCTCCTCGCTTCCCGTGGCCGTGCAGAGAATGACCGGCAGATCCGGGTGGCGCTCGCGCACCTTCCCGAGCACGACGAAGGCGTCGATCCAGCTCGGGCGGTGGTCGAGGAGGATGACGTCGAAGTCGGCGCTCTCGAGGGCGGCCGGCAGCTCGCCCGGATCCAGGAGCTCGGCCACCCGGGAGCCCGGCAGACCCTCTCGCAGCGACTCCGCGATCAACGCGCGGTCCCGCGGGCTCTCGTCGATGACGAGAATCCGCAGGATTCCGCCCGGAGCGCCGGCGCGCGTGTTCGGACCGCGGGCCGGTGTGGAATCGGATGCCATCGTTTGCAGGTGTCTGCCCGAGAATTATGCCCGAAAAACGAGCCTCCCGCGACGCGGGAGCGGCAGTTGTGCCGCGGGGCAGCCGAATTCCTACGGGCAGGACGAGGGAAAGGCGCCGGTGTCCTGGACGGGCTCGAACGCGCTGCCCTGGGAGTTGTCCCGGGTGTAGACGGCTCCGGTCTGCGTGTCGGTGACGACCAGGTGCACCGAGACGTTGGTCAATCCCGCGCCGAACACCCAGTAGGAGTTGGGGGGGATCGCGCAGCCATTCAGAACTTTCACGACGACCTCGATGTTGGTTGGATCGAAGAACCAGAAGTATCCGGAGTCGCCCGTCAGCGGGACGCCGGTCCCGTGGCCGGACGAGCCGTCCGGCTTTTCCCACTCGGCCTGCACCTTGAAACGGCCGTCGTTCAAACAGAGAGTCTCCGGCTCGGGCGCGCAGGGGACCCCGCCTCCGGTCGCCGTCTGCACGACGACCTTGCCGGTCATGGAGTTGCCGTGCGCGTCGCAGAAGTAGGTAAAGATGCCGGGGTCGTTGAACGTGTGCGAAAAGGTGAACCCGGCCGCATGGAGCCCGGAGGACTGCCACGCCTGGCTCGCGGTGCAGGAACCGCTGCCTCCGGCGTAGACGTAACCGCCCCCGCCTCCATTGTCATCGGGACAGCTGCCCGCCGTGACGCTGTGATTCATGTCGCCTTCCCAAACCCACGTGATGGTGTCGCCGGCCTTGATCGTCGAGACTTTCGTTGCGCTGACCGCATCGACGAACTTCGTGCCGCCCTGCCCGACGTGGACGATGCGCTCGGCGGCGAGCGCGTTCCCGCCGGCCAGCACGGAAAAGACGGCGGCCCCGAGGATCGGGGCCCATTGCATGAATCCGTTCGGACATCCTGGTCTCATTGGAGCCTCCGGGTTCGTTTCTCGCGCGCTAGGGACAGGAAGCGGGGAACGCCGCCGTGTCCTGGATGGGGGCAAACGCCGTGCCCTGCGGGTTTTCTTTCAGGTAGACCGTGCCGGTCTGGGTATCGATGACCTTCAGCTCCACGTGGACGTTCGTCAACCCGGCCGCGAAGACCCAGTAGGCGCCGGGGGGAAGTCCGCACCCGTTCAGGACCTTCGTGACGACCTCGATGTTGGCGGCGTCGAAGAACCAGAAGTAGCCGGAGTCGCCCGTGAGCTTCACGCCGGTCCCGTGGCCGGAGCTGCCGTCCTGCTTCGCCCATTCCGCGGTCACTTCGAAGCGGCCGTTGTTCAAGCAGAGCCGCTCGGGGCTGAGAGGGTCGCAGGCGAGGCCGCCTCCATTGGAGACGGTCACGGTCTTCGTCGTGGTCCCGGGTCCGGTGGAGTTGGATGCCTGCAGAGAGACCGTGTAGGTGTCGGCCGAGAGGAACGCGTGGGACGGGTTGCGGACGGTCGAAGTGTTGGACGTCCCGGAGGCCGGGTCGCCGAAGTTCCAGAGCCAGGAGGTCGGCGAGCCCGAAGAGGTGTCCGTGAAGTTGACCGGCGTGCCGATCGTCGGGGTCGAGGGCTGGAAGAGGAAGTTCGCCGTGGGCGCCGCCGCGGCCGCCCGGACGACGACTGTCCCCTGCATCATCGAATCGTGCACCAGGCAGTGGTACCTGAAAGAACCGGCGGCGGCGAAGGTGTGCGAGAAAGCCCCGCTGGTCTTTGCGCCCGAGTCCCACAAGCCGTCCGCGGTGCAACTGGGCGAGCAGGAGCCCGAGGTCGTGGAATGAAACCCGCCTCCCCAGACCCAGCTCACGCTGTCGCCGGCGTCGATCGTCGTCGTGCTGTTTCCGCTGGAGGCGTCGGTGAACTGGTTGCTGGTAATCGACACCGTCCGCGTGGCGGCCTGCACAGCGCAAGCGCCGAGCGCGCCGGCGAGAACCGCGAACGAGAGGACGCGGAGACGGAAGGACCGGAAAATGGAAAAGCGCATCGGAGCCTCCTTGGCTTTGTTGGCGACCACGATGTGAGCCTAGTGAAGCGCGGCGGCTCTGGCGCCGTTCTTTAGGGGTCCTTAATGCCGGGGGAGCTTGGTATCAGCGAATCTTTGCTCCCGGAGGCCGCGGCCGTCGCCGGCGGCGGTGCGGGCCCGCTCGTCAGAAGGCGGTCGTGTCCGCCACGCTTGCGAGCTCGCCGGGCGCGTTGTGGTAGGCCCGCACGGCCCCGGTGAGGGTATCCGTGACGGTCACCGTGTACTCCAGGTTGGAAAGAGCTCCGAAGAAGACCCAGAAGTGGCCGTTGTCCTCGCGGCCGTCGAGGACTTTCACCACGAGCTCGATGTTCGCGCTTCCAAAGAACCAGAAATAGCCGGTGTCGCCCGTCAGAGGCACCGCCCGCGCAACGAAAGACGGTCCGAGGGGCGATTGCTGCCAGTCCACCTCCGCGCGAAAGCGACCCTCGTTGAGGCAGAGGGTGAACGGGCCGGGCGAGCAGGGGGCCGGCGCCTCTGCCCGCTGCGAAACGCTCGACGGCCGCAGGCGCGGTGTCGTTGTCGGCGCTGCAAGACCGGCTGCGGGAAAGGCCGCCGTGTCCGCTTCGCTCGCGAGTCTGCCCCAGGGATTCGTGTAGGTTTTCGTGCTTCCCTTCTGCACGTCTTCGACCGTCATCGTGTACGCCACGTTCGAGAGGGCGCCGTAAAAAACCCAGAAGTTTCCGTTGACGCCCCTTCCATCCAGGATCTTGACCATCAGCTCCACGTTGTCCGCGGCGAAGAACCAGAAGTATCCCGAGTCGGAGGTGACGGGCATCGCTTGCGCCGGCTGGCTCGGGCCCGTCGGGCTCGCCTGCCATTCGACCGAGACGCGGAAACGGCCCAGGCACAAGGCCGTCGAGCTCGGCCGACAAACTCCGTCGGGGACGGGTGCATCCGCGACGTAGACACCCGAGGGATAGGTTGCCGCCTGCAGCCGGGTCCCGGATCCCGCGCTCGGAGGTGCGAACGCGAGGGCCGTGACGTTGAAGCTGGAGGCGTTTGTGAGGCTCGAGTTGAACGGCGCCCAGGTGTCGCCGCGGTCCAGGCTGCGGTAAACCCCGGCTCCGGTCGACGTGCTCGCAAACAGAACGACGGGATCGTCGGGATGAATCACGACGTTGTGGACCGCGCCCGCCGGCAGGTCCTGCGTGCCGCGGGCCGTCCACGAGCTGCCGCCGTCGTCGCTGCGGTAGAGCTGGGAGGCTGCGACGGCGTACAGGATCCGGGCAGACAGGGGATCGACGGCGATCGCTGTGGCCGGCAGGGAGAACCCCGCGGGATCGAGCTCGGTCCAGGATCGGCCCGCGTCGTCGCTCGCGAAGACGCCGCCCCGGAGCAAATCCGTGGCGTTCGTGGCCGCCGCGTAGACGCCCGACGGGCGAGCGGGGTCGAACGCGAAGGCTTGCGCGACGAAGCCCTCCATGCCGGTCGTCGTCTGCCAGATCGGGTCGGGGGTGTTGTCGCTCCGGACCGTGCCAGCGGACGTGCCGACGAGCAGTGCGCCCTCCGAAGTCGCGGCAATCGATGCCGCGGCGGCCCCGCCGGGCAGCGGTCCTGCGGCTTGCCAGATGTGACCGCCGTCGGCGCTGAAGCTCACACCCTCTGCGGCCACCGCGTAGATCGTGAAGTCTCCGAAGTGGCCAGGAAGGATCGCGAGCCCCTGCACCGGCGCATCCAGGACGCGCTGCCAGTCGCCGGGATCGCCGAGGCGGAAGATCCCGCCGAACGTCCGCGAAACGATGCCGAACGTGGGGACACCGCCAACAAATCGGACCCCCGAGGCACTTTCGGCGAAGCAGGTGACGTCGCCGGTCTCGAGCGGCACGTCAATTTCCTCCCACGTTTGAGCCGACGCGGGAACGCGGGCCAACAAAAGGCCAAAGGCGAGCGTGGGCAACAGGAGCCTGTGTGTCACGGGGGGCACTCTGAACAGCATACGTTCGGAGCGCGGCTTTCGTCGCGTCCAGCTGCGGCGCCTGCCAATCGAATGCCCGGTCAGAACCCGGGAGGCCGCTCTCCCGCGACCCCGAAGGCCCTTTCGAACGCGATTCCGGCGGTGCCGATCGTCCCCTCGTCGAACATGCGTCCGATGAGGCTGATGCCGTGGGGCGCGCGGCGCTTTCTGGCGAATTTCGGCAATGGGCGCATCGGGTCCGGGGCCCAGTCGCTGCGGGCCTCTCCGATCTCCACGAAGCCGGCGCGGACGACGAGCGCGGGGTGGCCCGTGAAGTTCGTGATGGTGAGGATCTCGTCCCGCAGGGCCGGGATGAGGAGCACGTCCACCTTCTCGAAGATGCGGACCATCTCCTGCGCGACCAGCCGACGCAAGCGGTCGGCCTGCACGAAGTCGACGGCCGAGAGAAAGCGCGACTGCCGGAAGAGGTTCGGCCACGCGTCGGGCACCTGCATCTTCAGGGCGTCCATGCCGTGGGAAAGCGTGAGCTCCTCGAACGCGGCCGCGGCTTCGGCGAAGAGGACGGTGTTGAGGGACGCGTAGGGCCAGTCCGGAAGGCTCACTGCGACGGTCGCCATGCCGAGGCGGCGCGCCGTTTCGAGCGCGGCGCGATCGACCTCGGTCGCCGGGCTCTCGTTCATCCACGCCGGAATGAATCCGACCCGGAGGCCCTTCACGGACTTGTCCGCCTCGAAGTCGAGGTGGCTCGGCACGCTCGAGAGATCGCCGGGGTCGGGGCCCGAGATGGCCGCGAGAACGAGCATGGCGTCCTCGACGCCGCGCGTCATCGGCCCCAGCTTGTCGAGGCTCCAGCAGAGCGTCATGGCGCCCGTGCGCGCCACCTTCCCGAAGGTCGGGCGCAGGCCCGTCACGCCGCAGCGCATCGCCG
>Ga0315290_10003637_pt1 | contig 11038 bp, 10 predicted proteins | sample YL17G12_0_MG_FD_203627 | JGI IMG/M metagenome (GOLD analysis project Ga0315290, IMG submission 203627) | Sediment microbial communities from Yellowstone Lake, YNP, Wyoming, USA - YL17G12_0 | ecosystem: Environmental > Aquatic > Freshwater > Lake > Sediment | place: USA: Wyoming | collected...
TTCGGCAGCAGCTTGCCCCTCTGGGTATCAGCTTTGAGGAAATCAAAGCCACAGGGTACGCAGAAACGCCTGAAGCGTACCATGTCACCGAAGGAAACGAGCCAGCTTGGAATACGCCAAGCGGAAAGATAGAGCTTTATTCAGACACCCTCGCCAGGATGGGTTTTCCTGGTGTTCCAACCTGGGAAGAACCACCCCAACCTGCTGAAGGTCAGTTCTACCTGTTGACCGGTAAAGTGGCGCAACAGACTCAGTTTGGCACACAGAACAACCAATTACTGCACAAATATTCCGACGAACCGCGTTTGTGGATGAATGTCACTACTGCCGCGCAAAAAGGGTTGGCGGACGGCGAGTGGGTGGAGGTCTCCAGTGCTATTGGCAAGGTTCAAACCCGCTTGCTAGCGACTGAAGCCATTCGACCCGATTGCGTATACATGACGCCCGGTTACGGTCATCTCTCCAAAGGATTGACCACTGCCTATGGTAACGGCGCGAGCGATTCGGCTTTGCACGTTACCTATACGGATCCAATCAGCGGCGGCCAGGCGCTCAGCCAGACTTTTGTAACGGTGGAGAAGGCTTGAGATACGGAGCAGAACAATGTCTGAGATAAAACAACATGCCTTCCTTTTTGATGCCACTCGCTGCATTGACTGCCGGGCATGCATGGTAGCCTGCAGCGTAGAAAACAAAATCCCCATGGACAAGACGCGTATCTGGGTATCTGGCATCGGGATCAAGGGAAAATTCCCCGATCTTGAAAGTGCAACCATGGTCTATCACTGCATGCACTGCGAAGATCCGGACTGTGCTTCGGCCTGTCCGGTCGGTGCATGGGTCAAGCGTTCAGATGGCCCTGTTCTCTATGATAGCAAGCTATGCATCGGTTGCCGATACTGCATGAATGCCTGTCCTTTTGGGGTGCCGCACTATGATTGGGATAAGGGTCTCATCGATGGCGCTTTTATCGATAAATGCAGCATGTGCCCCCAACGCATTGATATAGGGTTGGAGCCTGCCTGTGTGGCCACTTGCCCCACTGATGCCCTGGTTTTTGGCGAGCGCGCAGACTTATTGAAAGACGCCCATGCCCGTATAGCATCCCACCCCGATCGTTACATTGACCACGTATACGGTGAAAACGAAAATGGTGGCACTTCTTATCTGATCGTCTCGCATGTGCCCTTCAAAGAACTCGGTTTGCCTGAATTAGGTCCCACCCCTCTTAAAGACATAAGCGAATTGATCATGGGTGGAACCCTGCCATTTGCCTTCGGCCTGACTGCTGTTCTGAGCGGCGTGGCCGCTGGTGTCCATGCCTATAACAAGAACAAAGCATCAAAAGAGGAATCCTCCGAGGTGCAAGATGAGTTACCGGCAAAGACGGAGGCGAGCAAATGAAGCTGAACATTCGCATTAATCAACGTTTTCGACTATCGCCTGGAGTTGTTGTGTTATTGGCATTCATAGCTCTTGCTTTCGTGGTTGCAATGATCCGCTATATCAACGGGATTGGAGCCATCAGCAACCTGAATAATGCTTACCCCTGGGGCTTTTGGATTAGTTTCGACTTGTTTACAGGTGTTGCCATCAGTAGTGGCGGTTTCCTCATGGCAGGCACGGTCTATATCCTCCGCATCAAAGAATTTCAACCATTGCTCCGTCCATCCGTGTTGACCGCTTTCCTCGGTTACATCATGGTCGCAGTTGCCCTTCTCGTTGATCTCGGTCATCCTGAACGCATCTGGTACATGATGATTCACTGGAACCATACATCGGTACTTCTGGAAATCGGCATCTGCGTGATGTCCTATCTCGCGGTGCTCGCCATCGAGTTTGCGCCTGTCGTTTTCGAAGGCCTCAAATGGGAAAAGTGGGCGCACCTCATCCACCGTTTCATCATGCCGTTCGTCATCCTTGGGGTGGTCCTCTCCACTCTTCACCAATCCTCTCTCGGCTCGCTCCTTCTCATTCAGTCTTCTAAACTACATCCGCTGTGGTGGACACCCATCCTGCCCGTGCTATTCTTCACCTCAGCAATTTCCTTTGGGCTGGCGATGATTATCCTCGAATCTTCCCTTAGTTCGCGTTATTTCAAGCGCGGGCTGGAAACTCATCTATTGGAAAAACTCGCCAGGGCTATTCCCGTTGTGCTGGCTATTTACCTCATTCTTAAGTTTGGCGAACTCGCCTTTGCGGGGGATTTTAATTATCTCTTCACAAGTGGATGGATGAGTGTTTTGTTCTGGTCAGAAATTATCGTCAGCGTGCTCATCCCACTGGTCTGGTTCTCTTTCCGGCGCGTACGCCAGAGTCCCAGGGGCCTACTCACCGGCGCGGTCATTCTGCTGCTCGGCATGATCTTCAATCGCTTCAACGTCAGTTGGTTTGCCATTAACCACCCAGACCCGATTACCTACATGCCCTTGTTTATGAGTCCGGTAACTTATTTCCCGTCCCTGCCAGAAGTGGCTGTCTCGATTGGCATCTTCTCAGCTGGAATCCTTGTTTTTGGACTGGCGGCGAAATACCTGCCGGTCTTCGAAGACGAGGGATCAATTCACAATCATTTAGCCTGAATATCTCACAAGTAAATAGAGGGCTTATATGAAAATCGCGTTTGCTACAGATGACGGCAAGACTATTAGTGCTCATTTTGGCCGGGCAAGTCATTATATGGTTGTCACTTTAGATAAGGGGATTATTATCCAGCACGAGATGAGAGACAAGCTCGGCCATAACCACTTTGCCAACGAGCCACACCCTGCGCAAGCTGAAGGCAAGCCACATGGGTTTGACCCTGCCTCGCAAGATCGTCATATTCAGATGGCTGAGGCCATCCGGGATTGTGAAGCCCTGATATGCAAGGGCATGGGACGCGGCGCTTATGAATCCTTGCGCACATTGAACATTCGCCCGCTTGTCACTGATATCGAAACTGTCGATGAGGCGGCCATTTCCTATGCAAGTGGTCAAATGGCTGATCACATAGAGAAATTGCACTAAATCGATTTTGGCAACAACGAAAATCGCTCCTTTCAGGGGCGGTTTTTAATCCTTCGACTATAATTTGGCCATGCGCCCATCCTTTTTTCATCATCTCCATCCCCCCACGATACCTGCCAAGCAAGCCCGTTTCCGGTACACACTGGCCGCAGGTGGAATGGCAGTATTTCTGATGCTGATCTTGCTCGTCACCGGTATTCTGGAGATGTTCTATTACATCCCTACTCCCGCTGAGGCTGGCACTTCCATTCAAACCTTGACCTTCCTGGTTCCCTACGGTGGGTTGGTCCGCAACCTGCACTTCTGGTCCGCACAATTCCTGGTGATCGTCTCCATAGTACACCTTTTTCGCGTTATCTTGACCGGGGCGTATGCTCCGCCGCGCCGGTTCAACTATTTGCTTGGCATGGGATTGTTGGTATTGGCAATCCTGCTGGATTTTACCGGTTATGTCTTGCGTTGGGACGAGGGGATCCGCTGGGCACTGGTCACCGGGACCAATCTGGTTAAATCCATCCCCCTTATTGGGAATGTGCTTTACACAATAATGGTCGGCGGGACGCAACCCGGACCAGCGACCTTGATCCGTTTTTACGGTTGGCACATTTTCGGTTTGACCCTCACTGCGGGCATCCTGGTCGCCTGGCATATCTTTCGGGTCCGCAGGGATGGCGGAATTGCCGTCCCTCCCCCGCCCTTGCGGGAAGATCAAACGCGCATCACTCGCTCTGAACTTATTAGCCGTGAAATATTTGCCATGCTGCTTGTGTCAACTTCGTTGATACTGCTCTCCGCCTTCGCTCCGGCGCCACTGGCTGCACCAATCACTGCCTCTGCTCCATTCTCTGAATCGACGCGTGCCCCCTGGTTCTTCCTGTGGGTTCAGCAACTGCTCAAAATGGGCAGCCCGTTCTTCTGGGGTGTGATTATTCCACTGGCAGTTCTGATTCTCTTATCACTAATCCCCTATATTTTCCCCAAACCCATAAAACACGAACTGGGGCGTTGGTTTCCAAAGAGCAATCGCATCGCCCAGGCAGTGGCTTTGGTCATTTTCTTATCTATTCTTACCCTGACTCTTCTCGCTTTACTAACAGCAGCCTGATACCAAAATATGCGCCGTTATTTTCTACTTGTTGCCTCATTTTCTCTCTTGCTGGGGCTGCTCATCACAGCCTGGCAGGAAAACCGCCAACCTAAGGCCATTTCCCTGACTCCAACACTGACCGGCCAGGTGGAATATTGTCTGACCTGCCATGCAGATCTGGCCGAGATAAGTACATCACATCCGGTCAACACCTTTGGCTGTGTGCTCTGTCATGGTGGCGAGCGTCTGTCCCTGGATGCAAATCTGGCACACAGCACGATGCGCGGTGGCAAGAACCCTTCGGATTTCTCTGTCGTCCAGGCTTCTTGCGGCGGAGATAATTGCCACAGTGGAACTGCGGGAAATTTCCGCAACCATATCCAGCGCGCCACAACTAGCATCCAGGCAACTTATGCAGGTGCCATCGCGAACATTCGTTATACTTTCGGCGTCCAGCCGGACTTGAAAGCTCGTATGGGTATTTTTGACATCCGGGAGCCCCAGAGCACGAGCGGCATCACAGAATTTGCGGTGTTTAATCCTACTCAGGAAACCAATCTCTTTATCCAGGCTTTCGGCCAAAACTGTCTCACCTGTCACCTTTCTGCTCCTCCGCTACCCAAAAGTGCTTATTTCCGTTTTACCGGTTGCGCAGCTTGTCATACGCCCACGCAGTCGCCAGGCCGAATGGACACAGAGCAGTTGCAATCAAACCAAATTCACAAACTCACCATTTCGATTTCATACACGCAGTGCGATACCTGTCATAATCGCGGAAACTATAACTTGCGCACATTAACTTTCGAACCGCGCCAGGATCTTCCCGCAGATCGGCTACACGACTATTACCAGCCAATCGGTCAGTTTACCAGTTGTGAGTGGATTCTCGATTGTATTGACTGTCATACACGTACTGAGGCTATGGGAGATGGTAATCTGTATAGTGTTAAGAAAGATATTCAATATATTCAATGCAAAACCTGCCATGGTACACTGACCGACCTGCCACTGACTATCACATTGGCCGATCCCAACGATCTTGCTTTTCGGTTCGCCTTGCTTAACCCGGTCATAGACATAATACTGGGTGACACGCTGCTCGTCACAGAAAAAGATGAGCCGTTCTGGAATATCCGCGTGTTGCCCGATGGGACTTATGAATTATTCGGTAAAGCAGACGGTCAACGGCATGTTTTCCGCCCTGTAAAAGGCTCGGCCTGTTTGCAGGACCCTGCCAGGCAGGATTCGGGTTCCTGTCACGAATGTCACTCGGTGGAAAGATGAGCAATCGAACCCTTTCCCGTCGCGATTTTCTGAAACTTGCCAGCGTTACTATTCTTACCGCCTGCGGTCTGCTTGGACTGAAAGGCCTGTTCCGTTTTTTGAATACCCAGACTGAACCTCTCCCGCCGACTGAATTCGAACTTGGCCCTGCCAGCAATTACCCACCCGGCTCACGCACAGTCCTTCCGGACATCCCAGCGCTCCTCATGCACGCGGAAAGTGGATTCTTGGCGATCGGCCTGGTTTGCACACACCTTGGCTGTACAGTGGAGGGTAAACCGGATGGTTTTGTCTGTCCGTGTCACGGGTCCAGGTTTGATCCGCAGGGAAATGTAACCCGCGGCCCGGCGAGTAAGCCATTACGCTACCTACGAGTCGAAGTCACATCTTTAAACGATTTACGGATATACACGAATTGACCTTTCTCAAATCACGGGTTCTATCCACCCATTACTTTATCCAATTTCCTGGCGATTCGTAAGGTTGGCAATTTAGAACATATGTTTTATCATGAATGGACAACAAAGGAGTTATTAAGTTTCATCGCCGCCCTCTTTTCTCTGCCCCCATCTTTGTAATTTCCTTGCTTTGAAGTTTCAGTTCAGAGATTAATCCAAAGAGCAATAGAACCTTAATAACTGATTAACCAAAGCAGTTAGGCGTCGGCTTTGACAGTTTTCGCTAAATCCTGATCAAAAAAAGCACCACTATTAATTGAACCGCCATTCGCTACGCAACCCGCGGGGTAGCCATCTCTAGGCACTTTAGCTGGCAGATTCATTAATCCCGAATTCGTTGCCTTGTGACGCTGAGACAGCTTTCCGGAAAATGCGTTGTTCCTCATTGTTTTGTCCTCAGAAACAACCACGTCCCCATTAATAACCACCTGGTTCCCAGCATGCAAATAAATCGGCGTTTATGCCTGTATAATAAAGCGGTTATCTCAGAATTTGGAGCATCGTTTGATTTCATTTCTTGAACGTGTGGTTTATTTCTACCGGGACCGGGAATATTTCCGCCTGCTGGTTAAATTTGCACTCCCGATTGCCTTGCAAGGTTTGATCTCATCATCGCTCAGTATGGTGGGCGTGATCATGATCGGTCAGTTGGGCGCGACGGCAGTTGCAGCAGTGGGTCTGGCGAATCAGGTCTGGTTCTTGCTCAACCTCCTGTTGTTCGGCATTGTCAGTGGTTGTGCCATCTTTGTGGCACAATTGTGGGGGAAGAAAGATATTCCCAATGTCCGTCGCGTCCTGGGATTGGCCGTAAAACTTGGACTGCTAGCCGCGCTGATTTTTTGGACGCTGGCAATGTTTTTTCCGGGTGCAGTGTTGCGGTTGTACACGGAAGACGCGACAGTTGTTAAATTGGGTGGTCAATATCTGCGCATTTTTGGCTGGTCTTATGGCTTTTATGCCATTTCCGCAGCATACAGTTTCAGTTTACGCTCGACCGGCTATGTCCGTTTACCTTTGGTCGTCAGCACTTCCGCGCTGGTGTTGAACATCCTTGTCGCTTACCCGCTCATTTTTGGCTGGAAAGCAATTGGACTCCCTGCACTAGGAGTTGATGGCGCCGCGATTGCAGGTTTGATTGCACGGATTCTTGAATGTCTGGCAATGCTGGGAGTCGTTTACTGGGATCGGTTAAACCCGTCTGCGGCTTCGTTGCGTAACCTGCTGGAATTGGATTTCAAGTTTATAGCATCGGTGCTCAAACCGGTCTTACCGGTTATCGCCAATGAATTCCTGTGGTCTACGGGTATCACGACATATAGTGCTATCTACGCTCATATCGGCACCAGCGCCATCGCAGCTATCAACATTGTCTCGACAATTGATCAAATGGCGTTCGTGGTCTTTCTCGGTATTGGGAATGCGACTTCAATTATGGTCGGAAACCTTATCGGTCTGGGCGAAAATGAAAAAGCCTATCGCTATGCCGGTCGTTCGATTGGACTGCAAATAATCGGAGCTGCGTTTATGGGCTTGCTGGTCTATTTGTTTGCAGGGAACCTATTCCGCTTCTTCAAAGTCTCGCCGGAAGTAATCGTCGACGCCCACCATATCCTGGCCGTCCTGGCCTTGGGTATGTCTGTTCGCTCGGCTAATCACGTCATCATTATCGGCATCCTTCGTTCTGGTGGAGACACTCGTTACGCGCTTGTCCTGGATGGTTTCGTCATTTGGCTGGTGGGTGTCCCAATCACAGCCGCAGGTGCGTTCCTGTTCCACCTCCCCATTCACCTGGTGTATGCACTAACTTTAACCGAGGAAGTCACCAAGTTTGCTGCAGGACTGGTTCGCTACTTTTCAAAAAAATGGATAAACAATCTCACTAACAGGGTGGCTGAATAAACTGAACTGTAAATTGCCTTTTGCAGGAGTATACAAATGGAATTCGAATCTTCCCGCTCATTTTCTAGACTTCTTGATAAACAAGATTCTCTTTCACACTTTCGTACCCGCTTCTCCATCCCCGAACCCGACCTGATCTACTTGGATGGTAATTCATTGGGACGGCTGACGTTCGCATCTGCCGAGCGCCTTCAGGATTTGTCTGAGGAGTGGGGACGCGACCTGATCCGCGGATACAATCAGGATTGGTGGCAGGCTCCCGGCCGCACAGGGGAGAAGATTGCCCGCTTGGTGGGAGCTGCCCCGGGTCAAATTGTTGTCAGTGACACGGTGTCGGTTAACTTATTCAAGCTCACTGCTGCAGCATTGGCTCTGGATCACGGACGTAAAAAGATCATCACCGACACGCTCAACTTCCCATCTGACCTGTACATCCTGCAAGGACTTGTACGCTTACTTGGCGATCGTCACACCATTATGCGCATTGGTTCGAAGGATGACGAGGTCACCCCCGACCTTGACGCTCTGGAAGCCGCCATTGACAAGGATACTGCCCTCATCACCCTTTCTCATGTCACTTTCAAATCTGGCTATCTGTACGACATGGCCGCCATCACCGAACTTGCCCATCGCCGCGGCGCTCTAGTGCTGTGGGATTTGAGTCATTCGGCTGGAGCGGTGCCGGTTGCACTGGACACCTGTAATGTCGATTTCGCCATTGGCTGCACTTATAAGTACCTTAACGGCGGTCCAGGCTCGCCGGCTTTCCTTTACGTTGGCAAGCACCTGCAGGAGCAGGTTGCATCACCCATCTGGGGTTGGTGGGGACAGAAAGAGCCTTTCGCCTTCGGGCTGGATTACGTGCCCGCTCAAGGTATCACTCGATTCCTGACCGGTTCCCAGCCAATCATTTCTTTACTTGCTATGGAAGCTGCCCTGGACCCATTGCTGGAAGCTGGCATGGATGCCCTGCGGATTAAATCTTTGCAATTAAGCGAATATCTCATATACCTGACTGGGGAGTTCCTCGTCCCGCTAGGCTTTTCGCTTGGCACTCCACGAATCCGGGAACAACGCGGTTCGCACGTCAGCCTCCGCCACCCGGAGGGTTACCGTATCAATCGAGCATTAATTGAGGAGATGAAAGTTATTCCAGATTTCCGTGAACCAGATAATCTGCGCCTCGGCCTCACTCCTCTCTACACAACCTTTGGCGAGGTCTATGAAGGCGTTGACCGCATCCGCCGCACAGTGACCGAGAAACGCTACGAGAATTATCCAACTCAACGTCTGACGGTCACTTGAAATCCATCTAAAAAATTTTATACCGCACAGTCCCCAGAGATCCCATCGGGGTTAAAGGCTTGTGGTGCCCTGCAGGCAAACCTCAACTTGCCTCCAATATGAGCTTTACTAATCAAGTGAAACTAAATGGATGCACAAATATTCCTTGACAACTCCTCCATTCCGATGATAGACTCTGCCCGTTAATATTATTCTTAGGAAAGGAGGCGCACTTCATGTTCATCAAGAATTCTGTTAGTATCTTGCATATCCGCACCAATGATGCGGCTGGCACGATTCTACCTCCTCGGAGTGCGCCTGTTGACCGGTAAAGGTCAACACAAGTGGTATTTCTGCCACGGTGCCTCCAGCACCGTGGTTTTTTTTATCTCAATATAATCGACGCCGTTCGCCGTGACAGGAATAACTTTATGGCACTTACCAGAACACCTTCAACGTATTTTGATTTCCGCAAAGCATTATCGAAAAAGAAGCTGGTCGGTATGCTGCGCATGATGGCAGGATACAGGTCGGCTTACGTTGCGGCCAATCTGACTTTGGCAGTTTCTGCACTGGCAAAAACTGCAACGTATCTGCTACTGCGTATCTTTGCCGATACGATCCTGGGCGATACCGCCCCCTTCGCTGGTTCGTTCAAGCAGACCCTGATCCTGATTGCGATGGGATTCATCGGCCTGGCTGTGGTGGAGGGCGGATTTTCCTTCTTGTCCGGGCGGCTGGCTGCTTATTCAGCAGAAGGGATTACTCGCCGTCTGCGCAATTTCCTATTCGACCACATCCAGCGCCTTAGTTTCGCCTATCACAGCAAAACTCCCACCGGTGACCTGATCGAGCGCGTCACTTCGGACGTGGATTCTGTCCGCAGTTTTTTCAATGAACAGGCCATCGGTGTTGGGCGTATCGTGCTGTTGTTTATCATCAACTTCATCGCCATCTGGCAGTTGAATTGGAAACTGGCACTAGTCTCCATCATAGTTATCCCGTTCATTCTGGCAGTCTCGGTATGGTTCTTCAATAAAGTAACCAAGGCTTACGAGAAGTACCAGGAACAGGAAGCTGCGCTCTCGACGACTTTGCAGGAAAACCTGACCGGCGTGCGTGTGGTCAAAGCATTCGCCCGGCAGGATTACGAGAAAGACAAGTTCGAACAAGACAATTGGGAAAAGTATTTGCGCGGCAAGAAACTCCTTCGCATGCATTCACTCTTTTGGCCGCTCTCCGATATTGCATGCGGTCTCCAAATGTTGGGTGGATTCATCTTCGCTGCCATCCTTGCCATCAACGGTGAGATCACAGTCGGCACATATCCGGCTTACGTTGGCCTGGTTGTCTTGCTCATCTGGCCGATGCGAAACCTGGGTCGCATCATCGTCAATACTTCCACCGGTCTGGTCTCATACGAGCGTTTGATGGAAATCGTCAAACAAGAGCGTGAACCGCTGACAGATAGCAAGTTGCAAGTTCAGGGTCCGGTGCGAGGCGATATCGTTTTTGAAAATGTCTCGTTTCAGTATGAAGACGGTAGCAGCGAGGTGCTCAAGGATGTCTCGTTCTGTATCCAACCGGGACAGGCGGTGGCGCTGCTCGGTTCGACCGGTTCGGGAAAAACCACCCTGGTCAACTTGCTTCCGAGGTTCCACGAGTACACCGACGGGCGCATTCTTCTTGATGGAACGGAATTGAAGGATTACTCGCGCGAATTCTTGCGCCAGCAAATTGGCATCGTGGAGCAAGAACCATTCCTGTTCAGCCGTTCAATAGGCGAAAATATTGCTTATGGTGTCAGCCGGGAAGTAATGCAGGACGAGATCGAGAAAGCAGCCAAAGCCGCCGCAGTGCATGATGTGATTATGTCTTTCCCGGATGGCTATAGGACACTGGTCGGCGAGAAAGGCGTGACCCTCTCCGGGGGGCAGAAACAGCGCGTAGCGATTGCCCGCACACTGCTTAAAAACCCTCGTATCTTGATCCTCGACGACTCAACCTCCAGTGTGGA
>Ga0315290_10003645_pt1 | contig 11029 bp, 10 predicted proteins | sample YL17G12_0_MG_FD_203627 | JGI IMG/M metagenome (GOLD analysis project Ga0315290, IMG submission 203627) | Sediment microbial communities from Yellowstone Lake, YNP, Wyoming, USA - YL17G12_0 | ecosystem: Environmental > Aquatic > Freshwater > Lake > Sediment | place: USA: Wyoming | collected...
ATCAAGGGCAAGCAGGGTCGTTTCCGCGAGAACCTGCTGGGCAAGCGCGTGGACTACTCGGCCCGGTCGGTCATCGTGATCGGCCCGGAGCTCAAGCTCCACCAGTGCGGCCTGCCCAAGAAGATCGCGCTGGAGCTGTTCCAGCCGTTCATCATCCGCAAGCTCAAGGAGCGCGGCCTGGCCGACACGATCAAGTCCGCCAAGCGGATGCTCGAGCGCCGCGACCGCGAGATATGGGATGTGCTGGAAGAGGTCATCTACCAGCACCCGGTGCTGCTGAACCGCGCCCCGACGCTTCACCGCATGGGCATCCAGGCGTTCGAGCCGGTGCTGGTGGAAGGCAACGCCATCAAGATCCACCCGCTGGTCTGCAAGGGCTTCAACGCCGACTTCGACGGCGACCAGATGGCCGTGCATCTCCCGCTGTCGATCGAGGCCCAGGCCGAGGCCCACGTGCTTATGCTGGCGACGAACAACGTCTTCTCGCCCGCCAGCGGCGCGCCGATCATGTCGCCCAGCCAGGACATCGTCCTTGGCATCTACTACCTGACCAGCGACCACGGCAGCCAGTACGTCAAGCCCCAGGTCCGCCGCGTCAAGTACGAGGACGGCGAGAGCTACCCGGTCTTCAGCAGGACCGAGCAGGCGATTACGGCATACGAGCTGGGCCTGATCGGCAGCCACGCCAAGATCGTGCTCCGCGTGCCGGCCGACCGGCTGGTCATCGAGGCCGACCAGCGCTACATGCCCGCCAAGGGGCGCATCATCACCACCCCGGGCCGCTGCGTGTTCAACGACATCCTTCCCAAGGGCCTGGCGTTCTACAACTACCCGCTGGGCTCCAAGGGCGAGGGCCGTGTCATCAGCGACTGCTACCAGACCCTCGGCAAGGGACCGACGCTGGAACTGCTGGACAAGATCAAGGAACTCGGCTTCAAGTACTCGACCCTCGCGGGCCTGTCGTTCGGCATAACCGACGCCAAGATCCCGCCGACCAAGCCGGAAATCCTCGACCGCGCCCAGAATCGCGTCGACCAGATCGAGAAGGACTTCCACTCCGACGCCATCACCGACGGCGAGCGCTACAACCAGATCGTCGACGTCTGGGTCCACACCCGCGAGGAACTGACCAAGGCCCTGCTGCAATCGCTGGAAAGCGACGTCCGCAAGGATGACCCCAACTACCTCAACCCGGTCTGGCTGATGCTGGACTCGGGGGCGCGCGGCAACATCGACCAGATCCGCCAGCTCGCCGGCATGCGCGGCCTGATGTCCAAGCCGTCGGGCGAGATCATCGAGACGCCGATCAGGGCCAACTTCCGCGAGGGCCTGACGGTGCTCGAGTACTTCTCGTCGACTCACGGCGCCCGCAAGGGCCTGGCCGACACCGCCCTCAAGACGGCCGACTCCGGCTACCTGACCCGCAAGCTGGCCGACGTGGCCCAGAACGTCATCATCAACGAGCTTGACTGCCGGACACTCCAGGGCATCACGAAGTCCGTCACCTACAAGGGCGAGCAGATCGACGTGCCGCTGCGCGACGTGATCATCGGGCGCGTGGCGCGCGAGAACATCGTCAACCCAGTCACCGACGAGACGATCGTCAAGGAAAACCAGATAATCACCCACGAGATGGCCCTGAAGATCGAGGACCTCGGGCTGGAGACCATCCGCGTCCGCAGCCCGATGACCTGCGAAAGCCCGCTGGGCATTTGCGCCAAGTGCTACGGGCGCGACATGTCCACCGGCAGGCTGGTGGAAGAGGGCATGGCCGTCGGCATCATCGGCGCCCAGTCCATCGGCGAGCCGGGCACTCAGCTTACCATGCGCACGTTCCACACCGGCGGCGTCGCGACCCGCGCGGTCGTCGAGTCGGAGACGCTCGCCAGCGTCGCCGGCACCATCAAGTACCGCGAGCTCAACGCCGTGCCCGAGCCTGCCGGCGACGACAAGAAGGGCGGCGGCGTCAAGGGCCACGTGGCCCTCAAGCGAAACGGCGAGATCGCCATCCTCGACGAGAAGAACCGCGAGCTTGACAAGTTCAAGGTCGCCTACGGCACGCACATCCTGGTCAAGGACGGGCAGAAGGTCCGGGCCGGGCAGAGGCTGACGTACTGGGACCCGCACCGCATCCCCATCCTCGCCGAGGCGACCGGCATCGTCCGCTTCCAGGACATCGAGGAAGGCGAGACCGTCCGCATCGAGGTCGACGCCAGGCGCACCGGCGGCGGGCCGAGGTTCGTCGTCGTCGAGCACAAGGGCGAGAAGCACCCGCGAATCGTCATCGAGGACAAGGGCGGCAAAATCCTCGACTTCCACTACCTGCCCTCCAAGGCGCGTATCGAGGTGGAAGAGGGCCAATCCGTCCAGGCGGGGCAGTTGGTCGCGCGCCAGCCGCGAGAAATGTCCGGCACGCAGGACATCACCGGCGGCCTGCCTCGCGTGACGGAAATCTTCGAGGCCCGGCGTCCTAAAGACCCAGCCGCCATGGCTGAGATTTCCGGCCTGGTCGAGCTGCGGACGGACAAGCGCCGCGGCAAGATGACCGTCGTGGTCCGCAGCGAATCCGGCATGGAGCGCGAGCACCACGTCCCGCACGACCAGCACCTGCTGGTCCACACGGGCGACTACGTCGAGGCGGGCGACCGGCTGACGGAAGGCCCGCTGGTCCCGCACAACATTCTCGCCATTCGCGGCGAGGAGGCCCTCCAGCAGTACCTGCTGGCGGAGATCCAGGCCGTCTACCGCGGCCAGGGCCAGAACATCAACGACAAGCACATGGAGATCATCCTTACGCAGATGCTGCGGAAGGTCCGGCTGGAATCCACCGGGGATGCCGATCTTCTTCCCGGAGAAGTTGTTGACAAATTCCGCTTCCGCGGAGAGAATCAACGGCTCGCGCAATCGATGAAGATCATCGACGCGGGCGACACGTCCTTCTTGAAGGGGGACGTGGTGCTTCGGGATAAGCTCGAACAGGCGAACATGGAGGCCGAGGCACTCGGCGGCGCGCCCGCCAAGGCCCGCCGCCCGAAGCCCGCGACGGCCAAGACGCTGCTGCTTGGAATCACCAAGGCGTCGCTGCAGTCGGAAAGCTTCCTGTCGGCCGCGAGCTTCCAGGAAAGCACCAAGGTGTTTACCGAGGCTTCTCTGGCCGGCAAGGTCGACGAGCTTCGCGGCCTGAAGGAAAACGTGATCCTCGGGCACCTGATACCGGCTGGAACGAGCTTCAAGCCGTACGTCGAGATGAAGATCAAGCGGCATGTCGAGCTGCGCGAGCTGATGGCGGCCGAGCGGGAAGAAATGACCGAGGCACAGATCATGCAGGCGGTCCAGCAGGCCCTGACGGGCAATCAGGACTGAGCCGGACGTGGTCAGTTTAAGGCCTGTTCGCTTTAGCGAGCAGGATACCGAGTAAATAAGAGAGATAACACAGTCCAGAGGTCCCTCGAAGAGGATCGACACGACATCCCGGTGGGCGAGACGCCATGAAAAAGCCCATCGGAGAGAAAAAGAGGTTGCAAACGGATGCCTACGATTAATCAATTGGTCCGCAAGCCGCGCGTCGTTCAGAAGGCGAAGAAGAAAAACGTCGCCCTTGATCGCTGCCCGCAGAAGCGCGGTGTCTGCCTGCTGGTCAAGACGGTCACGCCTAAGAAGCCCAACTCTGCCCTGCGAAAGGTAGCCAGGGTCCGGCTGAGCAACGGCAAGGAAGTGACCGCGTACATTCCGGGCATAGACCACAACCTCCAGGAGCACAGCATCGTGCTGGTTCGCGGCGGCAGGGTGCGGGACCTTCCGGGCGTGCGGTACCACATCATCCGCGGCACGCTGGACTCCCTCGGCGTCGAGGCCCGTCGCCAGGGCCGGAGCAAGTACGGCGCCAAGAGGCCCAAGTGACGGCGGCCCAACCCCTAAAAATCCTGATGGCAAAAATCGCGGAATCCGACATCGAGCAATAGCGGAAAAAGACAATGGCATTCAAGAGATTCACATCCTCGACGACCACGCTTCAGCCTGATCCGAAGTTCCACAGCAAGCTGGTCAGCAAGTTCATCAACTGCCTCATGCTGGACGGCAAGAAGTGGGCCAGCCAGCGGATCTTCTACGACGCGATGGACATCATCGCCGGCAAGGTCAAGGAGGAGCCGCCGGTGGAGGTTTTCAAGAAGGCCATCGAAAACGTCAAGCCGCTGATCGAGGTCCGCTCCAAGCGTGTCGGCGGCGCGACCTACCAGGTGCCGATGCAGGTCAACAGCAAGCGGCAGCTTTCGCTGGCGATCCGCTGGATCCGCGATGCCATCCGCGCCGGCAAGGGCCAGCCAATGGCCACTCACCTGGCAAACGAACTGCTCGCGGCATACCGCGGCGAGGGCACGGCCATGACCACGCGGGAAAACGTCCACCGCATGGCCGAGGCGAACAAGGCGTTCGCCCACTTCGCCTGGTAAGCAGCGTGCGATTGCACGCTGCCAGAGCAGGAGAGCAGTAGAAAGTAGAGAGTAGAAACAGCGGAATAGGCGGCAATTAAGGTTGAGCTTGCTCTCCCGCGGTCTACTTTCTACTTTCTGGACAACCTGGCGGCCGAGTCTCGTCGGCTGCAATAAGGTTTTGACTGAATCGTCCGCGGAAGCAGTGGCTAGAACGGGCTTCGTGGCCCCAAAGCCCAGGGCGGACGACCCCGGTGGCCGGTTGGCTGCCGGGGCTCAGATAAGGCGGGCGCCAAGGCCGCGTCTCCCAGATGCGGCTTTTGCCTGCCGCATGAGATAAGACAACCTGGCCGATCTGCCTGAAGGTCGCGCTGCCCCCTGAGGGGGCCCGGCTGAAAGATCGGCGACCGCCGAGGCCTCTCGGCGGCATGGAAGTGGCCCCCAAGTACAAACAGTACAAACTTCTCGCGTTAACTATGGCGCCTGGCCTGGAAAAAATCCGGAACATCGGCATCATGGCACACATCGATGCCGGCAAGACCACCGTCTCCGAGCGGATACTCTACTTCGCCGGCCGAACGTACAAGATCGGCGAGGTCCACGACGGAACGGCGGTCATGGACTACCTCGCCGAGGAGCAGGAGCGCGGGATCACCATTACCTCCGCCGCCACCACGCTGCACTGGAAAGGCCACACCGTCAACCTGATCGACACGCCCGGGCACGTGGACTTCACCGTCGAGGTCGAGCGGAGCCTTCGCGTGCTTGACGGGGCGGTGGCGGTCTTCTGTGCCGTCGGCGGCGTCGAGGCGCAGAGCGAGACCGTCTGGCGCCAGGCCGATCATTACCACGTGCCGCGCCTGTGCCTCGTCAACAAGATGGACCGGATCGGGGCGGACTTCGAGATGGTCGTCAGCGAGATCCGCACCCGCCTGGCCGCCAACCCGATCGTGATGCAACTCCCGATGGGCAGCGGAGATGACTTCGCCGGCCAGATCGACCTGCTTGCCCGCAAGGCATATTTCTACGACCCAGCCGAGATCGCCACCACCCTGCGCGTCGAGTGCATCCCGGATCAGTACGCCGACCACGCGGAAGTCGCCCGCCACGATATTATCGAGAAGGCCGCGGAGTACGACGATGACCTGATGGCCAAGTTCATCGAGGATAAGCCTATCGAGGCCGATGAGGTCCTGCGGGCGCTGCGGACCGGCACGATCCACAACAAGTGCCAGCCGGTCTTATGCGGCTCGGCCCTGCGGCACATGGGCATCCGCCCGCTGCTTGACGCGGTGGTCCATCTGCTGCCCAGTCCGCTCGACGTGCCGCCGGTTCAAGGCGCCGCCTCCCTGACAAGCCGGGAGAAGATCATCCGCCGTAGCGACCCGGATGAGCCGTTTTCGGCCCTGGTCTTCAAGATCACCTCGGACCAGCACGGCGACCTGAGTTTCATCCGCGTTTACAGCGGGACGCTGCTGCCGGGCACCCGCGTTCTCAACAGCACGCAGAACATCAAGGAGAACATCACCCGCCTGTGGGAGATGCACGCCAAGCAGCGCAACCGCCGGGACGACGCCAAGGCGGGCGACATTGTGGCGGTGGTGGGGCTCAAGGGCTCGCTGACCGGCGACACCCTGTGCGACACGCGGCGCCCGATCGTGCTGGAGCGGCTGGAGTTCCCCGAGCCGGTGATCACCATGTCCATCGAGCCGCGGACCAACGCCGAGAAGCAGCGGATGGTGGAAGCCCTCAACACGCTGCGGCGCGAGGACCCGACGTTCAAGTACAATTACAACCCCGAGACCGGCCAGACCACCATCAGCGGGATGGGCGAGCTCCACCTGGAGATCATTCACCATAAGCTGACGCGGGACATGGGTTTGGACGTCCGCGTGGGCAAGCCGTCGGTGGCGTACAAGGAGACCATTCTCGCCGCGGCCGAAGCGGATGGGCGGTTCATCCGCCAGACCGGCGGGCGAGGCCAGTTCGCCGTGGTCAAGCTCCGGCTGGAGTCGTACACGCCGGCAGCCGGGCAAGAGCCGATCCTCTTCGAGGACAAGACCAAGGGCGGGGTGATCCCGCGCGAGTTCGTCGCAGCCGTCGCAGAGGGTGTCGGCGACGCGGCGACCTCAGGCCCGCTGGCGGGCTACCCGATGCTGAACATCCGGGCGACGCTGCTGGACGGCGAGACTCATCCTGTTGACAGTTCGGCACTTGCGTTCCAGCAGGCGGCGGCGATGGCCTTTCAGGCGGCAAGCGAGCGGGCCCATCCGGTGTTCCTGGAGCCGATCATGCGATTGCAGGTTACGGTTCCTGAGGAGTATCTCGGCGCGGTCACGGGCGACCTGAACAGCCGGCGCGCGGAGATTCGGGAGATGGACCAGCGTGGTTCGTTCAGGGTGCTCTTGGCGGATGTCCCGCTGGCGGAGATGTTCGGCTACTCGACCCAGTTGCGGTCGTTGACGCAGGGCCGGGGCACCAGCACGATGGAGCCCCGGACGTACGCGGCCGTGCCCGCACAGGTTGCCAAGAGCATTTTGAAGTACTACTAGCGGTCGAAAATCGGCGTTTTTAGCACAAGTTGCGGAAAATACTTAAGAAAATTCGGCTCAGGTAATTGACAGTTTGAAAGAAATCTGTAAATTAAGACAATTCGGCGCTATTGAGCGATGTTCCCGGTATTACCGGACCGGAGTTTTTCTCCATGACGCAGGACAAGATACGAATAAGAATGGAAGCCTACGATCACAGGGCCCTTGATTCCTCGGCGAAGGAGATAGTGGATCACGCCGAGCGGACGGGCGCCCGTGTTCGCGGGCCGATCCCATTGCCGACGCGGATCGAGCGGTACACGGTGCTTCGAAGCCCGTTCGTGGACAAGAAGTCCCGCGAGCAGTTCGAGATGCGGACGCACAAGCGGATCATTGACATTTACGAGCCGACCGTTCGGACCATCGAGGCGCTGAACCGCCTGATTGTCCCGGCCGGCGTGTTCATCAAGATCAAGGCCTAGGGTGTGACCATGCAGCCTGTGATTCTGGGCAAGAAAATCGGCATGACGCAGGTCTACGACGACGGCGGGGTATTGCACCCCGTGACGGTCGTTCAGGCCGGCCCGTGCAGCGTCCTTCAGGTCAAGAACGCCCAGACGGACGGGTACGAGGCCGTCCAGCTCGGATTCGGGGACGTAAAGACTCACCGTGCGGCCAAGCCGCAGATCGGGCACGCCGCCAAGGCGAAGTCCGGCCCGAAGCAGTTCGTTCGGGAGGCTCGCCTGACAGCCCCGGCCGACGGGGTCGAGCCGGGCCAGAGCATCACGGTGGATGCATTCGACGGCGTCGTTTTCGTGGATGTCACCGGCACGACCAAGGGCCGCGGCTTCCAGGGCGGCATGAAGCGTCACGGTTTCAAGGGCCTCTGTGCCAGCCACGGCACGGAGCGCAAGCACCGCAGCCCGGGCTCGATCGCCTCTCACGGCACCAACCGCGGCACGGGTCCGAAGGTTCGCAAGGGCAAGAAGATGGCCGGACACATGGGGGCGGTCAGTCAGACCAGCCGAAACCACCGGCTCATCGGCGTCGACAAGGAAAACAACCTTCTGTTGATCAAGGGCGCGTTGCCCGGCGCCAACGGCGGGTTCCTGTTCATTCGCAAGAGCAAGACGGCCAAGGTCGGCGCATAGCTTACGGGATGGCAACAATGTTGGAAGTTCCGGTATACGACATCGAAGGCAAGCAGGTTGAGACGCTCCAGGTCGACGAGAACGACTTTGGCGGCTGCGTCAACGAGGACCTGCTCAAGCAGGCCGTGGTGGCTTACCACGCCAACAAGCGGCAGGGTTCGGCGGCGAGCCTGACGCGCGGGCAGGTCTCGGGCTCTACTGCCAAGGCCTACAAGCAGAAGGGCACCGGCCGGGCCAGGCGGGGCGACATGCGGACGCCGCTCATTCGCGGCGGCGGCAACGCCTTTGCCAAGTCGCAGCGCGACTTCCGCAAGAAGCTGCCCCGCAAGATGCGCCAGCGGGCACTTCAGTCGGCGATCCTGGCCAAGATGCTCGGGCAGGACCTCCTGGTCCTCAAAGGCCTGGCCGTTACCGAGCCGAAGACCAAGACCCTCGTCGGCATCCTCAAGAACCTCAAGATCAACCGCTCCTGCCTTCTGGCCCTGGCCGATCGCGACCACAACGTCTACCTCAGCTCGCGGAACATCGGGGACCTCACCGTTCGCACCGCCGGCGAGCTCAACGCGTTCGACGTGGCCACCCGCCAGAAGATGATCGTCACGAGCGAGGCCATGAGCGCCCTTTCGACTCGGGAGTCTCAGTGATGAAGAAGGACAACACTTACAGCGTGATCATCAAGCCGCTGGTGACCGAGAAGGGCACTCACCAGGCAACGGCGATGAACGCATACTCGTTCGAGGTGGCCACGTGGGCCAACAAGACTCAGATCAAGCAGGCCGTCGAGAACATCTACGACGTGAAGGTCCTTTCGGTGCGGACGTCGTTTCGTCACGGCAAGCCGCGGCGGACCCGCACTAACCGCATGAGCGCGACCAAGCACTGGAAGAAGGCCGTTGTGATCCTCCACGGGGATAACCACATCGACCTGTTCTAGCAAACCACGGGACGAACACGATGGCGATCAAGATATACAAGCGGACATCGGCGGGCCGGCGGAACAGCTCGGTCAACACGCACGAGGAAGTGACCACCACCACGCCTGAGAAGTCGCTGCTCCGCCCGCAGAAGAAGCACGGCGGGCGCAACTTCAGCGGCAAGATCACCTGCCGGCACAAGGGAGGCGGCAACAAGCAGCACTACCGCCTGATCGACTTCAAGCGGACCAAGGACGGGCAAGCCGGCGAGATTATGACGATCGAGTACGATCCCAACCGCACGTGCCACATCGCCCTGGTAAAGTACCCGGACGGCGAGAAGCGGTACATCCTCGCCCCGCAGGGCCTGAAGGTCGGCAACAAGGTCTATTCCGGCGACGAGGGCGTCGAGCCGCGGTTGGGCAACTGCATGCCCCTGGCGAAGATCCCCGCGGGCCTGGAAGTACACAACATCGAGATGACGCCCGGCCAGGGCGGCAAGATGGTTCGCACGGCCGGGGCCGCGGCGCGCCTGGCGGCAAAGGACGGCGGGATGGCCCACCTGGTGCTGCCGTCGGGCGAGACCCGCATGGTCAACGCCAAGTGCCGCGCGACGATCGGCCGCGTGGGCAACATGGAAAACCAGTCCGTGCGCGTGGGCAAGGCCGGGCGAAACCGTCACCATGGCGTGCGGCCTTCGGTCCGCGGCTCGGCGATGAACCCCGTGGCCCACCCGATGGGCGGCGGCGAGGGCCGGCGCAGCGGCGGGCGTCACCCGGTCAGCCCGACGGGCAAGCTTTCCAAGGGCGGCAAGACGCGCAATCGCCGCAAGACTTCCAGCAGGCTAATCATGCGGCGCCGCAAGAATGGTCGCGGTCTGCAACTGGTTCTGTAAGGCAGGAGCGAGCAGGCAATGACTCGTAGCGCAAAAAAAGGTCCGTACGTGGACGTGAAGCTCTACAAGAAGGTCCAACTGGCCGAGCAGAGCGGCCAGAGGGATCCGATCAAGACCTGGGCCAGGGCTTGCACGATCGTGCCGGAGTTTATCGGCCGAAACTTCCTGGTCCACAACGGCAAGATGTTCCACAAGGTGTTCGTCACCGAGGACATGGTCGGGCACAAGCTGGGCGAGTTCAGCCCGACACGGATGTTCCGTGGCCACAGTGGCGGTCGAAGGGCCGCGACCAAGTAAGGCCAGGCGCGGCTTTGCCAAGGACAATGGAGCAAGCAATGGCTTGGAGCGCAAAACACAGGTATGCCCGCATCAGCGCCCGCAAGGTGCGGCTGATTGCGGACCTGATTCGCGGACGTGGCGTTCAGGACGCCCTTAACCTCATGAAGTTCAGCCCTAACAGGGCGGCGGTCATGGTATCGAAGGTCCTGACCAGCGCGATCTCCAACGCCAACGAGGCCGAGGCGAACGTCGAGAACCTCATCGTCGACCGGGCGTTCGTGGACGAGGGCCCGACCATCAAGCGGTTTCAGCCCAAGGACCGCGGCAAGGCGCTGCCGATCCTGAAGCGCACCAGCCACATCACCGTCGTGGTCGAGCAGGAAAAGTAAGCCGCCAGGCAAACACAGCGAGGCAGGTATGGGTCAGAAAGTATCGCCAATCGGATTCAGGACGGGAATAACGCTCGGCTGGAAGAGCCGCTGGTTCGCTCCAAAGAGCAACTTCGGCGAGTTCCTGGTCGAGGACGCCAAGATCCGAAAATTCGTGGACGCCAAGCTCAATCGCCAGCCGCCCTACGCGGCCGTCAGCGAGATCCAGATCGAGCGGACCCGCGAAGAGGTGAAGGTCTTCCTGAAGACCGCCCGCCCCGGCCTGGTCATCGGCCCCAAGGGCGCGGAAGTGGACAAGCTTCGCGGCGCGCTCGAGCACCTGACCAACCGCCGCGTGAGCATCAACATCATCGAGATCAAGAACCCCGACCTCGAAGCCCAGTTGGTGGCTGAGGGAATCGCCGAGCAGCTCAAGCGGCGCACCAGTTTCCGCCGCGCGA